>Ga0307505_10000819_pt1 | contig 30307 bp, 27 predicted proteins | sample 23_S_MG_FD_202183 | JGI IMG/M metagenome (GOLD analysis project Ga0307505, IMG submission 202183) | Soil microbial communities from Populus trichocarpa stands in riparian zone in the Pacific Northwest, United States - 23_S | ecosystem: Environmental > Terrestrial > Soil > Riparian zone > Trees... | reverse complement strand
GAGCGCGAGGCGTGCATCGGCGTGATCGAGTAGCGCGTCGGTCGCCGCGGCCAGCTCGACGGCCTTGCTCGCCAACTCGATCGCCGCCGCGTGCTCGCCGCGCCGCGCGAGCGCCTCGGCCCGAACACCGCGCCACGCGATCGCGGCCTTGAGGTCGTCACCCGCGAGCGCCTCGCTCTCGTGCGAGAGAGCCTCCGCCTCCTCGACCCGGCCCTGCGCCAGCAGCGCGCGAGCGAGCAGCGCCGCCGCGCGCGCCGCGTCGATGCCAAGGCCGAGATTTCGGAGTCCCGCGTACGCGGGGCGGAGATTGCGCTCCGCCGCCGGCGCGTCGCCTTCGAGCAGCAGGACGAGTCCGCCGAACACGTCGGCCTCGAGGAGACGCTGCGTGATGCCGAGCTCTTCGACCATCTTCCGCGCCGACGCGATCATGCGTCGGGCCGCGTCGGTGCGGCCGCGCAGCGCCTCGAGCACGCCCTGGCAGGAGAGCGCGACGGCTTCGACGGCCGGCGCCCCCTGCGTGATGCGCAGTACGCGTACGACGTCGAGGCAGCGGCCGCTCGCGCGCGTCACCGGGCTCGGGCCCCAGAGCGCGGCGAGCGGCGCGATCGCGAGCACCGTGTTGGCGCGGCGGCGATCGCCGGCGCGGCGCGCGGCGGCCAGCGCGAGGTCGAGCGCGGCTTCGCACGCGCCGATCTCGCCGAGGCGCGCGAGCGCAAGGGCATGAACGAAGTGTCCCTTCGCCTCGCCCGCCGCGTCGCCGAGCGCGTCCAGCGACTCGGCCGCGGCGGCGACGGCGTCGGCCGTCGCGCGCAGGGCGGAGGGCGCGGTCAGCACCGTGTGCTGGCCCGCGAAGCAGGTGTGCCACGCCCGCAGCCGATCCGAGGCGGCGCCGAACCGCGCCAGCTGGTCGATCGCAGCCACGGCCGGACCGACGTCGCCCGCCGCGAGCAGCGCCTCGCACCAGTCGAGCGCGAGGTCAGCGCGCGCGGCATCGTCCGCGTCGAGGCGTTCGAGCGCTCGGCCGAGCAGGCTCGCGGCGAGCGGGAGATCGTCGCGGGCCAGCGCGCGCCGTCCCGCTGCGGCGAGATGTCGAGAGGCGCGCTCGCCGAGTGCGCGACCCTTCGCGTCGATCGGCCCCAGCTCGCGCAGTAGTTGGTGCGCCTGCTCGAGATGCCAGCCGATCGTCTCGTCGTGCTCGATCGCTTCGCCGGCCTTCGCGGTGGCCCAGTCGGCGAAGCGCTCGTGCAGCTCGGCGCGCGTGCCCTTGAGCAGGCCGCGGTAGGCGGCGTCGCGGATCAGCACGTGATGGAAGCGCAGCACCGGCTCGCCGAGGAACCAGCCGGTGTCGCGCTCGATCAGCTCGCTGCGGCGCAGCGACTCCAGTCGCGCGTCGAGATCGGCGACGTCGCGCGGCAGCAGCTCCGCGATCGCGCCGCGCGAGAACTGGCGGCCGACCACGGCCGCGCGTTCCAGGACATTGCGCTCTTCGGGCCGAAGCCGCTCGATGCGCGCGGCGAGCAGCGCGTGAATGGTCGGCGGCATCTCGAGCGCGGCGAGCGCCGTGCCGGCGGTCCAGCGATCGCCCTCGCGCTTCAGCGCGCCCTCGTGCACGAGCATGCGCACCAGCTCGCCGACGAAGAGCGGGTTGCCCTCGCTCGCCGCCAGCACCTTCGCCGCAACCGCGGCGGGCAGGTCGGCCGCGCCGATCACGTTTGCCGCGAGTCGCATCGCGGCGCCCGCGTCGAGGCCCGCCAGCGTGACCACGTCGGAGACGAGACCGCCCGCAGTGACGAGCGACGAGCGCATGTCGCGCAGCTCCGGCCGCGCCCCGCAGAGCAAAAACAGCGGCACGCCGCCGCCCCACTGCACGAGGTGCTCGACGAGGTCGAGCAGCAGCGGCTCCGCCCAGTGGATGTCGTCGATCACGAGCACCACCGGCTTCGTCGCGGCGAGCGCCGCGAGCAGGCGCCGCACCACGAAGAAGGTCTCCTCCGGCGGTGCGGGCGATCCCGCGAGCAGCGAGGCGACTCCGCCGGCGACGCGCGATCTCTCGGCGTCGTCGCCGGGCAGCGTCGCCTCGATCGCCGCGCGGATCGCGTCGGCGTTCGCGCCGGCGTCGATGCCGAGCCGCTCGCGCAACGCTTCGGCGAGCGGCGCGAAGGTCGCGCCGCCGGCGGCGTCGCACTGCGCCACGGCGACGGTCGCCGTCTCGCCGAGCCGGCTCGCGAACTCGTCGATCAGGCGCGACTTACCGAGCCCCGGCGAGCCGAGCAGCACCGCGAGGCAGGTAGCCGGCTTCTCGACGGCGGTGTCGTACACCGCCGTGACGCGCGCGATCTCCGCGTCGCGCCCGACGAACGCCGCGAGCGCCGCGCTCTCGGGGCGTTCGAGTGACTCGACGCGGAAGGCAGCCACCGGCTCCGCGCGCCCCTTCAGCCTGAACGACCCGAGTGGCGCGAGCGTCACGAGGGCGGCGACGAGCCGCGCCGTCGAATCGCCGATGACGACGTCGCCGTCACGGCCCTGCTCCTGGAGCCGCGCCGCGACGTTCACCGGATCGCCGATGATCTCCGCCGCGTCGTTGGCAACCACCTCGCCCGTGTTCACCGCGACGCGCAATCCGGTCTGACCGACGGCGCCGCGCTGCCGCTCCGCGAGCGCGCGGAAGGACTGCTGCATCGCAACGGCGGCGCGCACGGCGCGGATCGCGTCGTCCTCCGCCACTCGCGGAATGCCGAACACCGCCTTGACGCCGTCGCCGAGCAGCTGCGTCACCGTGCCGCCGTGCGACTCCACGGCGCCGCGCATCGCGTCGTAATACGACTCCATGAAACGCCGGGCCGATTCGGGATCGAGCCGTTCGTGCAGCGCGGTCGAGCCGACCAGGTCCGCAAACACGATCGACACGACCTTGCGCGCGCCGGCGGGACCGGCGCGGCGCGGCGTGGTCGCGGCTCCCGTCGCCGGCGTCCCGCACTCGTCGCAGAACTTCGCGCTGGGGCGCAGCTCGCAGCCGCAGCTCGCGCATGCGCGCTTGAGGGGCGCCGCACACTCCTCGCAGAATTTCGCGCCCGGGCGGTTCTCATGAGCGCAGGCAGGGCAGGTCACGACGCGAGCCCCCGCGCGATGCGCTCGGCATGGCGTGGCGCGCCGATCTCCTCGTAGAGGTCTCGCGCCTGGCGGAGCGGTGCGTCGCGACCCGGTTCGCAGCCGAGCGTCGCGTCCAACCCGGCGAGCCATGCGCAGAGCGCGGGCGGGAGCGGCTTCGCGCCGGCGCGTTCGATCAGCGTCACAGTCGGATGCGCTTCGCTGACGCTCGCGGATAGGTCGTACAGGCGGGAGCTCTGACGTATCCGCCGAGTATCGGACGTTGGCGATGCGGGCCCGCGACAGGACGGAACGACGTAGGCGCTGGCGACGACGATCTAAAGAGGGGCGACACGGGCGGCTTGTAGCGCGGATAGCGGGCGGCGAACAACCGTTGCGCCGTCGCAAGCGCGCACACGTGCCGGGCGGCCGGCGCTCGATGCACCGGCCGTCCGGGGCCGGCAATCGAAGCGATCGGGGAGGGGCCGACTGGGCAACAGGACAGGAGGCCAGGAACCAGCTCCTCAGCGTCATCGCGGCGAGCCGCGGCGGCAGCGCGTTGACACGGATCGGACAATCATGGGATCGGCAGGGCAGGAGGGCAGCCTATGTCCGGACGGTCACGCACGAGTCGAATTCTGCTGGCGTTTTTGATCCTGTTTTCACTTGGCTCGCTGACGGCAGTACCCGCTCGGGCGGTGGCGACGAGCTTCACCTATCAAGGGCAACTGACCGTCGACGGTACCCCGGCGGACGGCACCTGTGACCTGCAGTTCTCGCTGTTCGCGGCGGCCAGTGGCGGCGCGGCGCTGGCCACCGTTGGCCCGCTCGCAGTTTCCGTGGACCGTGGACTGTTCACCGTCCCACTCGACTTCGGCGCCAACTTCCCCGGCGCCGATCGCTGGCTGCAGATCAGCGCCGATTGCCCGGGCAGCGATCCCGCGGTGCTCGCACCGCGGCAGCGGATCACCGCCGCGCCCTATGCGCTCTACGCCAATACGTCGGGCACGATTCCCGACGCCAGCGTCACCGGCGCCAAGATCGCCGACGGTTCAATCGGCAGCGGCGATCTCACCGACGGCGCCGTCACCAGCGCCAAGATCGCCAGCAACACCATCACTGACTCCGACATCGACGCCACCAAGGTTCAGCGTCGCGTCACCGCAACCTGCGCCGCCGCGACCGCCTTGAATCAGGTCAACAGCGACGGGACGGTCGGTTGCGTCACGGTCGGCGACATCACGGCGGTCACCGCCGGCAGCGGATTGAGCGGCGGCGCCACGACCGGCAACGCGACGCTGAACGTTGCGGTTCCGCTTGCACTCAGTGGAGCCGTCACCCCCGGTGCCGTCATCAGCGCGACCAACACCGGGGTGGGTGTGCTCGGCACCAGCACGCAGAGTATTGGAGTTCACGGCATGGCCCAAGCCGGTGGTGCCGACGGCGTCCGCGGGACTGCCAGCGGCAGCGGCGGCAGCGGCGTGCACGGCATCGCCAACAGCGGTACAGCGGTGTACGGCGAGAGCATAAACGGCTTCGGTGTCTACGCCAGAAGCGACAACGGCACCGCCCTGTGGGCCCTCAGCTTGGCCGGGGTGGGTTTGCTTGGCGCGAGCACGCAGAGCATCGGAATTCACGGCACGACGGAAGCCAGTGCCGACGCCGTACGCGGGACTGCCAACGGTTCCAACGGCAACGGTGTGCACGGCATCGCCAACAACGGTTCGGCGGCGTACGGCGTGTACGGCGAGAGCACAAACGGCTACGGCGTCTGGGCAAAAAGCGACAACGGCACCGGCGTGAGGGCCGTCAGCACGGCCGGAGTGGGTTTGCTTGCCTCGAGCACGCAGAACTTCGGAATCCACGGCACGACTGAAGCCGATTATGGCGCTTTCGCCGGCGTCCGCGGCACTTCCACAGGGCTCAACAGCAACGGGGTGTCCGGCGAGGCCAACAATGGTCCTACTGCCTATGGCGTGGTCGGCTCCAGCACTTCCGGGGTTGGTGTGTACGGCAACGGAATCCAACGCACCGGCGTCAGCGGCAAGTCGGAAGGCGTCGGCTCTCAAGGCGACGGCGTCCTGGGAACGGCTTTAGGGGTCAACGGCAACGGCGTGCACGGCGTCGCCAACAACGGTACCGGGGCGTACGCCGTATGGGGCGAGAGCACCTCCGGCTTCGCCGGCTACTTCCACGGCAAGGTGAGCGTCACCGGAACGCTCACCAAGGGGGGCGGTTCGTTCAAGATCGACCATCCACTCGATCCGGCCAACAAGTATCTGTCGCACTCCTTCGTCGAGAGTCCGGACATGAAGAACATGTACGACGGCATCGCAGTGCTCGACGACGGCGGCCGGGCCGACGTCGAGCTGCCCGATTGGTTCGAGGCGCTGAATCGCGATTTCCGCTACCAGCTCACCTGCCTCGGAGCCTTCGCGCCGGTGTACGTCGCCGAGGAGATTCACGACAACCGCTTCCGAATCGCCGGCGGCACCCCGGGACAGAAGATCTCCTGGCTGATAACGGGCACGCGTCAGGACGCCTACGCCAACGCCCACCGAGTCGTCGTGGAAGAGGAGAAGCCGGCGCCGGAAGCGGGCAGGTACCTTCACCCCGTCGAGCACGGCATGCCCGAGTCGTTGAACGTGAGCGCCGCCAAGGACTCCGCCTCGCCCCAGAAATAACCTACGCGGCGGGACCGATACCGGGACGCGCGACGGCGCGACTCACGAATCGTGGCGGAACTTGACCAACGGGACGTAGAACCACGCCCACCCGGACACCAAAGTGATCGCCGTTGTCGCGATCGCGGCAATCGTCTCATCGAAGATGAGTGAAGACACCAGATAGACGACCGCGGATATCGACACCAGGAAGAAGACAGTGCCGACGATCGCGATCCTCGTCGCGCTCATCACATGCTCGAGCGATGTTCGCCTGATCCCGCTGATCGGCGCCCGCACTCGCTGATGGACACTGGGGGCGATGAGCAGGACCGAGGCCAGCGCCGCGCTTGCGAATGCGGTGTAGAACACCGCCGTGTTGCCTGCCGATATCTCGGGGAACGACGACTGCAGCGGAAGGATCAGCAGAAACGAAAAGAGCACCATCACGCCGGGGATGGTTGTGCGCAAGCCTTCCAGAATTGCGCGGAACTGGTCGTCGATCTCCTTGGGATCTCGATCCTCGTTCGATCGGGAGGTGTTCATGTGTTCTTACTCCAATTCGCCTGAGATGTGCCGCATCGCTTCAGCTTGCCCTCTGCGTGATACGGATAGCAGCGGCGTTCGCGTGGCCGAACCGGTCGAAAAATCGTCCAGACACCCTATGTTGGCTAGCAGCCCGTTGAAAAACAGGACACGCGCTGCAAATGGTCTTTCGACGTCATGGCTGCGTTGCGAAATCCTCAACAAAAGTCACGACTTTGCCTCCGGTTTCGCGCCTTGCCCTGACGCCGAAATCCTCATTTTCGCTTGCGCGCCTGTTTTTCAACGGACTGCTAGGGTGTCTCGGATCTTCCTCTTGGAGCTTTCATCGTTGCCTCGTGATCCCGTCGGATCCCGTCCCATGTCGTCAGGGACCCGTTGTGGAGATACCGCGTGAGCTTCGCTCACCACACGGTTGATATTCCAAAATCCTTGAAGACCGGGTCCGCGGTCACGAGGGTAAGCCCCTGCACGGCAGTCTGCGCGGCGAGCATTCTGTCGAACGGGTCTCGGTGGCCGACATCCCACATTCCGGCGCGGACCGCGTGGGCCCACGTGACCGGCAGCTCGGAGAAGCCGGCCTTGACCATGAAGCCGCCAAATTCTGAAACCAACGGGCCGGCTGCTGAAAGCTTGCCGAGGCGATGTTTGGTCGCGATCTCCCACGCGCTTGCACTCGAGGCGAGGAGCCGATTTCCCGGGTCACGGATGACGCCGCGAACTCGTCTGGAGAGCCGCCGATCGTCGAACAACCACCAGAGGAGTGCGTGCGTGTCGAGCAGGTAGCTCACCTCTCCCAAGCTAGAAGCTCCTCCTCCGAGAGCGGCTCGAAGAAAGCATCCTCGACCTCGCCCCGCAGCAGCCCTGGCTTCCGCACTTCGGGCACGGCGAGCGGCGTCAGGCGGGCATACGGTTTCCCGTTTTTGGCGATGACGATCTCCTCGCCAGCGTGCGCCCGCTCCAATAACCGCGACAAATGCGTCTTCGCCTCGTGCACGTTTACAGTGGACATGAGGCATGTAAGTCCACTGCTATGACTAAGTCAACTAAGCACCCGTGACGGCGATCGGACGTTGGCGATGCGGCCCTGCGACAGGACGGAACGACGTAGACGGTGGCGACGACGGTCTAGAAAGGGGCGACACGGGCTGCACGGGCGGCTTGTAGCGCGGATAGCGGGCGGCGAACAACCGGTGTACGCCGCCCCCCGGGTGCATACGTGCCGGGCGCCCGCCGCTCGCTGTTCCCTCGTTCACCCGGCGATCGGCACCTGCGGGCAAGTTGGCGGCGCGGCTGTGCCGGGCGCACCGGTGAAGCGATCGACGCGGTCGAACTTCGCAGGGCTCGGTGGGCTGCCGCTGGTGCGCGCCGGCGCCGCCGCGCAGAGCGCGGTCGCCGTACCGAGGACGAGCCGGACGGCGATTCGTCCCTGGCGCGGCTCGTCGAGCGAGTAGCCGAAGCCGGCGCGGCCGCCCTTCACCGTCAGCACGTCGGCGGCGAGGACGACGCGGGAGACGGGATCGGACGGCGTCGTCGCCCGATAGACCCAGCGCGGCTTCGCCGTCGAGCCGGCCCGGCTCCAGCCGGCGGGAGCGAGCGCGATCGTCACGACCTCGCCGCTTCCCGCGGCGTCATAGACGACGAGCGTCGCGCCGTGGAGCGACGGATCGCCGGTACTGCCCGGCGCGGGCGCGGCGATGCGGTTCGCCGCCGGCTCGCGCGATGTTCTCGACACGAACGTCAGCCTCCGGCGGGTGGGGTCGGACGGCACGCTGCGATCCTTCAACGCGAGCTTGGCCGTCCGCACGCGCGTGACAGCCGGGCCGCCCGGTACGCTCGTCGCGTCGGCCGGGTTCGTACCGGCGTCGATTTCGTCGCGGTCGAGCACGCCGTCGAGGTCGCGATCGATGGCCGCGCGCGGCCCGGATCCGGGGGGCACCGCGGTCAGCGTCTGCTCCTGGCCCGGCGTCGCCGCCAGCGCCAGCAGCGCCGTCGTCGAGAACGACGGCTCGCTGGCCCGGTCGGGGAGGAACGCGCCGCTGCCCGCATAGAGAGCACCCCGCGCCACGCCGTCGACGACGCCCTTCACGACGACGTCGCAGTCACCCGCGTCGGCGCGCGCCAAGAGCAATGCGAGACGGGCGGCGTCGGGCGCTGCGCCGAGCGTCACCTGCTGCCCGACGATGGGCGCGAGCCCGGTGTCGAGGCTCAGGATGAACTGCTCGACGTTGCGCCGGTTGGTGTTCGGATCGCCGGGCGTGAACGTGAAGCGCGGCGCGTTCAGGAACTGGAAGATGGTGGCGACGCCGCCGTTGTGCAGGAAGCCGACGCCCCGCACCTGATCGCCGAACACCACGCCCGGGTTCCCGGGGCTCGGCGGTAAACCGAACATGCCGACCTTCTGGTAAGCGTTGCGCATGTGCGGGATCTTGAAGTCCTGCGGCTCGCCGTCGTTGGCGGAAAGGCGGGACGTTCCCAGCGGCAACGCGTGACACGAGTTGCAGGGGCGCGGTCCGTCGGAGAACGCAGTCATGAAGAAGTCGCGGCCCGCCTCCTCGGCGGGCGTGAGGCTGCCGTCGAGCGCAGCGATCGGGCTCGGCGGGTACGCGATACCCAGTACGAAGTCGGTGAACGCCGCGAGCTGTGGCTCCGGCAGCTCGGTGGCGCCGCCGAGTAAGCTCACGAACGCCGCGTTGAAGGTGCGCAACGCGGCGACCTCGTCGAAGGCGTCGCCGCCCGGGGTGCTGGCTCCGGTGCGATCGCCGCGCCAGTGCATCGCGCCCGCCGACGCCAAGCCACGCAGGCTCTGCGTCGTCATCGGTCCCTTCATCGGATGGAACGGCCGGGCATTCAGGGGCGGCGCCATCGGGTTCGGGTTCAGCACGACGGCCCCGAATGGATCGCCCAGATCCCACGCCAGGCTGTCGAAGTCGCCGAAGACGTGGCAGCTCGCGCAGGCGGCGTCGCCGTGGCCCGACGTGCTGGCGGCGTCGTAGAGGAGGCGGCGGCCGCGCGTCGTCGTGGAAGGCGAGGGGTCGTACGGTAGGTGGATGTAATCCGTCGCTGCCCGCTTCTTCGGATTGCTCAGCTGCGTGACGACGGAGATGCCGTGGCCGAGGCGGTTCATGACGAACAGCCGGTCGTGCGCTGCGTCGAGCACGAGGCCGCTCGGCCCGTCGCCCACGGGGATGAGCGTCTTCGTGACGACGCCGGCTTCCAGCGCGGCGGCATCGAGCGCCGCGACGACGCCGGAGCCGAGCGCGGCGACGTAGAGCGTCGCGCCGTCGGCCGAAAAGACCATGTCCGTCGGGAAGGCGACGCTCGCGGCGATCTCCGACGCCGGCCCCGGCGAGAGGCCGTAGTCGACGTGCGGGTTCAGATGCACGGGCGTGACGCTCGTGCCCGCGACGATGGAGATACGGCTCTCGGTGAGATGCCCTCGCAACATCGGCTCGAAACGGACGGCGTTGCGGGCCTCGGTATTGGAGACGAAGAGCGTCCCGGTCGTCGGCCGCACGGCCATGTTGAAGAGCACCGTGCCGACCCCGGCGACGGCGCCGCCGGTGGCGGCCGGCGGATCGGCATCGGCGTCGATGCGGAAGACGTCGAGGTCGGGGAGCGAGAACGCAAGGCTGGCGCTCCAATCGCGGTCGAGTTCGTCGACCCAGCGCGTCCCGACCCGCTGCACGATGAGGGCCGTCTCCGGTGCGCCCGGGGTGGCACCGGGCGGCGGCGGCGGCAGGCCGACACCCGCCCCGACGATGCGCTGAAGCAGCGTCGTCGTGCGGTTGCCCGACTGGAAGACAGCAGCGTAGACGGTGGCACCGTCGGGGCTCACGGCGAGCGCGCGCGGTGTGTCGCCGAAGAGCTGGACGATGGCGAGCGGCGCGGCCGGATCGTCGGCGTCGAAGGTCCACACGTCGGCCCGCCCCACGCCCTGCGTCGTCAGGTGCGGGTCGCCGGGTCGATTCTGGCCCCGGTGGGCGGCAGTGACGAAGGCACGGCTACCATCCGTGCCGGCGAAGACGACGTCGCGCGGCTCGTCGCCGACGAGCAGCGTGCGCGTGACGCGCGAGCGCGCCGGGTCGCTGGGATCGATCTCGACGACGCTGACGCTGTCGGAGAGATGGTTGACAACCCACGCCTCCGGCCGGCCGGCGGCGTTGGTGCGGGCGGCGACGGCGACCGGCTCGAGACCGACGGGCACCTCGGCTGTCAGCGTCGCGCCCGACGCATCGAGCGCGTAGACGGCGACGCGGGCATCGGGCGTGTTCACCGCGAAGAGCCACGCACCACCGGGGCTCAGGGCGAGCGGGCGAACGTGGCCGCTCTCGAAGTTGGTGAAGGTGGCTGCTGCCGCCACGGTCGTCACCAGCGCCACGGCGCCGCACGCGACGCCGACTCGCTTCAATATTCCCGGCATTCCCGGCACTCTAGCAACCTGTTCACGCTGGTGTCACCAACACAACATCCTGAATCCATTCAACCCGTGATTCGGCGTTAGCCGGCCCATTTCGGGCCTGAGTCGGTTCCATTCGGGGTCGCGGTTCCATTCGGGGTCGGACCAACGCAAGAATACAGAACCAAACGGATTCTGTCTGATCGAGCTTCGGCTATCGCGCTCAGGCAGCCCATTTCTGCCCTGAAAAAGATGCGATACGCGCCGTCGACGATGCGACGTCAGCGTCGCCGTCCATCACGAACTCGTCGAGTTGCGGCGGCACGACGGAGGTCCCCGCGAGCATGGAATGGTCCTGCCCGCGGTGATGGACTTGGCGCAGGAAGACTTTGGTTCACTCTATTGGTTCACTCTGGTGTCACCAACACAACTCCCTGAGACCATTCAAACTCGAAGTTGAAACGACCCGTGATTCGGCGTTAGCCGGCCCATTTCGGGCCCGGGATGGTGCTGATAGCGCGCGGCGGCTTCGCTACGAATCGAATCGCCGTTGCACTCCTTCGACGCCCCGTCGCCGGCGAGGGCGCTCTCGCAGAGAACGAGGGGCTGGATCCCAACGCGCTGCAATCTGAGCTCCAAACATCAAAGCTCGTGCAGTGGTGCACGCGTCAACTCTCCAGTTCTGGGCGCCACTCTTCAGCGAGCCGCTGCATCAGGAGATCATGATTCCAAATTACCGCAATTGGCAGGCGCTTCTCATCGGGAGTCAGCTCGTCTCGGAGGAACTCGCGATCACCGTCGACAATCAACCACGTTAACACGCGTCCATCCTTCGAGCGGACGCCAGGCCGCCGCATGAGCGGTTCGTAGCGCGGATAGCGGGCGGCGAACAACCGTGTACGCCGCCGCACGGCCGCTTCGGAGTCAACGGCACGCCGAGGGCATTGCAGGGGGTGAAGGCGCTGATTTCGTCCGTGTTCGCAGCCTCTTGCGATATCCTTCGGGCACTCACGGTCGCTATCGACTTCTTGATCTCGGTTGCTCGATACGCCAGGCCTCCCGGCCGGTACTCGAGGCGATCGGGGAGGGAGGGTCCGACAGGGCAACAGGACCGTACGCGACCAGTGGGCCTCCACCCGGCCCGGAGCTCGCGTGGCCGAACTGGTCGAATGCAATGTAGCGGTTGAGACCGGGCCCAATGTCTTCTACAAAGGCGGTTCGCATGAACGCCAAAAACAACGTTTCGCTGGAAATCGCGGATTGGGCTCACGGTCTCACGCTGGAGAGTATTCCGCCGCGGGTCGTTGAAGAGGCCAAGAACCAGCTCCTCAGCGTCATCGCGGCGATCCACGCCGGGCACTTCAGCGAAGCGGGCCGGGTCATCTCGCGAACCGTGAAGGACTGGTCCCAGTCAAAGAACGCCACGTTGATTCCGTCGGGCGAGAAAACTTCCACGCACGCCGCGATCTTTGCCAACGCCGCGCTCAGCATGACCCTTCTCTACGACGACGCGTTGCTCGGCGCTCATCTGGGCGCCAGTTCCGTGACCGTTGCTCTGGCGTTGGCGGAACAACTCGGATCGAGCGGCGGCGACCTGCTGGTGGCGCAGATCATCGCCAACGAGGTCGGGGGGCGGATCGGATTGGTCGCGCTGACCGACCCGTTGGGCGACTATCGCACCCCGGCTGCCCACCGGGTCGGCGCGGCCCTGGCCGCGGCAAAGCTGCGCAACCTCACAGCCGCGCAGACCTTCAGTGCCATGGCAATGGCGATCCAGGATCCGGGCATGGGCATTCGGGCGAGCTTCGTCGGCTCGGATGCAAAGATTCTCAGCGCGGCGATGGCGGCGCCGGCGGGGGTCCAGGCGGCGGAGCTGGCCGAAAACGGGCTCGTCGCGCAGGGCGACCCAATCGGCGGTGCGAGCGGCTATCTCGATATGGTCGGGCGCCCCGGAGCGGGGACCGCGTTTCGCACCCTGGGTGAGATCTGGCTGACGGAGACCTTGAGCTACTCGGGCTACCCCTGTGCGCCGCACGTCGCCGGTTCGATCGATTGCATCGTCGCGCTGCTGCGCCAACACAACATCGACGGCCGCAAGGTCGACAAGGTGGAGGTGACGGTCGGCCCGGACGCGGTGGAGATCGACCAGGAGGCGCACGACCAGTTCGCCGGCGCCGACACGAATCCCTCCAGCCTCTCTTTCTCGATCCGCTACTGTGTCGCCGCGACGCTGCTCGACAAGGAGTTCTCGCCGCGCCAACTGACCCGCGACCGCATCCGCGACGAGGCCGTCTGGGAGCTCGCCAATCGCGTCGAGGTCGGCGCCGACCCGACCATGGATTCCGTTTTGCGCGATCGATCGCTGCGCCGCCAGGTCGAGCGCGGCGTGCAGACCGGCTTCGACGTCGGCCGACTCGACATGCGCGGCGCGCGCGCCGGGTTGGCCACGAAGGTGCGTATCACGCTCAAGAACGAACGGTTCTTCGAGACACAGCGCGACGCGCCGACCGGCTGCGGGGCCGGCCCCTTCGACGATCGCGTCAAGACCGTGGAAGACAAGTTTCGCCGCGAGACCCGCTACACGCTGCGCAAAGAGCGCATGGAGAAGTCGATCGATCTCATCCACCACCTTGAGCGCGGCACTCCGGCCAACGTCAAGGAAATCATCCGCTGCGTCTGCTCGGAGAGGTAGTCTTCTCTCCGGGGCGTTGCGCGGTTCCTCCGATGGAATTCCCGCGGGACGAAGCCTGCGAACTGTGTATCCTGACGCGGTCGACCGCGTGGTACGCCGAGTTCGAGGAACCCATTCGCTTCACGATCCTCGACTGCGACTCCTGCGACGTACCGATGGCCGTGATCGGCTGTCACAAGAGAACCCTCAGCGCGGAGGAAAGCGAGATCGTGCGCGCCGCCCTGACGCGCATCGCCGACGAAAAATATCCGCAGGGGTGGGTCTTCGACGACAACATGCGTCAGATCCCGGATCACTACCACATCCACGCACGCCCCTATCCGGCGTGGTGGAAGAAGCGCGGTTCTTGATTTTTCTTTCGCCGGGCTACCGATTCCCACAGGAGGGCGAGGCTCCTGCCGAGCCGCGGTCAATCGAGCGAATACGGCTCGGCAGGAGCCTCGTCCTCCTGGTCCGGGACGCCCCGCCGACGACGGCTGACAACGCAGGTCAGGCGGCTGACGCGGTGGTCGATGCGCCGCAGCCGGCACAGAAATTGCCGCCGGGAACGGCCTTCGTGCCGCAGGTCGGACAGAACCGGACCACGCCGGGTCCCGCACTCGACGGGCGCGGTTGTGAGGGACGTCGGGCGTCGAGCTCTGAGATCGCACGCAGCGCCTGGTCCTTGAAACGGCGAACCAATGACTCGTAGTCCTCGTCCGACAGTTTGCCGGTGCGGCGATCGAACTCCGCCTCTTTGATCGCCGAGTACGCGTCGCTCTTGGCGCGCTCGAGCAACGCTTCCGGGTCCTCGACGGTTGCCGCCATCGGGTCAGACGTATCCGCGACGAAGAGCGGCCACAGCACGAATAGAGCGGCTGGCAACAGGCCGAGGACCAGAACGAGAGTCGGGTTCATGGGTTTCTCCGTCGCGCCGGAAGCGCGTCAGATCTCGAACTCGTCGAGTTCGCGATCGAGCGTCTTCTGGTGCTCGGACTTCGGCCCCGGCACCGCGCCGATCGGTGAATCCGATCGCGCCGCTGGCGCCGCCGGCGTGCGACGACGCCAGCGCAACAGGGTGAACGAAACGAAGAACATTCCCAATGCGACGACCACGAACGGCGTCACCCACGCGGTGAGGTTGAATCCGCTGGTGGTCGGCGACGAGAGAATCTTTTCGCCGTACTTGTCCGCGAAGTGGGAGAGGATCTCCGCCGTGCCCTTGCCGGTCGCCATCTGCTCGCGAATCTCCTCGCGCAACGGCAGCGCCGAAGGGCACTGGAGATGGTTGCAGGAATGGACCGTCAACCCGCACCCGCACTGGCAGGTGAGCGACTCTTCGATGTTGCTGAAGACCGGCTCCTCGGCCGCCGAGACGCCCGCGACGCAAAATGCGATCACCAGCGCCAGGCAGGCCAGGCGCCTCACGTTGCGAACCCGGCGTTTCAGGACCGGTGCTCCGTCGCTTCGCCGGCCGCCGGTGAGTACGCGGCGACGGGCACGTTCACCCGCGTCGGCCAGATGACGATGAACGTCCCGAGGGTGAGGACCGCGCCTCCCCAGTAGAGAAACCCGATCAGCGGATTCAAGTAAGCGAGGATCGTCGCCATCCGCGTGTCGGCGTCGTAGCTTCCCAAGACCAGATACAAGTCCGACCCAAGGGTCGAGCGCACGGCGACCTCCGTGGTCGGCTGTTCGGGCTTCTTGTAGAAGCGCTTCTCGGGCTTCAACGTATCGACCTGCACGCCTTTGTCGAAGACCGCCATGTTGGCCATCAGGTAGGCGATGTGCAGGGTGTCGCGCTCTTCGAGGCCGTCGTACCGCAACTCGTAGCCGCCGATCTCGAATGTCTCGCCCTGGTTGAGCGTGACCTGCTTTTCAATCCGGAATGCCGATGTGCCGGTGATCGCCACGAAGATCATGACGATGCCGACGTGTACCACATAGCCGCCGTAGCGGCGGCGATTCTTGGCGACCAGCTGCGTCAGCGCCCGGAAAACTCCGTCGCCGACCATCGCCTGGCGCGCGCGCACGCCGCGATAGAACTCCACCGTGATGGTCGCGAGCACGAAGAAGATCAGCGAGAAGGACACGATCGCCCAGTAGTTGCGGATGCCGCCGACGAAGCAGGCGATGCCCGCGACCAGTCCGGTCGAAACCGGCACGGCGAAGGTGCGCTTCAAGTGCGCCCACGACGCGCGCCGCCATGCGATGACCGGGCCGACCCCCATGAGGAAAAGCAGAATGAGCCCGAGCGGCGCGTTGACCTTGTTGAAGAACGGCGGACCGACGGTGATCTTCACGCCGCGCACGGCCTCGGAAATCACCGGGAACATCGTTCCCCAGAAGACGGCGAAGGCGATGCCAACCAGAATCAGGTTATTGAAGAGAAACGTCGATTCGCGCGACAGCAGCGAGTCGAGCTCGTTCTCCGACCGCAACACCGGCAGACGCAGAATCAGCAGAGCGATCGACACGACCAGGATGAACGCGAGGAACCAAAGGAAGAACGGTCCGAGGCCGGACTGGGTGAACGAGTGCACGGACGAGATGACGCCGCTGCGGGTGAGGAAGGTGCCGAAGATCGTCAAAGCGAAGGTCGTGATGATCAAGACCATGTTCCAGACCTTCAACATGTTCTTCTTCTCTTGGATCATCACCGAGTGAAGGAACGCGGTGCCGGTGAGCCAAGGCATGAAGGCGGCGTTCTCCACCGGATCCCAGGCCCAATAACCACCCCAGCCGAGCACCTCGTACGCCCACAGGGCGCCGAAGAGGTTGCCGAGCGAGAGGAAGAACCAGGCGAACAGCGTCCAGCGCCGCGTCGTCCGGATCCAGGTCGTGTCCAGCTTTCCCGTCGCCAACGCCGCCATGGCGAATGCGAACGGCACCGACATGCCGACGAAGCCCAGGTACAGCGACGGCGGGTGAATCGTCATCCAGTAGTTCTGCAACAGCGGGTTGAGATCGCGCCCCTCGCGCGCCGGCACCGCCAGCATCTCGAACGGCGGCGTGATGAAGAACAGCAGCGAGAGGAAGAACAGGGAGATCGTCATCAGGACGGCGACGACATACGGCATCAGCTCGCGGTGGCGATGGCGATTCTGCAGCACGACGACGGCGCTGATGGACGTCAGGATCAACGCCCAGAAGAGCAGCGACCCCTTCTGGCCTCCCCAAAGAGCCGCCACCGTGTAGTAGATCGGCAGGGTGCTGCTGCTGTACGCCGCGACATACTCGATGCGAAAGTCGCGCGTCACCAGCGCGTGCAAGAGCACCGCGGTCGCGACGACCACCGCGCCCCACACGGCGAGCGCGCCGTTCTCGGCGCTGGCGACGAAGTCGCGCCGGCGCGTCCACGCACCGGCGAGCGCCATGACGATGGAATAAGCGGCGATCAACCACCCGATCAGGATGGCCTGGCTTCCCAGCTCGATCATATTCGGATCACTCCGGTTCTCGACATCCGGAACTCGACGCACTGAGAGCGCCGGGACGCTCCGGCCTCAACCGGCTGCAACGCGCAACCGATCGCGCTTGCACCGGGGAGCCGGATTTCAGGCGACATAACCGGCAAGACAGGTTAGTAAGCTGCGGCCTGTTTGCCCTCGACCTCGGGCTCGTACTTCGACGGACAACTGGTCATCACCGACTTGGCCTGCACAATACCGGCCGCATAGGTCCCCTCGATGATCACGTCGCGGCCCTCGGCGAACATGTCGGGAACGACTCCCGTGTACTGCACCTCGACCGTGTCCGCGGCTGCGACCGCCTCGTCCGTGAACTCACCAACCCGGAACGTCATCTCGGTGCCCTTGGAGCTGGTCTGTTTGGTGAGGGAGCCGGGCGCGACGCGGCCGGCGAGCCGTATCCCCTCCCCGGCCATCGCATCGCGTCGCGGCAGGAACTCATCGATCGTGAAGTAATAGGCCGAAGATTGCTCGACCCCCGCGTACATCAGGTACCCGATGGACGATACGAGGATCAACGCGCCGATTCCGAACTTGTAGTTTCGTTTCATGACCGTCCCGAAACGCTAGAGGATTCGACTAGTACCAGCAAGGCTCAAGCCATCTGTCAGTGCCGATTCGGATCCTCGTTCGGATCGATGTCATCCTCGGAAATGGGATCGCCCGGGACGCGGTAGCGTTCTTCGGCCCAATTTCCGAGATCGACCATCTTGCAGCGTTCGCCGCAGAAGGGCCGAAACGGGTTCCCCTCCCAAAGGCACGGCACTCTGCAGACGGGACAACGGACTTTCATCGTGCGCGGTGGGCGGTCAGGTGTCCGGCGGTTAGTGCGAAGTCGCCAAAAGAACGCCGCGCTGGGACCGCGGGGCGGGCAACTCCCCGCGAAACCGGCGTGCCTCGGCGCGGTGCGGTTGAACGGCCCATGACGTGGGTGCTAGCACGTCCGGACGACGTGGCGCGAGGCGTGGAGAGGTATTTTGCATGGCAACTACCCGGCGGGTTTCGAAGACCAGGGACATCAATACGGCGCGCTCGGCACGCAGACCCAAAGCCGTCGATCGCCGGCGCAAGACGCTGGCTCTGATCGCGCACGATGGCAAGAAAGCGGACATGGTCGCCTTCGCCAACGACCACCTCGCCGTCCTCGATCGCTATGACCTGGTCGGGACCGGCACGACGGGCCGGATGCTGAGCGAGAAGACGGGGATTACGGTCGAACCTCTGCTGTCCGGCCCGATGGGAGGCGACGCGCAGATCGCCTCGATGGTGGCGCAGGGCGAGATCGCCGCGGTGTTCTTCTTCGTCGACCCACTGGGCAAGCACCCGCACGATCCCGACATTCAAACACTGATGCGGATCTGCAACGTCCACGACGTTCCCCTCGCGACCAATCCCGCGACCGCGGGGTACATCATTTCCGAGAAGGCACTGTGAGCGCTGTCGCGATGCCGCGGTTCGTCGTGGCGCTCGGCGAACGCGATCCGGGGCGATGAGAGACGGGTGTAGGCTCGCCGCGCTGGGGATGGTCAACGCACTCGGCGCCTCGACCGAGACGATCGAAACGCGACTGTTCGCAGGCGAGACCGGACTGCGACGACGCGACGACGCGGTACCGGACCGCACCCTCTACCTCGGCGAGGTGCGCGAACCTCTACCGCTCGTGCCGGACCGGATGGCCCACTACCGCTGCCGCAACAACGCTTTGTCCCTCGCGGCGCTGCGGCAGTTCGAGGATGTCGCTCGCGCCACGATCGAGCGGGTCGGTCGCCACCGCGTTGGCGTTCTGTTCGGCACCAGCACCTCGGGCGTGTCGGACGCCGAGGAGGCACTCCGGCACCAACGGGAACAGGGCGGCCTCGCGCCGGGCTTCGCCTACGCGCAGCTCGAGTTCGGCGGCGGCGCCGGGTTCATCGCCGACTACCTCGGTGTGACCGGGCCGACGTACACGATTTCCACGGCGTGCTCTTCCGGCGCCCGCGCTCTCGCCTCGGCCCGCTCGCTCATCGATCTCGGGGTGTGCGACGCCGTCATTGCCGGAGCTACCGACACGTTGTGCAATCTGACCATCTTCGGCTTCACCGCCTTGCAGGCCGTATCGGACGAGATCACCAACCCGTGCAGCGCCAACCGCAAGGGGCTGTCCCTCGGCGAGGCCTCGGCGCTGTTCCTGGTGACGCGGGACAGCGGCGGCATCCAGTTGCTGGGCGTCGGCGAGTCGACCGAGGCGCACCACATGTCCGCCCCCGACCCGACCGGCGCCGGCGCCGAGGTCGCCATGCGCGGCGCGCTTGCCGACGCCGACATCGCCGCGCACGATGTTCTGTATCTCAACCTGCACGGCACCGGGACAACGCTCAACGACGGCATGGAGTGCGCCGCCGTCGCGCGCGTGTTCGGCTTCGACACTGCGTGCAGCTCGACGAAACCACTGGTTGGCCACACGCTGGGCGCGGCTGGGGCGACGGAGGCGGGTTTCTGCTGGCTGGCGCTGCAAGCCGCCGTGGCGAGCGAACTGCCGTTGATCCCGCATCGGTGGGACGGCGTGCGCGACGCGGAGATCCCGCCCATCGACCTGATCGACCGCCCGCGCGCGATTCCGTTCTCTACCCGGGCCATCGTCGCGACCAACTCGTTCGGCTTCGGCGGCAACAATTGCGTCCTCATCCTCGGGCGAGCGGCTTGATGCAATCGCGTCTGGCGAGGTCCCGGTGCTGATCCCGTCGATCGAGCGCACCTCCGCGTGGGCACCCGGCATCGAGAGCGCCGAGCAGCTACGGGCCTGGTTCGCCGCGCCACAGCCACTGGCCGCGGACGCGCACCCGGAGGCGAAGTTCCTCCCCGCCATGCTGCGCCGCCGCTGCACGCCGCTCACCAAGATCATGTTGACCGCCGCGTACGGCGCATGCGACGCGGGCGAACTGGGCGACGTGCGCACGGTGTTCTCCTCGCGCCACGGCAGCATCAACGAATCCATCGGCCTGCTCGAAGCCATCGCCGCGTCCGGCCGCGTTTCGGCGGCGACCTTCAGCCACAGTGTCCACAACGCCCAGGCCGGCCTGTTCTCGATCGCCGTCGGCAATCGCCAGGCATCGAGTTCGCTGGCGGGGCAGGAAGACTCCTTTCCCACGGGCTTTCTGGAAGCTCTCACCCATCTCCATCGCGCGCCGGAACGGAAGGTCCTGTTGGTGATGGGCGACGTGCCGCTCGCCGAGACGTTCGCCAAACTGGTCGACGAGTCGCCGGCTTCCTATGGCGTCGGTTTGTTGCTGTCGGCCGATGGCAGTGGGCCGCGAGTGTCGATCGACCTGGAGCCCGGAGCCGAGAACGCACCACTACCCCCGTGGCCAGCGGCGTTCGAATTTCTTCGCTGGTTGGACAGTGGCGAACCGCGACTGTGCATCCAAACGCCTCGCCGCACCTGGACGTTTCGAAGGCGCTGAGCCCCGAGTGCCTCCCCCTTTGAAAAAGGGGGAACCTCGCCGTCCGGGGAGAACCCGCCAGTCCGCTCAGGCGGCCTTGCGGGCCGGCGGCAGTTCCGCCACGGCGTTCTTGCTCGCGCCGACACCCAGCCGGCGCTGCAACATGTTGAACAAGCCCTTCTCCAGCAGCGTCTCGTGTCGCCCGGTGACGATGTGAAAGACGTTCTGGAATGCCCGCCACGGGCGAATCGTGTAGCTGGCCGCGTAGAAGACGATCATCGCCGTGATGCGAGCGACGCCGAGCTGCCGCGCCGACAGGTGGTCGGTGAACGACGAGCCCTTGCTGAGGTCGTGACCGCACATCAGCGCCAGGAAGTACTCGTCACTCGGCGGAGGTAAGCGCCCCTGCTCGCGCAGCTGGTCGTAGAGCTCCGAACCTGGATACGGCTCGAAGAGAAAAACCAACGCGTCCGACACGCCGGCCACCGCCATCCTCACGAGGAACACGTAGGTGTGCAGCAGATCCGCGGCCGTCTGCCCCGGAAAACCCAAAACGAGGTTGGCCTTCACTTTGACGCCCTCTCGAGCGCAAGCGCGCATCGAATCGAGCATCGTCGGAATCTTGACCTTCTTCTTGATGCGCCGCAGCTCCGCGGGCGAACCGCTCTCAGGCGCGTAGGTGATGTTGCGGCAGCCGGTAGCGTAGAGCGCCTTCGCCACGTCCGCGTCGATCGCCTCCGAACGCGTCCCCGTCGGCAGCTGCCAGACGAACTTCATCCCTCGTTCCTGAATGAGGCGGCAGAACTCGAGGATCCAATCGCGCTTGATGATCGCGGTCAGGTCGTAAAAATCGAAGCTGTTGGCGTCGTAGACTCGCTGGTATTCGGCGATCTCCGCCAACACCTCGGCTGGGTCGCGAGCAGTCCATCGCGTCGTCCACATCGTCGGGCTGGAGCAGAACGTGCAACGATACGGACAGCCGCGGGTCGCCAGGATCGGCATCGTCCGCCCGCGGTTCACGCCGAAGCTGAGGCCGCGAGAAAGGTAGTTCTCGATCGGAAACAGATCCCACGCCGGCCGCGACACCGCATCGATGTCCCGGATTCGCTGGCGCGGTGCCGTCCGCACCAGCTGATCGCCAATCCGCGTCACCAGCCCCGGCACTTCGGCCGTCGAACGTCGATTGGCGATGGCGTCGAGGAGATCGACGATGGTCTCTTCGCCTTCACCGAGAACCGCGTGATCGACGTTCCCTGTCTCGATCGAGTACTCCGGCAGCGCGCTCACCGCCTCGCCACCGGCGATGATCGGAACGTCGGGAAAGCGTTCCTTGAGGGCGAGGGTGATCCGACGAACGTAGGCCCAGTCCTGCGAGAACATCACCGAGACGGCGAAAGCCTCTGCGTCGGTCGGCACCCGCTCCATCAGCTGCTCGACGGTGAGCCCGCGACACGCGAAGCGATGCTCGTCGAGCGGGGTCACCTGATCGGGAGCCTCGCCGATGGCATCCAGTGCCACGACCTCGTGCCCCGCGGCGCGCGCCGCCGCCGCCACGTAGGCGAATCCGATCGGCGGGACAGGCAGCGCGACCATCTGGTAGCGCAGCTCCACATAGGGCGGGCGGATGAAGCAGACCTTCATTTCGTCCGCATACCACGGGCCGACGACGAATCGCCAGCTCGATTCGCTAGCGACCCCCCGGCGCCAGGGTCGAGCGACCCCGCGTCAGGGGGGCGGCATGCCCAGTTCCTGTCGCTTCCGCCGTATGTACTCCGACGACTGCCGGCCCAGCTCGGTGGCCTCGGCTGGGAAGTAACGCGACCACAAGCGATCGAACCAGTTGTTGTGGAAGTAGTAGCGGAACCACCACTTGCGGATGAGGAAGTCGACGGCGCAGATCACCCCGATTACGGCGAACATCTGCCAACCGGTGTACGAGCGCCACGCGTCCGTGCGACCGCTCAGCGCCAGCCACGCGATGACCGCCGCGTTGGCGGCGAAGAAGACGCTCCAGGCGATGGTGCTCTTGCGGCAATAGGGGCGGATGAAGTCGGGCGCGAACGGCACGATGAAGCGGGCGACGCGCTCGATGATCGTAACCGGCGCCGACAGGCTGTCCCAGAACAACTTGCACAGCATCAGGTAGATCAACGCGGGCACCAGCAGCAGACAACGCACGTCGCCGGTGCTCACCGTGACCGCGACGATGACGAGCGCGCCGACGTGCGGCAACGAGAGCATTCGTACCGGAATGCCCATGAGCCGGCGCGCGAAGGCGAAGAACACTCCGTAGGCCAACAGCGCCAGCGATGCGTGTCGCACGCCGACCACCGTGACGAGCCAGTCGAAGAAGAACGGATAGGCGAAGATGAGGATCGCCAAGGCCGTTCCCAGGCCGACCTGGAACGGCGTCGGGCGGAACTCCGCGGGCTCGTCCACTGAATCCACGTCGCTTCTCTACACGGCCGCGGCGCTGCGCGCAGGCGCTCGTTAGACCAGGGGCTGCTCGCCCATGAACGAGTGCAGCGGCCGGCGCGATTCGGAGCATTCCTCGCCGAGTAGATCCGAGGCGCGGGCGAGAACCAGGTTGAAGAGCTCCTCGGTCTTGTCGAGGATCTCGTGGCGCGAACGCGCTGTACCGACGTCGGTGACGAAGTCGATGTTCTCCAAACCGTACGAGAACTGCCCCCGGTTGGCCCGGAAGTACGCGTCGCGCTCGCGCAGACTCCGCTCGACGCGGCGGAACAGGTCGGCGAAATTGCGCAGCGCCTGCAATACAAACGGCTGCATCCGCAACTGCCGGCGCAGAAAGCGCGTGTCGAGGTGCTGGTCGAGCATGTAGGGCGAAACCCAGAGGTTGTAGTAACAGCCGATGTCGAGATCCCACTTCATCCGCATCAACTCGAAGCTGCCGAGCCCGTTGTAGAGCCCGCGGTACAACAGCATCGCCGACTCGTGCCGGAACTGCATGAACTGCTCGTAGAGGTCGAGCCGCTCGGCGATCGCCTCCGCGCTTTCACCCGCGAAGTCCCTTTCGATCAGATCGGCAAGGAAATCGTTCTCGAGCGCGATGAAGTCCGAGCCCGGGCTGTAGAACGGATCGGCGGCGGTCGCCGCTTCGCCCGTGAGCCCCCATCGGTCCGTGTGAAAGAACCGTTTGGTGCCATAGGCGATCTGCGAAAAGTTTCCGCAGTCGACCATCTCGGCGCGGCCGAGCAGCTGTGAGATGCCCGCGTGTTGCTTCAGGAACGCGCGAAACCCGTCCGCGGTGCGCAGCTCTCTCTGCCTCGCGACATCGCCCACCAAACCGACACTGGTCACGCCGCCGCGCAGCGGAATCACCCAGAACCAATAGCCCGGGTACCAGAAGTGCATCGTCGACAGCCGACGCGTGCTGTGCCGGACGCGACCGCGCCAGTCCTCGCCGCCGAGCTCGTCGACGTCGGCCACGCCGCGAAAGCGCGCCCACACCGACCCGATCTTGTGCTCCGGCTCGGGAACCCGCAGGTCGCGCTGCTTGGCGACGACACCGGCGCGCCCGCTGGCGTCGACCAGCCAACGCGAAGTGAACGTTTCGACGCGATCGGCGCCGCGCACGGCAAAGCGATGCCGGGCGCCGCATTCGCCGAGTTCGAGCCCCTCGACGCGAACCCCCGTCTGGACATCCACCCCGATCTCGCCCGCCATCGCCAGTAGATCGGCTTCCAGGCGCGCACGGTCGATCTGGAAGGCGGGGTGAAACGGCAGGTTGAGGGGGCCCACCTCGGACATCTCAGGCAGCGGCGTCGAATGCTTCGGGTCGTCGAAGAAGTATCGAAGGCCGTTCTTGGGTAGGTGATACTCGCACAGGTAGCCGCTCAACCGGTGACGCCGCACCAGATAGTTGGCGGCGATCTCGACCAGCGACTCGCCCACCTTGTAGGAGCGCTCGGTCGCCTTTTCGAACAACGCCACCGACAGTCCGGGACGCGCCCGCACCAGCTGGCGCGCGAGCAGGGAGCCGGCCATTCCACCGCCGACGATGGCGACGTCGACGTGTCGATCCGCGGCGCGGTCGTTCACAACATGCCTCCGTTGACCGAGATGGTCTGTCCGGTCACGTAGGCGGCACCGCTCGAGAAGAGAAACGACACCACCGCCGCCACCTCGTCCGGCGTGCCGAGGCGTTGCATCGGAATCATCGCCGCCAACCCCTCGACGTTTGCCCCCTCGAGCATCTCGGTCTCGATCAGGCCCGGTGCGACGCAGTTCACCGTGATCGCGCGGGTGGCCAACTCGTGGGCCAACGACTTGGCGGCGCCGATCAACCCGGCCTTGGACGCCGCGTAGCTCACCTGACCGCGGTTTCCGGCCAGGCCCGCCAACGACGTCATGACGACGACGCGACCGCCGCGACGCGCCCGGATCATCGGCATCGTCAACGGCTGCAGCACGTTGTAGAACGCGTCGAGGTTGGTGCGCAGCACGCGGTCCCAGTCCTCCGACCGGATCGCGGGAAACGGCGCGTCCGCGCGCACGCCGGCGTTGCACACGGCGCCGTAGTAGGGGCCGGAGGCGGCGATGTCGGCCGCCAGGGCGTCGGCCGCGGCCTGGCGGTCGCCGACGTCGAAGCGCAACAAGCTGACGTTGCGGCCGCCGGCGCGCACTTCCTCGGCCACCGCTTCCGCGGCGGCCGTGTTGGAGTGGTAGTTGAGCGCCAGATCGAAGCCGTCGCGCGCCAGTGCGCGAGACACCGCGGCGCCAATGCCGCGGCTACCGCCGGTGACGAGCACGCGCCGCGGCGCGTCCGATTCGACTGTCGCTCTGGGACTCATACGTTCAAATCGCCTTGTTGACCCGCGAGATAGATGTTGATCCGCGCCTCGGCCAGGACCCTCCCGCCGCGGCCGTCGTGAATGGCAGCGGCGAACGATAGCATCTGCGTTCCAGCGTGAACACGCCGGGCGGCGACCCGCAGAATCTGGCCGGTTTCGAACCACCCGACCGCGAGTTCGAGCCGCCGGGTTCCCAGAAGCATGCCCACCGGCGGCACGATCCCCGCCACATGCGCCGCCAGTCCCCCGTGCACCGCGGCGCACTGCGCCATGTACTCGAGACCCACCCACGCCGGCACACGTCCATCCCGATCGGCAAAGAGAACGCTGTCCGCCGTGTAGACCTCGCAGACCGTCTCCCGCGGCGAGTGCTCGAGGACGCGCCGCACCAGCAGCATCGGCGCCGCGTGCGGCACCAGGGTGTCGATCTCGGGATACTCCATGAACGTCATTCCGGTCCCGTTCCCGCCGATACCACGGTCGTCGCGCGATGACACGCGATGCCGCGATTCACAACGCGTCGAACGCCGGGTGGTACCGGATCACCCCCTCGGCGCCGGCCAGATAGTCGCGCCGCAGTTCGAGCACCATGAAGGCCTCGTCCGGCGCGTCGTACTCGCACGTCAGGCCGCGCCGCGCGGCCGTCGAGAAGCCGAAGCGCGGGTAGTAGTCCGGATGCCCCAGGACGACCACGGCGCCGCAACCCAGATTCCCACACGCCTCCAGCCCCGCGCGCACCAGTTGCGATCCGATCCCCCGCCGCTGACGCGCCGGCGCGACCGCCATCGGCGCCAGCCCCATGAGCGATCGATCCTCGAACCCGTCGAGCGAGACGGGCGAGAACAAAATGTGGCCGACGACTGCACCGCCGTCGACCGCAACCAACGACACGATCGGCCGCGCCCGCACGCGCAGCGCATCGACCAGATCCGCCTCCGCCGGCGTCGGAAACACCGCGGCATTCAACGCATGCACGGCGGCCTCGTCGGCTGTTTCTTCGAGTCGAATCACCATGCGACCGCACCCGTATAGCCTCGTCGTTGAAGTTCTGACAGATGTCGCTCCTCCCGGCCCTGTTCCTCTGGGGCGGATCGCCGACCCGTTCGTCCCGAGCAGCGAAGCGTATCGAGGGATGATCTACACTCACGTACCGCAGCGAGGAGGCTGCGGCGTGAAGAGCCCCGCGGACAACTGTGCGAAAGCGAAGGGATGATTCTGCGGAATCGGCATAACACGCAGCAGAGCGGACGAGATCGATCTACCATCGTGAATTGACGAAAGATTCGCGAAGTGCCACCGCTGGCGTTATGCGGAAGCATCCCTCGTCCGACGGCGCTATGCGGAAACCGCATAAACATTGGTTCGGCTGCCCTTCGTAGATCCTAGCCGGTATTACAAGAAGATGGCCGTAGTGAGGCAGCGACATCTGGACCGGATCGAGGCGGGGCTGGCATTTGACTGGCAGGCACTACCGTCCTGCCAACAAAGTGCGGACGGAGTTTCTCCAGACACGGAGACGCTGGTTTTCTCGAGTGCGGACAGCTCGTTCGACGGGCTGTCGAAGCTTTCACGGTTAAGGGTGTTGGTCGCTGGCGGCGTCGATCGGCCGTTCTTGGACGAGATTTGTGCCATTCAATCACTTGAAACGCTTCACCTAGTACCTGCCGGTGATGTACGGGATCTGAGCCCTCTGCATAGATTGGACCGTCTGCGTCATCTCAGGGTGGCCAACACCCGGACAATCACCTCACTCGAATGGGCGTCCGGGTTGAAGTCTCTTCTTTCCCTAGGTGTGGAAAACCTGACTGCAGTTCACGACTTGGCTCCACTCGCGAATCTGGCCAACCTGCGCGCGTTGGAGATAGACGGGGCTATCTGGACAAAGATGCAGATCAGATCGTTGTCACCTCTAGGCGCCTTGCGTGGCCTCGAGTACTTGTTTCTTGGCAACATCCAAGTCGACGACGATTCCCTGGAGCCGCTACATTCGCTCCAGGCTCTCCAGGTCCTAGAAGTGCCGGAACGGTTTCCGATGCGACAGTGCGCAAGGGTTTGTGGAGCCCTACGCAAATTGCGGGAGCCGCCGTTCGTGCCCTACTATTTCCTGGAACGGCACATGTCGGGCGCACATTGCGTCAAGTGCGGGAACTTGCAGGCGAAGCCAACAGGCCGCGGTTTGCGGCTCGCTTGCGTAAGGTGCTCGGCTGGGCGGCTCAAGAAGCATGTGGACAACTGGGAAGCATTTGCGGAGGCGGCTGTTTGTGTTGTCTCGGGATAGCAAGCGGGCTTGGCGAGCGGGGAGAATGTAGCTGCCAGCCGCCGAACACGCCGGTGCAGACCGACCGCGCTGCGCGCGGCGGCTGACCGGGAGACGTTCGGCTTCTCGGGGCGAATCGGGTAGCGTCGCCGGGTGATCTTCGAGTGGGATCCAGCGAAGGCCAAATCCAATCAGAGTCAGCACAGAGTCACCTTCGAGGAAGCTGCCACTGTGTTCCTCGATCCACTTGCAGTCACATACCCGGACCCGGACCACTCAGTTGAGGAGGACAGGGAGATCACGATCGGGCACTCTGACAAGCAGCGTCTGATATTTGTATCGCACTGCCAGAGAGGCCACCGTCGTAGAATCATCAGCGCACGGAAAGCAACGAGACGGGAGCGCAAACAACATGAAGAGGGAATCGAAGAAGAAAACTTCTGACGGATTGCGCCCCGAGTATGACCTTTCAAAGCTCCGGGGAGGGGTGCGAGGGAAATACTACAAGGAGGCCACCGCCGGAACCAACCTAGTGTTGATAGAGGCGGAATTGGCGGAGGTCTTCCCGGATACGGAATCGGTCAACCGCGCCCTGAGGTTGCTCGTTGATACCGCAGGCGCCGCCACGCGAAAGTCCCCTCGCAAGAAAAGGCCGAACAAGCCGGTGCAGACCGACCGTGCTACGCGCGGCGGCTGACCGGCCAGGACGTTAGGGTTACAGGAGCAGCTTGAGGCCCAACCACGAACCCCGTATTTTCGCCGCATGGCGACAACGGTAGAGCGTTTGGCCGAGCAGGCCCTGAAGCTGTCTGGAGAATCCCGCGCGCAGCTGGTGGATCTCTTGGTAGAAAGTCTGGACTCGAGCGATCTAGGTCACGTTGAGCAACTGTGGGTGAGCGAGGCAAAGCGACGCCGGGATGAGATTCGCAGCGGCAAGGTGAAGCCTATTCCCGGTGAGGAAGCCCTCCGCAAGGCGCGAAGCGCTCTCAAGGAATGAAGCATGAGTTTCACCCGGAAGCGCTGGCGGATTACGAGGCGGCAATCGCCTATTACGCCGAACGGAATCCGGATGTGGCGCGCCGATTCATTGCGGTCGTTGAAGACGCGATCGACCGGATTCTCGAAGCACCAACACGTTGGCGCATCATGGATGACCACGTGCGGCGCTGCCTCACGCGGGTATTCCCATACGGTGTGCTCTACTCAATCGAAGTGGACTCCGTCCTCATCCTTGCCGTCATGCATTGCAGTCGCGAGCCGGGTTATTGGAAGACCCGCCGACAAGAACCCTAACACGGCGATGCAGCCGGACGCCGCTACGCGGCGCCGCTGATCGCCAGGACGTTAGCGGGGTGGTACCGCATCCACTTAGTTCCAGGATAAAGCCAAATTGAAATGCTGCATTTGGTCTTCGTTGGTGCCGTGGTGGGCGCCTTAGTCTTCTGGGCTCAATTCTCGGCCCGCAGGTGGGTGCGGCTTGCGGTTGTTGTTGCCTTGCTGGCAATCATTGGATTCGTCTCCTTCGCATCCACCGAGGTGACGGTGCGAGCTGAGCGGGGGCGGGCGGCAAAGGACGCAACAATCTCGGACGCGCACTTGGAAGGGATGGCCAGAATGATGAGAGAAGCCCAGATCGCTCGGGTCCCTATTGTCGGTGCTGCTCTCGGGCTGGCCTTCCTAGCAATCGCGCGCAGACAATAGGTCCGTTTCCAGGCGTTTCTGCCGAGGTAATGCGACAATATGAGCAGTCCAGGAAGCCGACCCGCTAACAAGCCGTTGCAGCCGCCGCGCAAGGCGCGCGGCTGAACGCCAGGACGTTCGGCAGAATAAGAGCAGCGGTGAGCCTTCTGGGCGCAATTCCCGTACTCCTGATTCTCTGGGCGGGGTGCTCTGCACAGCAAGTCCAGACGATTTCAGGCGCGCAGTTCGTGGACTACGGAAACACGCCCCTCTCGCACACGATCTATCTTGGCTCGGACGACGGGTATCACTACTTCGCATGGTCACATGGGAAGACCAGCGGTCGATGGAAGATTCCCCGGGAAGAGTTGACCGTTACAAATCAATTCGCGCTCGGCGACCGGGAGGCTTTCCTCCTCAAGAGGCCAGATGGGCAGTGGTGCGCGTACCCATGCAAATAGTCTGACGGGAATGCCGAACAAGCCGCTGCAGGCGACGCGGGCCACGTCAGCATTCGGGGAACGGGAGGCCGCGCGTGGTGGCCCGCGCGATTGAGCGCCAGCGGTCGGCTGTGATGCTTTGCTGTTTTGTCGGTTCGTCGCTGACGCTGGCGGGCGGATCCCATTGGAAAACTCGGCTCGATTCGCGTTAGCGTGATGCCTAAACGTGGGGCTCCGTGAAGACGACGCAGTACTTTCAGCACGTGCGACAACGGCCGGACCGCGCTACCATCCGCGACGAATGGATCACCTTCGTGCTCACAAACGCACAGCGGACCGAGATTCAGTCCGATGGCCGGTTACGCAAGTGGGCGAAGATTGCAGAGACAGGGAAAGTCCTGCGAGTGGTCCTGCTCGCCGACGGCGAGACCGTGCACAACGCGTTCTTCGATCGGTCCTTCAAGGAGGGCAGCGATGAGAGTTAAGTACTTTCCGGACACCGACACGGCTTTGATGGAGTTCACCGACAACGCCGTGGCCGAGACCAAGGAGATCAGCGAGAACATTTACGCCGATCTCGACGAGCAAGGAAATCTTGTGAGCATGACCATCGAGCATGCTCGCACCAATGCTCGTCTGCCGGAGCTCTCGTACGAAGAAGTGCAACGGACGTGACGGATCGCCGAACCAGTCGCTGCAACCGACGCGGGCCTGCGGCCCGCGCGGCTGAGCGCCGGCGTTGAACTAAACCGCTTCGCGGTGGATGCGGGAAAGCGCCGCTGCCTGGGGTAGTGGTGTCGAGTCGTTGTAGGAGACCTCCAAACTGATCGGTGATCGCGATCGGCCCGGTCGTGGTCGCCCAGA
>Ga0307505_10000818_pt1 | contig 30313 bp, 28 predicted proteins | sample 23_S_MG_FD_202183 | JGI IMG/M metagenome (GOLD analysis project Ga0307505, IMG submission 202183) | Soil microbial communities from Populus trichocarpa stands in riparian zone in the Pacific Northwest, United States - 23_S | ecosystem: Environmental > Terrestrial > Soil > Riparian zone > Trees... | reverse complement strand
GCCGTCGCCGGCGATGTCGTTGGTCTTCGAGGCCACTTCGCGCAGCATCTGCGCGCCCATGTTCTCGAACTTGTCCTTGAGCTCGATCTCCTTGGCGACGGTGACGCCGTCCTTGGTGATGCGCGGCGCGCCGAAGCTCTTGTCGAGCACGACGTTGCGGCCCTTGGGGCCGAGGGTGACCTTGACGGCGTTGGCGAGCGTGTCGACGCCCTTGAGGATGCGCTCGCGCGCATCGCGGCCGAACTTTACGTCCTTGGCAGCCATTTTCGTTACTCCTGGAATTCGGGTTTAGTTGAGGAAGTGCACACGGGCGGCGGCGTTCAGCCGACGATGCCCATGATGTCGCTTTCCTTCATGATCAGCAGGTCCTTGCCGTCGAGCTTGACCTCGGTGCCCGACCACTTGCCGAACAGCACGCGGTCGCCGACCTGGACGTCGAGCGGGGTAACCTTGCCGTCTTCCGAGCGGGTGCCCGAGCCGATGGCGACGATCTCGCCCTCGCTGGGCTTTTCCTGCGCGGTGTCGGGAATGATGATGCCGCCGGCCGTCTTTTCCTCGGCCTCTATGCGGCGGACCAGAACGCGGTCGTGCAGCGGACGGAATGCCATGTGATGACCTCTTCCAATGATGGTTAGTGATACGATTGGCACTCTCGGGTGGAGAGTGCCAGCGTCGCGCATATGGTTGGCGGCGCGGTGACCGTCAACTCCCGTTCATCAAGAAAATCGCCTCAGGCCGGGAGCAGGCCGAGCCGGGCGCGCCGCATCCAGCGCTGCAGCATCAGCAGCGCCACCACCACCAGCCCGACCATGAGCCCGATCCACACTCCGAGCCCTTCGAGCGGGGTGAAGAAGCCGAGGCCGATCGCCGTGCCGAGTCCCGGCACCCAGAACCCGAACAGCGCGTACAGCATCGGCACGCGCGTATCCTGCAGGCCGCGCAGCGCGCCGGCGGCGACCGCCTGGAGCCCGTCGAACAGCTGGAACGCGGCGGCGACGACCATGAACTGCACCGCGAAGCCCATCATCACGGCATTGGCCGCGGCATCGGTGTCGACGTAGATGCCGAGCACCAGCTCGGGCAGGAACAGCATGACCGCCGCGGTCAGCGCCATGAAGCCGGTCCCGGTCGTGATCGCCACCCAGCCGGCGCGGCCGATCGCGGGCAGGTCGCGCGCACCGAAGTGATAGCCGACCCTGATCGTGGCCGCCTGCCCGATCCCGAACGGCACCTGGAAGGCGAGCGCGGCGACCTGCAGCGCGATCGTGTGCCCGGCGAGCTGCGAGGCGCCGATCAGGCCCATCAGGAACGCCGCGCCGCTGAACAGCCCGGCCTCGGCCAGGATCGTCGCCGCCACCGGCAGGCCGGTGCGCACCAGCTCGCGCAGTCGCTGCCATTCCGGGCGCCACCAGTTGCCGAACAGGCGGTACCGGCGCAGCCGCCGGTCGCGCCCGATCGCGACCACGTAGGCGGCGAGGACGAACAGGCCGGTGACCACGCTGGCCAGCGCCGAACCTTCGAGCCCCAGCGCCGGCGCCCCCAGGTTGCCGAACACGAAGGCGTAGTTGGCCAGCACGCTGACGCCGACGGCCAGCGCGGTGATGGCGGTGGCATAGAACGGACGGCCGAGCGCGGAAACCGCGCTGCGCAGCACGTTGGCGCAGATCATCGGGATCATCGCCCACATGATCACGCGCAGGAACCGGCCGGCCATCTCGGCGATCTCCGGCTCCTGCCCGGCGAGCAGCATGATCTCGCGCCCGAACCAGCAGATCGCCATGCCGACCGCCCCGCAGGCGACCGCCAGCCACAGTCCCATGCGCGCGCTGCGGCGAACCTCGCGCACCGCGTGGCGGCGGCGGCCGAGCTCGGCCGCGATCAGCGCGGCGACCATGCCGGTCAGCCCCGAGAAGCACCACATCAGCAGGCCGAACAGCGCGATCGACAGGCTAGAGGCGGCGAGCGGCCGTTCGCCTAACCGGGCGACGAAGATCACGTCGACCGCATAAACCAGCATCTGCAGCAGGTTGGCGGCCGCCAGCGGCCCCGCGAGGCGCAGGGTGGCGGCGAATTCGCCGCGCCAGGTCGAGGCGGTTGCGGCAGACATGAGGCCGGCGGCGGATAGGCGCACCCGGTTACAGGTGAAAGCAGGGGAGCCTCCGCGGCGGGCGGAATCCCTGCGAGTGAGGCATGGCGGCCACAAGCGCGGGCTCCTTGGCCCTTTTCGTGCGTTCAATCCGGCGATAGGAGGCCGCAACTTTTTGCCGTCTTGTCCGAAGGGATGCCTCGATGAAGTTCGCCGCCACCTCCGCCGCGCTCGCCCCGGTCCTCCTCGCGCTCGCCGCTTGCGGCGGCGGGGCGGACGACTCCGGCGATCCCGCAGCGGAGCCGACCGCCGCGGTGGAGACCGCCGCGCCGGCCGCCGATGCGACGAGCGCGGTGGAAGCCGCGCCCACTCCCGAGCCGAGCGAAAGCGCGACTCCGACCCCGACTCCGCCGCCCTCCGCCGCCGCGACCACGGCCGCGGTGACCGAGCCGGCCTCGTTCGCGCAGTGCAAGGCCTGCCATGCGGTCGAGCCGGGCAAGAACGGCATCGGTCCGACGCTGGCGGGCATCTGGGGCGACCGCGCCGGCGTGGTTCCGGGCTTCGAGTTCAGCCAGCAGATGAAAGATTCGGGCCTGGTCTGGAACCAGGCCGACCTCGACCGCTACCTCGCCGATCCGCGCGGGGTCGTGCCCGGTACGAAGATGGCGTTCGGCGGTGTCAAGGACGCGGCCAAGCGCCAGGAGATCATCGATTACCTGAAGACGCTGTAGGGCGGATGGCGCGGGCGGACCGGACGAAGATCCACGCGCGGATCGTGATCGAGCGCCCGGTCCCCGGCGTGCTGCACAGCCTGCAGGAAGACGACGCTCCGCTCGATCCGAAGCAATCGCGGACCGGCGAACCGCTGGCGTTCGAGTTTACGCTGGAGGTCGAGCGCCCAGAGGGTGGAAGCGCGAAATTCTTCGGCGGGCAGGTTCGCCGCGAGGGGCCCGTGCGCCGCTTCGTCTATGTCCGCATCGGCACCGCGGCCGGGCAGCGGCTGTCGCCATGGACGCGGCGGATGAAGATCGACATCCACGACATCGATCCCGCGCTGCTCGAGCAGGCAGCAGCCGGCGGAGTTCTGCAGGCGACGATCGGCGGCACCGCCGCCGACGGCACTCCGGCCTGCGCGACGATCCGCCCCGTCGCGTGGCGGGTGGTCTAGGACCGCACCCTCCCGGCGCCGTGCCGGCCGCCCCGCCCGGGCGGGGCGTCTCTCAGGCCGCCAGCCCCAGCTCCTCGCTGGTCGCGAAGTTGCCGTGGAGACCGAAACGGAGCTGGATCGGGACCCTGACGGTGGCGACCGGGCCCTTCTCGATGTCGAGGGCGTCGAACAGCAGCAGGTCGGAACGGTGGTCTTCCAGCCGGTTGCAGACCTGCACGATCCAGCCGTCGCCCTCGGGTGCGTCCTTGCTTCGCGGGATGAAGCACGGTTCCTGCAGCGACGAGACCGGACCGCACCACCAGTGCTGCTCGGCCCCGGTCTCGAGGTCCTTGAGGAACAGGCAGTTCATCATGAACCCGCCGGCGCTGCCGCCCTTCAATTCGACCGGCCGGGTCATGTCCATTTCCAGGCCCCAGCCGTACCGCGTCTTCATGCCCGCGAAGCGGTCGTCGATGCGCGGGAACTCCGATGCGGTTTCGGTGAGAGGGGTGATGGCGTCGAATTCGTCGCCGTTGCTGGCGAGGTCCACCGTCCAGTCGGTCAGCCGGCTCATCGCCTCGGCGGGGTTGAACGCCGCGCCGTGGACGTCGGGGAAGAACGGGAACATGTTGTTCTTCGCCTCGCAGGTCACGAAGTGGATCTTGCTCCCCTCCTGCCAGGCGTTGAGCACGTGGCTGGCGAAGCAGTTGTCGCGCTTGAACCAGCGGATGTCTTCCTGCTTGAGATCGTCGCGCCGCGGAATCACGCCGAGATAGACCGGCATCGTCGTGTCGAAGCCGAAATGCGGCTTCTTCCGCTCGAGCCGTTCCCAGCTGCCGATAGAAGGCACGATGTGCAGCACCAGGTAATCCTCGGTGATGCCGAAATCGTGCATCATGCAGTAGTACGGGACCTTGAACCACTTCTCGCGGACCAGCTCGCCGTCAGGGCTGACTTCCATGTAGGTCACGTCGTCGCTGCACAGCCCGCTCGCGGCATAGCCGATCGCCACCATGTTGCCGCTCCTCGGATCGATCTTCGGGTGCGCGGTGAAGGTCTGCCCGGTCATCTTGCCGCCGAACTTCTCGAACCCGATCGTCTCCATCGTCGCCGGGTCCATCAGCAGCGCCGGCGAATCCTCCTTCATCGCCCACAGCTTGCCGGCGAACGGCCACGCGTTGGTGTTGGCGGTGGAGCGGATCATGCCCTTGACGCTGGGATCGTCGGTCAGCGGGTTGCGGTACATGCCGAACAGGCCGCGCCCGGCCTCGCGCTCGGCCTTCCACTTGTCGGTCCTGGCCCAGCGCTGGCGGAAATCGCACTGCCCGTCGTGGAAATGGAACCGGGTGATCATCCCGTCGCCGTTGAAGGCGATGTCGTCGCCGAGCATCGGCGGGAACTGCGGATCGGGCTGCACGCGGTAGAACGCCCCGTCGAGCCCGGCCGGGATCGTGCCTTCATGCTGCAGGTCGACGATGTCGGCCTCGACCCGGCTCGGGGTGTTGAAGCCGGTGAAGCTCGGGGTCTGCGGGAAATGCGCCATCGGGTTCCTCTCCTTGCGCGGGATTGTATGCTCCACTAACGATTAGGCAAGACGATTGGGCGGAGATAGGGCTTCGTGGACGCGCCGACTTTGACCGACGACAAGGCCGGACAGGGCGCGGACGAGCTGGGCGGTCTGGCCGGGATCGTCGGCTTCCACATCCGCCTCGCGCACGGCGCGGTCTATCGCCATTTCACCGAGACTTTCGCCGACCTCGACCTGACGCAGAAGCAGGTTTCGGCGCTGTGGCTGGTCGCCGACCGGCCCGGCGTGTCGCAGATCGAGCTCGGCCGGCACCTGCGGATGGACCGGGCCACGACGATGACGATCGTCAACCGCCTGCAGGAGCGTGCCTACCTGCGCCGGGAGCGCTCGGAAAGCGACGGCCGCAAGCAGGCGCTGTTCCTGACCGAGGCCGGCGCAGCTGCGCTCGCCAAGGCCAAGCGCTGCATCGCCGAGCACGAAGCCTGGCTGAAAAGCCGCTTCACGCCGGGCGAAACCGAAAAACTGGTGGAAATGCTGGCGCGAATCCACGAATGAGGGCGCTCAGGGAGAGGATAAAATCAACATGGCGGCAGCAGGCGAGGGCTCGAACCCCATCACCGTGATCAACGACACCGCGATGAACTGGCGGCAGTGGGCGGTGGTCGTCATGATGGTCCTGCTGAACGCGCTCGACGGCTTCGACGTGCTGTCCAGCGCCTTTGCCGCGCCGGGCATTTCCGCCGAATGGGGCATCGAGCGCGCCGCGCTCGGCGTGGTCCTGTCGGCCGAGCTGGTCGGCATGGGCTTCGGCTCGGTCCTGCTGGGCGGCGCGGCCGACAAGTTCGGCCGCAAGAATACGATGATCCTCTGCCTCGTGCTGATGGCGGCCGGCATGTACCTCGCCAGCATCGCCAACGCGGTCGAGCCGATGATCGCCTTCCGTTTCCTCACCGGCATCGGCATCGGCGGCATGCTCGCGGCGACCAACGCGGTGACTGCCGAAAGCAGCAACACCTCGTGGCGCGCCACCTGCATCGCCGCTTACGTGGCAGGCTATCCGCTTGGCGCGATCATCGGCGGCGTCGCCGCTTCCGAATGGCTGCTGCCCGACCACGGCTGGCGCTCGGTGTTCACGTTCGGCGCGATCGTGACCGCCGCGCTCATTCCGGTCGTCATGCTGATCATTCCCGAGACCGCGGCCTACCACGCCTCCAAGGGCAACCTGGCCGGGGTCAACAGGACGCTGCGCGCCTTCGGCAAGCCGGCCATCGACAGCCTGCCCCCGGTGGTGGCGGACTCGGTGAAGCCCAAGGTCACCGACATCCTTTCGAACCCGCAGCTGCGGCCGGTCACCCTGCTGCTGGCGTTCGGCTACATGTTCCACACCATCACCTTCTACTACATCCTCAAGTTCGCGGTGCAGATCGTGGCCGACTACCCGCCGGGATACCCGCCGTCCGAGGCCGCCACCGTGCTGACCTGGGCCAATGTCGGCGGCTTCTCCGGCAGCCTGCTGTTCGGCTTCGTGATGGCGCGGCTCGGCATCCGCTGGCCGACCGCGCTGATGCTGCTGATCGGATCGGTGATGGTCGCCTCGTTCGGCCTCGGGCGCGAGACGCTGTCGGGCTGGCAGTGGGCGACGATCCTGACCGGCTTCTTCACCAACGCGGCGATCAGCGGCTACTACGCCGCCTTCGCCCGCGGCTTCCCCGCCTACGCCCGGGCGACGGGCACCGGCTTCGTGCTGGGCGTCGGCCGCCTCGGCGCGGCGGGCAGCCCGATCATCGCCGGCGCGCTGTTCACCTGGCTCGGCAACGACGAGTTGCTGACGGTGTCGGCGATCATGGCGATGGGCTCGATCGTGTCGCTGGCGCTGTTCCTCATGCTGCCCGAACGCGACGGCGACGAGGTGATGGCGCCCAAGGCCTGACGCCGGCGCCGTCCGGCCGGCACGGCCCGGGCGGACGGCGGTACCGTTCATTGCGCAGGCCGTGTGCCTGCTCCGAAACTATCAGAGGATCGCCATGAAGACCCGTGCCGCCGTCGCCTTCGAAGCCAGACAGCCGCTCGAGATCGTCGAGCTCGATCTCGAAGGACCGCAGGCGGGGGAAGTGCTGGTCGAAATCATGGCCACGGGCATCTGCCACACCGACGCCTACACGCTCGACGGGCTCGATTCGGAGGGCATCTTCCCCTCGATCCTCGGGCACGAGGGAGCGGGAGTGGTGCGCGAGGTCGGGTCGGGAGTGACCTCGGTCGCACCCGGCGACCACGTGATCCCGCTGTACACGCCCGAATGCCGCCAGTGTAAGTCGTGCCTCTCGGGCAAGACCAACCTGTGCACCGCGATCCGCGCCACCCAGGGCAAGGGGCTGATGCCCGACGGGACGTCTCGCTTCTCCTACAAGGGCGAGACGATCTTCCACTACATGGGCTGCTCGACGTTCTCGAACTTCACCGTTCTGCCCGAGATCGCGGTGGCGAAGATCCGCGAGGACGCGCCGTTCAAGACCAGCTGCTACATCGGCTGCGGGGTCACCACCGGCGTGGGGGCGGTGACCAACACCGCCAAGGTCCAGGCGGGCGACAACGTCGTCGTGTTCGGGCTCGGCGGCATCGGGCTCAACGTCATCCAGGGCGCGAAGCTCGTCGGCGCGGACCGGATCATCGGCGTCGACATCAACCCGGCGCGCGAGGAGTGGGGCCGCAAGTTCGGAATGACCCACTTCCTCAACTCCGGCGGCATGAGCCGCGAGGAGACCGTGGCGAAGATCGTCGAGCTGACCGACGGCGGCGCCGACTATACCTTCGACGCCACCGGCAACACCGAGGTCATGCGCACCGCGCTCGAGGCCTGCCACCGCGGGTGGGGCACCAGCGTGATCATCGGCGTCGCCGAAGCCGGCAAGGAGATCGCCACCCGCCCGTTCCAGCTCGTCACCGGGCGCAACTGGCGCGGCACCGCGTTCGGCGGCGCCAGGGGCCGCACCGACGTGCCCAGGATCGTCGACTGGTACATGGACGGCAAGATCCAGATCGACCCGATGATCACCCACGTTCTCAGCCTCGAGGACATCAACAAGGGCTTCGACCTGATGCACGCCGGGACAAGCATCCGCAGCGTCGTGGTATACTGACACGACCGATTCGGTCTTTCACAAGGCCGAAAACTTCGTCTATGCGATGAAACCGCGTCGCGCGGCGAGTCCGCGCGCGCGATAAATGGAGAGAGGCCCGCCATGTTCAATCACGTCTTCCTCGGCACCAACGACATCGACACCAGCCGCGCGTTCTACAACGCGACGATGGGTGCGCTCGGCTTCGAAGGGCACCCGCTCCCGCACGGCACGGTCTATCCCAGCGCGGAAGGCTCGCTGATCGTGGCCCGGCCCGCCAACGGCGAGCCGATGTGCGTGTCCAACGGGCATACGCTCGGACTCAAGGCGAAGAGCTACGACGAGGTCGACGCGTGGCACTCGGCCGGGCTCGCGGCGGGCGGCACCGACGACGGCGCTCCCGGCTTCCGCGCGGCTTCGCCCGGCAACATGTACGGCGCCTACCTGCTCGATCCCGACGGCAACAAGATCTGCGTGTTCACCGCGAACGTCGGCGACAGGTAAGGCAAGACAGGGCGAGGTCCGTCGTGTCCCTTGAAACCGTCAGCGAGGCGAAGAGCTTCGGCGGCCGGCAGAGCGTTCACAAGCATCGCTCCGCCGCGACCGGCACGGAGATGACGTTCGCCGTGTTCGTGCCCGACCATTCCCCGGGCACCAAGCTGCCGGTGCTGTGGTACCTGTCGGGCCTGACCTGCACCCATGTCAACGTGATGGAGAAGGGCGAGTACCGGCGCGCCTGCGCCGAGCACGGCGTGATCTTCGTCGCGCCCGACACGAGCCCGCGCGGCGAAGGCGTGCCGGACGACGACGCCTACGATTTCGGCCAGGGCGCGGGCTTCTACGTCGATGCCACGCAAGCCCCGTGGGCCGGGCACTTCAGGATGCGCAGCTACATCGAGCAGGAGCTGCCCGCCCTCGTCGCGGCCGAATTCCCGGTCGACACGGACCGCCAGGGGATCGCCGGCCATTCGATGGGCGGGCACGGCGCGCTCACCATCAGCCTGCGCAATCCCGGCCGGTTCCGCTCGACCAGCGCCTTCGCGCCGATCGCCAGCCCGTCGCGCTGCCCGTGGGGCGAGAAGGCCCTTTCCGACTATCTCGGGGATGACCGCGCGGCTTGGCGCGAGTACGATGCGGTCGTGCTGATCGAGGACGGCGCGCGCCTGCCCGGTCTGCTCGTCGACCAGGGCACCGCGGACAACTTCCTCGACAGCCAGCTCAAGACGCAATTGCTGGACGAGGCCTGCCGCAAGGTGGATATGGCCGCCACCATCCGGCTCCAGGAGGGGTACGACCACTCGTACTTCTTCATTTCGACCTTCATGGCCGAGCACGTGGCCTGGCATGCGGAGAGACTGAAAGCGTGACTACCAAGGAGCAGAGGGTCGCGGAGATCGTGGCCGGGCACGAAGGCCGCGAAGGGCCGCTGCTGCCGATCCTGCACGACGTGCAGGCCGAACTCGGCTGCGTCGACGGCGAGAGCGAGGCGCTGATCGCCAAGGCGCTCAACCTTTCCCGAGCCGACGTGCACGGCGTGGTGAGCTTCTATCACGACTTTCACGATCATGCCGACGCGCGTCCCGAAGTGCAGATCTGCCGTGCCGAAGCCTGCCAGGCGCGCGGGATCGAGGCGCTGATGGCCGACGCCGAGAAAGCCGCGGGCGAGCGCGTCAGGCTGACCACCGTCTACTGCCTGGGGCTGTGCAGCGCCGGCCCGGCCGCGCGCACCCGCGACCGCCTCCACGCCCGGCTCGATGCCGGGGGACTTGCCCAGGTGATCGAGGCCGCGCGATGATCGTCCGCATCTCCGACGACGCACTCGCCCGCGCGCTCGGCGCCGACGAGCTGGCCGAGGCCTTCGCCCGCAAGGGCCACGAGGTCCAGCGCACCTCGAGCTGGGGCATGCACTGGCTCGAACCGCTGGTGGAGATCGATGGCCGAGGCTTCGGACCCGCCACGCTCGACGATGTCGACGCGATCCTCGGACTTGCCCTCTCCCCTTCAGGGGAGAGGGAGGAGCCGCGAAGCGGCGGAGGGAGAGGGGAACAAGGCGACGACCCCATCTCGCCTTCAGGAGAGAGGGAGATGTGGGGTCATCGCGTCGAAGACCATCCCTTCATCGCCCGCCAGCAGCGCCTGACCTTCGCCCGCGCCGGCAAGACCCGCCCGACCAGCCTCGAGGATTACGAGGCGAGCGGCGGCTGGGCCGGATTGAGGCGCGCTCGCACGATCGGCGGCGCTCAAGTCGTCGAGGAATTGATTCAATCTGGCCTGCGTGGCCGCGGCGGCGCGGGTTTCCCGGCCGGGATCAAGTGGCGCACCGTGGCCGGCACGCCGGGCGACCAGAAATACATCGTCTGCAATGCCGACGAAGGCGATTCCGGCACCTTCGCCGACCGGATGGTGATGGAAGGCGATCCGTACCAGTTGATCGAAGGCATGGCGATCGCCGGCGCGGCGGTCGGGGCCGACCAGGGCTACATCTACGTTCGCAGCGAATATCCCGACGCGATCCGCAAGCTCGAACAGGCGCTGGCGCTGTGCAAGGCGCTGATCCATCCGTTCCGCTGCGAGGTCCGCGTCGGTGCCGGTGCGTATGTGTGCGGCGAGGAAACTTCGCTGCTCAACTCGCTCGAGGGCAAGCGCGGCGAGGTCCGCGCCAAGCCGCCGCTGCCGGCGATCGAGGGCCTGTTCGGCAAGCCGACCGTCGTAAACAACGTGCTCACGCTCGCTGCCGTCCCGCACATCCTCGCCGAAGGTGGCTCGGCGCAATACGGCGCGCTCGGGATCGAGCGCTCGAAGGGTACGATGCCGATCCAGCTCGCCGGCAACATCAAGCACGGCGGGCTCTACGAGACCGCGTTCGGCGTGACCTTGCGCGAGCTGATCCACGACATCGGGGGCGGCACCGAGAGCGGCCGGCCGGTCAAGGCGGTCCAGGTCGGCGGGCCGCTCGGCGCCTACCTTCACCCCGACCAGTTCGACATCAGGTTCGACTACGAGGAATACACCGCCGCCGACGCGCTGATCGGGCACGGCGGCATCACCGTGTTCGACGACACCGCCGACATGGGCCACATGGCGCGTTTCGCGATGGAGTTCTGCGCCGCCGAGAGCTGCGGCAAGTGCACGCCATGCCGGATCGGCGCCGTCCGCGGCGTAGAGATCATCGACCGCATCCGCGCCGGCGGCCGCAAGGCCGACGCGGTCGAGGCGCTGTCTGTCATGCACAACGCGCCCAAGAGCGACCGCCTGCCCGAGCAGGAGATCGCGCTGCTCACCGATTTGTGCGAGACGATGAAGTGGGGCTCGCTGTGCGCGCTCGGCGGGTTCACGCCTTATCCGGTGATGAGCGCGCTCAGGAACTGGCCCGAGGACTTCATGCCCGGCCGCGAAGGCGCGGTGCAGGCGGTGCTCGACCGGAACGAGGCGTGATGGCGGGTCCTTCGAGACGCGTCTTCGGGACGTTGCTGCGCGGCTCCTCAGCCGCTGCTCTGGATGAGCGGGCTATTCAAAATTCCGCTCATCCGGAGGAGCGGCTGAGCTTCGAAGGATCCCGGGCATGATCCTCGGCGTGGTCCTCGCCGGAGGGCAATCGACCCGCTTCGGCAGCGACAAGGCGATGGCCGAGCTCGGCGGGCGCACGCTGCTGGCGCGTGCGTTCGATACGTTGAGCGGATTTTGCGAGATGGTCATCGTCGCCGGTCGCGAGCGTGGGCCCGGCCATCGCTGCATCCCCGATTGGCCGCATGACAACATGGGCCCGCTCGGTGGCATCGCCGCCGCGCTCCGACTCGCCCGCGACGAGGACTATGCCAGCGTGCTGGCGTGCGGAGTGGACTCGGTCAATCTGCCCGAAAACCTGCTCGAGCTACTGTCGCCGGCCCCCGCCTATCTCGAGAGCCAGCCGGTCGTCGGCCACTGGCCCTCGGGAACGGTTGACGCGATCGAAACGCTCCTGCTGTCAGAAGCAAAGCACTCGATGCTGGCGTTCGCGGGCGCGATCGGCGCAACGGCGGTGAAGTTCGACGCCAAACCTGCTAATATAAATACGCGGGCGGACCTCGCCGCGATGGAGCGAAACGATGGGATTTGAACGCCAGGCAGATTTCGGCACTCCCGAAGTCAAGTCGCAGGAGATGGTCAGCCTGACCATCGACGGGCGCGCGGTCACCGTGCCAGCCGGCACCAGCGTGATGCGCGCGGCGGCCGAGATCGGCGGCCAGATCCCCAAGCTCTGCGCCACCGACAACATGGCCTCGTTCGGCTCGTGCCGGCTGTGCCTGGTCGAGATCGACGGCGCGCGCGGCACCCCCGCTTCCTGCACCACTCCGGTCGCCGCCGGCATGATCGTCCACACCCAGACCCCGCGGCTCGAGAAGCTGCGCAAGGGGGTGATGGAGCTGTACATCTCCGACCACCCGCTCGACTGCCTGACCTGCAGCGCCAACAACGACTGCGAGCTGCAGGAGCAGGCCGCCAACGTCGGCCTGCGCGACGTGCGCTACGGCTACGAGGGCGACAACCACCTCGGCCTGACCACCGACGTCTCGAACCCGTACTTCGATTTCGACCCGTCCAAGTGCATCGTCTGCAGCCGCTGCGTGCGCGCCTGCGACGAGGTCCAGGGCACTTTCGCGCTGACCATCGACGGGCGCGGGTTCGCCTCGATGGTCTCCGCCGGGCAGGACGGCGACAACTTCCTCGGCTCCGAATGCGTCAGCTGCGGCGCCTGCGTGCAGGCCTGCCCGACCGCGACGCTGCAGGAGAAAAGCGTCAAGGCGATCGGGCTGCCCGAGCGCGCGGTGGTCACCACCTGCGCCTATTGCGGCGTCGGCTGCACCTTCCGCGCCGAGATGCGCGGCGAGCAGCTGGTGCGGATGGTGCCGTGGAAGGACGGCAAGGCCAACCGCGGCCACTCCTGCGTCAAGGGCCGCTTTGCTTACGGCTATGCCAACCACAAGGACCGCATCCTCGAACCGATGATCCGCGAGTCGATCGACCAGCCGTGGCGCGAAGTGAGCTGGGACGAGGCGCTCGCGTTCTCGGCCGAGCGGATCAACGCGATCAAGGCCGAGTTCGGCCCGACCGCGCTCGGCGGCATCACCTCGAGCCGCTGCACCAACGAAGAGACCTTCCTGGTCCAGAAGCTGGTCCGGGCCGCGTTCGGCACCAACAACGTCGATACCTGCGCGCGCGTCTGCCACTCGCCGACCGGCTACGGGCTCAAGACCACCTTCGGCACCAGCGCCGGCACGCAGGACTTCGATTCGGTGATGGACACCGACGTCATGCTGGTGATCGGCGCCAACCCGACCGACGCCCACCCGGTGTTCGCCAGCCGCATGAAGCGCCGCCTGCGCCAGGGCGCCAAGCTGATCGTGATCGACCCGCGCCGCATCGACCTCGTGCGCAGCCCGCACATCGAGGCCGCGTATCACCTGCCGCTGCAGCCCGGCACCAACGTCGCGGTGATGACCAGTCTCGCGCACGTGATCGTCACCGAAGGCCTCGCCAACGAGCAGTTCATCCGCGAGCGCTGCGACTGGGACGAATACCAGGACTGGGCGCGCTTCGTTTCCGACGAGAAGCACAGCCCCGAGTACCTCGAAGCCGTCACCCGCGTGCCCGCCGCCGAGCTGCGCGCCGCCGCGCGGCTCTATGCCACCGGCGGCAACGCCGCGATCTACTACGGCCTCGGCGTGACTGAGCACAGCCAGGGCTCCTCGACCGTGATGGCGATCGCCAACCTGGCGATGTGCACCGGCAACATCGGCCGCCCGGGCGTCGGGGTGAACCCGCTGCGCGGGCAGAACAACGTCCAGGGCGCCTGCGACATGGGCTCGTTCCCGCACGAGCTTTCCGGCTACCGCCACATTTCCGACGGCGACACCCGCGCGCTGTTCGAGAAGGACTGGGGCGTGCGGCTCGATCCCGAGCCGGGCCTGCGCATCCCGAACATGCTCGATGCCGCCGTCGACGGCACTTTCAAGGCGATCTACATCCAGGGCGAGGACATCCTCCAGTCCGACCCCAACACCCAGCACGTCAGCGCCGGCCTCGCGGCGATGGACCTCGTCATCGTCCACGACCTGTTCCTCAACGAGACCGCCAACTACGCGCACGTGTTCCTGCCGGGCAGCACCTTCCTCGAGAAGAACGGCACCTTCACCAACGCCGAGCGCCGCATCCAGCCCGTGCGAAAGGTGATGGAGCCGGCCAACGGCTACGAGGACTGGGAAGTGACCCAGCTGCTCGCCAACGCGCTCGGCGCCAACTGGAGCTACACCCACCCGAGCGAGATCATCGACGAGATCGCGCGCCTGACGCCGAGCTTCGCCGGCCTTTCGTGGCAGGGCCTCGACGAGGTCGGCTCGGTGCAATGGCCGGTCAACGAGGCGCACCCGCAAGGCTCGCCGGTCATGCACGTCGAAGGCTTCGCCAGCGGCAAGGGCAAGTTCGTGGTCACCGAATACGTGCCCACCGACGAGAAGACCGGCCCGCGCTATCCGCTGCTGCTGACCACCGGGCGCATCCTCAGCCAGTACAACGTCGGCGCCCAGACCCGGCGCACCGCCAACGTGATGTGGCACGAGCAGGACCTGCTCGAAATGCATCCGGCCGATGCCGAGAATCGCGGCCTCAAGACCGGCGACTGGGCGCGCCTCGCCAGCCGCACCGGCGAAACCACGCTGCGGGTGCTGGTGACCGACCGGGTGGCGCCGGGCGTGGTCTACACCACCTTCCACCATCCGGCGACGCAGGCCAACGTGGTCACCACCGACTTCTCCGACTGGGCGACAAACTGCCCCGAGTACAAGGTCACCGCGGTGCAGGTCATGCCCAGCAACGGCCCGAGCGACTGGCAGGAGGAATACGAGGAGCTGTCCGAACGCTCGCGCCGGATTGCGGGCGGGGCGGAGATGGAGCCGGCCGAGTGAGCGCTGGAGGAACGCTGGCGACCTTGCGGCGGATGGCCAACGACATCGCCCGCAACCTCGAAGCCATGGGCCACGACAAGGCGGTGCTGGCGACGGCCGACCACATCGACAAGTTCTGGGACCCGCGGATGAAGAAGGCGATCTTCGCGGACGACGGGACCGACCTGTCGCCGATCGCGCGGGGCGCGATCGAGCACCTCGCGGGCGGAGCGCACCCCGAATCGCAAACCCGCGCGACCGAATTCAACACCGCGCACGAGATCGGCCATTCCGACGCGGGGTGAGACCACCCTCCCCCTCCCCTTCAGGGGAGGGGGTCGGGGGGCGGGGAATGAAGACGGTCGGCATTGCCCGGTTGACAGTCCCCTCCCCCAACCCCCTCCCCTGAAGGGGCGGGGGCTTTGAGAAACCCACTCGAAATCCGCCCCGACGGCACCCGCCGCGTAGTGGCGCGCGAATGGGTCCCCGAAGCCCCCGTCGCGCTCGAATTCAACGGCCTCAGCTACGCCGTCATGATGGCGACCCCCGCGGACCTAGAAGACTTCGCGCTCGGCTTCGCGCTGACCGAGGGCCTGGCGAAGCACCCGTCCGACCTGACCGACATCGCCGTCGCCGAAGTCGAGCAGGGCTGGATCGTCCGCGCCACGCTCAGCGGCCTCGGCATCGACCAGCTCACCGACCGCGTCCGCGCGCGCGTCGCCGAAAGTTCGTGCGGGCTGTGCGGGATCGACAACCTCGAGGCCGTCGCCCGCCCGCTGCCCCCGGTCGCCGTGCACACTCCGCTCGCCGAGGCCGCGATCTTCGCCGCGCTCGCCGCGCTGCGCGACCACCAGCCGCTCGGCCACAAGACCGGCGCCGCGCACGCCGCCGCGTTCGCCTCGCCCGCTGGCGCGATCCACACCGTGCGCGAGGACGTCGGCCGCCACAACGCGATGGACAAGCTGGTGGGCGCGCTAGCCGCCGCCGGGCACGACCCGGCCGCCGGGTTCGTCCTCTCGACCGCGCGCTGCTCCTACGAGATCGTCGAGAAGGCCGTCCGCGCCGGCGCCACCCGCCTCGTCACGGTCTCGCTGCCCACCAGCATGGCCGTCGCCCGTGCCCGGCAGGCCGGCCTCAGCCTGTGGTCGCTGGCCCGCGACGACAGCGTGCTGCTGGTCCACGACGGGTCGGGAGACCGTTAGGCCTACTGGGGCTTGGGGCCCTTGCGATGGGGCTTTTTCTGCCACGGCTTCTTCGACGTGCCAGCCGGGCGCGCGGCGCGTGGTTGCGCGTCGTTGCCGGCTCGCGCTCCTCGGAGCGGCCCGGCGCGTGGTCCCTTGTGCGACCCGGACGGCCCGGACGCCTTGCGGTGCTGGCGCGCGGCGTCGCGCGGCGTGTCGGGCGAGGCCTCGATCAGGACGTCGCCGCCGTCTTCGGTGCCGGCCGTGCGGGCCAGCGCCGAAGCGAACTTGTCCGCGACCGCCCGCGGCACCTGGAAATGGGTCTCGTTGGCGCCGATGCGGATCGCGCCGATCTCGTTGCGGGTGATGTGCCCGCGGCGGCATAGCAGAGGCAGTATCCAGCGCGGATCGGCGTTCTGGCGGCGGCCGATGTCCATCCGGAACCAGACCACGTCCTCGAACCCCGCGCGGTGCCGATCCTGCTTGTCGGCCTGGCGCGCCTCGGGGGTGTTCTCGATCAGGTCCTCGGCCTGCGGCATGGCGGCACGGTGGGCGCGGACCAGCGCGGCGGCGATGTCCTCGGCGCTGCGCTCGGCCATCAGGCGCGCGGCCAGCTCGCGGTCCTCGTCGTCGAACTCGACCGGCTCGAGCATGGCCGCGAGCAGGCGCTTGCGATCGTTGTGGCGGATCGCCTCGGCGCTCGGGGGATCGATCCACTCGGCCTGGATCCGGGCCCCGCGCAGCATCGATTCGACGCGCTTGCGGCGCGGATAGGGCACGATCAGCACCGCCGTGCCCTTCTTGCCGGCGCGGCCAGTGCGCCCCGAACGGTGCTGCAGGGCCTCGGCATCGCGCGGAATCTCGACATGGACCACCAAGCTCAGCGTCGGCAGGTCGAGGCCGCGCGCGGCCACGTCGGTGGCCACGCAGACGCGGGCGCGGCGGTCGCGCAGCGCCTGCAACGCCTGGTTGCGCTCGGACTGCGAATGCTCGCCCGACAGCGCCACCACCGCGAAGCCGCGCTCCTGCAAGGTGGCGTGAAGGCGGCGGACGCTCTCGCGCGTGGCGCAGAACAGCATCGCCGTCTCGGCTTCGTGGAAGCGCAGCAGGTTGACCACCGCGTGCTCGATCTCCGACGGGCTGACGGTCACCGCCTGGTAGGCGATGTCGCCGTGCCCGCGGTCGTCGCCCACTGTCGAGATGCGCAAGGCGTCGCGCTGATAACGCCGGGCGAGATTGGTGATCGGCGGCGGCATGGTAGCCGAGAACAGCAGCGTCCGCCTGCCCTCGGGCGTGGCGTCGAGAATCTCCTCGAGATCCTCGCGAAAGCCCATGTCGAGCATCTCGTCAGCCTCGTCGAGGACGATGGTGCGCAGCAGCGCCAGATCCAGCGCGCCGCGTTCGAGATGGTCGCGCAGGCGGCCGGGCGTGCCGACCACGATCTGCGGCGCCTCGCGCAGCGCGCGCCGCTCCTTCGTCGGGTCCATTCCGCCGACGCACGAAGCCACCCGCACCCCGGCCTTGCCGTAAAGCCAGACGAGCTCGCGGCTGACCTGCAGCGCCAGCTCGCGGGTGGGCGCGATCACCAGGGCGAGCGGGCTGCCCGCCGCCCCCGCCGTGCCGCCCGGCCCGAGCAGTTGCGGCGCCATGGCCATGCCAAAGGCGACCGTCTTGCCCGAGCCGGTCTGCGCCGACACCACCAGGTCGCGCCCGGCTGCGGCCGGCTCCAGCACCGCCGCCTGCACCGGAGTGGGGTCGACATAGCCGCGCGCGGCCAGCGCTTCGCCGAGCACGGGCGGAAGGTTGGGAAAAGGCATGGCGGCTAGATAGGAACTCCTGGCGGCCAGACACCCGTTGGGCCGATAACAATTTGCCGGCTGCTAGCGGCTCAGCAGATAGACCGCGTATTCGGCGCGCCAGTTGGCCCCCGCGGCGCCGATCTCCCGCTCGCCGCTGAAGAACCAGCTGCGCTCGATCGCCACGCCCTTGTCGGCGAGGAGCTGGCGGAAGTCGGTCACCGTCACGTGGTGGATGTTCTGCGTCTCGTACCAGCTCACCGGCAGGTGCCGCGTCACCGGCATGCGTCCGTTCCACAGCAATGAGGCGCGCATCCGCCAGTGGGCGAAGTTGGGGAAGCTGACGAACGCCTTGCGGCCGATCCGCAGCAGCTCGCCGAGCATCAGGTCGGGCCGCTCGGCGGTCTGCAGCGTCTGGCTGAGGATCGCGTAGTCGAACGCGCCGTCGGGGTAGTCGGCGAGGTCGCGGTCGGCGTCGCCCTGCACCACCGAAAGCCCGCGGCCGACCGCGCGCTCGACCTCTTCGGGGTCGATCTCCATGCCGCGCGCATCGACCTGCTTCTCGCCCTGCAGCGCCGCCATCAGCTCGCCGTCGCCGCAGCCGACGTCGAGCACGCGGCTGCCCGGAGCGACATGACGCGCGATCACCGCGAGGTCGGGGCGCAGCCGGCTCATCCGAGGAAGCCCCGCACCACCCGGTCGAGCGCCGGCACCTCGAGCAGGAAGCTGTCGTGGCCGTGCGGCGCCTTGAGCTCGACGAAGCTGACCGGCGCCGCCGCGGCGTTGAGCGCGTGGACCACGGCGCGCGATTCGGCGGTCGGGTAGAGCCAGTCGGTGTCGAAGCTGACCACGCAGAACCGCGCGGTGGCGCCGGCGAACGCATCGGCCAGGCGGCCGCCGTGCTCCTCGGCAAGGTCGAAGTAGTCCATCGCCCGGGTGATGTAGAGGTAGGAGTTGGCGTCGAACCGGTCGGTGAAGGCGATGCCCTGATGGCGCAGGTAGCTTTCGACCTGGAAATCGGCGTCGAAGCCGAAGCTCTTGGCGTCCCGGTCCTGCAGCCGCCGGCCGAACTTCTCGGTCAGCCCCGCCTCGCTGAGGTAGGTGATGTGCGCCGCCATCCGCGCCACGGCGAGGCCCTTCTCAGGGCCCTTGCCCGCGCCGTAGTAGTCCCCGCCCCGCCAGTTCGGATCGGCCATGATCGCCTGGCGGCCGACCTCGTGAAAGGCGATGTTCTGCGCCGAATGCCGCGCGGTGGCGGCGATCGCCAGCACCCGTGCGGCCCGCGCGGGGAAATTGGCGGCGAAGCTCAGCGCCTGCATCCCGCCCATCGATCCGCCGACGACCGCGTGCAGCCGATCGATGCCCAGCGCGTCGAGCAGCGCCACCTGGGCGCGGACCATGTCGCGGATGGTGATGACCGGGAAGCGCATCGCCGCCGGCTTGCCGTCCGCGGCCGCGCTGGCCGGGCCGGTCGAGCCCATGCAGCCGCCGATCACGTTGGCGCAGATCACGTGGAAGCGGCCGGTGTCGATCGGCTTGCCGGGACCGATCATCCGGTCCCACCAGCCGGGCTTTCCGGTGATCGGGTGCGGGCTGGCGACGTGCTGGTCGCCGGTCAGCGCATGGAATACGAGGATCGCGTTGGCCTTGTCCGCGTCGAGCTCGCCGTAAGTCTCGTAGGCCACCGTGACGTCCGCCAGCGACTGGCCGCTGTCGAGCGGCAGCGGCTGGTCCAGCACGAGACTGGAAGAGGTCGAGGCGAGCACGGTGGCCATGGGCCGGCGGGGATGGGGCGGAAGCCACATGACTGTCAACAATCCTGCCCGAGCGAGCTCGGGGAGGATGGGCTGTCAATTGCCGCGGCTTGCCGCTATGCGCGCGCCGGTGACGGACGGACCGCCAGCATGAAGCCGGAAATGAAGCCGTGGATCGCGGCGATCCATGCCTACGTTCCGGGAACGTCGCACGCCGCCGACGGGCGCGCGCTGGTCAAGCTCTCGGCCAACGAGAACCCGCTGGGAACCAGCGAGAAGGCGCTCGCCGCGCGCGCGGCCGCGCCCGGCCCCGCCGAATACCCCGATCCGGGCTCTACCGAGCTGCGCGAGGCGCTCGCCGCGCTGCACGGGCTCGATCCGGCGCGGCTCGTGTGCGGAACCGGCTCCGACGAGCTGCTCAACCTCGCCGCGCAGGCGTTCGCCGGCCCGGGCGACGAAGTGATCCACGTCCGCTACGGCTTCGCGGTCTACGACATCGCCGCGAGGCGCTGCGGGGCGACGGTGGTGGTCGCGCCCGACGCGGACTTCGGCACCGGAGTAGACGCCCTGCTCGGCTGCTTGACCGAGCGGACCCGGGTGATCTTCATCGCCAATCCCAACAACCCGACCGGCACCTACCTGTCGCGCGCCGAGCTCGAACGGCTCCACGCCGGGCTGCCGGGCCACGTGCTGCTGGTGATCGACCAGGCCTACGCCGACTACCTGGCGCCCGGCGAGGACGATGGCGGCTTCGCGCTCGCCGCCGCGCACGGCAACGTCCTCGTCACGCGCACCTTCTCGAAGATCTACGGCCTCGCCGGCGAGCGGATCGGCTGGGCGACCGGCGCGCCCGACCTGATCGGCGCGCTGAACCGCATTCGCGGGCCCTTCAACGTCACGGTCAGCGGCCAGCGCGCGGCCGTGGCGGCGCTCGCCGACCAGGCGTTCATCGAGGCCTCGCGCGAGCACAACCGGGCCGAGCGCGCCCGGTTCGTGGAAGCGATCGCGGCGCTCGGCAACCACGGGTTGCGCGCGGTGCCGAGCGAGACCAACTTCGTGCTCGTGCTGTTCGAAGGCGCGCTCGCCGCCGAACGGGCGCTCGAAGGGCTTGCGGCGCGCGGCTACGCGGTCCGCCACCTCCCCGGGCAGGGCCTGCCGCAGGCGCTGCGCATCACCGTCGGCACCCGCGCGCAGATGGACGAAGTCGCCGCCGCACTGCGCGAGATGGCGGAAGCGGCGCGATGAGCTTCGAACGACGATCCCCCCTCCCCTTCACGGGAGGGGCCGGGGGTGGGACCTGCTACGTTACGCGCGTCCATCGGACATGCCACACGCCAACCCCTCCCGTGAAGGGAAGGGGCTCATGACGGACTTCCGGCGCATCGCGATCGTCGGTCTCGGCCTGATCGGCGGTTCGATCGGGCTGGCGGTGCGCGAGCACCTGCCCGGCGTCGCCACGCGCGGCTACGACAGCGATCCGGCGGTCCGCCGCCGCGCCGCCGAGCGCGGGCTCGCGGACGAAATCTGCGACACCGCGCAAGCGGCGGTCGCCGACGCCGACCTGGTGATCCTGTGCGTACCCGTAGGCGCGATGGGCGCCGCGGCGCGCGCGATCGCGCCCGCGATCGAGCCCGGCGCCGTGGTCAGCGACGTCGGCTCGTCCAAGCAGGCGATCGGCTCGGCGCTGGCCGAAGCGCTGCCGGGGCGAACGGTGATCCCCGCGCACCCGGTCGCCGGCACCGAGCACAGCGGGCCGGATGCCGGTTTCGCGACGCTGTTCCACCAGCGCTGGTGCATCGTCACCCCGCCCACCGGCGCGGACCCGGCCAAGGTCGCGGAGCTGGTGCGGTTCTGGGAGGCGCTCGGCGCGACGGTCGACACCATGGACGCCGAGCACCACGACCGCGTGCTCGCGGTGACAAGCCATATCCCGCACCTCATCGCCTACACCATCGTCGGCACCGCCTCGGACCTCGAGGAAGTGACCCGCGGCGAGGTGATCAAGTATTCGGCCGGCGGCTTCCGCGACTTCACCCGCATCGCCGCCAGCGACCCGACGATGTGGCGCGACGTGTTCCTGCACAACCGCGACGCCGTGCTCGAGGTGCTCGACCGGTTCCTGACCGACTTCGCGCTGATGCGCGAGGCGGTGCGCGCGGGGGACGGCGAGACGCTGTTCGAGCTGTTCACCCGCACCCGCGATATCCGCCGCTCGATCATCGAGCTGGGGCAGGACGTGGCGCAGCCCGACTTCGGCCGCGAGGATCACGGCTAGGGTCCAGGGCATTGCGGGTTGTGGGTCCGGACCCTTGGCCCGGCTCTAGCTGTTGAGCAGGTTGATCGCGGCGTGGACGCGCGCCTCGATCGCGTCGCGCGGCAGTCCCGGCTCGATCGGCTCGCCGAAGTGCAGCGTGATCGTGCCCGGGCGCTTCCACAGGCGCTGGTAAAGCGGGCCGCTGTCCACCGCGACCGGCACCACCGGCAGGCCGAGCAGCTTGTAGATCCCAGCGAAGCCCGATTGCAGCGGCGGGCGGGTGCCATGCGTCACGCGCGTGCCCTCGGGGAAGATCGCCAGCGGGCGGCCGCTGCCGATGAACCGGCGCGCGTCGGTCAGCATGGCGCGCAAGGCCCTGGCGCCCTGGTCGCGCCGCACCACCACCGAACCGTAGGCCCTGGCGGCGCGCCCCCAGCCGGGGATGCGGTACAGCTCCTCCTTGCCGAACGGCACCGGGTAATCGAGCGTGTTGGGCAGGTCGATCGCCTCGAAGAAGCTTTCGTGCTTGATCGCGTAGAGCACGGTGCCCTGCACGGGCTCGCCGACCACGCGCACCTCGATGCGGAGCAGCACGCGCATGCAGTCGCGGTGGAACCGCGACCAGGCGTCGGGGACCGGCCGCAGATGCCGCGGCGCGATCAGCGCCACCACCACCGAGGCGATCACGTAGAACGCGCTGCCGGAATAGAACACCGCGTAGAACAGCAGGCTGCGCAGCACGTTCACCGCCGGTCAGCCCGGCAGCGCGCGGACCAGCCAGGTCGCGAGCAGCTTGTGATACTCGAGCGCGAGGGTCCACAGCGACGGCTCGGTCCGCACCGCGTCGCGTACCATCGTGGTGTTTTCCGGCAGGATCGCCTCCAGCTCGCGCGCGGCGCGGCGCATGTGCCAGTCGGCGGTGACGAGGCGGATCGAGCGAACGTCGTTCTCCGCCATCCACACCGCGGTCTCGCGGGCATTGCCGCGGGTATCGAGCGCGGCGAAGCCGAGGGTGACGCAGCAGTCCATCAGCAGCGCCGGCGCATCGTACTCGGCGGCGAACTCGCCGGGCCGCACGTTCGCGTCCACGCCGGTGACGAGCATCCGCTTCGCCGCGCCCTGGCCGAGCAGCGCCAGCCCGCGCGGGATGCGCCCGCCGCTGCCGGTCGGCACGACGATCGCGTCGGTCTTCTCGGCCCCCGCCGGCTGCGGCAGCGCGATCGCGAACCACAGGAAGCCGAACGCCCAGGCGACCAGCACGAGCGCGAGCGCGCGGCGGATCACAGCATCCGCCTCAGCGCCGAAAGCACGGTCGACCGCGCCGTCAGCATGGCCAGGAGCACGCCCGCCAACGGGATCGCCGCGAGCAGCCCCCAGTCGACAGGGCCGAGCCCGCCGCCGGCGACCATCCCCGAGCCGAGCCCGGCGAACTGCCGCCCGATCAGCACGATGGCGGCCAGGCCCAGCGCCAGCCCGACGCCACCCCCGAGCAGGGCGTCGAGCCCGATCGAGCGCTGGAAGATGCGCGCGATCTGCGCGTCGGTGCCGCCGAGCAGGTGGACGATCTCGATCGTCTCGCGGTTGGAGCCGAGCGCGCTGCGCGAGGCCAGCCAGACCGCGGCCGCGCTCGTCGCCGCGAGCAGCACGATCAGCCCGGCGGCGAGCCATTGCAGCGACGCGACCGCCTCGAACACCGGCTCGAGCCAGCGCGCCTGCGCATCGAGCCGCGCCGAGGGCACCGAGCCGGCCAGCGCGGCGCGCAGCTCTTCGAGCCGCCGCTCGGTAACCGGACCGTTCAGCCGCACGTCGATCAGCGCCGGGACGGGAATCGCGTCTTCCTCGGCCACTCCCTGCTGGCCGAGCCAGGGCTCGAGCAGGGCGTCGAGCTCTTCCTGCGGCACGCGACGCACTTCGGCGACGTCCTCGCGGTTGGCCAGCAGCGCCACCGCCACTTCGGCCTGGCGCGCCCGCTCGGCGGGGGCGCCTTCGACGATCTGCACGGTCAGCCCGCCGGCGATCTCGGCCCTGGCGTTGCCGGCGAGGTTTCGCAGCGCGAGCCCCGCGCCGGCGGCGATCACCGTCAGCGCGATCATGATCGCAATGACCCAGGGCATCGGCCCGGCGAGCCTGGCGTGGGGAACGAGCCGGTCGCCGAAGCGCGGCGCATTGCGGCGAATCGGGGAGGGCGCGCTCATTGCGCCGCGCTCTCGCGCCGCGGCGGATATCGCAATGCGCCGGTCGGGTCGCTCAGCCGCCCGCGGTCGAGCCGCATGATCAGCGAGTCGGGGACCTTCTTGAGCAGGTGCACATCGTGGGTGGCGACGACCACCGTGGTGCCGAGCCGGTTGAGGGCCTCGAACAGCCGCAGCAGCTTGAGGGCCATGTCCGGGTCGACGTTGCCGGTCGGCTCGTCGGCGACGAGAACCTCGGGCCGGGCGATCACCGCGCGGGCGATGGCGACGCGCTGCTGCTCGCCGCCGGACAGCGTGGCCGGGCGCGCCTCGGACCGCTGGTCGAGCCCGACCCAGTCGAGCATGTCGGCGACCGGCTTCCTGATCTCGGCCTCCGGTACGCCGGAGACCCGCAGGGGCAGGGCCACGTTGTCGAAGGCCGACAGGTGCTGGACGAGCCGGAAGTCCTGGAACACCACCCCGATGCGGCGCCTGAACGCCGGCAGGCGGCCGCGCGGCACGGTGATCACGTCGGTGCCGAACATGCGAATGATTCCGCGCGACGGGCGCTGGGCCAGGTAGAGCAGCTTCAGCAGCGAGGTCTTGCCCGCGCCGCTCGCCCCGGTGAGGAAGTAGAAGCTGCCCGGATAGAGCGTGAACGACACGTCGCTCAGTACCTCGCGCTCCGTGCCGTAGCGCAAGCCGACGTTGTCGAACTGAACGATGGACCCCTCCGCTCCGCTCACGGCCGGCCCCGGACTCGTGGGGGGGAGCGATCGGGGTCGGGGCGGAACACGGGCATCTGCGGCGCGTATAGCCGCTGATCGATGTGGAAAAAAGCCGCCGGGCCGCGCAACTCACGGGCAACGCGCCTTGTTGCCCCTTGCGCCGAGTCCTAGGGATCGGTGGAATGATCATAGCCTGCCCCGCCTGCGCGACGCGCTACGTCGTCCCCGACAGCGCTGTCGGCCCGGAAGGTCGCACGGTTCGCTGCGCGAAGTGCCGGCATAGCTGGTTCCAGGACGCGCCCGCGCCGGCCTCCGTTCCGCCGGCGCCATCGTCCGCCGCGCCGCCCCTCGCGTCCGCCGAACCCCGGCCCGAGCCGCCGCGCTTCGTCAGGACCGCACCGGCGCCCGAGCCCGAACGCGCGCCGCCGCTGTCGGAGGAGCCGGTGGCCGCCCCGGCATTCGACGAGCCCGCCCCCGTGCCGGAGCCGGCCGGCGCATCGCAGTTCGAAGCCGCGCCGCCGTTCCGCCGCCGCCGCAATCCGCTCAAGCTGTGGACGTGGGCCGCGGCGATCTTCGCGCTGCTCGCCACCGGCACGATCGCCGCGGTTTCCTACTGGGGTCTGCCCGACTGGGTGCCGGTCAGCCGCCCGACCTTTGCGATGGGCGAGGCGGACCTGCAGCTCGACTTCCCCGCCGACCAGCAGGAGCGGCGCCAGCTGCCCAACGGCACCGAGTACTTCAGCGCCAGCGGCACGATCACCAACATCGGCGGCACCGCCCGCACGGTGCCGACGATCCTGATCGTGCTGCGCGATGCGCGCGACCGGATCGTCTACAGCTGGGAGGTCCAGCCGCCCAAGCGCAGTCTCGCGCCCGGCGAAAGCGTGATGGTCAACGAGGCGGTCACCGACGTGCCGCGCTCGGCCCGGTTCGCCGAGATCGGCTGGAAGCCCGAATAGCTACTCGAACTCGATCAGCACGGTCCGCCCGCGCCGGGTCAGCTGCGGCTTCGGCGCCTCGCGATCTTCCTCCAGCCCGGAACCTTGCCGCACGACCACCGCCCTGACGATCGTCGCGCGCGCCTGCGCGCTTTCGATCCGGACCCCGTGCGCCGGGGCTTCGCTCCCTGGAGCGGCAGTGCCGGCGGCAACGGCGATAACGAGCGCGGCAAGGGACATCGCGAGCCATCGTTGCTGAGATGTTCACCTAACCTACGAACGCCGGGGTAAGTACGTTCCCTCAGTGTTAATATCCCCACCGGCAATGTGCCAGCGCGCCGCTTGCGGGGGTCATGCCGCTTTGCTAAGGGCGCGCACCTACCCCGCGGGGGCCGGTTCTCGGCGCCTGGCGATTATGCGGTCGTGGCGGAACTGGTAGACGCGCAACGTTGAGGTCGTTGTGGGCGAAAGCCCGTGGAAGTTCGAGTCTTCTCGACCGCACCACTCAGTCCCGAAATGAACCGAGGTTTCGCCTGCGGGCGAGACGCTCGCCGCAAACGGCGCAGTTCTGCGGGATTCCGACTGGCCAATTTGGGCAGGTGAGGTCAGAGACGCGCGATCTAGCGTCCAGACTGACCGGTTTTCGCAAAAAGTCTCCGCCAGCAAAAAGCCCGCCTCACTCGAGGCGGGCCTTGATAGCCGCTGATCGTCGACCCTATCCGTTCAACCCGAGCAGTCGTTCCTGCTTCGACCAGTCGAGCGGCAGCTCAATTTCCAGGAGCCGCTTCCGGATGAATCGCGCCGGCTGGCGCCCCTCCAGGATGGCCTCAACGATCCGCGAGCTGAGCCTCGGGGACCTGCATTTCAGCGACATGGTCTAGCGCGCTCCCCTCAAGGGGAATGGTCGCGTCGCCGAATTCGCCAGACTATCGCCATTGCCGTGCAAACGCGCTGGTGTAAGAGTCGGCACGGGGACGAGGTGTCTGACTCGCTGGAACTTCTCCGGTCAGCGAACACCGCTGGTGCTTGGGGGTCAAAATGGTTGCCACGACGCTACGGGCCGGCGAGCTCGCCATTGTCGGGTACAATACCGGTCATGCCGACGCCAACCACACGACGGTAGACAGCCTGCAGTTCGTCCTGCTGGCGCCGATCGGCTCCGGCACCGTGATCCTTTTCACCGACCGCCAGTGGAACGGGACGGCCTTCGTCAATGGGGCCGGCGATGGCTCGTTCGCTTTCACCGCCGCGAGCGACCTTCCCGCCGGGACGGCAATCAGCATCACCTTCGGCGGCGGCAATGCCAGCATCACCGTTAGCGGAGTGACGACGGTGGTTTCCGCCGGCGGCTTCGACCTCGAGCAGGCCGGTGATGCGATCTATGTCTATCAGGGCACCGACGCGAACACGCCCACCACGTTCCTATCGGCGACCGAGATCGGGGACGGCAACAGCACGTTCAACGGCAGCCTGGTCAACACGGGCCTCACCGCCGGCGTCAACGCCATGTCGATCCGCTACGACACAGGCGCCTATGTCGGGCCGACGACCGAAGCCTACACCCATCTCTTCAATAGCGGAAACCTGCTCGCGAACATCGTCGATCCGACCAACTGGAACGGCGACAATCATGGCGGCCAGGTCGCGATCGACCAGCAGGAACAGACCGTCTTCAACGTGGCGCCCGACATCAGCCTCTGGTACGCCGGCTCGGGCGGCGGCAACGGCATCATCAGCTCGCACGTCGACAGCACGATCGGTGGCGGCACGACCGGCTTCAACCTCGTCATCCGCTACACCAATGACACCGGCGACATGGTGCAGACCTTCGCGACTCCGAGGGACATCGCCTTCGACACCGTCGAAGGAAAGTTTTTCATCATCGACACGACTGCCGGCACCAACGGCAAGATCTTGCAGGGCAACATCTCGGACCTGATCGGCAATGCGGGGAACTCCCCGGTGATCTCGATGACTCAGCTATACGCGAGCAACCAGGCTTCCGGCAGCCTGGAATCGCAGATGCGGGACATGCAGATCGATACGGTCAACAACATTATCTACTTTACGCATGGCCAGCGACTGGAAAAAATCGGCTACAACACGGCGAACCAGACCTCGATCGTGCTCGCGCAACTCGGCGGAACGGGTAGCGGCAACCCTCACGGCACTAACAACAGCGGCTTCGCCGACGACTTCGTTATCGATTTCAACACCGGCACCATCTATTTCTCGGTACATCGCGTGATCGCGGCCGTGGATGGTGACGTCGTAACGCGTAACTACATCGCCAAGATCACTGGCCTGACGACGAGCTCTGGCACCAATGCTTTCTCCTGGGGCGGCGGCCAGATCACCACGCTGCCGTTCAACCCCGACGACGACGACACGCCGCACCCGCTCGACATGGGCGGCGAGGCCTTCCCGCAGGAGAAGGGCACGGTCGAGGGCCTCGCCCTGAGCCCCGATGGCGGCACGCTTTATTTCACGACGGCTAGCATACTCTGGGACCATGACGGCGACGGCGGCTATCCTGGGGATGGTAACCCGGCCACAACCGATCCCCTGCTCAGGATGGGTGGTGTCTACAGTTATGCGCTGACCGGCAATCCGACCGGAACCTACACCCAGCTCTGGCAGCAGCAGGACGACGGAGACACCAACTCGCAGGCGATCAGCGAGTCCTTCGGCCCGCAGGGCCTGCTCGACGACATCGAGGTCGATCCAGCCACCGGCCAGCTCTATTTCCTCGACCTCACCGGCGACCAGCTGATCATCGGCGGCGTCTCGCAGAACCCGCAGGGCGACGAGGGCGTGTGGAGGATTAACCCCGACGGGACCGGCCTCGAATTCATCCAGTCGGTCAACCACGGCACCACCAACAGCAGCGCGATCGGCGCCAACGGCATCTGGCTCAACCGCGCTCCAACCGTGACCAGCTCGACGGTCGCGACGCCGGGCGTCACCGAAGCCTCGAGCGCGCCTAATTCGGGCTCGACCGCGCTGGTCCAGCCGTTCCTCGCGCTCGACGTCACCGACATCGAGACCGCGAGCAACCCGACCCAGCAGCTGAACGGCGCCACCGTCTGGATCTCGAACCACTTCCAGTCCGGCGCCACCCACCAGGATACGCTCACGATCAACGGCACGCAGAGCGGCACCGCCAACGGCATCACCTACAATTACAATGCTGCCACCGGCGCGATGACGCTGACCGGAATCACCACCTTCAACGCTTACGAGGCGACGATCGCGCTGGTCCGCTTTAACACCAGCGGCGACGATCCGACTGCCTACGGAACGGCGACAACTCGCACGATCAGCTGGGCGGTGAGCGACGGCCTCAATCATTCCGATCCGGTCAGCACCACCGTATCCGTCACCGGTATCAACGACGCGCCGCTCAACGTGGTCCCCGGGGGACAGACGTTCAACGAGGACACGTCTCGGACCTTCAGCACCGCCAACGGCAACGCGCTGAGCACGGCGGACGTCGACGCCGATCCGGCCGGCCAGGCGCTGCAGGTCACGCTCGGCGTCACGCACGGCACGCTGACCCTGGCCAGCACTACCGGCCTCACCTTCAGCAGCGGCGCCGGCACCGGCGACACGACGATGACCTTCACCGGCACGGCGAACGCGATCAACGCCGCGCTCGGCGCCGGCCTCACCTTCACGCCGGTCGCCGACTACCATGGCGGCGACACGCTCACCTTCACCGTCAACGACCAGGGCTTCAACGGCAACGATCCCGGCAGCAGCGGCACCGGCACTACCGAGCAGGACAGCGACACGATCGCGCTCACCATAAGCCCCGTCGTCGACATCGCCAACGACGTCCTGAACATCGCCGAGGACGCCGGTGCCCAGAATCTCACGCTTCTCGCCAACGACACGTTTGAAAATGCGGACCGCGCGATCACCGCGGTCGGCAGCGCCGCGCACGGCACCGTCTCGATCAACGACAACGGCACGCCCGGCGACGCTACCGACGATTTCGTCGTCTACACCGCCGATGCCGACTATAACGGCTCCGACACCTTCACTTATACGGTGACCTCGGGCGGGGTTACCGAGACGGCGACGGTGAACGTGACCGTCACTGGCGTCGTCGACATCGCCGACGACAACGTCACCCTCGCCGAGGACAGTGGCAGCAACGGCCTCGACCTTCTCGCCAACGATACGTTCGAGAGCAGCGGCCGGGCGATCACCGCGGTCGGAGCGGCCACCAACGGCACGACCGCGATCGACGACAACGGCACGCCGGGCGATGCCAGCGACGACTTCGTGACTTACACGCCTGATGCCGACTATGCCGGCTCCGACAGCTTCACTTACACGGTGACTTCTGGCGGAGTGACCGAAACGGCGAACGTCACGGTCACCATCACCGCGGTCAACGATCCGCCGACCTCGACCGACCTGGACACGGACAGCGTAGTCTGGACCGAGGGCGATGGCACGGTCTTGCTCGACGCGGGCGGCAACGCCACGCTGGCCGACGTCGACAGTGCCAACTTCGATGGTGGCACGCTTGCCGTTGAGATTACTGCTGGCGGCGTATTCGCCGAGGACGTCTTGAGCATCGTGGACCAGGGAACGGGCGCGGGCGAGATCGGCGTCTCGGGCGGCGACGTCACCTTCGGTGGCACCACGATCGGCACCGTTGCGGGCGGATCGGCCGGCGCGGC
>Ga0307505_10000817_pt1 | contig 30349 bp, 27 predicted proteins | sample 23_S_MG_FD_202183 | JGI IMG/M metagenome (GOLD analysis project Ga0307505, IMG submission 202183) | Soil microbial communities from Populus trichocarpa stands in riparian zone in the Pacific Northwest, United States - 23_S | ecosystem: Environmental > Terrestrial > Soil > Riparian zone > Trees... | reverse complement strand
CGCCTGCTCGCTCGTCTCGACGAGCGAGCAGGCCTCCTCATTCCGTGACAAAGTGTATCGCATCAGCCCGGTTTACTCTGTATCGGATCAGCCCGGCTCTTCACAGAGCTTGACAGGAAAGAAAACAACGGCGGCCTCAAACGAGCAGCGAGCAACGCGCCACGAGCCACGAGCATCGAGCGAGCAACCAGCCACGAGCCGCGAGCAGCGAGCAGCGAGCAGCGAGCAACAACTCCAATACCCTACTCCCCCACACCCTACGCTCGCCCCATTTTCCGCTCAAATCGATCTCTGAGAAGGATTGCCGAGAGGTTCATGGCCAGCAGGAGCGCCATGAGCACGATGATCGCGGCGGCCGCGAGGCCGCGGAATTCGGGCTGGGGCCGGGCCGTCCAGTTGAAGATCTGCAGCGGCAGCACCGCGTAGGCGTCCATCACGCTGGATGGCACGAAGGTCACGAAGGTGAGCGCGCCGGCCAGCAGTACCGGGGCGGTTTCGCCGACCGCGCGGCTGAGCGAGAGGATTATGCCCGTGAGGATGCCCGGCGCAGCCGACGGCAGGAGGTGGCCGGCGACGACCTGGCTCCGCGTGGCGCCGAGCGCGTAGGCACTCTCGCGGAGGCCCTGAGGCAGCGAGCGAAGGGCCTCCTGCGTGCTCATGATGATCACGGGCAGGACGAGTAGCCCCATCGTCAGCGAGCCCGCCAGGAGGCTCCGGCCGGCGCCCATGGCGCGGACGAACAGCAACAGCCCGAGCATCCCGTAGATCACGCTCGGCACGCCGGCCAGGTTGGCGATGTTGGTCTGCACCAGTCGGTAAAACCACCCGCGCCTCGCGTACTCCTCGAGGTACAATGCCGAGGCCACGCCGACAGGCACCGAGAATAGCGCCGTCAGGCCCATGAGCCAGAGAGAGCCCGCCAGCGCTGCGCGCACGCCGGCGCGTTCGGGCCGGCGCGAGGGGTAGTTCGTGAGGAAATCCGCATCGAGCCACGGCGCCGCCCGGATGGCGACGTCAACGAGCAGTACCACGAGCACAAGCACGCCGACGAACGTCGCAGCGAAAAGCAAGAAGGCGACGATGACGCTGGTCCGCTGCCGCCCGGCGATTCGCGGATTGAAGTGTTCGGTGACAGCCTCCATCCTAGTAGACCTCGCGGAAGCGACGGACGAGCGCGTTGGCGACGAGGTTGAGTCCAAACGTCAGGAGGAACAGCAACAGGCCCACCGCGAAGATGCTGTTGTAGACCGCCGACCCCTCCGGAGTGTCGCCCAGGCTCACCTGGACGATGAACGCCGTCATCGTCTGCACGCTCTGCGTAGGGTCGAGCGTGAGGTTCGGCGTGGCGCCGGCCGCGAGCGTCACGATCATCGTCTCGCCTATCGCGCGACTGAGCGCCAGGATGAAGCTGGCGATGACGCCGGATAACGCGCCGGGCAGGATCACGCGCAGGACTGTCTCCACCTTCGTCGCGCCGAGTGCGTAAGCGCCCTCGGCCAGGCCGCGCGGGACGGCCCGCAGCGCGTCCTCGGACAGCGATGCCACCATGGGCATGATCATTATGCCCACGACGAGCCCCGCTGATAGCGCGTTGTACACCTGGAGCTCCGGCCAGATGCGCTGCAACATCGGCGTCACGAAGGTCAGCGCGAAGTAGCCGTAGACGACTGTCGGCACGCCGGCCAGGATCTCGAGCGCCGGCTTCAGCACACGCCGCACGCCACCGGGAGTGAACTCGGCGAGATATACCGCCGCAGCCAGCCCGAGAGGAATCGCCACGATAGCGGAGATCGCCGTGGTGAGAAGGGTCCCGGCGGCAAGTGGCCAGATGCCGAAGTGTTGCTCGGTGAACTGGGGCGTCCAGCGACTGTCGAGAAGGAAGTCGCGCAACGACACCTCCCGGAAGAAACCCCTGCTCTCGGTCACCAGCAGCGTCGCGATCCCCAGGGTAGTGGCGACGCTCACGAAGGCGCAGGCCGCCAGAACGCTGGCTACCACGCGCTCGCGCACGCCGCGCGTCGGCGCCCCGGCCCAGTCGAACTCCGGGAAGCCGCGACGGCGCTCCGTCGCGGGTGTGGCGGTCGTCGTGCTCACGGGACCCGCGTTACGGCGTGGCTGCGAGGGTGTCGGGCGTCACCGTCGAGTCTGGTTCGGCGCCGGTCTCCATTCGCAGTAGGTCCTCGAGCCGGACGCCTACCTGCGATCCGCCGGTGAAGATGCTGCCGCCGATGCGGGCCTCGAAGCGCTCGGCTGCTGCGCCGTAGGCCTCTGGAGAGAGGGCGACGTACCCGACCTCCTCCGCGAGCGCGCCAGCGTGTTCGAGGTAGTACTCCACGAACGCGATGACTTCCGGCGCCGCAGCACGGGCCGACGCCACGTAGACGAAGACGGGGCGAGACAACGGCTGGTACGTGGCGTCGCGGACGGTCTCGGCGCTCGGCGTTATGCACCCCGCACCGTTTGCCTCGTTGCCGTCGTTCACCCCGACCACCCGGAGGCGCTCCTCATTGGCCTCGTAGTAGGACATCGGTACGAAACCAAGCGCGCTCACGTCGCCGGCGACGCCCTGGACGAGGACGTTGTCGTCTTCGCTGGCCGTGAAGTCGGCCCGGCTCGCGCCCTCCTCACCGACCGTCGCGAGGGTGAAGTAATCGTAGGTGCCACTGTCGGTACCCGCGCCATAGAGCCGGAGACCCCGCGACGGGAAGCCGTCGCGCACCTGGCTCCAGTCGTTGACCTGCGAACCCGGCTCCCAGATGGCTCGAAGCTCATCCAGCGTGAGGCACTCCGCCCAGGTGTTGGCATTGTTGACGACCAGCGCTATGCCGTCGTATGCCACTGGCAGCTCGATGTAGCCGATTCCTGCTTCCGCGGCTTCGGTGGCCTCGCTGTCCTTGATCGGGCGGGAGGCGTTGGCAATGTCGATCTCACCGCGCAGGAGGCGGGCGATCCCGCCGCCCGTACCACTGCTTCCGATGGTCACACTCACGCCGGGATTCTCCAGCATGAACTCCTCGGCCACAGCCTCCGACAACGGGAAGACAGTGGAGGAGCCGTCGACTGAAACGGAACCCTGCACGCCGCCGGCGTCGGTACCGTTGCCGCCGCCACAGGCGGCGAGGGCCAGCCCGAAGGCTGCGAACAGTGAAACGCGCATCGTGATCTGGGGTGACTGTGCGGCCAACGTGCGACCGGACGCACCGTTCCTACGTTACCCCAGCGTAAACCCACGTCCTATTCACCTCCGGCACGGTGCCTTGAAAAGTAACGGGGCCGCCGGACACCCGTCCGACGGCCCCGCGCGACCCACTACACGGCCTTAGAAGCCGAACCCCGCGTCCTGACCCTGCTGCTGATCCGGCCGCGGCTGCTGCGGCCGGCGACGCGGTGCCTGCCCGAAGGTGTATGTGAGTGAGAGGTTCACCTGCTGGATGGCGGGGTCGCGGAAGCCGTCGAAGGTGTAGCCACGAGCGGGGTCCTCCTGGCGCCAGCGGAAGCGAGACGTGGACAGGACGTCGTTGACGCGCAGGTTCAGCGTCGCGCGATCGTTCAGCAGCTTCTGGCTAATCCCCACGGTGGCGATGCCGAAGCCCGAGATGCGACCGTCGGGCACGTCGAGCGGAGCGCGATAGAAGGCGAAGAACTGAACGTCGGTCCCGGGCCGGACCTGCGCCTGGAGGTTGCCGCGCGCGCTCCATCCGAGGCCGTCGGAGCCGAGGCCCGACTCGATGCTGCCGCCATCAGTAACGCTGCGGTATACGCTCGCCGACGCGAAGCCGCGCAGGCGCTGGCCAAGCGCCGCCATCAGCGTCAGGTCCGCGCCGTACGACTCGTCCGAGTCGAAGTTTGCGAACGTGAATGTCGACACGCCGGTGGTGGGATCAACGGTCAGTCGCGGGCGCAGTACGTCGGTGGTGCGCCGGTAGAAGGGCGCGAGCGTGATGAAGTACTTGTACTGCGCCGTCAATTCCAGCGCGTCGGTGAACTCAGGCCGCAGGTCGGGATTGCCGATGCGGACGTTCAGCGGATCGTCGAACGACTGGAACGGGTTCAGCTGCCACGGCCGCGGCCTGTTGATACGCCGGCTGTAGCTGCCCTTCAGTAGCGTGCCGGGCCCGAAGTTGTACGTGAGGAAGGCGCTCGGGAAGAAGTCGGTCTGGGCCCCGAGATCTCGCTCCGTAGTCTGGCCGCTCGCGATGAGGTCGTATTCGCGAGCGGCGTGCTCCGCACGAAGGCCCAGCTGCGCCTCAACGGGGCCAAACGAACGAGCACCCTGGACGTAGCCGGCATAGATCTGCTCGTCCAGCACGAACTGGTTCGTCCTGTTGGGGTCGTCCACGTACGAACCGCCCGCGTTGCACTCGACGTTGTCGCCGGTCGTAGAACCGCCGCCGACGCACTCGGCAAAGTCGACGTCGTTGTCCTGCTGGCGGAACGTCGCCTTGCCGCCCACCTCCAGCCGGCCGCCGGCAACGGGGCGAACGTAGTCGGTTTGCAGGTACGACTCCTGCGTCTTCTGGACGACGAGGTTATGTGTGACGTCGTCAACTTGCGATCCCTGGACGATGTCGATAGCGCTGTTCAAGAAAGCGTCGTCGTCCTCGTCCCAGTTGCGTGTGTGACGGACCTCGCCGTTGAGCGTGTGCCCCTGGGCGAACTCGCGGCGGATGCCCAGAGAGGCGTCGCCGTTGGTGCCGTCGTGGCCACCGTCGGTCCACCGGTCCGTTTGCGACTCTGCCGGCGCGCCGTCCGGGCCCGCCACGTAGTGCGCGAAGTGGTCCGTCTCGCCGAGCCGAGCCGAAAGGGAACCGGAGAACGTCGCGTTCAGGCCCGCGCGAAGCTGATAGTCGAGCGTGGTGTTTAGCAGGTGCGAGTGGAAGAGGTGGTCCATCGAGAAGTCCTGCAGGGTCGTCCGAGGACTCGTCGGCATCCCGACCGTGCGGTTCGACTCGGCGACCATTTCGAATCCGTCCATCCGATAGCCGTAGCTCGCCGTTACGTCCACCCGCCCCGCCTGGTAGCTGAGGTTGCCCGACACCTCCGCGTTGGGGGCGGTGCCGCCGCCGAGCGTAAAGCCGCCGCCGAGGCCTCTATTCGTGCCCTCCTTGAGCACGATGTTGATGATGCCCCCCATTTCGCTGGCGTCATTGCGCGCGGAGGGGTTCGGCAGCACCTCGACGCGCTCAATGTTGCCGGCGGGAATCTGGCGCAGTAACGCCGCCAGCATTCCGCCGCGAACGGGCACGGGGCGGCCGTTGATGTGCACCGCTACGTTCTGGTTGCCGCGCAGGCTCAGGTTGCCGTCGGTATCGACCTCCACAGCGGGAAGCGTCTGGAGCGTTTCGACGGCGCTTCCGCCGGCGGTAACGGGCTGGTCGGCCACGTTGTAGACGGTGCGGTCGGCGCGCTGCTCGACGAGCTCGCGCTGCGCGGCGACCTCGGCCTCGCCGAGCTGGACGGTGGTCGCGGCCAACCTGAATTCGCCCATCTGGGTGATCGCTCCCGGCCGCACCGCGACGTCGGCCCGGGTAGACGTCTCGTAGCCGACCGACGACACGCGCACCTCGTAGCTCGCCGGCCGCAACGGGGCCAGGACGAACGCTCCGTCGTCGCCAGCGGCGGTGCCTGTGACAAAGGCGCCGTCGGTATAGACGGCAACTGTCGCGGCGGGGATGGCATCACCGCTCTCAGCGTCGAGGACGCTGCCGGCGATGCCCGTCGGCGGACCCTGGGGCGCCATGCCCGGTTGGGCGTAGGCGGCGGCAGAAACCAGGAACGCGGCCAGTGCCGCGGTGACGTGCGAAGCGAATCGGCGCATAGGAGTGGAGGAGACTGGCATCATGCTAAACTTTTAGCAGGTGCCGCGTAGCGTGCGTGGCGGTGAAAAGTTTCGCGCGCTACGGGGGAAGCGTCGGCCGGATGCACCGTTGGAGCGCCGCGCGATTTCTTCGCCGGGTCTCAGCCGGCGCCTTCCGCGCCGGCCAACAGGGCCAGCCCGTGCCTTACGCCACCAGAGGTGACGACGAACTCCTCGGCGCCGAACCGCCGCATGGCTGCCACGAGGATCAGCAGGCCGGCGCCGACGACGTCCGCGCGTCCGGCCATGAGTACCGGGTCCATCTCGAGGGTGTCGGCGGCAGACTGGCCCAGGAGCGTGTCCCGCCACGCGAGGACATCGTCCGTCCGCACGGCTGTCCCGAGGGCTCGGCCGGCCAGGGCAGCGGCTACCCGTGCCGTCCCCGCCGCCGCGACGACGGGCCGAAGTGCAGCGACGTCGTCGGGGACCAGGGCGAGTGCGGCCTGCGCCACGGCCTCGGCAGCACGCACGTCCGCCGCGGGCGCCGGCAACCGGTGCAGGCAGCGCTCGGCCAGGCGCACGCTTCCAACGTCGGTGCTCATGCGCGACGTCGGCGGTGCGCCGGCGCGGCCGGCCACGACCTCCGTGGAGCCACCCCCCACGTCTACGACCACGGCCCGCGGCGGCACGGGGTCGAGCATCGACATGGCGCCTAGAAAGGTCAGCTCCGCCTCTACCGGGCCCGGCAATATTCGGTATTCCACGCCGAGCTCCACGCGAACGCGATGCGCGAGCTCCGGAGTGTTTGAAGCGTCCCGGCTAGCGCTGGTAGCCCCAACCACGACTACCTGGGCCTCGAATTCTCGCGCTACGTCGAGGCACTCCGCCAGGCGCGCCACGACGCGCTCCATCGCCTCTGGCGCGAGCCGACCGGTCGCATCGACGCCCTGCCCCAGCCGCGCAAACCGCTCCTGGTCCGCAAGCACCGAGAGCCGGCCGTCAACGACGTCCGCCACGACGAGAAGGACGGTGTTCGTCCCGACGTCGATAGCGGCGACACGCACGGCGCTAACGCGTCCACGCGCCGGCCCACCACTCGCCCTCAGTCGCCTCGTCGACCGGTCTCAGGCCGCACGACTCGGCGGCGGCGACAACGCGGCCACGCTCGGTGGAGAGGATCCCCGCCATCACCAGGGTGCCGCCGCCGCTCATCTTGTCGGTCAGCGCTGGCAGGATGGGGACGAGCACGCCGCTGATGATGTTCGCTACGACGAGGTCGAAGCCGGTCTCGGTAACTACGCCCAGATCGCCGAGCCGCACCTCGAAGCGATGAGAAAGTCCGTTGAGTGCCGCGCACTCGCGGGCATTGGGCACGCTCCATTCGTCGATGTCACAACCGATCGCCGCGCCGGCGCCGAGCAAGAGGGCGCCTATCGCCAGGACGCCCGTCCCGGTGCCCACGTCGAGAACACGTCCTCCGGCGCTCACGCGGGGCGCCAGGAGGGCGAGAGCGAGCCGCGTGCTGGCGTGATGGCCCGTCCCGAAGCTCATTTTGGGATCCACTCGGAGCGGGATCAAGCCTTCGTGCTCCGCGGCCAGCGCTGCCCAGCTCGGCAACACCACGAACGGGCCGGCGCGTACGGGCTCGATCGATGCCTCCCACACGGCGTTCCAGTTCTCGTCGGGCACCTCGGAGACCTCGATGGGAGTGCCCGGCACGCGGCGGCCGACCCAACCTTCGATCGACGTGCGTGACGCGCCCCGCCATGCCTCGGGCGGGCCCCACGCGCATAGCGCTCCGTCCTCGTAGGCGAACGCTGAGAAACCGGCTTCCGCGAGCTCTGCCAATAGTTGATCCGACAGGCCTTCTTCCAGGTCGATCCGCAGCTCGACCGTCACTGCGGGAACTCAACGCGGATGCCCCATCCCTCGGGGTCGTCCGGGGGGGGCTGGTCGAACGATCCGAAGGCGTGCCGCGCGTCGGTCTGGAAGTGGACCGTGTATGAGCCCGCTGGTAGGCGGATGGTCCCGTCGAAAAGGCGGTTCTTCGCCGAGCCACCAGCGGGGCTGGTGTTGGCACGCGTCATCTCCCAGACGACCCGGCCGTCCTCGGAAGTGATCCAGCCATAGTCGAAACGGCCACTCGGAACGATCTCGCCTATCGCGTAGATCCGAACCGCCCCCGGTAGCGGCATCATGAGGGGCGCGCTCGCCGTGCGGTTATTCCCCAGTCGATCGAGGCGCGCCAGCGTGCGCGCGCGGTTTCTGCCACCGCCGGTCGTGTCCGTGGCCGCGGCGATCTCGGCTGCCTCCCCGAGCGCGCCGGCTGCGCTCTCTTGTTCCACGGCAACCCGTCGCAGGTCGAAGTCCGGGTCCAGTACGAACAGCGTCGCGCCCCAGCGCGCGGGATTGTCCGGCGGATCGTCGTTCCAATCGCTGCAGTCGTGGGAGTCGTCCGAGTAGTACGCGAGCACGTAGGTCCCCGGCGTGAGGGAGAGCATCGCTTCGGCGAGGCGGTTCTTCCGTCCACCGCCGGCCGGCCGTGTGTCCTCGGCGATCATCTCCCAGACCGGTACGGGGTCGCCGGCCGCGCCGCGCCGGAGCAGGCGCGCTCCATCGTGCACGGTGCTGCCGGTGACCTCGCCGACGGCGTACACCATTACATCGAGGCTATCGCGAAGTGTGAACGTCAGTCGTCGGTCGGCACCGGGCCCGATGCAGGAGAAGGATGCCAGGCGCGGCAGGCTGGACCACGGGTTGAGGGCCGTAACCGCCTCTGCGGCCGCGCCGTCGGCTCCGACCATGTCGAGCCCATACGCCGGCGGCACGAACGGCGGGTTGGCCGCCCACTCGCCCCACGCGTGCGACCCGTTATCGACGAAGGAGATACGGTAAAGGCCGCGTGCGAGGCTCAGCGTCGTATCCGCTGCGCGGTTGCGCCTTGCGCCGCCCGCCCATGTAGTGGCGGCGCGGCGGATGGACCACAAGGTATCCGGAGCCCCACCCCCTATCCGCTCCAGCGCGGCGCGCGCCGTAACGTTGCCGCCCTGTGCCTCGGCCACGGCACGCAAGCGCACGTTGGCGCCCTGCTCTCTCACTTCGAACATCCATGACTTGCGCTCAGTGGGGGCCGCTCGCGTGCCGTCCCACAATATGGATGGCGCACCGGGGACCATGTCCTCCGGGAGGTCGTCCCGCGCCACGAGTGCATCGGCGTCGGTCAGCGACGCGCCGGCGACGCCGATACGCCAGCGGCCGGCGTCGCCTACCCACGCGCGGCCGTCATTGCTGAGCACCCGGCGCAGGCGGCCGCCGATAGACCGTGGCCTCGGTGCGGCCGCGCGGACCTCGGGGTCGCCGTAGCTGGCGAAGTACAGGTCGTACACCCCGGCCGCGAGAGCGAGTGTGTCGGTTGCCTCAGCCAGCGAGCCACGCGAGCGCACTGCGTTGCGCGCCGAGAGGCGCCACGCCACCGTGCCCTCCGCGCGCCGGACGAGCCAGCCATACGCCGCCAGGGCGGTATCGGCGCCTCCGGCGGCGGCGGACGGATCCTCGAACGAGCCCGTCGCCGAGATCGCCACACGCGCGGGACGGGAGAGCTCGAACGACGTGTACTCTAGTTGCTGAGGCTGCACGCCCTCGATCAGAATCTCGGCCTCGGCTCCGCCGGCGCACCCGCGCACGAATGCGAACACGACCGCGCCGAAGAGGACGAACAGCAGTAGGCGGGAGGCGAAGCGTCGCAAGTACGTGCGGAGAGCGTTGGGGCGGGCGCTACGGGGCCACCGGTGCGGAGTTCCGGCGCAGGAGGCCTGACGCCGAACGGTCGCCAAGTATATTCGCCCGCGGCCGTGTGTGACCGCCGGCGCGCCATTTCCGCCGCAACCCCGACCGCCGGAGCGACGATAGAGCGGCCATTCGGAGGCCGCCGCCCGCGCCTCCACGCCCGCCCTTGCCCCTCGCCCAACAGCTGCCGGCCCGATTCAGAGTCGCGATGCCTGGCCCAAGGCTGCGGCGCGCGCTCGGTTGGCTAGCGTCGGCGGCTTTGATGCTGGGCGCCGCGGCCGGCCTGCTGGCCTACACGGCCGCCGGCGTTGCTCCCAGCGCGGGAACCCGCGCGCTCATGGGCGGGGCCGCACTCGCCTCCGGACTGCTGCTGTACGGCCTCCTCGCGCCCCGCGGCGCCGGCGCAGAACCGACGCAGGACGCCGTCGGCATTCTATGGCGGAGGCTCCTCGTAACGATCGGGCTGCTGGCAGCGGTCGAGGCGGCGCCGGTTCTTTTCGGCGCCGGCGCAGCCGACGCGCGGCATATGCCCGCCGACCTGTTGTCGGCGTCCGGAGCGGTCTTCTACTCGATCCTCCACCTCGGCGTCGCCGTTTACCTGCTCCGCGGCTTGCGCAGGCTCGTGCTGGCACGGCCCACGCGCCGGTCTGTCACGATATGGCGCCTATTCCTCGTCGGCACCGCCGCCTCGGCAGCTGCGCGCCTGCTGACCCCGCCAGGTCAGCCGCCGGGGTTCATTCACTTCCTCGTCGCCGCGGCCGTGGCCATCTTCATGGCCGCGTGCGCGTTCCGCCAGCAGTGGATCATGCCGCTGCCGACGGGCATCAGGCTGCGCGCCGGCGGACTGGCGCTCGCGCTGGCGATCGCGCTGGGCTTAACGATGGGCGAGTCATTCTCCGGACCCGGCGCGGTGCCCGTCGAAACGTGGGCATTGCGCCTCCAGGAAGCGAGGGACGACGTTCCTTATGCCTTCCTGCTGAGTCCGGCCGTGGGCGACGCCGTCGCGATCCCGCTGGCCTTCGGCCTTCTCTATGGAGTCACGTCCGCGCTGACCCTCCTTTTCTCGCTCCCAACGACGGGTGCCTACGCGCAGCGCGCCGGCGAAGTGCGGGCCTTCCGCGCGCTGTCGGCGCTGACGCTGGACCCCTCCCAGGGACTCGACCGCGAGCGCCTGGCGGCTGCCGTTGCGCGCGCCCCGGTGGAGGCCGGCATCGCCCGCGCGGCCTGGGTCGCGCTGTCCGACCCGTCCCGCGGCACGCTGGCGCCCACCGTCGTCGCCGCCGAGGGCCTTACAACCGCCGCGGCGGCGCGATCCGTCGATGCGGCCGCCCTGGCGTTGGATGCGCTCGAGCAGCGCCGGCCACTGGTGCTGGCCCGCGCCGCCGCCGACCACCGCGTGCGCGCACGCCCCGGCGATGGCGTCGGCAGCCTTCTCGTGCTCCCGCTAGTGGTCGGCGGACAGGAGCACGGCGCACTGTTCGCCGCCCGTGCCACACCCGACGCTTTCGACGAGGACGAGACCGCCGCGCTGGAAGCGTTCGCCGGGCAGGCCGCACTCGCACTGAGCCACGCCGCGCTCTTCTCCGAGGCTGTCGAGCGCGAACGCCTGGCCCGCGAACTGGCCCTCGCCAGGGACGTCCAGCGCCGGCTCGTGCCGGAGACCCTCCCGAGTGTACCCGGCGCCTCACTATCCGCCGGGATGCGCTCGGCGCACGAGGTGTGCGGCGACTACTACGACGTGGCGGAGCTGGACGGCGGCCGCATAGGCATCCTGGTGGCAGACGTGGCGGGAAAGGGAGCCGTCGCCGCGTTCCACATGGCGCAGCTAAAGGGCATCTTCCAGGCCTCGGCCGCGCTTTCGAACTCGCCGGGCGCGTTCCTCGCCCGCGCGAACGAGGCGCTGCGGCCTTCGCTTGGGCCCCGGTCCTTCGTCTCGGCCGTCTACGCCGTACTGGACCCAACCGAAGCCACCCTAACGGTTGCCCGCGCCGGCCACTGCCCGGCCATCCTGGTACGCGACAATGCTGCGTGGCCCCTTCGCGCGCCGGGGCTCGGCCTCGGCCTCGACGCCGGACCGCTGTTCAAACGGACGCTCGTCGAACAGATCGTGCCCCTCCGCGCCGGCGACGTGATCGCGATGTACTCCGACGGCCTCGTCGAGGCACGCGACGCCGAAGGCGGGGAGTTCGGCTACGATCGACTGAACGCTGCCATGCTGGCCAGCGTCCGCGCCGGCGACGACGACCCTGCGCGGGCCGTCCGGGACAGTCTCCTGGCTGCCCTCGACGGATTTGCCGACCCCGCCTCCGCCGTCGACGACACCACGCTGGTCGTCCTTTCCTGGCACGGGGCCTCCGCCGGCGCCTCCGACGCGGCCGGCGCCCCGTTCACCCTGCGGCCGGCGTTCCCCGAGGCCGCGCTCGCCCCCTCCTCCGCCACACCCGCATGAGCAACTTCTCCGTGGCGTTCCGCCCGCGCCCCGACGACGACATCATGGTGCTCGATCTCTCCGGCGAGCTCGACGCGCACACCGCGCCAGAGTTCGAGGCCGCGCTGGAACTCGCCCGCGCCGGCGGCCACTCCCGCCTGATCGTCAACGGCGCGGACCTGCAGTACGTCTCCTCCGCCGGACTCGGCGTCTTCATGGCCTTCGTCGAGCCCCTCCGCGCTGCCGGCGGCGACCTCAAGGTGGCGGCGCTCCAGCCGCGCGTCTACGAGGTGTTCGACCTCCTCGGCTTCCCGCTCATCTTCGACGTGAAAGAGAAGGAGGAGGAGGCAGCAGGGGCGTTTTGACAAGTTGGTACGTAGCCGATGTACGAAGCATATGGTATATGGTATATGGTGCTCGTTGTCCCTCGGTTCGTTGCCAGGTGCTCGTTACCAGCCTTGATTTTATCAGGTACCTGATAGACTTGCGACTACTGACTACTGACCGCCGTCCATCGCCAAGCCCGCATGCCTTCCCCGCGTCGCATCAGCATAGAGAGCCGCAAGAGCGAACTCCCCCGCGTGCGCCGGCGCGTGGCACACTGGGCTGCGACGGCGGGCCTGTCGGACAAGAACGCCCACGCCATCAAGCTGGCGGTCGACGAGGCGGTGGCCAACGCCATCGAACACGGATATGCCGGCCGCGCGGATGGGCGCATCGTGGTGACGGGCACCATCGAACCGCGCGGGCTCACGGTCGTCGTGAGGCACCGCGGCAAGGGTTACGACCCGTCACGCAACGGGCCCGATCTGAAGTCGACACTGGCCGAACGCATGGTGCACGGCTACGGCCTGCACCTCATGCGGCGCCTTGTCGACGACCTCAGCTTCGGGACTGCGCGCGGCGCCAGCGAGGTCCGGCTAGTCAAACGAAGGTCGTGACGCGCAAAGCCAGCGTCTACATGTTCGACAGGCCGGACAGCCCGGCGGCGCCGATCACGAAGAAGATGACGATGAAGTACAGCACCATGAACCCCAGAGCGATCAGCAGGAAGATCTTCTGGATCTTGAAGTAGGACGCCTGGCGCTCGAGCGCTGCCGACAGCGCGTTCGAGTCGCCCGACCTGGCGTAGCGCTCGAACTGCTCGGCAGCCTCGCGGAGGCGCAGCCCCATGATGATCACGGGCACGCCGACGATGGCGGTGATGATGCCGAGGCACGTGAACGCGCCATAGATCAGGGTGAAGATGCCCACGAAGCGCATGTCGCCCACCATCCCCTCGACGTCGGGCACGGTTGCGACTCCGTAGGCCGGCGCGCGCATCCCCATCTCGGCCGCCAGCGGCGCCTGATGGGCGACGGCCTGCGGCTGGTACGCCGGCGTGTGCACCGGTGCCGGCGCGCCCGAGGGCACCACCGCCGCATCAAAAGCCTGGTGCGCAGTCTCTGCCCAGAGTCGGTCGACCGACCCCGCGGCGACCCAGTCTCCCATCCCCTCGCTCCACACCCGGCTGTCGCGAGCGAGGACACCTGTCCGCGCGAGGCGCTGCATCTCGTCGAAAGAGACGGGGCCTGCTGCCGCGCCGTCGCGCTCGAAGTACCACTGGTCGGCCATGGGGCTCGCTGGGGATGGGTTCGGCCGATGTTAGCGCCCGCGCCCCGCCTATTCAAGGCGCCACTGCGTGGACGCGCACCTGGTGCCAGGCGTTGTTGAGATACCCCTTGTAATTCCAGACGGAGGCCACGTCGCGCGGCTGCCCGCCGGCCTCGTCCTCTGCGCGAACCGCCAGCACGTGCTGGCCCGGGGCGAGGATCACGTTGACGTCCCACAGGCGCCAGGTCCACTCTGTCCCCTCGGCTGCCATCCGCGCCGGCACCCACGTGCGTCCGTGGTCCGTCGAAACCTCGACGGCCGTCAGGCGCCGGCCGCCGCCCGTGATCGCGTATCCGGCCACACGTACAGCGCCGGCGGCGACGTCGGTCCCGCTGGAGGGCAGAGTGATTACGGAGCTGACTGGGAAGTCCTCGATCGAGCAAACGGCGTCCCAGTCGGCCGTCGAACCGTCTTCCTCGGGCGGGAAATGGCGGTATGCGCGCTGCTGGAAGTAGTTCTCGGACTCCTCCATCTGTAGCGCGATCCGGTGCAGCCACTTCACGCTGCGGGCGCCTATGAAGCCCGGTACAATCGCCCGCAGCGGGAAGCCGTGCTCGGGTCGCAGCGGCTCCCCGTTCATCGTGTCCGCCAGCAGGACTTCCGGCGCGAGCGCCTTGCCGAGAGGGATGGATGATCCGTAGCCCACGCCGGCGCCGGCCTTTTCCGGCCTGTCGAGCCCGAGAAAGGCGACATGCTTCGCCGCTGGATCCGCGCCGGCGTCGGCGAGCACGTCGGCCAGGCGCCAGCCGCCCCACACGGCGTTGCCGATCGCCGCGTCGCGCCACGGGACCTCGCCCGGTGTCGGCGCGTGGTCGATGAGTCCCTGCCGGCGGTTGCCCGCGCACTGCAGCGTCGCGACAAGTTCAGCGCGCTCGAAACGCGCCAGGTCAACGAGCGATAGCGACAGCGGCCTCTCGACCATCCCGGCCACCTCGAGCCGGAGTGCGTCCGGGTCGACGACTGGCGCCGGGGCGTGATTGCGCTTGAAGAACCGGTCGACCGGCGTAATGAACGACTCCGCGAGGTCGGCCAGCGCCGGCTCGGCGTTCAGCGGCTCCTTGGTGTGGACGAGCACGTCGATGGGATCGCGGACTCCAATAATGTCGCCAATCGCGGGCCACGCCGGTGTCAACTCAACAGCGTCGCCAGGCTCAGAAGATCCAGATCGAGCTCCTTCTGCCGTCCCCAGGCGTGGCGAAGCGGCGTCATCTTGACGGCGCCATTGACGAGGCCCACCATCACGCCGGAGTGTCCGTCGACGAGGGCCTCGACGGCAGCCGAACCGAGGCGCGAAGCGAGGACGCGATCGCCGGCACTGGGCGAGCCGCCGCGCTGCACGTGGCCCAGCACGGTAACACGCAGGTCGATGTCGTCGAAAGCCGCGTCCATGCGGAGCGACTCGGCGAGTCGGTGTGCCCCGAGGTCGCCTCCTTCGGCCACCACGACGATCGACGATCGAGCCTGGCTGGTCATGATGGAGAGCACCCGCTCCTTCACGAGCACAAGGTCCGTCAGCATCTCCGGCACCACCACCAGTTCGGCACCGCCGCCAATACCGCAGGCGACGGCGATAAATCCAGTGTCGCGGCCCATGACCTCGACGAGGAAGAGGCGCCCGTGCGCATCCGCCGTGTCCCGGATTCGGTCGAGGTTCTCGATCGCCGTGTTGAGAGCCGTGTCGTAGCCAATCGTCTCGTCGGTGCCGTAGAGGTCGTTGTCGATCGTGCCCGGGCAGCCGACGGAGCGCACGTCGTGCTCGTCCTGTAGCAGCGACGCTCCCTGCAGGGTGCCGTCGCCGCCGATCGCCACCAGGGCGTCGATGCCGGCGTCGCGGAGGCGATGCGCTGCGGCCTCGCGGCCCGCGCGCTGGATGAACTCGTCGCTGCGGGCGCTCTTGAGGATCGTCCCCCCTTGCTGGAGGATGTTGGACACCGACTGGCGGTCCATCTCGACGAAGTCGCCGTCGATCATTCCCTGGTAGCCGCGCCGGATGCCGATCACCTCGAGGCCCTCGGCCAGGGCTCTCCGGACGGCCGCGCGGATGCATGCGTTCATCCCCGGCGCGTCGCCGCCGGATGTGAAAACGCCGATTCGGTTCAGCTCAGCCACGGCGTGTGCGCGCAGTGCCTCTCACTGCAGCCGCGGATCAACGGGGCGCGCGACGATGATGCCGGTCTGCGCCCGCACGCCCTGCGAGTAGCGCGCCAGGTCGGGCGCGATTAGCACCTCGCCCGAGAGGGACGCGTTCAGGAAGGCGGTGCGGCCGTCGGCCGTACGGTACACGAAGCCGGTGTGCGTCACGTCCAGCCCGTCGATGTTGGTCGCCGTCGCGATAACGTCGCCCGGACGTAGCGCGTCGTAGTGCTCCGCGATCTCCGCCTTCGGGATGTAGTAAAGCTCCATGCCGCGCAGGCCCGCCTCCATGTCGAGGATGCACTCGAAGGTGTCGTCGGACTCCATTCGCGGATAGCTCCCCCTGTGCGTACCCATGAAGTTGATCGTCTTGCGGTAGGGGACGCCGCCAGCATCGCGTGTGACGTCGGTCACAACGCCGCGCCGCTCGTTGTCCTGGATCCATTCAGTGAAGTAGTGCAGCCGGCTGCAGTAGCCGGCCATCTCCCCATGGCGATAGCGCAGCGACTCGACGTTCGCGACGTAGTCGGCGAAGGTTGTATCCCCTGTAGCAATGCCGCGGGCCAGGGCGAGCACGTTCTCGACGTAGAGCACGCAGTCGAACGTCGTGAGGTCAGCGATCAGCGTCTCGTCCGAACCCGAGTCGAGCATCCCCGCTACGTACGGCGCCCCCATGAGCTGCCGTCCGACGGCCTGGACGATCATCCCGAAGTCCTCCTCCTCGGCGAGGGCGCTGTCGCGGGCGAATGTCATGATGCGCCGGAAGGCCGCCCGCGTGGAGTCGACGACGGCCTCGCCCTCCGCCAGCTCCATCCCGGCCGGCGCCGGCGCGGCGGGGCCGGTCTCCTCGGCCGGCGCCTGCCCGGCGCACGCCACCAGGAACGCGAGCAGCGCGGCCGGCGCCACGGGGGAGAGAGATCGAAGCATGACGGGCGACACGTCGGTGAGGGGCTCCAACGCGCGAGCGCCGGAAGTTAGCCCCCGGCCGTACCGGCCTCGGTCGCCGGCCCGTCGAGCGCATACCAGTCGGCCGGCAGAGCGAGGGCTTGGACGAGCCGGCGCTCGTACTCGCGCCGGCGTATCAGTGTGGCCCCGAATCGCATCAGGTGGTCCGTCAGGAACTGCGTGTCGAGCAAAGTGAAGCCCCCGCGGCGCATGCGCTCCACCAGGTGCACCAGCGCAACCTTTGAGGCATCGGTCGCCCTGCTGAACATGCTCTCGCCAAAGAACGCCCCGCCAAGCGCGACTCCATACAGGCCACCCTGTAGCTCGCCCCCCATGCCGCGGCTCTCGACCGAGTGGGCCAGCCCGATCTCGTGCAGCGCGACATAGGCCGTAACGATCTCGTCGTTGATCCATGTCGACCGTCTATCGGCACAGGCTCGCATCACCTCGGGGAACGCCATGTCGGTCGTGATCTGGAATCGGCCGCTGCGAACGACGCGCGCCAGGGACGAGGGTACGTGGAACTCGTCCAGCGGGATCACGGCGCGTGGATCGGGCCGGTACCAGTCGATGCTGCCATCGTCACCGGCCATCGGGAAGATGCCCGTCGAGTAGCCGGCGACGAGATCGGGTGCGCTTAGAGGCATTCGCGGAGATTAGCGTCTCGCCGACGCCTCTATCTTCGACCATCGCGCACCCCGCCACAGTGCAAGTCCGGATTGGAGAGGAGACTTTCGACCTCCAGGAGACAGAGCCAGGCACCTGGAGCGTAAACGGGACGGCGACGAGCGTAGCCGCCTCGCCGGTCGGACCGCAGAGCTGGCACCTGGTGATAGAGGGCCGTAGCCACGTCGTCACGTTGGAACGCCGGGATGACGGGTACTTCCGCGCGACCGTAGAGGGTCACGTCATCGAGGGGGTGGTGAAGGACGCTCGCGCGCTGCTCCTCGAGCGATACGGGATCACGAACGGGGTCGAGACGGCCGAGCGGACGGTCCGGGCGCCGATGCCGGGGATGGTGGTCCGAGTCCTCGTCGCCGCCGGTGAAGCGGTCGAGGCGGGGCAAGAAGTGGTGGTCCTCGAGGCGATGAAAATGGAGAACGTGCTGCGCGCGCCGGCCGCCGGGACCGTCGGCGTCGTGCACGCCGGCGCCGGCAAGGCGGTGGTGAAGAACGAGCTGCTGCTGGAGATCGACTAACCGGCGCCGGCCGTCGCCATGAGCCGAGACCCCGCCGAGATGGCGCTTGTGACAGGTGCCACGGGCATGGTGGGCGCCGCGCTGGTACGCATGCTCGTCGAGACCGGCGAACGCGTGCGCATCCTGCGCCGAACCGACTCCTCGCTCGAGCTCCTCGGCGGCGCGGCCGGCGCGGTGGAGCACGCCGTGGGCGACGTGACGGACGGCGAGTCGGTACGCGAGGCCATGCAAGGCATCGCTCGCGTGTGGCACTCTGCGGCGCTGGTGGACCTCGGCGGCGCCGGCGCGGAACGCCGGCTCTTCGATGTCAACGCCGGCGGCACCGCCAACGTGGTCGACGCCGCGCGTGACGTGGGGATCGCACGGTTGGTCCACGTGTCGAGCATCGCCGCTCTTGGCCGCGCCGGCGACGCCGGCGCGATGCGTGGCGAGGAGACCGAGTGGGCACCTTCGACGTCAAACACGCCCTACGCGCGGAGCAAGCACGCCGCGGAGCTGGAGGTCCAGCGCGGCGTCGCCGAGGGCCTGGACGCAGTCATCGTCAATCCGGCGCTCATCTTCGGCCGGGGCCGCACCGGCGAGGGCACCATGCGGATCGTCGAGCGCGTGGCCGACGGCCGGATGAGGGTCTCTCCGCCGGGCGGGACGTGCGTCGTCGACGCGGAAGACGTGGCACTGGGGCTCCGTGCGGCGATGGCGCACGGCACCGCCGGCCGGCGCTACGTGCTCTGTGGCGAGAATCTGGCGTGGACGGTAATCCTGGGCACGCTCGCCGAGGCCTTCGGCCGTCCGGCGCCGTCGCGCGTGGTGTCGGCGCGGACGCTGCGGACGACGGCTGCGGTCGCCGAGAGCATTGCGCGTCTCAGCGGTACCAGCCCTCTGCTCTCACGGGCTCAGGCGCGCTCCGGCGCGGAGACCTACCGCTACGACAACCGCCGGGCCGTCGAGGAGCTCGGCATGGGCTTCCGTCCGTTCCGCGCCACAGCGCGCCGGCTCGCTAGTGACCTTCGATCAGGAAGGGGATGAGCATCACGCCCACTCCCAGCGCCATCATTACGAGCTGTCCGATGGCCTTCGTTGCCGGGTAGCTGTGACGCCGGTTGAGCTCGGGGATGAGGTCGCTGCCAGCGACGTAGAGAAAGGCGCCGGCGGTAAGCGGGAGCAATGCGTCGGCGAACCCTTCGATGCGTTGGCCGAGGAGCAACGCGACGCCGGCGCCGACGAGGCCCGCCAGCCCCGCCAGGAAGTTGAACAGCAGCGCCCGGCGCGGGGTGTGTCCGCCGTAGACGAGCACGCCGAAGTTGCCGATCTCCTGCGGGATTTCGTGGAGCAACACGGCGAGCGTCGTGACCAGACCGGCCTGCACCGACGCCAGGTAGGCCGACGCCACGATGGCGCCGTCGATGAGGTTGTGGGCCACGCTGCCTGCCAGGTTCAGCGTGGCGAATGGCGCGCCCGCTTCGGGCGTGTGCGAATGGCCGGCGCGTTCCGCCTCACCGACGATCTCCGCGGGCATCCCGTGCTGGTGCCGCCAGTGGAGGAACTTCTCCAACACGAAAAAGCCCAGCACGCCCGCGAGGGCAAGGCCGCCCGTCCGGGGACCTGAGCCCAGTCGCTCGTAAGCAGCCGGCAACAAGTGTAGCAGGGCTCCGCCCAGCATCGCGCCCACGGCGAACGACACCAGCAGAAAAAGCACCCGCTCAAGACGTGCGTGGCCAAGCGAGAGCGTGACGACGCCGGCGAGGGAGACCAGTCCGATCAGGAAGACGCTGACGAGGGCCAGCAGCCAGGGTGCCACGTGCAGAGGGGAGGCGAGCGATGGTGCGCCGGCCGGCGCCCGCCCGAACGTAGCTACAGGCCCTTGCCCCCCCGCTCGGCGTGTTCGACGGCCTCCGGGTCGGGACTCACCTGCGGCGAGTCCGCCGCAGACGACACGTCGGAGGGGTCGGTGCCCACCGCCGGCGGCGCGTCGACGTCGTCGCGTTCGGGGCCGCTCGTGTCGTCAACGTAGGGCGGCCGCTCGCGGCGGAGGTGCAGCGGGTCCTTCTTGGTCGAGAGGTCAGCCATAGCGGGTCGAGGTCAGGCTCGGTTTCAACGCCGGCCGCGAGTGAGCGGTTCACGCCTGGGGCTTCTCGATCGGGTAGTCGGCCTCCACCTCGCCCTCCGCCATCCGGCGCAGCCGGCGCTGCAGGAGACGTTTCCGGATGGCCGACACGCGGTCGACGAAAAGCACGCCGTTGAGATGGTCGAGCTCGTGCTGGACCACGCGGGCCAGGATCCCGCGGGCCCGAATTTCCCGCGGCTCAAAGTCTCGGTCGAGGAAGCGAACGGTGAGCTGGTCCGGCCGCGTCACGTCTTCGCGCACGTCCGGTATCGACAGGCAACCCTCCTCCACGACCACCGCCGGGCCGCCGGGCGCAGCTATCTCGGGGTTGATGAATACGAGCGGCCGGCGCGCCCACTCGGGTAGCTCGCCCCCGTGCTCCTCCGCGACGTCTGCGGCCGAAGGCCGCAGATCGGCAACGAAGAGCCGGATCGACTTCCCCACCTGCGGCGCAGCCAAGCCCACGCCGTGCGCGATGCCCATGGTCTCGATCATGTCGTCGATCAGCTCCTGCAGGTCGAGCGCATCGGGAGTGACGGCCTCCGCCCGGCGGCGGAGGATCGGATGGCCGTACGTGTAAATCGGAAGAACCACGTGCGTGAGCGCGGGCGTCTGGGCTGGGCCATTTACTCCACGCGGACGGTCCGGTCTCTACTTACCGCGACCTTTCACCGCGCATCCTTCCGGAGCTAGGGCGCGCCGGCCGCCGCCGCGCGCTCATCGAGGTAGTCCTGGAGGATGATGGCCGCCGCGGCCGCGTCGACCCGACCCTTGTCGCGACGCGCGACGTGGCGCGCGCCAGCGCCGACGAGTGCTTCGGAGGCCCGCTGGGATGACTCGCGTTCGTCTAGCGTCACGACCTCCACGCCGGGAAGCGCCTTCCGCAGGCGATCGACGTAGGGCCGCACGCGCCGCGTCGCCGCCCCCTCCTCGCCCTCGGGCGTGAGGGGCCACCCGACGACAACCGTCTCGATGCCCTCGTCGGCGTGCAGCCGGCGCAAGCGCTCGACGGCTTCCGCGGGGCCGAACGTCCCGAGCGGCCGCGCGAACAGCCGCAGCGGGTCCGCGACGGCGAGACCGACGCGTTTCGCCCCATGGTCGATGCCGACGATTCGCGCCGGCGTGCCCGGCCGCTCGATCACGGGCGGCGCGGCCGGCGCGGCGCCGGCGGCTCGGCGGAGCCCGCCGGCGCATCGTAGCCCAGCTCCGACAGCGGGCGGTCGAGGGCCTCGCGGATCCGCTTGCCCGGCTTGAAGTGCGTCTTGCGGCGGCTGGGGACGAACACGGTTTCGTTTGTCCGCGGGTTGCGCGCCGCCGGTCGGGCCCGCGTTCGCTTTACCTCGAGCACGCCGAAGTCGCGCAGTTCGATGCGCAGTTCAGGATCGGCCTCAACCATGAGCTCGCGGAGAGCGTCGAGAACGGCGCCCACCCATGGCTCGGCGCGATACAGCGGCGCGTCTAGCAGCAGTGCCGCGCGGCGAGCGACATCTTTGCGCGTCAGCGTGGGAGTCCTGTGTTCCATGTCGTCTTGGTCACGGGGCCGTCGCCGTCCCCTGCTCGAGGCGGGTCACGCCGTGAATGCCATCCACCCGGCCCAGCCGCTGCATGATGCGCCGGAGCTGGTCGAGGTCGCTGACGTACAGCACTATGCGACCCTCGAACACTCCGTGCTCGCCCTCGACAGTGATGGAGCGGATGTTCGTCTTCAGGTTCTTGGAAATCACCTTCGTGATGTCGCTCACAATGCCGACGCGGTCCTCCCCGATCAGTCGCAAGGCGGCCACAAACTGCACGTCCTTCTGACGGCTCCACTCGACGGGGATGATGCGCTCGGCGTGCTCCAGCAAGAGGTGTGGGGCATTGCGGCACGACGCGCGGTGGATCTTGACCACCCCTGTCCTCGACGTGTAGCCGAACACGTCGTCGCCGGGAATGGGCGAGCAGCACGACGCGTACTGCACGGCCAGGTCCACGTGCTTCTCTCCGGCCACGACCAGCGCCGTACGCCCGATCTCCCGGGCGTCCTCCGCGAAGCGCTCCACCTCCAGGCGGGCCGTGTCTCTCCCCGGCTCCTCCTCGGCGGCGCTGCCCCGGCTAACCGCCTCCACGAAGTCCTCCGGGTCGTACAGGCCCGCGCCGATCTCGTAGAAGAGGGACTCGGTCGACGGAAACTTGAGCTTCGACGCCACGCGCGCGATGGCTCCGTCGTCCAGCGAGAGCCTCGCCCGCTTCAGCCGGCGCTCGAGCAGCTCGCGCCCGGTCTCGGCCGCCTTGCGTCGCTTCTCGTTCAGCCAGTTCCGGATGCGGCCGCGCGCCTTGGAGGTCACCGCGAACTGCATCCAGTCCGGATTGGGCGTCTGCTTCTTGGACGTCAGGATCTCGACCTGGTCGCCGGACGATAGCGGATGCGAGAGCGGCACCATTCGGCCGTTGACCTTCGCGCCTATGCAGTGGAAGCCCACCTCACTGTGCACCTGGAAAGCGAAGTCCACCGGCGTCGCGCCGCGCGGCAGCGTCATCAACTCGCCCTTGGGCGTGAAAACGTAAATCTCCTCGTCGTAGAGGTTGAGCTGGAACTCGCGAACGAACTCGCCGGCGTGCTCCGGCCCCGGGCCCTCTAGTAGATCTCTGACCCACGCAAAGGTCTCCTCGGGCCCGCCTCCCTTGCGGCGGGGCCGCCCGTCTCCGTCGCCGCCGGCGTCGCCGATGGTCTCCTTGTAGGCCCAGTGCGCGGCGACGCCGCGCTCGGCTATCTCGTGCATCTCGGCCGTGCGGATCTGTATCTCGACGGGCTTGCCCTCCGGACCCAGCACGGTCGTGTGCAGGCTCTGGTAGCCGTTGCCTTTCGGCGTGGATACGAAGTCCCTGAAGCGGTCCGGGATAGGCTGGTAGAGGTCCGTTAGCACGGAGTAGGCCCGCCAGCAGTCCTCGCGTCCCTTCCGGCCTTCGGCGTGGAGGACCACGCGGATCGCGAACAGGTCGTAGATCTCGTCGAGGTCCTTTTCCTGCCGTCGCATCTTTCGATAGATCGAGTAGATGCTCTTCGGCCGGCCGTATATCTCGAAGGCGAAGCCGGCGCGGTCGAGCTCCTGCCGGACCGGCTCGATGAAGCGCTCCACGAATCGCTCGCGCTGCCGGCGCTTGGCCTGGAGTCCATCGGCTATCGCCCTGTAGGAGTCTGGTTCGAGGTACTTGAGCGAGAGGTCCTCGAGCTCGGTCTTCATCTCGTGCAGGCCGAATCGGTGTGCCAGCGGGGCGTACAGGTCGAGCGTCTCCGCCGCCACCTGCAGGCGCCGGTCCAGCGGCAGACTCGCCAGTGTCCGCATGTTGTGGAGGCGATCCGCGAACTTGACCAGGATGACCCGGATGTCGCTCGCCATCGAGAGCATGAGCTTCCTCACGTTCTCGGCGTGGCCCATCTCCCGAGTGCCGAATATGTGGCCGATCTTCGTGACGCCGTCGGTTATGCGGGCCACTTCGGGCCCGAACTCCGCCTCGATAAGCTCCAGCGACATGTCGGTGTCCTCGACGGTGTCGTGGAGGAGCGCGGCGATGACCGTAGCCTCGTCCAGCCGGATGTCCTTCGCGGCGATCAGTGCCACCTCGAGCGGGTGCGCGATGTAGAGCTCGCCGGACGCGCGGTGGTCGTCGCGGTGTGCCCAGTAGGCGACCTGGAACGCGCGCCGGATGCGGTCCTCGTCCACCGCCGGCAGGTTCCGGCGTGCATGCTCGATCAACAGGCGCAGCCGGCGCTCGTACTCCGGCTGCACGCGGAGGTCGCGCAGATGCTGGTGGAGGGTTGCTGAGGCCTGGATCATCCGGTATGGCCGCGTCGACGCGCCGCGGAGCCACGCGGAATGTAGGGAGCGGCCGCACCGCCGGCGCGGCGGGCGCGAGGGCGGGGTTACACGACGCGGCCTCGTTCGTCAATCGGACCACACCAGGCGCACCGATCCTTGTCGACACCCGGCTACGTCTACATCCTTGCCAGCCGACGCAACGGCCGACTGTACGTGGGCGCCACCAGCAACCTGGCAGCACGCGTCGCGGAGCACCGCGCCGGCACTATTCCCGGTTTCACGGCGCGGTATCGGCCGCGCCGGCTGGTGCACGTGGAAGCGTACTCCGACATCCGAGACGCCGTCGCGCGCGAGCGTCGGCTGAGGAAGTGGCGGCGCGTCTGGAAGCTGGCGCTGGTCGAGGGACTTAATCCGGACTGGGCCGACCTCTGGCCGCCCGTTGCCTACGCTGCCGGCCGGGAGCCGGCCGAGTGGCCCGATGGCCCGGCGGACGCCCCGGAGGGCGAACCGGCGCCCACTGCGGTGGCCGGGCCGCCCGCGGCCGATAGAGTCTCGCCAGGGATTCTGTCTCGCCCGCCGAATGCATGAGGGCCGGGACAATTGGCTGGCCTTCGAGTGCTGCCCCTTCGCGAGACGTCAGCCTCGATCGTCTGAGTAGACCCAGACTGCACGACGGATACCCACCAGATCGCCACAGCACCCGGCCGCTCCGCGAGCTGGCGCCGCGAACCGCAGATCCCTTTCCGAATGTTCTCACGAGCCCGCGTTAAGGCCGAATCGTGACACGGCCGATCGCGATACCCGCCGGTATTTCGATGTGGACGAGATACACTCCGGCGCGCAGCATGCCGCCCGCTACGGCGAACTCATGCCGCCCCGCGGCGCGAGCACCGTCGAAGAGAAGCGCCACTTCCCGGCCCAGAGCGTCGCGAACCGCCCCTCGGACTACCGACGCGCTGGCAAGCGTGACGCCAATCGTGAATCCGCTGGAGGCAGGGTTCGGAGTGATGTCCAGCGAATGCGATGAGCGTTCCCCTGAAGTAGCCTCCTGGTCCACCACGATCCCGGTGGTCCGGTACACCCATGCACCCACGTCGTCTCCGCCGGCGCGGGCGACGCCGACGTACACTCTCCCGTCTGAATTGATCGCCGCCGGTTCGCGGAGGTACGTCTCTCCACCTGGCGTTAGCGGCACGCGTCCTTCGTGGAACGCCCAACTCACGCCGTCATCCTCGCTGCGCCAGACGAATCCCCGTCCGGTCACCACGACCACGGCCTGCCCGGGGCCTAGTCGGCGGTTCGTTGGCGCCACGAAGCGCGGCGTGCCAGGAATGCCTTCCCCCGTTGGGTCGAAAAGCGCCCCGAGCCGCAGCCACGACGCCCCATCCTGGCTTCGATAAACCTGCCAGCCTGCATTGGCCCCATCGGCGACGACGGCGAGAGCCGCGCCGTCCGGCGCCACAACGAGATCCTCCGCGGCGTACCGGTTGTCCTGCCAGACATTAGAGAGCTCCCACGTCGCCCCGCCGTCGTCCGAGTACGACAGCCCGGCGAACATCCCAGAGACGATCCGCCCTGGCGACTGCGGGTGGTCCGGCGGGAATGCGGCGAACGCGCGAGCGCCATGTGAGAAATGGGATGCTCCAACAATGGTCACGGGGGTCCACGACGCACCACGGTCGGTCGAGCGAGCAGCGCCGGTAGAGTCGAAGGGCGTCCCGGCGAGGATCATGTCCGGACGGACCTCATACACCACATCTCCTCCGCGCGCATAATTCTGGATCCAGGTCAACCCGCCGTCCGTGGAGCGCCGTACGCCCTGGCCGGCCAGGAGCAGCGTATCGGGTCCGAGCGCCAGCAGGTCGTCCACGGTGAGGCTCAGCTGCAGTTGCTCCCAGACGGTACTCCCAGCCACTAGCTGCCACAGGCGGTTGTGCCCGGCGTAAAGTGTGCCCTCCGAGTCGAAGGCGAGAGCGGGCGTAGCCGTGGGGCGGTCACCGACGGGCTCCCAATTGAGAGCGGGTAGCGTCGGAGCCGTCACCGGTGGAGAACCGTCGGCGGGCACCCACGCCGGCTGTGCGCCTACGGCTGAAGCCAGCAGGACCGTCGTCCCCACAATGGCCACGAAGAGAAGTGAAGGGCGCATGATTTGCTGGACCACTATCGTCGCGACCGCGCGGAGCGCACCGCGGCACGAACGAGCACGTAGGTCTAGCGAGTGACCACGACGCGAACAACCGCCACACGTGAGCGCCCCTCAGCGATGGGACTGGCGGCAACGCGGACGAGGTAGACGCCGGGCGCGATGTCGCCTCCCCCAAGCACAAACGAGTGTCTGCCCGCGGAGAGCGGCGCCTCGTGAAGTGAGGCCATCAGGCGGCCTAGGGGATCGAAGAGCCCGGCGCTTACCGCGGCGTCCATCTCCAACACGAGAGTCAGGGTGGCGCGATCGCGGATCGGATTCGGCGCGACGGCAATTCGAAGCGGCACCCTGGGCGCCACCGTCGCAACATGTCTAGTGCTCGCTGGCCCAACCTCAGTAAGCGTCCCGTAGGGATAAGCCGGAGGGAATGCCGCCGAGACAAGCGATGTCATAGCCAGAGTCTCCGATGCGCCTGGAAACTCCTGAACGAGCGCGGCGAGACCAGCGACCGCGCCCGCCACATCACCCGCGTCCACGGCGAGGCGCACCAGGATCGCGCGGCCGGCTCGCGCGTGCGAGGTACCCGCGTATCCATCCACAAGCGACTGTGCTGCCGCAGTGGCCGCCACTGTCTGCGCGGACGCGGCACGAGCGACGGCAAGCGCGCGTAGCGCCCAAGGGCGCGCATTCCCGCCGGTGGCGGCCCGTGCTTCTAGCCAAGAAACCACGGCTGGGGGTTGCGCCCACGCCAGGAGCGCTACCGCAGAACTGTAGGCCGCGTGACGCTCGTCTGCCGTACGCGCCGCGGTAAGGGCAGCGGCGAGGTCCGCGTACGCCCCCGTGGTGTCGCCGAGTGCCGCGAGAGCGCGGGCCGACGCCACGAGAGAACCGACAGTAGTAAACTCGTCCGGCACGCTGGGTTGAGCGTGTCCCGGAAGGTCCTGCGAGGAGGAAGGGGTCCCGCCATCCGCGAAGGGTGGAGCGGACAACAGTGGCTCGACAGAGAGGTGGCTCTTTGAATCGACGACAAGGACGAGTTGCGAGGACTGTGTGATTCCAGGGCCCCAGAAGTCAGCCTCGGCGAAGGTGACCCCGCCGTCCTGGGCCCGCGCATCGAACCCACCTGCCGCCGGGAATTGGGCGTTTCCGCTTATCTCGTTATTGCAGTAGCGACGACACGCGACCCCATCCGAGATCCCCGCGACGACGCTGGCACCGCCGTCCGATGAGAGGCCGCCACCGATGTTCTGGCGTACCAGCGATGTGGCAAGTGGGTTGCCGCTCTCGTCCGGGATGGCGAAGAACACCTCTGCGCCGTCGCTGGCTTCCACTCCTACCCCCGACGGCGTCCCACTCACAAGGAACCCATTCTCCTCTACAATGGCTTCATCGAGGATGACTATGGTACCCGTGCCCGTGGCGCGCACTCCTGGACCACGAGAGTTTCTAACCTGGCTGCCTTCCATAATCGTCACTTCAGCACCCGCGTTGGCCCATACGCCGGACACCGCGACTGAAGGGTCGAGCGGCGTCGGTATGCGACTAAGGCGGATAGCACTACCTCCGCGAACATTCGCGACTCCATCATCACCGGATACGTAGAGTCCGGTGGCGTAATTGTCTACCAACTGGGCTCCATCGAGCACAATCTCTCCATTGTAGGTGCGGACTGCGCCCGGAATCAGCGACTGCTGCGTATCGCCGGCGTTTACCACCACGGATCCCGACCCGAGGTTTAGCGATCCCCCGGCGACTACGTCGATGCCTCGCCAGACAGTGCTGCCGGCGAAGACCTTCTCAGCGACTAACGAGAGATCCTTGACGCTCAGCTTCCCGCGCACTTCAATGCAGGCTTCACCTCGAAACGCGAGCAGCGGCGTCGCGACAGGTATGTCTGCCCCGTCCCAGTTGACGTCGTTTCCGGCGCGGATGACCCATAGCGCGCGGGAGTTCACAATAAGACCGGGTTGGCCCTGAGGAAATGACCGGCGGAGGAAGGGCGTTACGCGTTCCGCCTCCTCCGCATCGCACGAACCCTCCTCCGATGGAACCCCACAATTCCGACCGCACGCCTGCTCCAGGTCGTACGGGAGCACCCAGTAGAGATCCGTCACATGGCTGTCAATACTGCCACTCGCCCCCTCCATGATGGCAGGAACCACCACGCGCATAGCGGCGCTCCCTTGGAAGGACGGATCGTAGACGAGCAGCACTCCGGTGCTGTCGGCGCCGGCAGCCATGGTCGACTGAGGGCAGCGGAACCGACCGAACGGTGCCCCCGCCCCGCGGCAGAGCTGGTATTCGAAGCTGCCGTAGGTCTGCGGGATCGGACTGAAATCAAACCGGAGGAGCTCGTTGGCCGGTAGCGACACCCGGCGCGGATCTCCCGGGTCTGGCGACGACTCCCCCACATGACCGGCCCAGTGACATCCGGAGGTTCCACTCACGGTACTCGTCGTCCTCAGATCGTCCTCCCACAGCACCAGTCCTGCCTCATTCCGCACCACGAGATGCACTAGTGGGGAGCCCGGAGGAAGGTATACGCCGATCTCGAAATCAAAGCGACCGCCAACGGCACAGGTGGACTGTGCGTTGGCGGGACCCGAAAGGGCGTAGACACTCCATAGGAGCGCGGGGAGATAAAGAACTGCGTACTTCATCGCGCTGCTCAGGCTGGGTCGGTTGGAGGATAGGTGAATCCAACACCTATCACAAGTCGACGCGACTGCCGTTGACCATCAACCTCCGCTGCTGCTTTTTCCATGCCCCCGGCCCAAACCACCAAGCGCCAAGCCTTATCCCAAAACGCGCGAGGGCCGGCGCACAGGCCAACCCTCGAACGGACTCGATTCCGAGTGCGTTAGCCCCGGTGCCCGCTGCGGCCGCGCATCTCGGCACCGGCCTCGGGCGGCGGGGGGCCCTCGCCGGACTCCCCGGGCAGTGCGTCCGCCGGTCGGGCCTCGTCGGCCGGGGGCGTGCCGGGGTCTTCCGCGATGGCGTCCTCGGGCGCCGGCGCTTCCTCTACCTCTGCAGCCTCAGCGACTGCCTCGGTCTCTACCTGTGCCTCCTCAGCGACCGTCTCGGCCGCTACATCTGCCTCCTCCGCGACCTCGTCGGCCGAGCCGGCGACGAGGCTCTCCACGTGAGCGGCGAGTCCGTCCCAGTCGCCCTCGGCCGCGAACGCCGCCTGCGCTGCCCACGTCTCTTCGTTGGCACCCTCCTCGGTGATCTTCGAGTGCTCCTCGATGGCGTCGCGAAGCGTCTGCAGCTCTGCCTTGGCCAGCTGCTTGAACGTCGTGATGCCGGCGCTGTGGAGCGCCTCGGCCAGCACCGGGCCGACGCCGTGGAGCTGCGTGAAGTCGTCCGGCTCGCCCGACTTGGGCGCCCGTGCGGCCTTGGCTGAGGGCTTCTCGGCCTTCGTTTCGGCTGCGGTCTTCGTCTCCGCGCCGGCCTTGCCGGCTGCCGGGCGCCGGCTGCGGCGGGTCTTGCGCTTGCCGGCCGCCGCGCCGTCGGGGCGGACGTCGTTGAAGTCGACCAGCTCGATCACCGCCATCTCGGCGGCGTCGCCGGGGCGCTGGCCGAGCTTGACGACGCGTGTGTAGCCTCCAGGACGGTCGCCGACGGCGCCGGCGATTTCGTCGTAGAGGATCTTCACGGCCTCCTTGTCGCTGCCGAGGTCGCGGAAGGCGAGGCGCCGGCTGTGCGTGGAGTCGTCCTTCGAGCGGTGCACGATGGGCTCGACCCACCCGCGCAGTGCGCGAGCCTTGGCGAGCGTCGTCGTGATCCGCTTATGCCGGAGGAGCGCGCCCGAGAGGGCCGCCATGGTGGCCTTTCGGTGCGCGTGCGTGCGCCCGAGCTTCTTGACCGTGTTCGCGTGTCGCATTGGTTTGGTCGCTATCAGCTATCAGCGGCAGCTAATCCGCTATCTCTCGATCGTGTCGTGGGAAGCCGCCAGCAGCCAGCTGCCAGCTACCGGCGCTCACTCCTCGCTGAATCGCGAGATGTCCATCCCGAACCTCAGGCTGCGCTCCTCGAGCACCTGGATGAGCTCCTGGAGGCTCTTACGGCCGAAGTTCCGGAACTTGAGCATCTCGCTCTCGTCGCGGCGAACGAGGTCGCCGATGGTCTTGATCGACGCCGCGCGGAGGCAGTTCTGCGCGCGAACGGAGAGGTCGAGGTCGTCGACGCTCTGGTTGAGCATGCTCCGGACGCGCTGCGCCTCGGCGTCCACCTCGCGTGCCTCGGCGGCGGCCGGCGGGGCGGTCTCCACCTCGACGAAGAGGCCGATGTGGTCGCGCAGGATCGCCGCGGCCTGCGTCAACGCCTCCTCGGGGGTGACCGAACCGTCGGTCTCGACCTCGA
>Ga0307505_10000816_pt1 | contig 30402 bp, 30 predicted proteins | sample 23_S_MG_FD_202183 | JGI IMG/M metagenome (GOLD analysis project Ga0307505, IMG submission 202183) | Soil microbial communities from Populus trichocarpa stands in riparian zone in the Pacific Northwest, United States - 23_S | ecosystem: Environmental > Terrestrial > Soil > Riparian zone > Trees... | reverse complement strand
GGCTGCTCACCCAGCACATCATAGTCGATAGTGAGTAAGCTCGCTCGGCTATTCCCGCGTCGAACGATCTCAGCGAGTTGGCCATGAGTACGCTGCGCGCAGTTGTCGACAACAATGACGGCTTCGATTCTGGCAACGGCAATCTTCTCCGCCATCAGTGCTGCGCTTACCGCGAGGTCTAAACCGATGTCGCCGTAGACCGCACGTTCGTTTGGCAAAGGGGAGCCCCCTTCGATGCGATCATCGAACAAAGCTTCGGCAAGCCGCGTCTTGCCCATACCTGATAGACCGATCAGGCGAACGGCGCCGCACGGCCGGGACAACACCTCACGTATCGCCGCAATGGCATCACGCATCGCGAGTTCGCGGCCGTCGATCGTCGCGCGCGCGGTGTCGTCGAACAAGTATGGCAGACCCTCGCTGCTTGGAGCCGACCAAGAGCCATAGCCACGCCAACCCGCCAGCGGCCGCCCGATTTGCTCGAGCAGCCACAGAGCAACACCCGGATGTTGGTTGGACCAGCGCGCGATGTCGTCTGCGCCGCAGAAGCTGAGCGCGATATCATCGGCCCGAGGGACATCCGCCACTGCCGCGCGCATGGCTGCGATCCTCGCATCATGGCCTAACTTAGACGGGTCATCACTTGAAAAGACGACGTACGCGCCGTGCGCTTTAGCCAATTCGGCGAAGATTGGGCGCGCTTGAGACTTGGGGCGCATTTCCCTGGTGAGCTTGGCGGGGCCCATCGCCTCGGCCTTCGACTGAAAGTAGATCGCGCGCCGTGGAAGCCATCCCTCGGGGTCAGGCAGCCCCTCCCAGACGATCGAGCCATCGACGCCGCCGTCGGCGGCTGTTTGGTTTCCGCCAACGGAAATGCCGGATGGTGGGATGCCAAGGACGCGTGCCTCTGCCTCAAGAAGCCGCCGGAGCAGTTGGCGTAGCTGCTCGTCGGAAACTTCTTTGATCATCTCCTTAGTGACTTCAAAAACAGTCATGTAGCGTTGCTCGGATTGCGGTCGCTCGTTTGATAGGGCGGTCACGGCTGGCGGGCTAGCACGGAGCTTAAATAGACAGCTCCTTTGAAGCGAAGCACGACCGGGAGCTGGACGCTTCCCGTTCTAATGAGCGTGGTCTTCGAACGCGTCCACCGGAACGATTCTACCACTGACAGGGTCAAAGGTGACCAGTACAGTCCCACCGATCGGCTTATAGGTCAGCAAGGCCTTAACATCGCGCTCGGGAAGACGGTCGTTCAGGAGATCGTCGATAAGATTGAGGAAGGCCACGATACCTGCCTCAGCAGTTTCCGGGTCAATTTCAGTCTTAATAAGGAGCTTGAAATTCAGGCCAGGCGCGACCTCCCCGGTGATGGAATATGCCAGCGAGTAGCGCGGCGTCGGCGAGGTCTTCCCCGCACTTCCCGTGGCGGTCACGTTTAGACCTGCGGCACGATGCCATAGCGAAACGGCCGCCCCTCTTAGGGCGGTGTAAGCGTCTTTACCGGCCTCCTGAAGAACGCCGTTAAAGAACCCCGCCGCAACAAACAGGGCAATCGCGGTCGGCAGATAGAGTTCAAGTCCGGCATAAGGACCGCCGGGCTGTCGAATGACCACAAGATTAAGGTTTGGTCCGTCGAGTCTCGCACGGATGTCAGATTCGATGTCCGCCGGCAGTCCCTCCTGGAGCAAGAGGAGGATATCGGGCGGCTTTGACAGGTTGCTGATATCTTCAGTCATTCATGTAAGCCCCTCCCTTGATGCTGCGCTCTAGCACGGGGCTGGAGGTGCCGCTTGTTTCGCTCAACGCCCCTTCCTGTGCTCGAATGAGCGACGATTAATCCATAGCCTCAAGAATTTCTCCGAAGCTGCGGCGGATCGAAACGCAACTCGAACAAAGCCGCAGGGAGGGCACTCCCGGCATTGCTTCAGCAGTGGTCACAAGCCTGTAATCGCGTGCAGGATCTCCGCAGGCGGAACAGACTTCCGCTGACTGCTCCCGTTGAATGGACAAACGAGCTATCGTTCCCAGTGGCGGCTCAACACGATCCACGATGTAAAACCACAGCTCGGAATGTGGGGTCACTCTCTCGATATGCTGGGCTACATCATCGGGATGGTGGCGGAGAAGCCAAGACCGAGCAGTTTCACGCCGTCGATCGTCATTGCGAACCAGAGTTTCGTAAAGGTGCACGAGAAGGTCGAGGGTCTGACGTCTGCCCGCACTTTGCATCGCCTGGTAGTGCGCAAGATTGACTGCAAAGCGTCTGCCGCCGGAGTAAGCCTCTCGGATCGTGTCAACGCAATAGGCGCGTAAGTCCGCGAGCATTCCGGGGTCGGTAATGCTCTCCATTAGTGTGAGATCGTACCGATAAGGGTGTGCCTGAAGCTCGTGCTTCAACAAATCGAGATAGCCGGAATCCCGGTAAGCCTGCGCGATGGCCGAATCCCATTCAGGATGTTCCCGCACCAACCTGTCCAAGTCAGCAAAGTTCTCGACTCGAGGATCGAAGCGGCGTCCAGCAGCCAGCACAGCGTTTTGCGCATCCCGCTGCAATTGGAGCGGATTGGGCCGAGCGTCCAAAGCCTCCATCTCTTCCGGCGTTACCGTCTCGGTGAGGTCGTCCAGCTCCAGGAGTAACGGGCTGACCCGAAGATCTTCCGGTGTGCAATAATCTTGGTCAGTAACGAGCTGCACGCCGACGCTGGCATACGCGCGCGCCACGAGGCGAGAGCAGAACTGCCTCCCGTTGCGAGGCTTTGGTCCGCCCAGCACCGATCGGGCCGCTTCAGCGGTCGAGTATCGAGTGCCAATTTCAGATCGCGCAAAATCAATGACGCGCGAGAGCACGGCAGGAGGCAACGCTTCCCGAAGGCGGAACGCAAAAACCCCCTCGTCGTCTTGGAATAGCTCGCGCTGTAGATTCCAAGCCTGCACGCCGTCCGCCGTGGAATCGATGATGGACCCGTGTTGGACACAGATCATAGCGTGGGAAACGATACCGCCGGTCGACAGGCGGACGGCCTTCCCCGCTTTTGTCATACTTGCGGTGAGGATAATGTCGCCCGGTTGCAGCTTTTCGATGTTAATCCGCTTCACGGTGCCCCCGTCTTACCTCGAACTTCCTCGAATACCCGCCCTTGATTCCCCCAGTGAAATCCTCGCGAGTCAGGGTGACCGAACCGAACGGAATATCGGCCTCAAACGCGTCCAGCGACGCTATCTGCAATTTCAGGCGCTCAACCGCATCAAAGCTCACGGCCTGTTCGAGAAGCTGGATGGAATACAGTATGAACATGTCTTCCGCCTCGCCGCCATTCGCCGGATCGTTGACATTGAGCTTGATCTTTAGGGCGGTCGCCGCATGCTCGCTGCCATCGATGTAGTAAGCGAGGTTGTTCCGGAAGGCGGGGCCGTCGCCAATTTCGCGCATGGGACTGCTCGCGAACCATTCGTCGTCGAAACTATGGTGATAATACCCGGTGTCGACGCCAACGTCCGCCATAAACTGCATGGCGAGATAGGGCGACCAGCCGTCCTGAGGTTGCACGGTCGGCGGCGACGCCTCTCGCGATTTGAGAGCGAGCAGGGCGGTAACCGAATGCTTAAGCTCACTCTTGTTTGACGGTCGCGACGACTGAATGGCCTTGCGCCATCGATCCAAGAGATCGAGGTCACCGCGAATCCGGGTGACCGCCAGCCAGCGCGCATAGGAGACAAGTCTTTTGTCGATGCCGAAGATCGAGATCGTCGTGAACACATCGGAATAAGCGACGTATGCCCGCCATCCATATAGGAAGGGCAAGAAGCCAAGCGAAAGCGCGATGGGAACCAGGAATTCCTCCGCAATCGCCCAAGTCGCAGCCTCCCGCCAATCCTCAATCGTCTTCCACACGCTGAAGCTGAGATAAGAGAGGCCGATCGCGCCTGTCACGCATCCCAACAGTTTTGCGGTCGACGCGTGCTCCGGTTTGAGCTTCGCTACCTCACCGGTGAGAACGATGAAGGTCACAATTGGCAGCGCGACCAGTTCCACGACGAGTGGGAAGCTATGAAGCTCGGTAACGAAGATCAGCACCCCAGTGACAGACAGAATATCGCGGGTGATCTTGCCGAGACCCGCCTTACGGTTTTTCGCAGTGGCGACTTCGAACATCGTGACGAAGGCAAACGTGACCAGCCATAGGACGGTGGTTTTCAGATTGACGACCGACCACCAACCAAGGCGATGGAGCAGATAAATCTCGGTCGCCGCATACAATGCAGCAATTGCGAAAGGTATCATGATGAGGGGCTGGAAAAGCACCTTAAGAACGCCAGCCAGGCCGCTGCGTGTCGGCTTGTAGATCAGCAAGAATGCGACGAGGGCGCCTAGCCAAATCGCCGACGCGATTTCGCGCGCACTTACTGAGCCGATGATGCTGTCCATCCCGCCAATGGACTCAAATTTCCGAGCGATGGCAATTGCTCAGACAACTTTCGGCCCACGGCCCGTTACGGGCCATCGATCATCTCCCAGTGTCGGTTTGTTTGCGGTCCGATACAGAGGTTTGGGGCGAGGGTAATTTGGCGCTTGATGACGGCGCCGGCCGAGGTGAGGATCGTTGGCGCTTCAAGGGGTCACGACAGACTTCGCTGGTCGGTGTGTTTGCACCGACTGGGAGTGTTACCACGTCAACCGGACATCCCCTCCTGACGGAGTTCGGGGACCGATCCGCCGGGCCCGTCGGTGGCGTCTGGGCCTCTGGCACCGAAAGGGGACGCAATCCCAGCGCGTAGGAGACGGGGTCGAGCAGCAAGAGCAGGACGAATGCCGCAAACGCCCGCAACAGATGGGCGTGGGTCAGGCGAATATTTGTGACCTTGGCATTCACGGTATCTCGAGACAGCCTAGTTGCGATCAGCGTCTCGCGAGCGAGCCGCCGCCACGGGTGCCGCAGTCGCCCGGCCGAGGTAAGATGGGCTTCGCTCACCCGATGGAACCCGGATACCTGCAGTGTCTTGAAGGCGTGAAAACCCGCGGCGGCGGTGTAAGTCGTCGCCACGGCTAAGAGAACGAGCTTCAGCCATTCAGGTGCGGGGCCCGACTTTTTCTCCCAGTTGGCGGCCTGGATCGTAAGTATGAGCGGGACGAGTGCCGCTAAGACCGCGAGATAGGTTGTGGCCTTAGATTCGGCCGTTTTCACACGTTCGGCTTCCGCGTTGGCGATCTTCTGCGCCTCGTCCAAAGCACGCTCGTCGTGCGGCGACCAACTTGACGCCCTGATTGCGACAAGGTCGGCCTCTAACCTTCGCTGCATCTCTGCTGCCCGTTCGGTGCCGAACGGTTCGATGACCGGAAAGATAGGATCGATAAACCTTCGCCAGTTCATCTTGCGAGACCATCGACGATTGCGGCGGTTATCGGTGCCCCCGTGCGTTGTTCGATCCATGCCCACTGTCCGTTAGGATTGGCTTCGAGAAACCAGAAGTCGCCGGATCGATCTTCGACGATATCGATGGCACTGAAACGAAGTCCTAGCGCGCGGGTGATTGCAACGCACGCCGCTGCGACATCCTCGGGCAGCGTGGTGGGCTCATGCGCTAAGTCCAGGCGCTCTCCACGCCGCCAATCGACCTCCGTCTCCTCATGGGCTTGCGATTTGATTCTGGTCGCGAAGATCACGTCATCCACCACCACTATGCGCAGGTCGGCGCGTTTCGCGATCTCTCGCTGCAGAATCATCGGCGCGCGCCGTACGGCCGGGGCGTCGTCGCAGCTCAGCCCGTCAATGCGACTAGTGAAGATGACGCTCCCGTTCGAGCCATCGTCTAGGAGTGCATGCCGCAGCGGCTTGCCCACTGTCGGACCGCATTCGACGAATGCATGGGCTGCATCGAATGCATTGGTCACCAGCGTGTCCGGCACTCGAAAGCCTGCACGGCGCGCGGCCGCTAGTTGTCTGGGTTTGTCCTCAGCTCGCAGGATAGCGAAGGGCGAGTTGAGCCATCGGTCATCGAGCGCGTTCCAGAGGGCTCGCAACACTGCCGACCACTCTGCGGAAATGTAGGTCGCTATGCCGTTAGCGTCGTGCTGTTCGGGCCGTCCCGGCCGTCGATAGTAGGCACCTGTCACGCGCGATACGTCGATGGTGGTGCGTGAGTTTCGAAGTGTGATGGCGGCAGGGTCCCCGCCCGGCATCACGAGCTCGTAGTTCGCAAGATCCTCGGTGTTGAGGCGAACGAAGTCCAGTTCTCGGCGCCTGAGTTCGAGAACGACGAAGTCGCTCGTGACGTCGCGCTTATTGGTGGCGAGCAGGATCAAGGTCGACGAAGCACGCGCTTAAATGAGAGCGTTCGTATCGTCATCGCTCTCCTGCTGGACCGCAGTCTTGGTCATAAGCTCCGGCAGACAAAGCGTTGCATCCTCATCGTCTGCTTCTTGCAAGACTCTCGTGAAGGTCGCCGTCTCCATCGCGGCGCTGTGCCCGTAATCGTCGTCGTCGGCTTCCTGATGGACCATCGTCTTGGTTTGAGTTTCCGCAAAGGAGCCATCGGCAACCTCTACGATTGGCCGTTCGCCGTCGGTTGTGTCGACGACCCACACGTCAACCTCGGCGGAGTAGCGCCCGGGCGTTGCCTGTCCGCCGGACCTAGCCGTGGCGTATCGCATGAGGAATGGTTGTTGGGTATTGGCGGTGGCGGTCATGATCCTCTCCCTCAGTCAAACCGTAGCAGCCAGCGAACGTACTCACAAACGAGCAGCAGCAAACGCTATTCAACCGACCTTCCTCACGAGACAGATCGATAATCAGCCAATCCGGAAAATTTCCAAAAAAATTCTGTGAGGGACCATGAAGCCCCCCACCCCTTAGGTGAAATCGAATCCCCCGCGGGGGCTCGCCGGAAAAAAGGAATTCTTTTCTTAGGGCGCCCGACCGTTCCTGACCTAGCACAGTAGTCGGTTGCTTGGCTCGCATTCAACGCGGGGGGCGCGCGGCTCGCGCCAATGCGACGATATCTATTCCTGCTTCCCGGCGTTGCCCGGCAGCAACAACGCGTCGATACGCGGCGCTTGAGAACCACCCGCCCCCCGTGCAAACGTGTCTTTCAATTGCAAGGTGAGCTACGGTTTCGGTCGCCGCCGCCAGTATCCTGACGCCCAAGAAAAGGCCGCAACATGACCGCGAACTAGGGGCGACAGATGGCATTGGGGGTCATATCGGGGGTCATTTGGAAATCAAATTCACATGTTCTCTGGATTATCAATCATATATGAGCGTGGTGCGGTTCCCTTCACCGCTCCAGCCTCGGCGCGCAAAGCCGAATAGCGCCTTGCCCTCCTTCTTCCTCGCCCTGTTCGCCGCTGCGGCCGCCACAATCGGCGGGCGCGAGGCGGTGCGCGTGGCGCGGCTGTCCGCGGCGCTTGGGGCGGGCATGGGCTTGCTGGTGGCGTGCTGGCTCGGCTGCATCGTCGCGTGCGCGTTGTCCGCGTGGCTGGGGGCCGGGATCGCAGCGCAGCTCGCGCCCGAGGGCAAGGCGATGCTGGTGGCAATCGCGCTGCTGCTCGCCGGGCTCGAGCTGGCGGTGCTGCGTCCCGGGCGCGCTCCGGCCGAGCCGACGCGCTCGTTCGGGGCGATCCTCATCGTGATCGGCGCGGCGCAGCTCACGGCCGCGGCCGGGTTCCTGGTGTTCGCGCTGGCGGGAGCGACCGGAACCCCGTGGCTGGCGGCGGTCGGCGGCGCCATCGGCAGCGGCGCGGTGCTGTCCGCGGCGTGGACGATGGGCGGGGAGTGGGAAGCGCGCCTGCCGCTTGGCGCGATTCGCAGCGGGGTCGCGGCGGCACTGGTGCTCGCGGCGCTGGTGACGGGGCTCGATGCGCGCGGAATACTTGCCTGATGGCCGAAATCGAGATCATAGCCGCCGCCGACCGACGCATTGCGGACTGGCTCGAGGATCACCTGCAGGCGGAGCTGGCCGCCGGCTCAAGGCCAGTGGCGATCACCGTGCCGGGGGGCTCGACCCCGTTTCCCATCTTGGCCGAGTTGGCCCGCCGTCCCCTCACGTGGAGCCGCGTCACCGTGTGGCCCGGCGACGACCGGCTGGTGCCGCAGGACCATCCCGCCAGCAATACCGGCAAGATTCGCGCCCTGCTCGAGCCGGCTGGGGCCGAAGTGGCCACGCTCAGCACGATGGCTGACGTTCCGCATTTCGCGCTCGCCTGGCTCGGCATGGGCGGGGACGGCCACATCGCCTCGCTGTTCCCCAGCTCCGAACCGCGCGCCGACGATCCCCGGCGCATCCGCTGCCTGACCCCCGATCCGCTGCCGCCGGAAGCGCCGTTCGATCGCATCACGCTCACCATGCCGGCGCTGCTCGACAGCGACCGGCTGCTGTTCGTGATCCGCGGCGCCGACAAGCGCACGCTGTTCGAGGCTGCGGCGCGCGGCGAGAACGACCTGCCGATAGCACGCCTGCTCGCCGCCGCACGCCAGCCTGTCACGTGCTTCATCTGATCCCGGCCCCGCTGCACCGCGCGCTCTACCGGGTCGCCGACCGGGTGCGCCGCCGCTGGTGGCGCATCCGCCGCCCGCGGCGTGCGAGCGTCCTGATGGCCGCGTTCGACGAAGGCGGCCGCGTATTGCTGGTGCGCCATTCGTACGGACCGCTGGTCTGGGCGCTGCCTGGCGGCGGAATCGACCGCGGCGAGGAGCCGGCGCTTGCGGCCCTGCGCGAGTTCCGCGAGGAGCTCGGGTGCGGGCTGGCGGACATCGTCGCGCTCGAATCGCGCGTGCACGACGAAGGCGGATCGCAGGACCTGCGCCACGTCTTCGCTGCCCGGCTGGCAGGATCGCCGTTGCCCGACATGCGCGAGATCGTCGAGATCGGGCTGTTCGAACCGCACGCGCTGCCCGGCGGCTGCGACTGGCGCGTTGCCCCTGCGGTCCGGCTCGCTCTCGTGGCGCGATCACAGGAGCGATAGCTGCGCCTCGTCGCGCGGGCGCTCGTCCTTGTCGCCTTCGAGCGAGCTCAGCGTCAGGCCCATCAGCCGGATCGGCAGCGGCAGCGGCAATTGCTCGTTGAGCAGGGCGTGCGCGATCCTCGCGAATTCGGGCTTGTCGGCGACCGGCTGCGGCAAGGAGCGGGCGCGGGTGGTGATACGGAAGTCGGTGTATTTCATCTTCAGCGTCACCGTGCGGCCGCGCAGCTGTCGTTCGGCGATCTGCGGCCAGACGACGTCGACGATGTTGTCGAGCGCCTCGCGCAGCGCCGGGCCGCTCGACAGGTCTTCGAAGAAGGTCCTCTCGCTGCCGAGCGACTTGCGGATGCGGTTGGCGCGGACCGGCCTCAGGTCGATGCCCCGCGCGGCGCGATAGAGGTAGTCGGCGAAGCTGCCGAAGTGCTGGCGCAGCCAGTCGACGTCCTTCGCGGCGAGGTCGGCGCCGGTCTCGATCCCGAGCTTCGCCATCTTCTCGGCGCCGCGCGGGCCGATGCCGTGGAAGCGGCGTACCGGCAACGACTGCACGAACGCCGCGCCCTGACCCGGGCGGATCACGCACAGGCCGTCGGGCTTGTTCTGGTCGCTCGCCAGCTTGGCGAGGAACTTGTTGTAGCTGACCCCGGCGCTCGCGGTGAGCCGCGTCCGCTCCCTGATGCGCCGCCGGATCAGCTCCGCGATCCGGGTCGCGGAACCGATTCCGAGCAGATCCTCGGTGACGTCGAGATAGGCCTCGTCGAGGCTCAGCGGCTCGACGTGCGGAGTGAACTCGCGGAAGAGCTCGCGGATCTGGTTCGACACCTCGCGGTAAGCGTCGAAGCGGCCCTTGCAGAAGATCAGCTCGGGGCACAGCCGCTTGGCCGTGAGCGACGGCATTGCGCTGCGGACGCCGAACTTGCGCGCTTCGTAGCTCGCGGCGGCGACCACGCCGCGCCCGCTCGACCCGCCGACCGCGACCGGTTTGCCGCGCAGTTCGGGATTGTCGCGCTGCTCGACGCTGGCGAAGAAGGCATCCATGTCGACATGGATGATCTTGCGCAGGCCCACGTCCGCTCGGGGCGCGGCCTCGGCGTCGTCGTGGTTCGCAAGGGGAGTCGCCATGCGGGCAATCTAATCGTTGTGCCGCAATGCAACAGTAGGCAAGGCGCCGCGCATGATCATGAGCATGCCTCACGACAAGCGGACCATCGGCCAGCGCGAGCTGGTGGTGATGGTGGCGCTGCTGATGAGCCTCAACGCGCTGGCGATCGACGGCATGCTGCCGGCGCTGGACGAGATGGCGGCGGAGCTCGGCGCGGGCGAGGGCAACCGGCGGCAGTATGTGGTGGCGATCTACCTGCTCGCCAACGGGATCGGATGCCTGGTGCCGGGCGCTTTCGCCGACCGGTTCGGCCGCCGCCCGCTGCTGCTGCTGTCGCTGGCGAGCTACGCGGCGTTCTCGCTGCTGATCGCGCTGGTGACGGACTTCTCCGCTCTGCTGGTGCTGCGCGCCATGCAGGGCGTGCTGACCGCGGGGCTGATGGTGGTCCCGACCGCGATCATCCGCGACCGCTACGAGGGCGACCGCATGGCCAGGCTGATGAGCCTGGTCAGCGCGGTGTTCATCACCGTGCCGGTCATCGCGCCGAGCCTCGGCCAGGCGGTGCTGCTGTTCGCCGGGTGGCGGTGGATCTTCGTCGGCCTCGCCTTCATGGGCGTGCTGGCGGCAAGCTGGGTCTGGATGCGGCTGCCCGAGACGCTCGACCCGGCGCACCGCCAGCGCATCGAGCTGCCGGTGATCGTGCGCAACATGCGGGTGGCGCTGATCAACCGTGCCTCGGTCGGCTACGTGCTCGGCACGATGCTGCTGATCGGGGCGGTGTTCGGCTACGTCAACAGCGCCCAGCAGCTGATCGGCGAGCACTTCGGCACCGGCGAGATGTTCCCGCTGGTGTTCGGCGGGACCGCGGCGATGATGGCGGTGTCGAACATCGTCAACTCGCGCATCGTCGAGCGGTTCGGCGCGCGGCGGGTGTCGCATACCGGCGTGTTCGTGTTCATCGTCGTGAGCATGGTGCAGGTCTGGGCTTCGCATTACCGGCCCGACAGCCTCGCCTGGTTCATCCCCCTGATGGCGACCAATCTCGGCCTGCTCGGCTTCCTCGGCGCCAACTTCGGCTCGATCGCGATGCAGCCCTTCGCCCATATCGCCGGCGCGGCGAGCAGCATCCAGACCTTCTTCCGCATGTTCGGCGCGGCGGTGGTCGGGCTGGTCATCGGTCAGGCCTACGACGGCACCGCACAGCCGTTCGCCCACGCGCTGCTGATCTGCAGCATCGGGGCGCTGCTGCTGGTCAGCTTCAGCGAGAAGGGCAAGCTGTTCAGGAGGCTGCATCCGCCGAAGGCGAGGTAACGCCCCTCCCGCTTGCGGGAGGGGCCGGGGGTGGGCCTGAAGAGGCACGAGCCCACCTGGAACAGACCCACGCCTAACCCCTCCCGCAAGCGGGAGGGGAACTTCAGCTCTCGTGATCGATCCGCCGCCGGAACGTCTCCGGCAGGAACAGCAGCCCGACCACCAGCGTCAGCACCGCGACCCCGACCGGGTACCACAGCCCGGCGTAGATATCGCCCGTCGCGGCGACCATGGCGAAGGCGATCGTCGGCAGGAAGCCGCCGAACCAGCCGTTGCCGATGTGATAGGGCAGGCTCATCGCGGTGTAGCGGATGCGGCTCGGGAACAGCTCGACCAGCAGCGCCGCGATCGGCCCGTAGACCATCGTCACCAGCAGCACGAGCACGGTCAGGATGGCGACGACCAGCGGCCTGTTGAGGTTGGGTGTTTCGCCCGCCGCCGGATAGCCGGCATCGGCGAGCAGACCGGGTAGGACCGCGTCGAAGCCGGCCTTGTCGAGCACCTGGAGCTGCACGTCGCCGATGCGGACCACGGTCTCCCCCGGGGTCGCCTGGTTGGCGTAAGGGATGCCGGCCCTGGCGAGCGCGGACTTGGCGATGTCGCACCCGGTCCTGTCGAACGCCGTGCGACCGATCGGGTCGAACTGCACCGAGCAGGTCGCCGGATCGGCCATGACCGTCACCGGCGCGCGCGCCTGGGCGTCGGCCAGCGCCGGATTGGCGGCGCTCGTCAGCGCGCCGAACAGCGGGAAGTACAGCACCGCCGCCAGCGCGCAGCCGGACAGGATGATCGGCTTGCGGCCGACCTTGTCGGAGAGCCAGCCGAAGACGATGAAGAACGGCGTGCCGATGACCAGCGCGATGGCGATCAGGATGTTGGCCGTGCCGCCGTCGACCTTGAGGATCCGCTCGAGGTAGAACAACGCGTAGAACTGCCCGGTGTACCAGACCACCGCCTGCCCGGCGACCGCGCCGAGCAGCGCCACCAGCACCCAGCGCAGGTTGCGCCACTTGCCGAACGCCTCGGTCAGCGGCGCCTTTGACGTCGTGCCCGCCTCCTTCATCTCGCGAAACACCGGGCTTTCCTGCAGCTGCAGGCGGATCCATAGCGAGATGCCGAGCAGGATCGCCGAGAGCAGGAACGGCAGCCGCCAGCCCCACGCCGCGAAAGCCTCCTCGCCCATCCAGGTCCTCAGGCCGATCACCACCAGCAGCGCAGCGAACAGGCCGAGCGTGGCGGTGGTCTGGATGAAGCTTGTGTAGAAGCCGCGCCTGCCCTCGGGCGCATGCTCGGCGACGTAAGTCGCCGCGCCGCCGTACTCGCCGCCGAGCGCGAGGCCCTGGATGAGGCGCAACGCGACCAGCATGATCGGCGCGGCGATCCCGGCGGTGGCGTAGGACGGCAGCAGCCCGACGGCGAAGGTGCTCGCGCCCATCAGGCCCATGGTGACGAGGAAGGTGTTCTTGCGCCCGACGATGTCGCCGATCCGCCCGAACACCAGCGCTCCGAACGGCCGCACCGCGAAGCCCGCGGCAAAGGCGGCGAGCGCGAGGATGAAGCCGGTGGTCTCGTTGACCCCGGAGAAGAACTGCACGGTGATGACCGAGGCGAGCAGGCCGTAGAGGTAGAAGTCGTACCACTCGAACACCGTGCCGAGCGACGAGGCGGCGATCACCTTGACGTGGGAATCGCGCAGCGGCGCAGGCTCGGTGGTGGCTTCGGTCATGCGGTGGATCCCCCCCCCGGACGTGTTTGCGCTATCAGTGCCGGAGGCGAGTGGCCGGCGCAATCCTCCCCGGAACGGGGAGAGGGACCATGCGCAGCATGGTGGAGGGGGCTCACCGCACGCGCTGCGCCGGACCGACAGCCGCCTCCGTCAGCGCTGCCCGCTGCCACCTCCCCGGTCCGGGGAGGAATTACTCCGTCGCCTTCTCCACCCGCGCCAGCAGCGCTTCGACCTGGACCTGCTGGCCCTCGCTGGCCGTAAGCTCCGCCACCGTCCCGTCGAACGGCGCGGTCAGCGCGTGCTCCATCTTCATCGCCTCGAGCACCAGCAGCCGCTGGCCTTTCGCCACCGCCTCGCCCTCGGCCACGTCGACCGCGATGACCTTACCCGGCATCGGCGCGAGGATCGCGCCATCGGCCGCGGACGCTCCCCTGCTTGCCCTTCTCGCACCGAACGACGCCCTGTGCGCCAATCCCGCGTCGAACACGAGTATGTCGCCGTCGGGTTCATCCTCGGCGGTGGGGCCAAACGTCGTGGGCAGCGAGCCGGACATGTCGAATTCGGTCCGTTCGTCGATGGCAATGTCCCACTGCCAGTCGCCTCCTGTTCCATTCGGTCTTGCGGCAACGATTTGTGCTTCTCCATCGACAGTCAGAGTCAGCCGGGCTGGAGCGAGTTCGGCGTTGAGCCGGAAACCGAACAGGCCTTGCGGCGCGATGGCATGATTGCCTTCCGCCTCTGCCGCCATGAACTCCTCAAGACGCCAGTTGACCGCGGCCAATCGGACCGCATCGCTGATGAAAGCTTGCGTCAGCTGTTCCTCATGCTCGGCGATGAAACCCGTAGTCACCTTGCCGACGGCAAAGGATTGATGGTCGAGCAACCGCTTGAGGAAGCAGGCATTCGTCTTGACCATTGCGACCTGCGTATCGCCGCAAGCATCGGCCAAGGCTCGGCGCGCTTCCTCTCGATCGGCGCCCGTGGCGACCAGCTTGGCGATCATTGGATCATAGTAGGGTGAGATCGCGTCGCCTTGCTCCACCCCGGTTTCGATGCGCACGTCGTCTGGGAAATGCAGGTGCTCCAGCCGCCCCGTGCTTGGCAGGAACCCGGTCGCCGGATCCTCGGCATAGAGCCGCGCTTCCATCGCCCAGCCGTCGATGCGCAGCTCCTCCTGCTTTTTCGGCAACTCCTCTCCGGTCGCCACGCGCAGCTGCCATTCGACCAGATCGACCCCGGTGATCTCCTCGGTCACCGGGTGCTCGACCTGCAGGCGGGTGTTCATCTCCATGAACCAGATTCGGTCGGCCCCGAGGCCCTCGCTGGCGTCGGCAATGAACTCGATGGTTCCGGCGCCGACGTAGTCGACTGCCCTGGCCGCGCGCACCGCGGCGGCGCAGATTGCCTCGCGCGTCGCGGCGTCCATGCCGGGGGCGGGGGCTTCCTCGATCACTTTCTGGTGGCGGCGCTGGAGGCTGCAATCGCGTTCGAACAGGTGGACGACGTTGCCGTGCGTGTCGCCGAACACCTGCACCTCGATATGGCGCGGCGCGGTGATCCATTTCTCGAGCAGGACCTGGTCGTTGGCAAAGCTCGAGTTCGCTTCACGTTTGCAGGATTCGAGCGCGGCGAGGAAATCCGCAGGCTCGTCGACCTTGCGCATCCCCTTGCCGCCGCCACCTGCGACAGCCTTGATGAGTACCGGATAACAAATTGAATTAGCTTCCTTTTGTAGGACGCCGGGCGACTGGTCCGCGCCATCGTAGCCGGGGGTGACGGGCACTCCGGCGGCGCGCATGAGCTGCTTGGCGGCGTCCTTGAGGCCCATCGCCTCGATGCTCTCGGGGCTCGGCCCGACCCATACCAGCCCGGCCGTGGCGACCGCCCGGGCGAACTCCGCGTTCTCGCTCAGGAACCCGTAGCCGGGGTGAATCGCCTCCGCCCCGGTGGCGTTGGCCGCGGCGATGATCTTCTCGCGGCGCAGGTAGCTTTCCGCCGCCGGGGAGGGGCCGATGTGGACCGCTTCGTCCGCCTGTCGCACGTGCAGCGCCTTCGCATCGGCATCCGAGTAGACGGCCACGGTGCGGATCCCCATCGCCCGCGCGGTGCGGATGATCCGGCACGCGATCTCGCCGCGGTTGGCGATGAGCAGCGACCTTATCACGAAGCGTCCTCGTCGGGCAGCGGGGTCATCGGGTTCGGGGCGATCGGCCCGGCCATGCGCACCGCGACGAGGATCGCGCCCCGGCCGTACGGAACCTTGTCCGCGGGCAGCGGGTCATCGAGCGCTTCCATGAACCCCTTGAACACCGCGCCGAGCTTGGCGCGCAGCGAAGTCGTCACGCGGTGGTCCCACGCCCGCTCGCCCCGCTCGCGGACCTTCTGGCCGATCGCCAGGTACACGTTCGCGGCGGTCAGCACCGCCCAGCGCTGGCGGAAGCTCAGCGCCGCGGTGCCGAGCCGCGCCGAGGCCTCGTAGATCTCGGCCACGTCGACCAGCCGCTTGACCAGCCGGGCGAGCGCGGCGCGGTACATCGGCTTCATGTGCTGGCCGGGCGGGATGTCGGCCTCGACCAGCCATTCGACAGGCAGGTAGCAGCGGGCCGCCGCGTCGTCCTCCGACACGTCGCGGGCGATATTGCACAGCTGGAAGGCGATGCCGAGGTCGCAGGCGCGGTCGAGCGTGTCCTCTTCGTCCGCCGGCACGCCCATGACCCGCGCCATCATCACGCCGACCGCGCCGGCGACGTGGTAGCAGTAGCGGATCAGGTCCTCCTCGCTGCGCGGGCGCCATCCCGCGGCGTCGAGCGCGAAGCCCTCGATGACGTCGTCGGCGAGCTCGGGACCGAGCCGTGCCTCCTGCGCCACCACGCCGAACGCGTCGAACGCCGGGTCCGCGGTCGGCTGGCCCTCGAGCGCGCGGCGGGTCAGCACCCGGACCGCCTGGATGCGGTTCTCGGCGTCCTCGGCGTCGGTCAGCCTGCCGCCGAACTCCTGCCCGTCGGCGATGTCGTCGCAGCGCCGGCACCAGGCGTAGAGCAGCCAGGCGCGCTCGCGGGTCTGGCGGTCGAACAGGCGGCTGGCGAGCGCGAAGCTCTTGCTGCCGCGTGCGATCGAGCGGCGCGCCTCGGCGACGAGATCCTCGCGCCAGCGCCCGCCGCCGACCTGCCGCACCGGCTGGCGCAGGATCTGCGAGGGGGCCAGCAGGCGCGGCCGCCTGTCCTTGAAGCGTTCGATCGCCATCAGATGGGCTCCGCGCTCAACGTCGACGCCGAGCGGGCGTCCTTCGACAAGCTCGGGACGAGCGGGCGAAGGGAATGAACCAACATCCGCTCGTCCTGAGCCTGTCGAAGGATCACAGCTCGGCCGCCGTCATGCGGAAGATCGGCTTGTGCGGCGCGTAGGCGGCCATCCGGTCGAGCAGCGGGTCGAGCTCGGTGTCGGCGATCAGGATGCCGCGGTGCTCGGCGCGGATGAAGCCGCTTTCACCCATGCGGCGATAGAATTCGAGCAGCCCGTCGTAGAAGCCGTAGGGGTTGAGCAGGCCGACCGGCTTGTCATGATAGCCGAGCTGGGCCCAGCTCACCGCTTCCCACAGCTCGTCCATCGTGCCGACCCCGCCCGGCAGGGTCAGGAACCCGTCGCTGAGGTCGGTGAAGGCCTTCTTGCGTTCGTGCATGGTCTGCACGATGTGGAGCTCGGTGCAGGCCTTGTTGGCGACTTCGGCCGCGACCAGCGCTTCGGGGATCACCCCGATCACCTCGCCCCCGGCGAGCAGCGCGCCGGCCGAGACCGCGCCCATCAGCCCGAGCTTGCCGCCGCCGTAAACGAGACCGATCCCGCGCTTCGCCAGCGCCTCGCCGATCTCCATCGCCAGCTCCTCGTAGCGCGGGTTCTCCGGGCTGGCGGAGCCGCAGTAGATCGCGAGGCGGCGGAGGGGCATGGTCATCGGGCAAAGTCCTGCAGCATCAACCCCGCCGTCGCCTTCGCGCTCCCGACCACGCCGGGAATTCCCGCGCCCGGATGCGTCCCCGCGCCGACGAGGTAAAGGTTGGAAACCACGTCGTCGCGATTGTGTCCCCGGAACCAGGCGCTTTGCGTCAGGATCGGTTCGAGGCTGAAGGCGCTGCCGAGGTGGGCGTTGAGGTCGAGCGCGAAGTCGCGAGGGGAGTAGTGGAACCTGGTGACGATGCGGTCGTGGATGTCGGGGATCAGGCGTCGGCCGACTTCGTCGAGCACGCGTTTCTCGAGCAATTGCCCGACCTGCTCCCAGTCGACCGCGAGCTTGCCCATGTGTGCGACCGGGACCAGCGCGTAGAACGTGCTCTTGCCCTCGGGCGCCATCGACGGGTCGGTCACCGTGGGGTGGTGGAGGTAGATCGAGAAGTCGGCCGGAAGGACCCCGCGCGTGTAGATGTCGTCGAGCAGGCCCTTATAACGCGGCCCGAACAGGATCATGTGGTGCGGGATGCCCGGCCAGTTCCCCTCGATCCCGAAGTGGACCACGAACAGCGAAGGGCTGTAGCGCTTCTTTGCCAGTCGCGTGGCCATCGCCTCGCCGCGCCGGCTGCCGCGCATCAGGTCGCGGTAGGTATGGACGATGTCGCCGTTGCTGGCGACCGCGTCGAACCGGCCGGTCCAGCCGCTGCGGGTCTCGATCGCGGTCGCCTTGTCGTCGGAAGTGGCGATGTGGACCACCGGGTCGTGCAGCCGCACTTCACCCCCGAGCCGCTCGAACTGCCGCACCATCCCGGCGACGAGGCGATTGGTGCCGCCGCGCGCCCACCACACCCCCCCGTCCTTCTCGAGCTTGTGGATCAGCGCGTAGATGCTGCTCGTGGTCATCGGGTTGCCGCCGACCAGCAGGGTGTGGAAGCTCAGCGCCTCGCGCAGCCGCTCGTCGCGGATGTACTTGCCGACCATCGAGTAGACCGAGCGCCACGCCTGGTGCTTCATCAGCGCCGGAGCGGCCTTGATCATGCTGCCGAAGCTCAGGAACGGCACCGTGCCGAGCTTGACGTAGCCTTCCTCGTAGACCGCCGCCGAGTATTCGAGGAAGGCGTCGTATCCGGCGACATCGGCCGGATCGAGGCGGGCGATCTCGCGTCGCAGCTGCACCTCGTCGTTGGAATAGTCGAAGCTCGTCCCGTCGGGCCAGCTCAGGCGGTAGAACGGCATGACCGACATCAGCTCGACGTCGGCCGCCATGTCGTGGCCGGTCAGCTCCCACAGCTCCTTCAGGCAGGCGGGATCGGTGATCACGGTCGGTCCGGCGTCGAAGGTGAAGCCGTCCTTCTGCCAGTAGTAGGCGCGGCCCCCGGGCTTGTCGCGAGCCTCGATCAGGGTGGTGGCGACTCCGGCCGCCTGCAGGCGGATGGCCAGCGCGAGCCCGCCGAACCCGGCGCCGATCACGCAGGCGCGCTTGCCCTCGGAGGTCATGCCGCGGCCTTCAGCGGCGGCTGCCTGGCCAGCAGCGCGCCAAGCGGCACCGGCGGCCTGCCGCACAGGATCCGGGCGCGGTCGGCGAGCGTCGAGCGTCCGGCATAGAAGCGTTCGATCAGACTCTCCTCGAGGCGGTAGAACCGCGCGAATACCCGCACCCTTTGCCCGGGCGGCGCGCCGAACAGCATCGCCCCCAGCCGCCGGTAGAACCTCGTCGCGCTCCAGTGCCGCCGGGCGCGCTCTTCGAGCATGGCCGCCATCCGGGGACCGGGCAGCTCGGCATTGGCGGCGACCGCCAGCGCGGTCTCGACCGCGAAGGGCAGGGTGTAGCTGGTCAGCGGATGGCCGAACCCACCGCGCGCGCCGGCGACGCCGACACCCTCGATGCGCTGGGCGCTCTGGAGCGCCGCGAAGTCTCCGCCCGTCACCACCGGCAGCACGCCGGTCTCCGAGCCGAGCACCGCACCGTCCCAGCCGCGGTCGCGGCAATAGGCGTCGAGCCGCGCCGACAGCGCCGCGCGGTCGAGCAGCGGGGTATCCTGGTAATAGGTGTCCTCGACGAAGACCTCGTCGGCGGCGAGCGGCAGGACGTAGACGAAGCGATACCCGCCGAGCTGCTCGACGCAGGTGTCCATGATCACCGGGCGCTCGACCCCGTGCGGCGCGGCGGTGCGCAGGTGCCGGCCCATGAAGACCTGCCATCCGCCGGCCAGATGCGGCGTCGGAGCGAAGCCGCGGCAATCGATCACCGCGCCCGCGGCGATCCGCTCCCCGCCTTCGAGCGTGACACCGTCGCGGTCGAGCCCGGCGACCCGCGCGCCGCAGCGAATCGTGCCCGCGGGAAGCAGTCGTTCGAGACCCGCGGCGAAATCGGCCGACGCGAGCGAACGATAGGGCGTGCGCAGCGAGCGCGCGAAGCCGGGGAAGCGGACGTCGTACCCGGTGTCCCAGTGCGTCGTCGCGAATTCGCCGAGCAGCGCGCGGCCCTGGAGAGAAAGGTCGCTGTCGAACCAGCTCCAGCGATGGTTGCCGCCCGGTGCCGCGCCCGACTCGAGCACCCGCACAACGATTTCGGGCCGCCGCTGCGCGAGCGCCAGCGCGATCAGTCCGCCGGCCAGTCCGCCCCCGACGATGGCGATGTCGCAGTCGCGCCCGGTCATGGCCGTGCCTTAGCCGATGCAACAGGCCGCGCAATGTCTCGCCTCCGTGCTTTGACCTCCCCTCTCGGTGTGATAGCCTTTCGAAGTCAGGCCTTTGGGGAGAAAAGGTCAATGAAAGCGTACCTGGTCGCGGTCGGCTGTGCACTCGTGGCATCGTCGGCTTCAGTATTGGCCCAGGGCGAGGCGCCCGCCCCGGCCTGCTATATCGAGGTCCAGCGCCTGATGGCTGAGCCGCCCGAAGGGATCGGCGAGCTGGGCGCGGCGATTCGCCAGCTCGACGCGACGCTCCGCCCGCAGGTGGCGGAGATCAACGCGCTCAAGGCCCAGCTCGCCCGTCTCGAGCAGCGCGAGGTGCAATCGGCTCCGTCGACGAGCATCGAAGCCGCCTTCGCGGAGGATGACGGCGAGCCGCGGCAGGCGGCGCTCGCGGCCGACGATCCGACCGCGGAGGAAATCCGCCGCGTCCAGGCCGAGCTCGATGCCTTGCAGGCCCGACTCAAGCTCGATTACGCGGCGCAGCAGCAGGCGCTCATCGGCCCGGTCCAGGCGCGGGTCAGCCGCGGCGCGCAGTTCTTCGCGACGACCAATGGCTGTGCCGAGATGAAGATGGCGCGGGCGCCCGATCTGCCGACACTCGCATCCGCGGGGGCGCGCAACATGACCGGCGAATTCGTCGCCTGGTATCTCTCCGACCAGCCGGGCTGAGCCCGCCCGCGTGGCGTCCGCCAAGCTGAGGCCGCACCGCAAGGCCTGGGCGTTGACCCTGGCTCTGGTCGCGCTGGCGGTCGCGGTCCTGTTCGCAATGGACCGCCCGCCGATCTGCACCTGCGGCGAGGTCAAGCTGTGGCACGGCGTGGTCGAGTCGGAGGGCAACAGCCAGCACCTGACCGACTGGTACAGCCTCAGCCACTTCACCCACGGCCTGATCATGTACTTCTTCGCCTGGCTACTGTGGCGAAAGTGGAAACTGCTGGGCGGAAAGCCGGCACGCTGGGCTCTGCCGATCGCGGTGCTGGTCGAGACGGCGTGGGAGATCGCCGAGAACACGCCGATGGTGATCGACCGCTACCGCGCGGTCACCGTGAGCTTCGGCTACAGCGGCGATTCGATCGTCAATTCCGCCGCGGACATCGGCTGGATGATCGCCGGATTCGTGCTCGCGACCCGCCTGCCGGCCCGCGTCAGCGTCGCCATCGCGGTCGCGTTCGAGTTGCTCACGCTCTGGATCATCCGCGACAACCTGACGCTAAACGTGGTCATGCTGTTCTGGCCGATCGAAGCGATCCGGCAGTGGCAGGGAATGGGTTAAGGCTGGTCTTTATCGGCCGCGATCGCGCCGCTCCGCTCCGTCAGCCCGCCAGCCGCGCGAATTTCGCGGCCGCCTCGAACGCCGCAAGCTTCGCCGCGCGGGTGCGCTCCGCTTCGCGGTCCCAGCCCCACTGCTCGGCCTGCCAGTCCTCTTCGCAATTGGCGGCGGCGAACAGCGCGGCGGGATCGGTGTCGGCTTCGAGCGCGGCCAGCGCCACCGTCAGCGAGGCGGCGAGCGGGGCGAGCGTGCGCAGGGCGGCGAGGGCGAAGTCGTCGAGCTGCTCCAGCGCCGCGCGCAGGCGGGTGATCGCCGCTTCGGGCTGGGGCCGGTGAACGATGCCGAAAGCGGGCTCCAGCCGAACGTCGCGGCGCGCCTCGAGATCGGCCAGCAGCGGGTCCCACAGCTCGCGCTGGCGGCGATAGAGCGCCTCATCAGGGTCGGCGCGGTAGCACAGCGTGTCGGTTTCGGCGTAACGCAGCAGCGCGGCGACCGTCGCCGCGCGGTCGGTCCGCACGAGGTCGATCGCGAAGTCGGCGAGGTCGCGGAAGACAAAACCCTCGGGCGCGACCTTGTCGCCCTGGCGGCTCCATTCCCTGGCCATTGCTTCCGCCAGCGCGCGGTTGGGCACGATTTGGGGGTGGCCGCCCGGTGTCTTGATCGGCTTGCCGTCGAGCGCGATGCGCCAGCCGTCGCCGGCTTCCTCGACGGTGACCGTGATCCAGAACCGCTTCATTCGCGCGGGCTGCGCCATTTTCGGGCCAGGAACCGCGGCATCAGGAAGATGTCGAGCAGCCCCAGGCCGACGAGGACGTATCCGACCATCTCGGGCAGGCCGAGCACGCCCCGCAGGCTCAGAATCCCGACCACCACCATCGCCACGCCGGCGATGCGGACCGCGTTGATCGCCATCCAGCGCGCGCGCGCCAAGTCCTCGCTTACCGGATCAACCATCGAGCAACTCCCCCAGGTGCGCCGGCGTTACCGCGACGGCTTCGGCGCCGGCGGCAAGCAGCTCGGCCGGCTCGTGATAGCCCCAGGCGACGCCGATGGCCCGCACTCCGGCGGCAAGGGCCATCTCGACGTCGTAGGCGGTGTCGCCGATCATCACCGTATCGGCCGCTCGCGCACCGGCTTCGGCCATCGCCGTCTCGAGCATCGCCGGATGCGGCTTCGACGGGTGGCGGTCGGCGGTCTGCAGCGTAGCGAACAGGCCGGACACGCCGTGCATCGCCAGGCACGCGGTGAGGCCGCGGTCGGACTTGCCGGTGGCCACGCCGAGCGTCCAGCCGCCGCCGCGCAGGCGGGCGAGCAGGTCGGCGATGCCGGCGAACAGCGGTTCGTGCAGAAGGCCGCGCTCGCGAGCGCGGAAGAACGCCTGCTTGTACGCGGCGACGACGCGGGCCTGCGCCTCGGGCGCCTCGCCGGGCGCGAGGCGGGCGATCGCGCTCGGCAGGCTCAGTCCGACGATGCGGCGCACCGCGTGCGGATCGGGGGCGGCAAGGCCGGCTTCGGCGAAGCCCTCGGCCATCGCCGCGCAAATCGCCGCCTGCCCGTCGACGAGCGTGCCGTCGCAATCGAACACCGCGAGGCGGACGGTCACGACAATCCTCCCCGGGACGGGGAGGGGCACCACCCGCAGGGTGGTGGAGGGGAACGCGCGATGACCTGGACCTCGAGGTCGGGATCACTCGCCTGTGCCGCTCCGCCATGCTTCGCATGGTCCCCCTCCCCCGATTGGGGAGGATCGGCTCGCATCTTCGTCACTTCCTGCCCTTCCCAACCGGCGAGGCTCCCCGTCCGCGCCGCTCGCCGCGGCGGGCCTTGCGGTAGGTCTTGGCGTGGGCCCGGGCGGCCTGCTTCTTCTCGGCTCGGCCGGGCGGGGGCGGGCCCTTCTCGGGTTCGGCCTTGCTGGTCGAGGGGTCGAAGCCGAGCTGGTCCATGCTGGCGGCGAAATGCTCGGGCAGCTCGGCGGTGACGTCGATGGTGCCGCCGCCGTCCTTGTCCTTGGGCGCGTCGATGATCAGGCGGCGCGCGTGCAAGTGCATCTTGCGGCTGATCGAGCCGGTAAGGAACGCGTCCTGCCCGCCGTACTTGCCGTCACCGACGATCGGGTGGCCGATCGCCGCCATGTGGACGCGGAGCTGGTGGGTGCGGCCGGTCAGCGGCTGCAGCTCGACCCAGGCGGCGCGGTTGCCGGCGCGGTCGAGCACGCGGTAGCGCGTCCGCGCCGGCTGGCCGCTCTCCTCGTTGACGTGCATCTTCTCCCCGCCGGTGCCCGGCTGCTTGGCGAGCGGCGCGTCGATCGTGCCATCGCCGACCTCGGGCACGCCGACCACCAGCGCCCAGTAGATCTTCTTGGCCGAGCGGCCCGAGAAGCGCTTCGAGAAGAACGCGGCGCTGCCGGGGGTGCGGGCGACCAGCAGCACGCCGCTGGTATCCTTGTCGAGCCGGTGGACCAGGCGCGGACGGGGCTCATCCTCATCGGCGAAAGCATCGAGCAGGCCGTCGACGTGGAGATGCGTGCCGGTGCCGCCCTGCGTGGCGAGGCCCGGCGGCTTGTTCAGGACCAGCGCCGACTCGGTGCGGTGTATGAGCATGGCCTCGGCCGCGGCGAGCTGCTCGGCGGTCGGCTCGCGCCGCTTCGGCCTGGGCTTGGCGACGTCGCCGCCCGGCGGCACGCGCAGCACCTGCCCGGCGGCGAGGCGGTCCTCGGGCCTGGCGCGCTTGCCGTCGACCCGGACCTGTCCGGTCCGCGCCCAGCGCGACACCGTGGCGAAGCCGACCTGCGGCAGGTGACGCTTGAACCAGCGGTCGAGCCGGATTCCGTCATCGTCGGGCGCGACGGTGAACTGGCGGACCTCCAGCGCGGAATCGGCGGCGGTCACGCGGCCGCCCGCATCGCGATCAGGCCGAGGTAGAGCGCGCTCAGTCCCGCCAGCACCGAGACCGCGGCATAAATGAACGCCTGTCCGGCCTGGCCGCGCTCGGCCAGCACCATCAGCTCGAGGCTGAAGGCGGAGAATGTCGTGAACCCGCCGAGCAGTCCGACGCCGACCAGCAGGCGCAGCGGCTCGCCGCCTTCTCCGTGCCGGGCGAGCCAGCCGGCCAGCAGGCCCATCGCGAAGCTGCCGATCAGGTTGACCGCCAGCGTCGCCCAGGGAAACGCGCTCACCGCCTGCGGGCCGAGCCAGTGCGTCATCCCGCGCCCCAGCTGGTAGCGCAGCACCGAGCCGATCGCTCCGCCGAGCGCGACGTGGAGGGTGGCGACGAGGGGGGAGGGGGCGGACATGCGGGCGGCCTTAGCCTTCGCACTCCCTGACGGCAAATCCTTGCCATTCTCTGCGGTTTGGCCTAACGGCGCGCTCGTTCGAGCCGATCCGTGAGGATTCGGCCCCGTAATTCATTGGTTATGCGAATGGTGCATCCCGCGCCGATCACGCGGGCTCTCCCCGGCGATTTGAAAGAGGTGGCTTTAGTTTATGCAGATCATGGTCCGCGATAACAATGTCGAGCAGGCCCTGCGCGCGCTCAAGAAGAAGCTGCAGCGCGAGGGCGTCTATCGCGAGATGAAGCTGCGCCGCCACTACGAGAAGCCGAGCGAGAAGCGTGCGCGCGAGAAGGCCGCCGCGGTGCGCCGCGCCCGCAAGCTCGAGCGCAAGCGGGCGGAGCGCGACGGCGTCAAATAAGAGGCCCGTCAGGAAAGGTGGGGACCGGTTTTCCGCCGGGAGGGGCCGTTTGAGGACACCTCGCTTGCCAGCCCAAACCAGCTAAGCCAAAGGGGCGCGGGGCACGACCACCGCGCCCTTTTCGCATTCAGGAACCCACCATGGCCGAAGTCACCCGCGTTCCCCTCAAGCCGGTCTCGCGCAGCTCGCTGCTGATGCTGTTCCTCGGCATCGCGATCGGCCTCGCCATCGCCGGAGCGTTCGCGTGGTTCACCGCGCCCAAGGGCGTCTCGGTCGAGGAAGTGCGCGCGGGCACGGGTGACAGTCCGACGGCGGCCGACGTGGTGTTCGTCCACTACACCGGCAAGCTCGCCGACGGCACGGTGTTCGACCAGTCGCAGCCGATCCCCCTGCCGGTGCCTGGGATCCTGCCCGAGGGCACGCCGCTGCCGCTCGAGAACATGGTCCCCGGCTTCCGCGAGGCGGCACTGCAGATGCAGCGCGGCGGCAAGTACACGGTCGAGATTCCGGCCGACAAGGCTTACGGCGCCGAAGGGCGGATCAACCCGCAGACCGGCGAGGGCGTGCCGCCCAACGCCGACCTGACCTTCGACATCGAGCTGGTCGACTTCATGCCGATGGCCGAAGTCGAACGGCGCTTCCAGCAGTTGCAGCAGATGATGCAGCAGCAGGCTCCTCCGGCCGAGGGCGCTCCGGAAGGCGCCGCGCCTCCCGCGGGACAGTAGAGCGCTTTTCAGCAGCTGCTCACGATTTGCTCATGCATCCCGGCGCGGGAGGCGGCATGATGGCCGCCTCGCCGGGAGAGGAATGCAGGGATGAGCGACGACACTGAAACGGCGGCGGAATGGCCGCTGCGGCCGTGGCTCCTGGCCGGGATGCTCGGTCTTGCCGGGCTGCTGATCTGGCTGGTCACCGAAGGCAACGAGGACGTGCCGTGGCAGATGGCGGCGGCCGCGTTCCTGTTCTTCGGCGCGATCGCCGCCGCCTTCACCATCGAGCGCGGCCGGTGGAAGGAGCCGCTGGTTTTCGCCGTCGGCGTCGGCGCGGTCATGGCCGGGCTCGCCTGGCGCGCGGTGCAGTATGGCGAGTACCTGCCCGACGAGCAGTACGGTTTCGCCGCCGGCGTGGTTGCCACCGCGCTGGCGCTGCCGCTGTTCCAGGCCGGCTTCCACCGCCGCCGCTTCGCCACGCCCTATCCCGAGATCTACGGCCACGTCTGGACCGACGCGATCAGCGCCGCCGGCGCGCTCGCCTTCACCGGCCTGTCGTGGATCGTGCTGGCGCTGATGAGCGAGCTGTTCCACCTGCTCAAGATCGACCTGCTGCGCGACCTGATGGACGAAGGCGCGTTCGGCTGGACCTTCTCCGGCCTCGCCGCCGGCGCGGCGCTCGGCACGATCCGCAACCAGCTCAAGGTGCTTACCGTCATGCAGACGGTGGTGCTGCTGGTCGCCTCTCTGCTGGCGGTGCCGCTGGCGATCGGGCTGACGGTGTTCCTGCTCGCGACCGCGGTGTCGGGGCCGCAAGTGTTGTGGGATGCGACCCGCAGCGCCACGCCGCTGCTGCTTGCCTGTGCGGCCGGGGCGTTCGTGCTGACCAACGCCATCGCGCGCCAAGGCGACGAGGCGATGACCGGCAGCCGCGTGATGCGCATCGCCGGATGGATACTTGCCGCCGTGGTCCTGCCGTTGGCGGTGTTCGCGGCGGTCTCGATGGGCCTCAGGATCGGCCAGTACGGCTTCGCGCCTGAGCGGCTGTGGGGCCTGGTCGCGGTCGTCGTCGCCTGCGTGTGCGGCGTCGCCTACTGGGCCGCACTCGTCCGCGGACGCAAGGCCGGGTGGGCAGTCTATCTGCGCAAGTCGACATTCCATCTCGGGCTGGTGGTGTGCAGCCTCGCGCTGGTACTGGCGCTGCCGATTCTCGATTTCGGCGCGATCTCGACCCGCAATCAGGTCGCGCGGCTGCAGTCAGGCAAGGTGCCCGCCGACCGGTTCGATTTCGCCGCGTTGCGCTGGGACTTCGGCGAGTCCGGCCGGCGCGCCCTGACCCGGCTGGCGCGCAGCGGCAACGAGAGCATCGCCGAGATGGCCGAGGCGGCGCTGGTGCAGACCGAGCGGACCTATCCGGGCTACGCCGAGCCGTTCCGCGGCGACGAGGACTTCGTTCTGAGCGTGCAGCCGGACAGCCCGGCGCTGCGCCGCCTCGTGCTCGACTACCTGAAGGGCAACCCGTGGCAATGCCAGGAGCGCTGCGTCGCGCTCGACCTGGGAGATTCGACGGAGGGCCGGCGCGTGGCGATCGTCCAGGGCGCCGGATACCAGGTCGTGCTGCTGAAGCCCGGCCAAGCCCGCGTACCGCCCGAGGTCGCCCCGGCGGCCATCCTGCTCGAGGAAGACTCGACGGTTGAAATTCGCGAGCTGCCGGCGCGCTACATCTTCATCGACGGCAAGCCGCTGGCGAAACCGCTCGACGAGCCCACCGCCGCGCTTGAAGGGCCGCCGCTGCCCCGCTAACGCCGCGGCCATGTCTGTCACTCGTGAAACCGTGGCGAAGATCGCCTCGCTGGCGCGCATCCGCATGGACGAACCCGCGCTCGACCGGATGGTGCCCGAACTGAACAATATCCTCGCCTGGGTCGAGCAGCTCGGCGAGGTCGACGTGACCGGCGTCGAGCCGATGACCGCGGTGATCCCGCAGGCGCTGCGGCTGCGCGAGGACGTGGTCGATGCCGACCCGCTGACCGGCGGCGGCGTGCGCGACGCGGTGCTGGCGAACGCGCCGGCGGCGGAGCACGGGTTCTACGGCGTGCCGAAGGTGATCGAGTAATGGGTGCGAGCATAGTTCCGGTGTCCCCCTCCCGCTTGCGGGAGGGGCTAGGGGTGGGCCAGTGCGCCGACTCCAGACAGGCCCACCCCCGACCCCTCCCGCAGGCGGGAGGGGAGAAGGCATGACCGACCTCACCGAGCTCGGCGTCAAGGCGATCCGCGACGGGGTCGCCGCGGGCGATTTCACCGCGCGCGAGGTGGCCGTGGCGTTCAACGCCAACGTCGCCGCCGCGGGCGCGCTCAACGCGTTCATCGTCGCCACGCCGGAGAGGGCGCTGGAGGCGGCCGACAAGGTCGATGCCGACCGCGCGGCGAACAAGCCGCTCGGCAAGATGGCCGGGGTCCCGATCGGGATGAAGGACCTGTTCGCCACGCGCGGCGTGCAGACCACCGCGGGGAGCCACATCCTCGAAGGCTTCGTCCCCGAGTACGAGAGCACCGTCAGCCAGAAGCTGTGGGATGCCGGTGCGGGCATGCTCGGCAAGCTCAACATGGACCAGTTCGCGATGGGCTCGTCGAACGAGACGAGCTACTTCGGCAACGTGGTGAGCCCGTGGCGGCAGGCGGGCGGCGGACCAGAAAGACGAAATCGGGCCGATCTCGCGCCGGGCGGCTCCTCGGGCGGCAGCAGCGCGGCGGTCTCCGCTCGCCTCGCTCCTGCGGCGACCGGCACCGACACCGGCGGCTCGATCCGCCAGCCGGCCGCACTCACCGGTATTGCGGGCATCAAGCCGACGTACGGCCGTTGCAGCCGCTGGGGCGTGGTCGCTTTCGCCAGCTCGCTCGACCAGGCGGGCTCGATGGCGCGCGACGTTACCGACTGTGCGATCATGCTCGAGGCGATGGCCGGGTTCGATCCGAAGGATTCGACCAGCCTCGACATGCCGGTACCGGAATGGGCCACATCACTGAACGCAGGCCTGCGCGGCAAGAAGGTCGGCATCCCGCGCGAATACCGCATGGAGGGCACCGACGAGGAAATCCTCAAGTCGTGGGATCAGGGCATCGCCTGGCTCAAGGATGCGGGCGCCGAGGTGATCGACATCAGCCTGCCGCACACCAAGTACGCGCTGCCCGCGTATTACATCATCGCGCCGGCCGAAGCTTCGTCCAACCTCGCCCGCTACGACGGCGTGCGTTACGGGCTGCGCGAGCTGCCGCAGGGCGCCAACCTGCAGGACATGTACGCCGCGACCCGCGCCGCCGGCTTCGGCGATGAGGTCAAGCGCCGTATCCTGATCGGCACCTACGTGCTCTCGGCGGGCTTCTACGACGCCTATTTCACCCAGGCCTCGAAAGTCCGCGCGCTGATCGCGCGCGACTTCGAGAAGGCCTGGGCGCAGTGCGACGTGATCCTCGCCCCGACCACGCCCAACGCCGCCTTCGCGCTCGGCGACAAGCTCGACGACCCGCTGGCGATGTACCTCAACGACGTGTTCTCGGTCCCCGCCAGCCTCGCCGGCCTCCCCGCGATGAGCGTGCCCGCCGGGCTCAACAGCGAAGGGTTGCCGCTCGGCCTGCAGGTGATCGGCAAGCCGTTCGACGAGCAGGGCGTGCTCGATGCCGGGCTGGCGATCGAGCAGCGGGCGGGGTTCGGCGCCAAGCCGGAGAAGTGGTGGTGACGGTCTTCCTGCTCATCCTGATCGTACTCATCCTGCTTTTCGGGGCAGGAGCAGTGAAGGGATGGATTCGCGGCGCCTTGATCTGGATATTGGGTGCATGTCTGGCGGCGGCTGCCATCGCGTGGATTACCACCACCTTCGGAGAAGACGCCTTCCTTTGGCTCTTGCTGGGCGGCGGTGGAATTCTGATCGTTGGGGCAGTTTGGGCGCGCTCATATGATCCGAAAGAAGCCGAGCACAAGGTGCGGATAAAGCGGGCGCAGGAGCAGCGTCGAAAGCGGCGCGAAGAAGGAAAGAAGTGGTGAGCACTTACCGCGTCCACGGCGCCACGGGCGAATGGGAGGTCGTGATCGGCCTCGAGGTCCATGCGCAGGTCACCAGCAAGGCCAAGCTGTTCTCGGGCGCCTCGACCCAGTTCGGGGCCGAGCCCAACAGCCAGGTCAGTCTGGTCGACGCGGCGATGCCGGGCATGCTGCCTGTGCCGAACCGCGAATGCATCCGCCAGGCGGTGCGCACCGGCATGGCGATCGAGGCGCGGATCAACCGCTGGAGCCGGTTCGACCGCAAGAACTACTTCTACGCCGACCTGCCGCAGGGCTACCAGATCTCGCAGCTTTATCATCCGCTTGTCGGCGAGGGCGCGCTGACGATCGAGGCCGACGAGAAGGCCGGCATCCCCGAGGACAAGGTGATCGGCATCGAACGGATCCATGTCGAGCAGGACGCCGGCAAGCTGATGCACGACCAGCACCCGAGCATGTCCTACGTCGACCTCAACCGCTCGGGCGTGGCGCTGATGGAGATCGTCAGCCGCCCCGACATGCGCTCGCCGGCCGAGGCCGGAGCCTACGTCCGCAAGCTGCGCTCGATCCTGCGCTACGTCGGGTCGTGCGACGGCAACATGGAGGAAGGCTCGATGCGCGCCGACGTCAACGTCAGCGTGAGAAAGCCGGGCGGCGAGTTGGGCACGCGGACCGAGACCAAGAACGTCAACTCGGTGCGCTTCGTCATGCAGACCATCGAGCACGAGGCGCGGCGCCAGGTCGAGCTGCTCGAGGACGGCGGCACGATCGTCCAGGAAACCCGGCTGTTCGACCCCGGCACCGGCACCACGCGCTCGATGCGTTCCAAGGAAGACGCGCACGATTACCGCTACTTCCCCGATCCCGACCTGCTGCCGCTCGAGCTCGACGAGGCGTTCCTCGACGAATGCCGCGCCAGCCTGCCCGAACTGCCCGACGCTAAGCGCCGCCGCTACATCGAGGA
>Ga0307505_10000815_pt1 | contig 30448 bp, 34 predicted proteins | sample 23_S_MG_FD_202183 | JGI IMG/M metagenome (GOLD analysis project Ga0307505, IMG submission 202183) | Soil microbial communities from Populus trichocarpa stands in riparian zone in the Pacific Northwest, United States - 23_S | ecosystem: Environmental > Terrestrial > Soil > Riparian zone > Trees... | reverse complement strand
GATCTCAGGGTCGAAAGGCTCGCCGAGGGTTGCGATCACCTCGAGACCGAGCTCTTTGAGTGAGCTCATGAGTTGTTCTCTGGTCTTGAGCATGCCCGAATAGAGCTGCCGCTCGCCTTCGGTGCCGTGTTCGGCGCCGAGTGCGGCGTCGAACGTGTCGAGTACCGGCATGAGGCTCAACACCACCTTCTCGGTGGCGCGGTCGAGCATGGCCGCACCCTCCCGGGTGCTTCGCTTCCGGTAGTTGTCGAAGTCTGCAGCGACCCTCTTGAGGTCGTCGAGATAGGAGGTCGCCTCCTCGCGAGCCGTGGCCAATTCGACGAGAAGGAGGTCGATGGCCTCGTCCTTGTCGGCCGGCAACTCCAGACCCAGCGAATGCGGGTCTGGAGTCTGGCCGGCTTCGACCGGGTAGGCGTCTTCGACTACCTGATCCGGGGTCTCCGTTCCGTTCTCATTCATCCTCATCGTCAACGATCTCAGCCTCGACGATGTCCTCGTCATCCGACGAGGCATCCTCAGAACCGGCCGACGCCTGCTGTTGGGCGGCCTGCTGATAGAGACGGGTGGCCATGGCCTGGCTGGTGGTGACCAGCTCGTCCATCTTCGCCCTGATCTCCTCGGTCTCGGCGTCAGCGTTGCCGAGGACATCGGTCAGCGCGCTCTTTGCCTCCTCCACGGAGGACTTCTCCTCGTCGGTCATCTGCTCACCGGACTCCTTGATGAGGGTCTCGGTCTGATGCACGAGTTGCTCGGCCTGGTTGCGTGTCTCCACGGCCTCGCGACGCTTGGCGTCCTCTTCCGCGTAGGACTCTGCGTCCTTGACCATGCGGTCGATGTCGTCCCGCGAGAGGGCGGTCCCTCCCGTGATCGTCATCTTCTGCTCCTTGTTGGTCGCCAGATCCTTTGCATTGACGTGAACGATGCCGTTGGCGTCGATGTCGAAGGTGACCTCGACCTGGGGCACCCCCATGGGGGCAGGCGGCAGACCTGTGAGCTGGAACTGGCCGAGACTGTTGTTGTCTCTGGCCATCGTGCGCTCACCCTGGAGAACATGGACCGGGACCTCGGTCTGGTTGTTGTCGGCAGTTGTGAAGATCTCCGAGCGCTTGGTCGGGATCGTCGTGTTTCGCTCGATCATCCGGGTCATGACGCCGCCCTTGGTCTCGATTCCGAGCGTGAGCGGGGTGACGTCGAGCAACAGGATGTCCTTGACATCGCCCTTGAGGACCCCCGCCTGGATGGCGGCGCCGGCGGCGACGACCTCGTCGGGGTTGACGCCCTTGTGAGGCTCCTTGCCTGTCAGCTTCTGGATGAGCTCCTGGACGGCGGGCATCCGGGTGGAGCCACCGACCATGACGACGTGGTCGATCTCAGCGACGTCGATGCCGGCATCCTTGATCGCCTGCTCGAAAGGGGACCGTGTCCGGTCGAGTAGATCCTCGGTGAGCTTCTGGAACTCGGAGCGTGTCAGCTTGTACTGCATGTGCAGCGGTCCGGCGTCGGTCGCCGTGATGAAGGGCAGGTTGACCTCGGTCTCGGAGACAGAGGACAGCTCGATCTTCGCCTTCTCGGCAGCCTCTTTGAGACGCTGGGTGGCCATTCGGTCCTTGGCGAGGTCGACTCCGTGGTCGTCTTTGAAGCTCTTCACGAGCCACTGGATCACGGCGTCGTCCCAGTCGTCACCACCCAGTTGGGTGTCTCCCGAAGTCGCCTTGACCTCGAAGACTCCGTCGCCGATCTCGAGGACGGACACGTCGAAAGTGCCTCCTCCGAGGTCGAAGACGAGGATGGTCTCGTCGGTGCTCTTGTCGAGCCCATAGGCGAGCGAGGCGGCCGTTGGCTCGTTGATGATGCGCAGGACGTTGAGACCCGCGATCTGGCCCGCCTCCTTGGTGGCCTGCCGCTGGGCGTCGTTGAAGTAGGCGGGGACGGTGATCACCGCATCGGTGACTGTGTCTCCCAGATAGGACTCGGCGTCCCGCTTCAGCTTCATGAGGATGCGGGCCGAGATCTCCTGGGCGGTGTACTTCTTGTCGTCAATGTCGATGGCCCAGTCGGTGCCGATGTGGCGCTTGACCGAGCGAATCGTGTGGTCCGGGTTGGTGATGGCCTGACGCTTGGCAACCTCGCCAACGAGAACCTCGCCGTCCTTGAATGAGACGATCGAAGGGGTGGTGCGGCCACCCTCGGCATTGGCGACGACTGTCGGGTCGCCACCCTCGAGGACGGCGATGACGCTGTTCGTGGTGCCCAGGTCGATGCCTACGGCGCGTGTCATTTCGAAATTCCTTCCAATTCTGTGTTGAGTGTTACCGAAGTGTACAACCTGAGTGTGGTTGTATCAAGTTCGCTCTAATAGCAACACGTTGGCCTGGTCTTTTATGCCGCCAGGCTCTTGATGTACTCGACCAGGTCGTTGATCTGCTGCTCGTCGAGCTGATCGGAGTAGAAGTCGGGCATGATGGCCTCGTACCCCTCCACCACTTGTGAGTGCGGGTCCACGATCGAGTTGAAGAGATAGGCGTCGTCGGCGAGCACCTCTTCACCGCTGGCCAGGGGCCGCGTCGATCCGGCGAGCCCTTTCCAACTCGGCCCGGAGGCGAGTTGGCCGTCAGTGGTGTGGCACTGCAGGCAACCCTGGCCCTCGGCGAGTACCTCACCTCGTGCCGCGGCTTCCGGGTCCACCGTGATCGCTTGTGGCTCCTCTGCACCTGCGCCCCCATCACCGATGCTCTCGCCGGTGAAGAGGAAGAGCCCGATGCCGAGAGCCACTACGACGATGAGGGCGAGGGCGCCCTCTGTCCAGCTGTTCATGAGGGGAGAACCGTAGACAAGACGGGGACCAATAATAGGGTTTCGCGATCTTGGCCACCCTGACCCGTCGTCAGTTGCTCGGAATGGGGAGACCGCACATCGACCGGCCGGCTGCAGCGCTTTCCCGGATCGAGATGCCGTTGATCAACCCGCGGTCGGCTTGGGCAATAGACAGACCGCCCAAGACCGTACCGAGCGAGGAGGAGGTGAGGTTCCTCATCGTCCATCATTCGGCGTCGCACAACGGTCATAGCGGATCAGAGGTCCCGGCCATACTTCGCGCCTTCTACGACTTCCACACCGGGTCTTCCCGGGGCTGGGCCGACCTCGCCTACAACTTCTTGATCGATGTGGACGGCGGGATCTGGGAAGGTCGGGCAGGGAGCATCGAAGGCCCGGTGGCCGGCGACGCCACGGGGGGAAACCAGGGATTCACCCAGCTGGTCTGCCTGATCGGCGACTTCGACGTCGCCACCCCTTCGCCGGCCGCCCTCGCCTCGCTCGTGGAGCTGATGGCGTGGCTCGCCGAGCGATACGACGTCTCCACAGCTCCCGGCGCTGCGGTCGCTTTCGTCTCCAGGGGCTCCAATCTGCACCCGGCCGGCGCGGAGGTGACCACACCGACGATCACAGGGCACCGGACGATGAGTCAGACCTCCTGTCCCGGCGCCCAGTTGAACGACTACGTCGTTGCCGGCTTGTCGGTCGATGTCGACGCCCGAAGAGCCGAACTCGCCCCCTCGGCCACTACGTCAACCACGCCCACGACAACCACCGACGCACCCACGACGACCACCTTCGCGTCCACGACCACCACAGCTACGGCTTCTCCGAGCACCTCGTCCGTGACGACTCGACCTCCCACTACCCCGCCCCTTGCCTCGGGGGAGGGTGATCTGCCCGGGCCAGGATGGGTCAGTGGCGCCGTCGTCGTCGTGGTCACCCTCGGCGGCCTCCTCATGTGGAGACATCGTCGGATGAGCCGGTGAGTTGGAGACTTGTGAGGCGGCGGTTCGGCTCCTTTTGATGCCTATCGTGTCGCCATGGTGAGGACATGATCGAAGTCGATTGGGCAATGCTGATCCTGAGGGTGTGGGCCGGTGTGGTCATGATCGCCCACGGTGTGAATCACGCGCGCACGTTGGAGGGGACGGCCAGGTGGTTCGAGAAGGTGGGTTTTCGGTCTCCCGAGCTCAATGCAAGGCTCTCCGCCGGCAACGAGGTCGCCATCGGCCTGGCGCTGCTCGCCGGTCTGCTCACCTCGGCTGCCGCGGCAGGGCTTGCCGCCACCATGTTGGTCGCCTTCTGGGCCATCCATCGGTTCGCCGGCTTCTTCGTCTTCCATCGTCCCGACGAGGGATATGAGTATGTGGCCACCCTCGCTGTCGTCGCTCTCGTCATCGCCATCCTCGGCCCGGGCGACTACTCCCTCGACTCCGTCCTCGGCATCGACCTCGACGGCGTGGTCGGTGCGTTGATCGTCGGCGCCGGCCTGCTCGCGGGCGCCGGCCAGCTAGCCGTTTTCTGGCGGCGTCCGGCGGAGCGCGGGGCATGAGCCTGCAGCCCCTGCCCTCGGGCTTCGTCGCCACCCGCGACGCACTCCACCAGGTTGCCTTCTTCGCGGTTTCCCCTGTCCGGTACCAGGCCGAAGGACGCATGGGGCTGCGTGCGGCCCCCGGTGGATTCGGAACTCCCGAGTTCGACGGCCGGGTCGCCCGGGTCGAGGGGAACACGCTCGTCCACGAGCAGGCTGACGGGGTTGCGTCTCAGACGATCACGACAGTCCGAGCCGCGGCCGAATTCTTCGGAGTCGGTTACCACACCGATTGGTATCAGGGATTCCGAGACCCTCTCGCCCCGGTAGACCCCGACGCCGAACTAGGTGTCGACGACGAGGCAGCGAGGGCGTTGGGTGCCTGGTTCGGCTTTGGCTTCGACGTGTTGGAGACATTGCGCTCCCACGGATCTGAGGGCGATGACGTCAGCTCGGTCCAGCTGTGGCCCGAGCACTTCGACCCCGCCATCGAGATGGGAAGTGAGGAGAGCGGGCAGCGAGCTTCGTACGGGACGTCCCCGGGTGACCACGCTCACCCCGACCCCTACATCTACGTTGCGGCTTGGGGCGAGATCGACCGATCCAACGGCTATTGGAACGACGAGGCCTTCAATGGCTCGAGCCTCGACTACGCCGAGCTCCAGGTTGCCCCGGATCCGGCCAAAGTTGCCCTGGACTTCCTACTCGAGGGTTACCGACTGCTCCACGCCTGATCGGAGGGCATCGACCAGCCCGGCGGCGGCGGCCATGACCTGGACGATCGTCGAGTCGTAGCCTTCGTCCGGCCCCCCGTATGGGTCGGGAACCTCTTCGGTGTCTGTCTCCGGGTCGAAGGTTCGAAACAGCCTCACCTTTGCCCTGTCCTCCAGCTTCGGTGCCAGTTCCAGCACATCGCGAAGGTTGGATCTGTCCATCACCAGGATCATGTCGAACCGATCGAAGTCGGCTCGATTGATGCGGCGCGCCCTCCCCCCGATGTCGAGACCTGCCCGGGCACCGGCAGCAATAGAGCTCGGGTGGGGGGCCTCGCCCACGTTCCATGCCCCGGTGCCGGCCGAGTCGACTTCGACAGCCACTCCGGCCTCTGCCGCGGCGGCCCGGATCGCCGCTTCGGCAGCCGGGGAGCGGCAGATGTTGCCAGCGCACACCGCGAGGATTCGCGTCGTCACGATCTTGCTTCGGCGATACGTCGTTCCGCCAACTCGATATAGGCGGCTTCGGTGTCGAAGCCCACGTAGTGACGGCCGGTCTGGACGGCGGCCACTGCGGTGGTCCCACTGCCGATGAACGGGTCGAGAACGAGGTCGTCTCGGTAGGTGTAGAGCTCGATCAGCCGGCGGGGGAGGTCGACGGGGAAGGGGGCGGGATGACCCACCCGGGTCGCGCTGGCCGTGGGCATCTCCCAAACGTCGATGGTGGCCTCCAGGAAGTCGTCTGTCTCGATTGTCGCCTCGTGGGGAAGGCCGCGCTGTTCACGCTCCGGGCGTTTGAGGGCGCGGTCGAAGCGGCCCTTGGAGGCAATGATCACTCGCTCTGTCACATCCCGGAGCACCGGGTTCTGCGGGGAGCGGAACGAGCCCCAGGCGCAGCTGCCACCGGCGCCGCGTGCCTTCTGCCAGATGATTTCTCCCCGGAGCAGCATGCCCAGGTCGTCCTGGAGGATCGAGATGATGTCCGCGGACAGTGAGCGATACGGTTTGCGCCCGAGATTCGCGACGTTCACCGCCATACGGCCTCCGGGCTCCAGCTTCGCCAGGGAGACGGCGAGGACATCGTGGATCATCTCGAGGTATTCGACGTAGCTGGAGGGGACGTGCCCGGCAGCCATGTCCGTCTCGTATTCCTTGCCGGTGAAGTACGGCGGCGAGGTGACGAGAAGCGCCACGGAACGATCCGCCACCTGGTCGCTTGTCATCTCCCGGGCGTCGCCACAGACGAGAAGGTCGACCTGGGCGGGGCTCTCCACCCGCTCGTCGCCGGATATCACAGGGGGGTTGAATCGCTCGTAGAACGACGTCGCGTCGTGCGACTCGCGTTTGCCCGAGCCGAAATCAGAGGTGGCCGTGGCCAGCCGGCGCCGTGTCATCGTTGTCGAAGTTACCGCGCCCCCGCGATGTGGAGTGGAATCCTGGGACGGCTTCAATTGAGGAACACGATGAAGATCGTCATCCCCGCCGACCGCCCGAAGTACGACAGACCCATCGAAGACGGGTCGATCTTGACGTTGAGCCCCATCCTCAAGACCGATCGCGCCTTCTTCGAGAAGGGCTTGGAGGAGCTGTCGCTGGAGAGCCGGTTCTCTCGTTTCGGCTCGGGGGTCAGCAGCCTCAGCGGGACCGAGCTGGAATACCTGACCGATGTCGATCATCGGCGCCATGTCGCCTGGGGAGCGGCGATTGGCGAAGAGGTGGCCGGCGTCGGTCGCTACATAGTGGCGGAAGAGGGAGGCTGCGCCGAGATCGCGGTCACCGTCCTCGACGCCATGCAGCGTCGTGGTGTGGGGAGGGCCCTGTTCGAGGCTCTCGCCGCCGTGGCCCGCGCCGACGGGATCAATGAGCTGTGCTTCGAGGCTCTCGCCGACAACGAGGCGGTGATGAGCCTGGTTCGACAGGTCGAGATCAGGCCGATCCGGTCCGACGACATCATCGAGCGTCGTCTCCGCCTCTCAGCCCTCCCCACCACCGACCACGACGAGGCGATGGTCTCGGTGATCCAAGAGGTCCGCAAATAGACGAACCCAGGGTTCCAGGCCCCGCTGAGCGATGTCTGGCGCCCTGGGTTTGCAGATTCAGTGGTCAGTCGTCGGTCTCGTCGAGGTCGAGTGACGCCGAGTTGACGCAATAGCGGAGACCGGTGGGGTTGGGGCCGTCGTCGAAGACGTGGCCGAGGTGACCGCCGCAATTGGCGCACTTGATCTCGGTCCGCACCATCCCGTAGGACTGATCGACATCCTCTTCGACGGCGTTGTCGCCCAGGGGCTGGAAGAAGCTGGGCCATCCGCTGTGGCTCTCGAACTTGGTGTCAGACGAGAAGAGCTGCTCCCCGCAACCCGCACATCGGTAGACACCTTTCGCCTTGGAATCCCAGTACTTGCCGGTGAAGGCGCGTTCGGTTCCTCCCTGCCGGAGGACCTGGTACTGCTCGGGGGTGAGCTTCTCTCTCCACTCCGATTCTGTCTGTGCCTTGTCAGCCATCATGAGACCTCCTGTTGTCCATTCAAACGCAGGTGATCGACTAATCGATCGAGGAAGACGCCCTGCGCCGGGTTGAGCTTCTCCCGCGCGTCTTCGGGTGACATCCAGACAACGCGGTCGATCTCGGGGTATTCCCGGCCGTGCAGCGTGAACATTCCGGGGCTAAAGGTGGCCAGGTCGAACTCAGTCTCGACCGCCCAGGCCACTACGACCTTGCGGGACTTGAGTGTGGTCTCTCCGAGTCTCACCCACTCCCCTTCAGGTGCAGGCCAGCCGGTTTCCTCGATGAACTCACGGCTCGCTGCCTCTTCGTCGCTTTCGCCATCTTTGACGATGCCTTTGACGATCGACCACGCCCCAGCGTCCTTCTTCTCGAACCAGGGACCGCCGGGGTGGGCGATGAGCACCTCGAGCAATCGGTGATGGCGATAGGGGAGAAGACCCGCAGATCTCACAGGCCCCGACATTACGCTGGATTCGTGACCTTCCTGGCCACCAACCAGCCGGGTGTGCGGGACCTGGCTGCATTCGACACAAGTCTTCAACTCGGTGAGTCAGAGCCCCTGGGGACAGGGGTCAAGCGGGTGACCATGGAGCAGCTCGAGCTCGCCGCCGGCGGCTTCTTCGGTGGCGAATTCACTCTGGGTGGAGCCGTCCACGAGTCTCGCAAGTCGGTGAAGAGAGTGCGTGCCCTGCTCCGGCTGGTACGGGGGGAGCTGCCCGAGAACATCTACGAGTTTGAAAACAAGTCGTTGCGAAACACGGCGCGCCTCATCTCCGAGATCAGGTCGGCGCAAGGGACTCTCGATGCTGCGATGTCGATCCAGGGCCTGTACGGAGAGCTCCTCGCCGCCGGCACCTTCGCCGCATTCATCGAGCGTCTCTCCCGACGCCGCGACCTGACTGAGCTCAGAGCCGTCGAGGACCCCAACCTGGTTGGACGGGTCGTACGCGGCCTTGAGCGTGCCTATCACCGCTACGGGTCGTGGCCCACCGACCCGGAGGCCCGTGAGGTCTACGGGGTAGGGATCCGGGACACCTACGAGGCTGTGGGGCCGGGATTGAAGGCGACCTATGACAGCGGTCGGCACACGATGGTCCATGCCTATCAACAGGGAGGGGGCGGTGACTTCCACCAATGGCGGAAGAGGGTCAAGGACATGCGCCATCAGATGGAATTCCTTGCCCCACTCTGGCCTGAGGTGGTGGTGGGAACGGCGATGACCCTCGACCGTCTCGGCAACATCCTTGGTGAAGACAACGATCTGGCAGAGTTGTTGAGCCTCCTACGGGATCGCCCCGACCTCTGCCCCGATCCCCGTGAGCGATCGCTGTTTCGGGCGCTGGCAGGCCAGCGACGCGGCGAGCTACAGGTGGCGGCTGAGATCCTGGGACGACGGGTGTACGCCGAGCAGCCCAAATCGCTCACGTCCCGTTTCGGGGAGTATTGGGGAGCCCGGCAGATGGCGATCCAGGGCGGTCTCGACACCATCGTCGTCTACTAGACCGTCGATCCATCCCGAACCCAGGGTTCCAGACTTCGCTCAGCGAAGTGTGGAACCCTCGGTTCGCGGAATCCCCGATGTGCTCTGGCTGTTCCCCAGTGCACACGAGCCTGGAGTTTTGATGAGTGACCGTGGACGGGTGAGGATCGAGCCGTCGAGGAAACGGGTGAGGGCGATGGTTGGAGGTGAAGTCGTCGCCGACACCACCAGCCCGTTGCTCGTCTGGGAGATCCCCTATTACCCGACCTACTACTTCCCGGAAGCGGACGTCAGGACCGATCTCCTGGTGGAGACCGGGGAAACTCAGAGGAGCCCGAGTCGTGGAGTTGCCACACAATTCACAGTCGAGGTGAACGGATCGGAGGGTTCCGCCTATACCTTCCCCGAACCGAAGATCGACGAGATCGCCGGGCACTACGCCTTCGTCTGGAAGACGATGGATCACTGGTTCGAGGAGGACGAAGAGGTATTCGTCCACGCCCGGGATCCATACACCCGCATCGACATCCTTCCTTCCTCCCGCCGGGTCCGCGTCGAGGTCGAAGGAGTCACTGTGGCCGACACGACTCACGCATCGTTCCTCTACGAAACCGGTCTGCCCACCAGGTACTACCTACCCAAGACCGACGTGCAGATGGACCTGCTCACTCCGACGGACACCGTCACCAAATGCCCTTACAAAGGTGACGCTCGCTATTGGTCGGTGACTGTCGAAGGGCAGACATACGACGACCTCGTATGGGGGTACGACGCCCCCCTGCCCGAGTCGCAGAAGATCGTCGGCCTCGTCTCCTTCTACAACGAGAAGGTCGACGTCTTCGTGGACGAGGAGCCCGAGGAGCAGCCGAAGACCAAGTTCTCCTGAGGTCTAGAGCTGCCCTGATGCGACTTGGTCCAAGCCAGCCACGTAGGCAGGGTCGTCGTACCGACTAAGCAGGAAGGCATTCGCATATTCGGGCAACGTGCCCCCGACGATGTGAGCGGCTAACAGGTCGGCGGCGCCGGCGGAGACCATGACCCCGAACCCGGACATTCCGGTGAGCAGATGTACTCCGTCCACCCCGCTGGGACCGATCAAGGGGCGATTCTCCCGGGTCTTGGTGTAATAGCCGCCATCCACGAAGGACTCCGGCATGTGGTCGCCGTACACCGCCAGACCGGGGACCATGGTGGTCAACCCTCTCATGACGACCTCCGGGTAGAGGGGATCCTCCGGCAGCGGCCACATCGGTTCGACCACCTGTCCGTGGTACTCCCAGAGCGCGACGAAGTAGGGCGACTCGGATCCCCCTTCGGGCCGGAAATGGCAGTAGATCGGCATCTCGCCCAGGACATCGTGGCGTCCCATGTCGGCAAGCTCCGAGCGCTCCTCGTCGGACCAGTCGATCCGCTGATTGTCGCTCCAGATGGTCATCGGGGCATCCCGTGGGATGACCCCGAGATGGTCTTTGAACGCCACCTTCAAGTGCAGCTCCGAGAAGAGAGGGAGCTCCAGCCCGGCAGACGCCGCCACCTCGCTCGAGAGTGGCCCTGCCGCCACCACGATGGCAGCGGCCGAGATCGTGGTCCCGTCGGCCAGCCCGACGATGCCATCGCCGATGGTGACGACCTCGCCCGGAATCAGTTGTGTGCCGGCGTCCCGGGCCCGGTCGAGCATCCATTGGCCCAGATCCTGGGCCCGAAACCATCCGGCCCGATCGACACGGACGGCGCCCACCGCTGAGTCGGTCACATACGGGTACCGGGCATGCAGCTGCTCTGACCCGAGGGCCTCTGCCGTCGCCCCGAGAGGGGAGACCGTTTCAACCTGTGCGGAGAGGGCAGCCATGGTGCCTTCACGCCCGGTCACGAAGAGGTAACCGTTGCGGTTCAGCCCGAAATCTGTCTCCTCAGCCAGCTCTTCGAAGAGGTCGATCGATCGGTTCATCAACCCGACCATCGGTTGGTCCGGCCACCAGTTCCGGTAGCACTCTGTCGACTTGTCCGATGTGAGGGTGAGGGGTGGGCGGGCGTCGACGATGACGACCCGCTCGACTTCGTGACGGACCGCCAGGTGATAGGCAGCCGAGACCCCGGCGATGCCGGCGCCAACGATCACGACATCAGCGACAGGGCTCACTAATGGCCCAGGAAGCTCTTCACCTTCCCGGCTATGGCCTCGGCGGTGAACCCGAATTGCTCGGCGAGCACCTCCGCCGGCGCCGACGCACCAAAGTGGTCGATGCCGATGGACATCCCCTGGGAGCCGACGATGCGGTCCCAGCCGAACACCGAAGCCGCCTCCACCGATACCCGTGGCCCATCTCCGAGCACCTCCCGGCGATAGTCCTCCGACTGTTGCTCGAACAGCTCCCAGCAGGGGAGGCTCACCACCCGGGCCGAGATGTCGTCGCCGCCGAGCAGTTCGGAGGCATCCAGGGCCGCTGAGACCTCCGAGCCGGTGGCGACGAGGGTCACGTCAGATCCATCCCGGACGACGTATCCCCCTCGTTCGAGACTGCCTTTCGGCAGGGTGGGCAAGTCTTGACGGGTGAGGACCAGTGCCACCGGGCCGTCGTGGCGGTTGAGGGCTACCTCCCAAGCCTGGATCACCTCGTTGGCGTCGGCGGGGCGTATGACCCAGAGATTGGGCATCGCCCGCAACGACGCCAGATGCTCGATGGGTTGATGGGTGGGGCCGTCCTCACCGAGGAAGATCGAGTCATGGGTCCACACCCAGATCGAAGGCGCCTCCATGAGGGCGGAGAGACGGACCGCGGGGCGCATGTAGTCGGAGAAGACGAAGAACGTCGCCCCATAGGGCCTGAGACCACCGTGGATGGCCATGCCGTTGACCGCGGCTCCCATGCCGTGCTCGCGGATACCGAAGGCGAAGTCACGGGCCTCGGGATTGGCCTTCGAGAAGAGCGTGCCAGAGTCGATGACCGTCTTGGTCGAACCCGCCAGATCGGCTGCCCCCCCGACGAAACCCGGGACCTTGTCGGCGATCTCGGTGAAGAGCTTGCCCGACGAGGCCCGGGTCGCCATCGCAGCGCCCTCTTCGAAACCGGGCCCGTCGAGGCGAATCGGCGCTTTCGAGTGCATCGCCTCCCACTGCGACGTGTCGGCGGCGGCGAAGCGATCCTCCCATTCCCGGTGGGCCTGCCGTCCCCTGTCCATCGCAGTGCTGAAGAACTGGTAGACCGACTCGTCGACATGGAACGGGGGGTCGATCGGGTAGCCCATTGCCTTCTTGGCCAACTCGATCTCCTCGTCGCCCAGGGGAGACCCGTGCGATTCGGCGGTGTCCTGCTTGTTGGGGGCACCGTGGGCGATGTGGGTGCGACAGATCACCAGGGATGGCCGGTCCTCCTCGGCGATTGCCTTTTCGATTGCCCCGGAGATGGCTGCGCGATCGTGGCCGTCGATCTCCTGGGTCTGCCAGCCGACGGCATCGAATCGCTTGGCCACGTCCTCACCCCAGGTGATGTCGGTGGAGCCGTCGATGGAGATGTCGTTGTCGTCGTAGAGGTAGACGAGCTTGCCCAGGCCGAAATGACCGGCCAGCGATGCTGCCTCCGAGCTGATCCCCTCCATGAGGTCTCCATCGGAAACGAAGGCAAACGTGCGGTGGTCGACGAGGTCGGCACCGAGACGTGCCCGCAGGTGGGCTTCTGCCATGGCAAGGCCCACCGCCGTGCCGAACCCTTGGCCGAGTGGTCCGGTGGTGGTCTCGATACCCCGTGCCTGGTCGATCTCGGGGTGACCGGCGGTGTGGAACCGCCATTGTCTGAAGTTCTCGATCTCCTCGAGCGAGAGGGGGAAGCCGCTGAGGTGGAGGAGGCTGTAGAGGAGCATCGAGCCGTGACCGTTGGAGACGACGAACCGATCGCGATCGGGCCATGTCGGGTGGTCTGGATCAACCTTCAGGTAGTTGCCCCAGAGAGTGACCGCGATGTCGGCCATCCCCATCGGCATACCCGGGTGCCCCGAGTTGGCCTTCTGGACGGCGTCCATCGATAGGGCCTTGATGGTGTTGACGGCGAGTTGTTCGGCTGAATCAGGCATCGCTGCCGACGTTACCCGACGTCTCCAGGCCCCAACCCCGCTTGGTCTTGCTCAGCTGTGGGGCCGGCACAGCGGGCAAGCCCGAAGACCCCGGGCTTCCGCCGCCCCCGCCGACCTCAGGTCGAGGACATTGGTAGCCGAACGCACCAGGTGGCAGCTGGGGTGGTGATAGGTCTCCGTCGACACATCCGCCCGCACCCGCACATTGTGGGCCGCCAGCTCCTCGAGCAGGTCCGGTTGGGCTCCTTCTGCCAGGAGGAGCTCCACCTTGTTGTGCGGACCTCCCAGCGAGTAGTTCCCGATGTGGCCATCGCTGCGAACCACACGGTGGCAGGGGATGATGAGGGGGATGGGGTTCTTGGCCACCGCTGAACCAACGGCGCGCACCGCCTTGGGGCTGGCGATCTCGAAGGCGACCCAACCGTAGGGTCGGACCTCTCCCTTGGGGATGCCGGCGGTGGTGTGCAGCACACGCCGTTGGAACTCGGTCACCGAACGCAGGTCGACAGGCAGGTCGCCGGGGCTTCCCCTCTCGATCGACTCCTGGATGTGGCGACTCCAAGCTTTGGGAGCTTCCGCACGAATCAACGGGCGACCGAATCGTTCCTTGTAACGATCTTCGAACCCGTCGGCGATGTCGAGCGACGACACACCCTCGGGGTTGAAGGTGACGATCACCTGGCCCAGGGCCGAGTCATAGAAGTCGTAACCCTCTGCCAGCCCGGTTCCCAGGGCCACCCCTTCGCCGAGCCCGTGGGGAATCCCACCAGCCAGACCTTCCAATTGCGTCTCGATGCTCATGTTTCACCTTCGATCGTCTCGCGAAGCCGGGCCAGGCCGCGATGCACGTCGGCTTTGACGGTCCCTTCCGGTCTTCCAGTTGTCTCGGAGATCTCGGCGATGCTCAGCCCTGCCACGTGCCGGAGGACCACGGCAGTGCGCTGCGGCCCGGACAATGCGGCCAACCTCTCGTCCCAGGCTGCGTTGTCTACCGGCTCGGGATCGTCCTTCCCGGCCTCGGTGAGCTCGACGTAGGTGGGACGGCGCGCCCGATCTCGGACATGGTTCCGTCCCAGGTTCAAGGCGATGGTCCAAAGCCAGGGGCGCAGGCTCATCTCCTTTATCCGGGCAGGCTCGTATCCACCGAGAGCGCGATAGGCACGGATGAAGGTCTCCTGGGTGAGGTCTTCGGCCTCTTGATGATCACCACAGATGCGACGCAAGCCCCAGAAAAGCTGGGAGCCCATGGTCTCCACGACCGTGGGGAACGTGCCATCGAGGTCGGTGGCGAGAGCCTTTGTCAGATCTTCCATCACATCGAAGAACCCCGAAACTGGCCATCCGGTTGCACCGGCGGCACCGTACCTATATTTGTGAACGTGACATCACCCTCCATCGAGGACAGCCTGGCCAAGGCGGAGAGTGCCGTCGACTCCGGCTCCGGGCTATCCGGGACGGGCTTTTGGGACGTGGTGGCTGCGGCGAAGCGAAATCCCGAGCTCGCCGACCGGTACGCCGACCGGATCGCCGCCATCGATGAGCGGGCCCATCGCCAGTGGGCGGCGCTGGTCATCCCGCTCTGGCTGGGAACTCTCCTTGCATGGGTCGCCGTTCTCATCGGACTAGGCCTCGTGTGGTGGGCCTACGACCTCAACGGCACCAGCGCTGTGATCGCCTTCTTCGCCGGCACAGGGGTCCTGCTCGGGTCGACACATGGTCTTGGCCACCTGGTGGTGGGTCGCCTGCTCGGCATGAGGTTCACCTATTGGTTCGTGGGCGAAGTGAAACAGCCACAACCGGGGGTAAAACTCGACTACGCCACTTACCTGCGGACACCACCGAGACGGCGGGCCTGGATGCACGCCTCCGGTGCGCTGACCACGAAGTCGATACCGTTCCTCCTGATCGGCGCCGCTCTGGCAGCCGATCTTCCCGGTTGGGTTCCAGTGGTGCTCGCCGGGATGGGCACCGCAATGGTCGTCACCGATGTCCTTTGGTCGACCAAGGCCGCGGATTGGAAGAAGTTCCAGAGGGAGATGGAGTTCGCTCAGGGCTCCTGATCGGTGGTCGGGATCGATCCGTCCGTCTGATGCAGGGCATCGTGGGTGGCGAGGGTCTCCTCGAAGTCCAGCGGGTTCTCCACGTCGACTGCGATCAGATGGCGGGTGACCGGCCCCTCGGCACGGTCGAACGATCGCGCTCTCCCCAGCAAGGTCGCAGCGGCGTCGTCGATGCGGCCGTGTTGGGCGAGATGGTCCTCCCAGCTGTGCAACACCATCAACTCGGTGAGCCGGGTCGGGTCGGATGTGTGACGAAAGAGCCGCCATCGGTAGGCACCGGTGCTCAACCTGACCAGCCTGACATCGTTCATGACGCTCATGAACTCCTTGACGTCGGCCTCGTCGATCTGCCAGGTGTTGAGGACCATCACGGGGCCACCCTCGAACGCCAACGCCTCGTCGTGCGCAGGCCCCGGTCCGATGCCATCACTGAACTCCGGGCTGGCGATGTCGTCGACGTGGGGGACGCGGAAGCGGGGGGCGAAGGCTCCGAGCACGACGGCACAACTGGAGAACAGCACCAGTGATCCCGGAGTCCCCACCAGGTCGGCGACCCAACCCGAGAGGATCGAGCCGATGGGGAGGACACCGGCGAAGGCCAGCGTGTAGATGGACATTGCCCGGCCCCGGATCCAAGCCGGGGACATGAGTTGAGCGGTGGCGTTGAGAGTGGCCAGGGTGAGCAGCCAGAAGAGCCCGCAGAGGAACATGCCGACACCGGCCACCCACAGAGACGGCGCCAAGCCAAAGAGGATGCCGGAGACGCCGAACAGGGTGATCGTGTAGGGAATCCAGGAGCCATCGATCCACCTTCCGATCCGGGGCCGGATGACTGCGCCAACCAGCGCACCAGCACCCATGGCCCCGTAGAGAATGCCGAAGGTGATCTCCCGCCCGCCCAGGTAAGCGTTGTGGACCGGGAGCACCGCCTGCACCACGGCTGAGCAGAGAGCGAACAGTGCCACCAGAATCATCAGGTTGCGGAATGTCGGGGTGAATCGGGCGAAGCGGATGCCGGTCGAGATGGCAGAGCGCATCGACTGAGGCCGCTCCCGAGCCGTGGCCATCAGGTTGGGTCCGATGACCAGCAAGGCCACCACGATGGCGACGTAGGAGAGGGCATTGAATGCGAAACCCGCCTCGGCGCCGTAGGTGGCGATGAGGACTCCACCGATAGCGGGACCGACGGCGCGCGCCGCGTTGAATGCGGCCGAGTTGAGCGCAACCGCCGAGGCCACCAGGCCTCTCGGGACCAGGTCGGGGACCAGCGCCTGCCATGCCGGGAGATTGAGGGCGAGTCCGGTGCCCATCAAAAGGCCGAGAGCCAGGAGCAGGGCGGGGGTCATCAAGTCGAGGTAGGCGAACACCGCCATGGCGGCGGCGGACCCACCCATCATCCCTTGGGCGATGAGCATGAGCTTGGCCCTGTCGAATCGATCGGCGAGGGCGCCTGCGGTCAGGGAGAAGAAGAGCAGCGGCAGTGTCGAGGAGGCCACGATGAGCCCGACCCAAGTACTCGAGTCGGTCAGTTCGAACATGAGCCATGAGGCGGCAACGGTCTGCACGAACGTGCCCGACGCCGAGAACACGTTTCCGGCCCATAGCCAGCGGAACTGGGAGTATCTGAGTGGCTCGACGGCCGAGGTCATCTGGGCAGGCTAGGTCGGTCATAGGCGTCGCCTGGAAAGGTCTAAGTTATGGCCAGTGGTGCGAGACCTCGCGTACTTCGTCCAATCCGAGGAGGGGCCTGGCCACGGAGTCCTGATCCTCCACTCCCTCTGGGGCCTGACACCGTCCGTGAAGTCGCTGTGCGACGGCCTGGCCGACCGTGGCTACACCGTGCTGGCACCCGATATCAATTTCGGTGAGCTGCCCGAGACCGAGCAAGAGGGGATCCACAGGCTGGGGGAGGCGAGCCCCGACCGCCTGGCCTCGCTGGTGCTTTCGTCTGTCCGTCTCCTCTCCGAGCGCTCCGGCAGCGGCCCGATAGGGATCGTCGGCTTCGGGATGGGGGGCTCACTCGGGCTGTGGGCATCGGTGCGACTCCCGGGCCTCGTCAGCGCCGCGGTCTCCTTCTACGGGACACAACAGATCGATTTCGCCGGATCCAAGGCCGCGTACCTTGTCCACTTCGCCGAAGAAGACGAGTACATCACCGACGACGAGGCCGTGTTCATGGAGGCGACGATGGGTCTCGAAGCGCTCCCTGTGGAGGTGATCACCTACCCGGGGACGAGGCACGGCTTCTGTGAGCCAGACGGCGAATCGTTCGATCCCGAGGCCTTCGAGACGGCATGGGAAACGACCCTCGAGTTCCTCGACGAGCGGCTAGGCCAATAGCTCGACAGGATCGCCTGCGGTGATCGGCCCGCCTTTGAGGACCCTCGCATAGACCCGGGACTCGCCCGGGTGCTTGCTCTCGTGCATGCGGTTGAACTGCCCATCGGAGAACCACCGCGCGTTCTTCGCGCAGGGGGTCGTGTAGTGGGTGATCTCGATCTCCACCGGCCCGATCGACATGCGCTTGCCGGGGACGACCTCCGCCCAGTCGAGCCCTGCGATCGTGATGTTCTCGCCGGCCGAGCCTGGCGCGATGGGGTGGCCCTCGGCCTGAAACCTCTCGATGACTTCGAGTGAGAAGAGACACAGTGCCTGTTCGGGCCGCCCGTGGTGGACACGATCGGCTTGGACGTCGCCGATCACCCCTGCTTCGTCGATCTCGGCGCCGGCGACGGGGAGCTTGGGGACGCCGCCCTGGCTCACGTTGATTTGGAAGTCACTGCTCATCGGGCTGCACGATAGAGACGACCTGTCCCATGGCGAACGGCATTATCTAGTGTGATGGCGTGATCACCACAGCCGATTCCCCCCGGTTGACACCAAACATCGACCGGAGTTTCGTGGCCACTCTCGTCGACCGGCTCCATACGTCGGGGGCGGGCGGGAGCACTCCCGTCGTCAGCCCCTTCGACGAGTCGGAGTTCACCGTCGTCCCTGTGGCAAGCGACGCCGATGTGTTGGCCGCGGTCGACCGGGCACGCCGGGCGCAGCTGGGATGGGCACGACGTTCACCGGCGGACCGGAAACGGGTGCTTTCGACGTTCCACGATCTCTTGATCGACAACGCCGACCTCGCCATGGACCTCGTCCAACTGGAGTCGGGCAAGGCTCGGATTCCCGCCTTCGAGGAGATCTACGACACGATCGCCACTACCCACTACTACCTCAAGGTTGGTCCCGGCCTGCTCCGGACCAGACGGCGTGCGGTTTCACTCCCCGGGTTCACCACCGCATATGAGCTCCGGCACCCTGTCGGGGTGGTCGGGTGCATCACACCATGGAATTTCCCCTTCACACTCTCCATATCCGACATGATTCCAGCGCTGCTCGCCGGTAACGGCGTGGTCATCAAGCCCGACGAGAAGACACCGCTGAGTGCGCTGTACGGGGCCCAACTCCTCGAGGAGGCCGGAGTGCCCCCCGACCTGGTCCAGGTCGTGAACGGTCCCGGAGATGTCATCGGCCCGACGTTGATAGGGGCGGTCGACTTCATCATGTTCACGGGCTCGACCGAGGTGGGGCGCCTGGTTGCCGAACAGGCAGGGCGCAGGCTGATCGGCTCCTCGATGGAGCTCGGCGGCAAGAACAGCGCCATCGTCCTCGCCGATGCCGATCTCGACAAGACCGTGGCTGGAATCGCGCGCGCGGTCTTTGCCAACGGGGGACAGCTCTGCACGGCCATGGAGAGAATCCACGTCGACGAGCGCATCCGGGCCGAATTCACCGAGCGTTTCGTCGAGCACACGAGAGGGTTGGTGATGACCCCCGGTTTCGACTACTCGTCTGCTCTCTCGTCGATGATCACGAGGGAACATCTGGAGGGCGTCGACGCCCACGTTCAGGATGCCGTGGCCAACGGGGCGACCCTGTTGGCGGGGGGGAAGGCACGGCCCGACATCGGGCCGCTGTTCTACGAGCCAACCGTGCTCACAGATGTGGATGATTCAATGGAGCTCTGCCGCAGCGAGACGTTCGGCCCGGTGGTCAGCATCTACGGGTTCGAGTCGGTCGAGGACGCGGTCCGGGAGGCCAACGCCTCCGACTTCGGCCTCAACTTCAGTGTGTGGACTGAGGACACTCGCCGCGGCATCGATGTGGCAAGCCGTCTCCAAGCAGGCACCGTGGGCGTGAACGATGGATATGCCGCCGCCTGGTCGTCGTATGACGCACCGATGGGTGGCATGAAGGCGTCCGGACAGGGTCGGCGTCATGGCTCCGAGGGGTTGCTCAAGTTCACCGAAGCCCAGACGATCGCCGTGCAGAAGATCGGCCCTGCCTTTGCCCCCTTCGCAGGTCTCGGATATGAGACCTATCACCGCCTACTCGGCAAGGCCCTCAAGCTGCTCAAGTGGATTCCGTTCTACAAGTAGGCCGTCACCAGGGCGGTCCTTTCAGATCGATCGTCCCCGATTCAGGCGCCGATCGATTGACGTCACCCACCATCACCCGGTTGTAGGTGAATATCTCCCGCTCGCCGAACTGACTGACCACGAGGTCTCCGCCGAACAGACGCCAGCCCAGCTTCCCGTAGTAGCCGACCAACTCATCACGGCAGACCAACAAGGCGAAATCCACTCCTTCACTGGTGAGGAAGTCGAGGGCGCGGCCCATGCCGATGGAGGCGTGCCCCCGTCCCCGGTGCTCGGGATGTGTGGCGATTCCGCCCACCCCACCGATCGAGACGGGCTCTCCGTCATGTGTCCCCTCCCTTCTGATCACCCCCGTGTAAGAGACGAGATCGCCGGTGTCATCCCGGACGAAGACGCCCCACAGCGATGCGGCCCACTCCCTGGATGCACCATCCCAGACGGCACCAGGCTCGGGTGGGTAGACAGCCTCCTTGAGTCCCGACAATGCAAGGAGGTCGGAGTCGTCGAACTGGTCTCGCGGCAAGAGAGTGGCGGAGAGGCTCACTCCTCGCTCATCTCGGCGAGGTCCGCCGCCAACAGGTCGCGGTCTTCCTCGTCCTCGATCGCTGCCAGAGCCGCCCTGGCCAGCTCCAGGTGCTCGGTGAACGTCTCCACATCGTCGACGATGGCAGCGGCCCGGGCGATTGCCTCGTGGGCAAAGCCCTTCACGAAAGGGTCGAGGTCGTATTCGACGGAGATCTCGAGGGATCGCTCACCGAAGCGACGGGCGAGGTCGGCGTAGCCGAGCACCGCGGCCACTCGGGACACCTGCCAGTCGGCGATGGCCCGGTTGCGCTCTGTCCCAACCTCGTACCAGTGGTAGCGCTGGGCGAAGACGGTGGAAAGCATCTCCTCCTCGTCCTCTCGAGTCAGGGAGTCTGCGTCGAGCAGCTCCCAGGTGTGATTGAACGCCCGGGGAGCGAAGGTGCGGCTCCAGATGGCGAGATCCTCGGGCGTGGGGTCTTTGATCGGCTCGGTCAATGCGGACTCCAAACTTCCTAGTCTGCGGTATCCGATGAACACCGCAACGATACGCAACGATGCCTGACCACATCACGGTCGAAGTGGGGGGCGAGGAGATCCGGGTCTCTTCCCCGAACAGGGTGGTGTTCCCCGACAAGGGCTGGACCAAGGGCGACGTGGTGAACCATTTCGTCCAGGTGGCCGCAGGTGCCGCCCGGGGGATCACCCGCCGTCCCACGATGCTGAAGCGATACATGCAGGATGTGTCCGTCGAGCCGATCTATCACAAGCGGGCAGCCAAGAACTCACCGTTCGAGACGGTGCAGATCCGCTTCCCCTCCCAGAGACCAGGTCGCATGAACGTCCCGATTGGTGAGGCGGATGTGATCCGCCTCGTCCAGCTGGGGTGTCTCGACTTCCATCCTTGGCCGGTGCGCTCCGACGACACCGATCACCCCGACGAGCTTCGATTCGACTTCGACCCGACCGAGGGGTTCGACTTCGGCCACGTTCGCCAGGCCGCAGCCGGTGCCAAGGACCTCCTCGACGAGCTGGGGCTCGTTGGATGGCCGAAGACATCCGGGAGCCGCGGGATCCATGTCTATGTCCGCATCGAACCTCTGTGGGACTACTTCCAAACCAGGCGCGCCGTCCTCGCCTTCGCCCGCGAGCTGGAGCGTCGAATGGACGGGCTGGTCACCACGAGTTGGTGGAAGGAGCAACGCCAGGGGGTCTTCGTCGACTACAACCAGAATGCCCGCGACAAGACGATGTCTTCGGCATACGGGGTGAGGCCGACCGGTTTCGTATCGACTCCCTTCAGGTGGGACGAGCTCGCAGACATCGAGATCACAGACTTCCCTCTGGGCTCGTTCGCCGATCGGTGGGACTCGGTCGGCGATCTCACCGAAGGCATCGACGAGGCGGCGGGCCGTATCGACACGCTCATGGAATGGGTCATCCGGGATGAGGAGAACGGCATCGGTGACGCGCCGTGGCCACCCCACTATCCCAAGATGCCCGGCGAGCCGCCCCGGGTGCAGCCGTCCAAGCAACGCCGGGCCGATGACGAGTATTGACGACCGGCCCCGATCCTCGTGAGAAAGGCGGTCAGGGGTGGGCGGGCCCTGACCGGGCTCGCCTGGGCGGGTGTCTGGCTACTCATCACCGTCATCGTCGTGTTCCTCGTGATCAGGGTGACCAGTGACATCGGCGACCTGAGCAGCGGCCGGGTCCCACCCGAAGGTGATTTCGACCGCCGTTACGTGCTCAACCCATGGATCGCCTATCTACACATCATTCCCGGCACCCTCTACCTGCTCGGGGCGCCATTCCAATTCTCCACTCGAATCCGACGTCGCCGCATTCGATGGCACCGCCGTCTCGGCCGGGTCCTCATCCCGGCGGGGTGGATCACCGCGGTGTTCGCAATCGTGGTCGGCCTGGTCATGCCTTTCGGGCTCTTCGCCGAAGCTTCGGCAACAGTCGTCTTCGGCAGCTACTTCTTGCTCTCCCTGACCCTCGCCTACCGAGCCGTGAAGTCCGGGGACATCACCACCCATCGCCGTTGGATGATCCGGGCCTTCGCCGTCGGGGTTGGAGTCGGGATGATCCGGATCGTCATCGGTGTGGGTGAGGCCTTTGGGATCGGGATGGCCGAATCTTTCGGTGCCGCCTTCTGGATCGCCTTCGTCATCCTGGCGCTACTAGACGAGGTCTGGCTGAGACTTCGACCCGACCCGCCCCTCTAGAGACCCTCTATCCGCTGACCCTCCTAGAGAGGGTCAGCGGATAGGCGGCCGGCCGTTGGGAGATTGTCGGTGGGGAAGCTACGTCCTGTGTCAGTACCGGCTCTATCCGCTGACCCTCTAGAGAGCGTCGCGACGTCGCAGGGCCCAGGTGAGGACGAATGTGCCCAGCACCAAGACCACGGCCAGCTTGGCCAATCCGCCACCGACGCCGGGTGCGACGGTGAGTAGCTCGTCGGGGATGTTGGCCCCCTTCTCGCCGAGGAGGTCGACATAGATCGAGCCGGCGATACGCCAGATCGAGAGCTGGGCAAGGCCCGACACCAACCCGGACAATGCCAGTTCGACGAGGATGAGATAGCCGAGGCCAACGAGTACCGACCGCGAGAACAGATAGCCCACAGGCACGAAGACAGCGGCATAGCCAAGACCTGCGGCAAGGAACATGGCGGCGCCTGGCAGCAGAACAGCCATGTCGGCGCCGTGTGCCAGACCGGCGAGAACCGAAACCAGCCACCCGCCCACCGCGATGGTGGCTGCGGCCATCACCCCGGCGAGTATGGAGGAGACGGCGATGGAGAGCCGGGACATGGGCCGCATGTAGATGTAGGGGAGAGTGCCGGCGTCGCGTTCGTCGCGCAGTGTGGACACGGTGAGGATGAGGGCGGCTATCGCATAGGTGAATCCGACCGAGAGCATGATTCCCACGATTGCGTCGTCGAGGTCGTCGGCGTCGATCCCGGCCACGGCGATGATCAGTCCTGGCACCGAGGCCAGCAGGACCAGCCAGAAGACACGGCCGCGACGCATGAGCCGGCGGTAGAGGTGAAGCGCGAGAACCATCAGCGCCCCTCGACTAGGTAGCGGAACACCGACTCGAGCGATTCGTCGGCCGGCTCGATGCGGGAGATGGCGACACCACACTCGACGGCCAACGCGGGTAGGCGAAGGGCGACCTCTCGTGCGTCGGACGCCTCGATCGTGAGCTGTTCCCCGTCGACATGGACGCCGATCACGTCACCGGTCTCGATGAGCCGGGTTGCGAGGGTGCGCGGGTCGGGAGAGTCGACGAATATGAGTCGGGGCTTGTCGGTCATCGCCGCCCGGATCGTGGCGACGCTGCCCACCGCAGCGAGTCGGCCGTCGACCATCGCGACGACCCGATCGGCCATCCTCTCCACCTCGCGGAGCACGTGGGAGGAGACGACCACCGTCCTGCCCGACGCCCCCAGACCTTTGAAGAGGTCTATGAGTTGGGCGCGCTGCACCGGGTCGGCGCCGTTGAGAGGCTCATCCAGCAGGAGGACCTGAGGGTTGGGGACGAGAGCTGAGGCCACCTTCGCCCGCTGCCGCATGCCCTTCGAGTACCCACCGAGTGAGCGATCGGCCGCTCCCGTCAACTCGACGGTCTCGAGGACTTCTTGGGCCCGGCCGCGGGGGTCGTCGACACCGGCGAGCCTGGCGGCGAGCTCGACGAACTGACGGCCGGTGAGATGCTCGTAGACCGCCTCGTCCTCGGGGACGAGGGTGAGATCGCGATACACGCTGGGATCTCTTCGCGGATCTTTCCCGAGGACAGAAACCGATCCCTGGGAAGGCACTTGGAGACCGGCGATGACCCGCATGAGCGTGGTCTTCCCGGCGCCGTTGGGGCCGAGCAACCCGGTCACACCGGGACCGAACCCGATGGTGACCTCGCTGACCGCCACTTTGGGACCGAACCACTTGGAGAGCCCTGTGACCTCCACCGTGTCTGTCACGCCAGTCTCCGATATCGGGCGCGCACGATGATCGCCGAGACCACAACGGCCACGGCGATGACTGCCGCTGCAGTCCATCCGTTGAACCCAACGGCTTCCGCGGGATAGGTGACGGTGTCGCGGAACAGGTCATCCCTGATGACACGGGGCAGATGGTCAAAGGCGAGGAGCGATGTCCAGCGCGCTCCGGGGAAAGTGGCCTCCGATATCTGCGCCGCGATGAACCGTCCGGGGATGAGGACCCCGAGGAAGGCCGCCGACGCCACCCCGGGGCGATTGACGACCGCTGACACCAGGAACGCGAGCGCGCCGTGCATGGCTACGAAGCTCAACGTGATCACCGGCACTTTCCAGAGAACGTCGAGGTTGGCACCCATGTAGGTGAGGAAGCCGTCGTCTGAGATCAGACCGAGCCCGAGGTGGAGGACGATCTGGGGGATCAGGTAGATGCCGCCGACCACGGTCGCGAACGCGGCGACCTTCGAGCTCAGATACCCGTCCACGGTCAACGGCCTGGAGAAGTACACGGAGAGGACACCACGTGTCCGGTCCGGGATGAGCAGCCAGGGAGCGGCGAAGGCGATGAAGAGGAGCCCAATCCAGCTGTAGAGGTCGAAGAGCTCGCCATAAGAAGGGACACCCTCGGAGAGTGACTGCGCCAGATCGCCGATGAACCAGTGAACCCCGATGATGATCGCCGCCATGCCGATGGCGATAGAGATCATCACCCAGGGATAGACCTTCTCTCGAGATTTGCGCCCGAGGCCCAGCACACGCCGGATCCCGTCTTTGTAGACCGCCTTGCGGGCGCCGCCGGGACCTGTCCGCTCCCCGTCGTAGGTCCGGTAGCCCCGGTCGTAGATGACCTGGTCTGTCATTGCTCGACTTCCTCGGTCGGCTGGAGAAAGAGGTCTTCGAGCGAAGCGGAACCTCTCACCATCCGGATGAGCCCGGCCCCGACCGCGGCGGTGTCTTCGAGGATCGCCTGCTCGACGCCTTGATCGCCGGGACCTACCACGAGGCGCATCCCATCGAGCGTCACCGTTAACCCCCGGTTCGTCAGCCGTTCGGCGAGTCGCTCTGCCTCGTCGACGACTTCGACCTGGACGGTTCCCCGTTTCTCGAAGCCCTGTAGGGGTCCGGAGCGGAGCAGGTCTCCTGCGTCGAGCATGACGACCCAAGAGCATGTCTCTTCGATGTCGGTGAGCACGTGGGAGCTGACGATCACGTTGATGTCGAACTCGCCGAGACGTCTGATCAACTGCAGCATCTGGGCGCGGCCGGCCGGGTCGAGACCTGATGCCGGCTCGTCGAGCAAAAGCAGGTCCGGGTCGTGAACGATCGCCTGCGCCAATTTGACGCGCTGTTGCATGCCGGTGGAGAAGTCACCCAGGAACCGGAAGCGCTCCTCTTCGAGACCGACGAGGAAAAGTGTCTCCGACGAGCGGCGGCGGGCCTCGCGTGAGGGGAGGCCGGCGAGTTGGGCTGTGTAGGACACGAAGTCGGCTGCCGTCTGGTCCTTGGGAAGGCAATTGCCCTCGGGCATGTACCCGAGCTTCGCCCGGACGGCCAGAGGCTCGGTTTGGGGATCGTGACCCATGACCGTCATCTCTCCGGCGGTGGGATGGAGAAGCCCGAGGATGAGGCGGAGCATGGTGGTCTTTCCGGCGCCGTTTGCGCCGACCAGCCCGGTGACCCCGGGAGGGACCTGGAGGTCGAGCTCACGTAAGGCGACCACTTCCCCGAAGTCGTGGGTCAACCCTCTGATTTCAACGACGCTGTCCTGGACCATCCTCGGGAAGTGTGGCACCTCCGCTAGCTAGCGGTAATCAGGGATCACCCCTACCCACCCCGGTACCCCGAATCGGTATTCACCCGGCGATGCTGGCGCTGGCGCTCGATTTCATCGAGCGCAACCCGATTTCATCGGGCGATTTCATCGCACCACTACCTCGTGAAAGCCCGCCCCCTCGGGGCGCTCCAGTTGGTCCATGGTGCAGTCGGTTGCGTCTTTGTCCGGACGCCAGCGGTGGAAGCGGGTGGCGTGACGGAATCGCTCTCCTTCGAGCTGGTCGTAGCTGACCTCGACCACCACACCGGGCTGCACCGGTGTCCACGAGCTGTCTTTGCCCGCCGACCACCGGCTCTCCCCACCCGGGGCGCGAGCCGCCCCGTCGAAACTCTCCTCGGCGGCCAACGCCAGGAACCGCTGGTAGAGCTCGCCGCGGTCGACATCGGGGAACCCCGAGCAATGCCCGATGAAATGGAAGTCTCCGCTCTCGTTGTAGAGGCCGAGGAGCAACGACCCGATCTTGTCGCCGTCCTTGTGCTCGCGGAAGCCGCCGACGACAACGTCGACCGTTCGGCGATGCTTGATCTTGATCATTGCCCGCTTGCCGTGCTGGTAGGCCAGGTCGGGGTTCTTTGCGATGATCCCGTCACAGCCGGCGGGCTCGTATTCGTCGAACCAGGCTTTCGCGGTGTCTTCGTCATCGGTTTGCGGTGTGAGGTGCCAGGGGTGCTCCAGCCCGGCGGCCAGCGCAATGAGGCGGTCTCGTCGCTCGGAGAAGGGCCGCTCCCTCAGGTCCTCTCCCTCGTGGGCGAGCAGGTCGAAAGCGACGAGCTCGGCGGGAGTCGCCGCGGAGAGCATGTTGATCCTCGACTCGGCCGGGTGGATGCGTTGCTGCAGGCTGTCGAAGTCGGTGACACCGTCGACGACCACCACGATCTCGCCGTCGACGACGGTCCCGCCGGGCAATTGCTCTAGGGCGGTGGTCAGTTCGGGGAAGTAGCGGAGAAGTGGTCGCTTGTTCCTGGAGTCGATACGCATCCCGGGATCCGACCAGGACAACGAACGGAAGCCGTCCCACTTCGGTTCGTAGACGAACCGGCCCTTGGGCCAGCTCTCGGAGACCTTCGCCTCCATCGTCTCCAGCGGGGGCTCGAAAGGATGACTCATGAGGCTCGGAGTCTATGTGTCGATACCCTGAACCTGGATGTGGAACAAAGTCGTCGACAGGGCGAAGCTGACCTACCAGGTGTTCTTCATCGCCGCCAAGGAGTTCGGTGACGATCGCGGCTCGCGTATGGCTTCAGCCATCGCCTATCGGGTGATGTTCGCGCTCGCCCCGATGTTCCTCCTGGCTGTGAGCATCCTTGGAATCTTCCTCGGCAGCAACGAGGCGGCTCAGCTGGAGATCTATCTGCGTGTCACAGAGTTGGCGGGAGCGGCCGTCGCCGACGCCCTGCAGACATTTCTCGTCTCAGTCGAGGTCTCCGGCAGCACCGCTGCCATCGTCGGCACCATTCTCCTGTTCTGGACCTCTTCGAGTCTCTTCATCGAGATCCAGGGGAATCTGAACGACATATTCCACGTCCCCCAAGAGCGGGTGAGCGGTGTGATGGGCTTCATCCGCAAGCGCACGCTCGGCTTTCTCTGGGTCATCGGAGTCGGCATCGCCCTGATCGCCATCTGGCTGATCAACGCGATGTGGCGGTTCTTCGGCGACGAGATCCTGCCGCCGGGTGCCGAGAGGGTCCACTTCTTCGTGGGCCTGCTCACCCCGATCGTGTCCGTGATCTTGCTCCCGCTGCTCCTTGGTCTCTTCTTCCAGACGATGAGCGCGGTCAGGGTGCGCTGGAGGGCGATCTGGTGGGGATCGTTCTTCACGTCGGTGTCTTTCCTGGCCGCTGCCTACGGGACCGGGCTCTACTTCTCCTGGGACAGCGAAACTTCGGCCAGTCAGGTGGCGGCTTCCATCTTCGTGATCCTGTTGCTCGCCTTCGTCCTCGCTTCCGTGTTCATCTTCGGGGCCGAAGTCACCAAGGTCTACAACGACTACCTGATGCGGGGGAGGGTGGCACCGCCCGGCGATCGGACTGTGGAGATTTCGGAGCCTGTGGTGGCGGAACCTCCCTCGGTTGCCCCCTCGACCCTGGTTGCCTTCCTCGCCGGGTTGGCGCTGGGATGGCGACGGCGACGATGACCCCCTGGCCGATCTGATCGCGAGCCAATAACCTCGCGAGACGATGGCCATCGACATTCCCGGTTTCGTCGCCGACTTCAAAGAGCACGCCACCGACCACGGGTTCCACGTGCACGACGAGCGTCACTTCGTGGAGACCTACTCACTTCGTCAGTCCTGGGAAGTCGACGTCCATCCCGAGGCCGGCTGTGGCGGGCCTATCGACCTCCATGTCGCTCTCGACGTCGATCCCAATGTCTTGCTCACCCTCAGAGCGAAACTCGAGGAGATGCCCGACTTCGAAGAGCCTGCCGACGAGTTCTTCTTCGACCTCTACTTCAACTGGGCGGTCCCTCCTCTCCACGACCCGCCCGACCTCCTGGTCCTCGCCACCGACCTTGCCGGTCTTGGCGGTATGGATCTGCCCATCGAGGTCTCGGCGGTTGACTCCTACTCGGATGTGATGGGGTCGCCGGAGCGTCGTCTTCAGGTGACCGGGACGAGTCAGGTGAGTCTGGCCGGCATCCTCATGGGCCGTGAGCAGCTCTGTGACGTCCTCGACAGCTCCCGTGAGGTCAGCGAGTACCTGCTCGACAGGGTCAGCGGCTGGATGGAGCTCCCCGGGTAGCCGATCCGGTGGCTACAGGACGATGCTGATGAGCGACCACAGCGCCAGGGCGGCGGTGGTCACGCACAGCGCATAGAACAGCCCCATGGTCGAGGGCTTCGGGGCTGGAGCCTCGTCGGGCCTCCCGGCCACGTCGGCTCTAGCGGACGATGCAGGCTCGGGTTCCGGCTTGGGTGCTGGCGAGACCGACTCTCCATGCCCTCCGACATTGACGGCTGCGGCGAACAGGCCGGGTTGGTTGGGGACGAAGTGAAGGGTCTCGTCCTCGGCGGTGATCGCATATGCCGTGCTTCCGATGTGTGCGATCTGACACTCGTCTGCTCTCCAGTTGCCGATCTCGGTCCCTGACGCCGAGAGCCGCACGTATTCCTCGTTTAGCTCGACGATCACGGGGACATCGGTCTGGTCGAGAGTCACCACCCCGTCGTAGGTCGGCACGTTTCACTTCCGTCAGGTAGCGGGCAAGTTCGGCGGCGCGTCGGCACCGGTCAGAAAGGTAATCCAATCGCCTCACATATGAATCGGGTGTAGGGCGCGGCCAACTTGAGTGTTTTGGCGAGATCGTCGGGCAGTGATGGAGATAGAACGGTCTTTTGGGTGAGCCTGGTCCCTGCGCTGAAGCTATGCAGCCGGAGGTCGTCCGGATAGGGATGATCGGTCCCGTCGAGCTCTTTGGGGACCCTCTTCAGACGATCTTCGTCATGACCGGCAACCTCCCAGGTCGAGACGAAGCCGGCTTCGTGCGCCGCGCCGGACCAGCCCCTGGGATCGTCGTGGATCGCTTGCCGGATCTGTCGGGCGAGTCTCGTATCCGGGTGCCACATGCCGGCGCCGGCGAAGTTCTGCCCTGGCTCGATGTGCAGATAGAACCCGGGGGCGTGGACGTCTCTAGCCTGCTCATGGCGGAACTGGATGCCCACATTGGTCTTGTAGGGGAGACCTTTGGAGAACCGCATGTCCCGATAGGGCCGCATCAGCGAGCCGCCTTGGGCTCGAGCATCTGCAGTGAAGTGGGGCGATATCTCGTTTAGACGATCGCCGAAGTCGGCGATGAAGTCGAGAGCCGGCTCCCGGATGTCCCGGATGTAGCGATCTTTGTTCTCCTCCCACCATGTCTTGTCGTTGTTGGCGTCGAGCTCTTTGAGGAACCCGAAGGTTGAACGGGTGAAGTAGTTGCTCGTCAATGTGCCTCCTCGGTCCCTGCGAACCTACGTCCCTCAGGCTGCACATTGGAAGGGGGTCGTCCATCGAATTGCAAGCGACCCGTCCTGTCATATGATTGTCAGGCCAAGTGAACGTCGTCTTAGCCGCCGCCGAAAGCCCGAGCTCCAACTTCGCCTCCTTCGATGTCCCCTTCTGGGTCTGGATGGCGCTGGTTGCCGCCATCACGATCATGCTGGTGGCCGACCTGCTCCTGGTTCACCGCACTCCACACGAGATATCGATCAAGGAGGCGGGGATCGAGTCGGCGGTGTGGATCAGCATCGGTCTCGCCTTCACCGGGGTCATGTTCTGGTGGCAGGGTGGACAGGCGGCGGGCGAGTACCTGTCCGGTTACCTGATCGAGAAGAGTCTGTCGGTTGACAACGTCTTCGTGTGGGCGGTGATCTTCAGCTACTTCGCCATACCCAGGAAGTACCAGTTCAGGGTGCTTTTCTGGGGCATATTCGGGGCCCTGGTGTTGCGGGCGATATTCATCTTCGCCGGGGTCGCCCTCATCGAGAGGTTCGATTGGATCCT
>Ga0307505_10000814_pt1 | contig 30463 bp, 19 predicted proteins | sample 23_S_MG_FD_202183 | JGI IMG/M metagenome (GOLD analysis project Ga0307505, IMG submission 202183) | Soil microbial communities from Populus trichocarpa stands in riparian zone in the Pacific Northwest, United States - 23_S | ecosystem: Environmental > Terrestrial > Soil > Riparian zone > Trees... | reverse complement strand
GGCGTGCCGGTGGAGGTGCTCGTGGCTGTCGCGGTCGCGGTGCTGGAGGGCGTAACGGTAACGCTGGCGGTGCCGGTGGGGATCGCGGTGACGGTGGCGGTGCTGGTGGGCGTCGCGGTGGAGGTGCTCGTGGAGGTCGCGGTCGCCGTGCTGGAGGGCGTCGCGGTAACGCTGGCGGTGCCGGTGGGGATCGCGGTGACGGTGGCGGTGCTGGAGAGCGTCGCGGTGGAGGTGCTCGTGGAGGTCGCGGTCGCCGTGCTGGAGGGCGTCGCGGTAGCGCTCGCTGTTCCGGTGGGGATCGCGGTGACGGTCTCGGTCGTTGTGGGTGTCGCGGTCGGAGTGTCGATGGGTGCCGATGTCGGTGAACTGGTGGGTGTTCCGCTCGGGCTGCTCGTGGGGGTAGCGCTCGGCGAACTGGTGGGTGTAATCGTCGCGCTCGCCGTACCGGTGGGGGTTGCCGTCGGAGTGTCGGGGATCTCGGTCACGGTCGGTGTCGCCGAGGGCGTGCCGATCGGCAGTTCTGTCGGAGTTGGCGGGAGCAGCGTCGTGAGGACGGTCACGGTGGCATCGCCCTGTTCGGGTGTGGTCGGATCATCGCTGCCGCCCGCCGGGAAGCCGAAAGTGAAGCCCTGGGCCTGGTTCGAGATCTGCGTCACGCCTTCGGGCAACGGATCGTTGATCGTGACGAGGAAGCTGCCGAAGACTCGAAGGCCGGCGGGGATGGTTCCGATGTCGGCCGCGACCTCGGTATGACCCGGGCTGTTGCCGCTGGTGATCGTTCCGAGACTGAGCTGGACCGAGCCCGCGACCAGGGTCGTGTTCGGATCGGGCTCGTCGACGACCGTGATGCCCATCAGCGGAGTGTTGCCGGTGTTTGTGAAGTCGAACTCGTACAGCAGAGTGTCGCCGGGGCCGACCGCGCCGTCGCTGTCCGCGTCGGTGAACAGAGAGGCGACCTTGGTACCGGCGCCTACTGGCGCATCGGTGACTTGCGTCACGGTTGGATCGTTCGGCACCGCGGTCGTCGGATCGTCACTCAATCCGGTAGGGAATCCGAAGGTGAATCCCTGGGCTTGGTTGGACACCTGCGTGACGCCGTCGGGGAGCGGGTTGTTGATGGTGACCTCGAAGCTTCCCTGAATGTTGGCGCCCGCCGGGATCGTTCCGAACTCCGCCGCGATCTCCGTGTCTCCCGGGTCGTTGCCGCTGGTGATCGTCCCGAGACTCAGTTGCACCGAGCCCGCGACCAGCGTCGTGTTCGGATCGGGAATGTCCAACGCGGTGATGCTGCTGAACGCCGTGCTTCCCGTGTTGGTGAAGGCGAACTGGTAGAGGAGGGTGTCGCCGGCGCTGGGAGCGCCGTTATCGTCGGCATCGACGAGGAGGGTGGCGGTCTTGGTGACAGAGCCAGCGGTCGCGCCGGACATACTCGTGACGGTCGCATCGTTCGGTATGGCGGTGCTCGGGTCGTCCGTCACTGCGACCAGGAGTCCGCCGAGGAAAGCGCGCGCCTGGTTGGAGATCTGGGCGGTGCCGGGTGGCAAGGGGTCGTTGATGGTCACGAGGAAGCTGCCGGTGAACGCGCCGCCGCGCCCCGCGATCGGTCCCATCGAGACACGCACCTCGGTATCGCCGGGGTTGTTGCCGCTGGTGATCGTCCCCTGATTGGTGACGACGGAGCCGACGACCAGGGTGGTGTTCGGGTCGATCACATCCACCGCCTCGATGCCGTCGGGAGTGGCGGCGTTGCCGGTGTTGACGAAATCCACCTGGTAGAGCACGACGTCGCCCGGGCTCGGCAGACCGTCTTCGTTGATGTCGGTGAAGAGCGTCGCCACCTTGGTCACCGCTCCTGCCGCAGCGCCGGTCACTCCGGTCACGGTCGGGTCGGATGGGACCGCTGTCCTCGGGTCATCGCTGAGCTGCGCCGTGAAGTTGTCTCCCGTCACGATGGCTTGGTTGCTGACCGTCGTAACGCCCGCCGGCAGCGGGTCGACGACGGTGACGCGGAAGCTGACGGTCGCGGTGCCGCCGCCGCCGGGCAGCGTGCCGACGCTCACGCCGACATTCGCATCGCCCGGCGAGTTGCCCGCCGTGACCACGCCGGCGCTGCTCTGCACCGACCCGACGACGAGCGGCGTGTTGCCGCTGCTATTATCGCCCAGGGTCAGCCCGATCGCGGCCGCTGGGCCGTTGTTCTTGATGGTGATCTGGTACAGCAGGGTGTCGCCCGGGGAAACGACCCCGTCGCTGTCGTTGTCGGTGTCGAGCACCACGGCCTTGGTGGTCGAGACGGCCGGCAACGCCGTCAAGAGGGTGATGGTCGGGTCGTCGCGCGCATCGGTACTCGGGTCGTCCGTGAGCCGCGAAGGGAAGTTCGCACCGTTCACCACCCCCTGGTTGCGCACGCTGACCACGCCATCGGGCAGGGGATCTCCGATGACCGCCAGAAACGAAACGGTGGCTCTGCCCTGGCGGGCTTGCACGGTGCCGAGCGCGACCTGCACGAAGGTGTCGCCTGGATTCATCCCCTGGACCACAGTCCCCGAACTCGTCTGCACGCTGCCGACGACGAGCGCCGTATTTGGTTCGAGAATGTCGATCAACGAGACATCGACGCCGCCAGCGTTGCCGTGATTCGTGATGGTGATTCGGTAGAGCAGGGTGTCGCCGGGCGACGGCGTGCCGTTGCCGTCGGTGTCCTCCGCCAGAGTGGCGATCTTGAAGGCATCGATCGTAGGCACGATTCCTACGGCGGTGACCGTGGGATCCGTGCTTCCGGCCACGCTCGGGTCGTCGGTGAGCACCGGCGGCAGCTGGTCGCTGTAGATGCTGCCTTGGTTGGAGACCGCCCTCACCCCGGCCGGCAGCGGGTCGTCGATCGTCACCTCGAATGAAAGCGTGACGAAGTCGCCGCCGCCGGCGATCGTGCCGAATCGCACGCTGACGGGCGGAGCCCCGCCGTCGCCGTCGAGAATGATCCCTTGGCTGATCGCGACGCTCCCGGGCACCAGTTCCGTGTTGGCGTCGGGAAAGTCGATCAGCGTGACGCCGGTCGCGGCGCTGTTGCCGATGTTGGTAATCCGCACCTGGTACAACAGGGTGTGTCCCGGTGACGGCAATCCGTCGCCGTCGATGTCGTCCAGAAGGGTCGCGACCTTGGTCGCTCGCAGCACCGGACCCGCTACCACCACGGTGGTTGTCGCGTCGTCGACATCGAGTGTCGTCGGGTCGTCGGTGAGCGCCGCGGGAATCTCGATGCTGGTGACGACGCCTTGGTTGCGCACGTAGGCGACTCCAGCCGGCAAGGGATCCGCGATGTCGACGGAGAAGGTGATGGTTGCCGACTGTCCCGCCAGCACGCTGCCGACGTCGACGCCGACGGCGGTGTCGTTGCCGCCGTTGCCGTCGCTCACGATTCCGAGCGTCGACGTCACCGACCCCGGGACCAACGCGGTGTTGGAGTCGGGTGCGTCGCTGAACACCACCCCGGTCGCCGCCGTATTCCCGGCGTTGAGAATGACCACCTGGTACTCGATACGATCGCCGGCCGACGGTATGCCGTTGAAGTCGTTGTCGACGATTAGCGTCGCTGTCTTACCCGCTCGCAACAGCGGCGTCGCCGTGACCACGGTCACGGTCGGGCCGCTACCACCTTCCGTGGGATCATCGGTCAGCACGCTCGGCAGCTCCGCGCTCGCTACGATGGCTTGGTTCACCACGACCGACACCCCAGGGGGCGGAGGCTCGACGATGACGTCGAAGGTGATCGTCGCCGAGCTCGATGCGGTGATGATTCCGATGTCGACCACGACCGGCGGTGTGCCAGTGTTGCCGTTTGTGACGACACCCTGCGTCGTCGTCACCGAACCGGCGACGAGGGTCGTTCCGTCGTCACCGCTGTCGATCAGGACCACGTCGTTCGCGTCGGCGTCACCGCTGTTGGCAATGACGATCTCGTAGCGCAGGACGTCGCCGGACGACGGTGCACCGTCGAGGTCGTTGTCTTCGAGCAGTAGGGCGATCTTCTCCGCGGCAAGCGCCGGCTGGGGCGCCTCGGTGGGCGTCGCCGACGCCGTCGGCATGAGCGTACTGGTCGGCGTCTCCGTAGGCGTACTCGTCGGGGAGCTGGTTGGAGTCTCGGTCGGCGTGTCCGTCGGCGTGCTCGTCGACGTGTGGGTGGGGGTCGTCGTCGGAGTCTCGGTGGGGGTGTTCGTCGGCGTGACAGTCGGTGTTTGTGTCGACGTCTCGGTCGGCGTGCTCGTCGGCGTCTGCGTAGGTGTGGCGGTCGGGGTGTTGGTCGAGGTCGGTGTCGGCGTGTCGGTGGGCGTGGCCGTCGCTGTTTGAGTGGGGGTATTGGTCGGCGTGTCCGTCGGTGTGCTCGTCGGCGTCTGCGTCGGCGTGTTGGTCGAGGTGTTGGTCGGCGTCGGCGTTTCAGTCGGTGTCTGGGTCGGTGTGCTCGTCGGACTAGCCGTCGGTGTGTGAGTCGGGGTGTTGGTCGGTGTGTCGCTCGGCGTGGCCGTCGGGGTGTGGGTCGGCGTCGCCGTCGGGGTGTCGGTCGGCGTGTTCGTCGCGGTGGGGGTGGGCGTGTTGGTCGGCGTCGCGGTCGGCGTGTTGGTAGGTGTGTCGGTCGGCGTCGGTGTCTCGGTCGGAGTCTGGGTTGGGGTGCTCGTCGGCGTATTCGTCTGGGTCGCGGTCGGCGTCGGTGTTTCAGTCGGTGTTTCCGTCGGGGTGTCGGTCGGCGTCGGCGTCTGGGTTGGTGTGTCCGTCGGTGTGTCGGTCGGTGTCGGCGTCGACGTCGGCGTGTTGGTCGGAGTGTCGGTCGGTGTCGGCGTCGGCGTCTGGGTTGGAGTGTCCGTAGGTGTGCCCGTCGGAGTGTCCGTCGGCGTCGGTGTCGGCGTCTGCGTCGGGGTGTCGGTTGGTGTCGGTGTTTGCGTCGGGGTGTTTGTCGGCGTGTCCGTCGCTGTTGGTGTCGGTGTCTGAGTTGGGGTGTCGGTCGGTGTCTCCGTCGGTGTCGGCGTTTGGGTGGGCGTATCGGTTGGTGTCTCGGTTGGCGTCGCCGTCGGTGTGTCGGTGGGCGTGTCCGTCGGTGTGTCGGTCGCCGTCGGCGTGATCGTCGGAGTATCGGTGGGTGTGCTGGTCGGCGTGCTGGTCGGCGTGATGGTCGGGGTGTCGGTCGGCGGCAACGTCCCCGTCGCGGTTTCGGTCGGCGTCGGAGTGATTGTCGGCGTGTCACTAGGCGTTGCGGTCGGCGTGATCGTCGGCGTTTCGGTGGATGTGAACGTCGGCGTGGGGGTTGGGGTGTCGGTCGGTGTCGGGCTCGGTGTGTCGGTGGCCGTGTTGGTCGGCGTTTGGGTCGGCGTGTCTGTGGGCGTGCTGGTCGGTGTACTCGTCGGAGTGTCGGTCGGAGTCGGCGTCGGCGTGTCGGTGGGGGTTGGAGTCGGTGTCGGCGTGTTGGTTGGAGTGCTCGTCGGGGTCTGCGTCGGCGTGTTGGTTGGCGTGATCGTCGGCGTCTGGGTTGGGGTGTCGGTCGGGGTATGGGTTGGAGTGATCGTCGGCGTGTTGGTCGGCGTCTGGGTCGCGGTGTTGGTCGGCGTCTGGGTTGGTGTGTTGCTGGGGGTGTTGGTCGGCGTGGGAGTCGCAGTCGGCGTGCTTGTGGGAGTGTTGGTCGGCGTGATCGTCGCCGTGTGGGTCGGCGTGTTGGTCGCTGTGTTGGTCGGTGTCTGAGTCGGGGTGTTGGTCGGCGTCGGCGTCTGGGTTGGGGTGTTGGTGGGCGTCTGGGTCGGCGTGTTGGTAGGGGTGCTCGTCGGCGTCTGGGTCGGCGTGTGGGTCGGCGTCTGGGTGAATGTGTTGGTCGGCGTCGGCGTGTGGGTCGGCGTGTTGGTAGGAGTGTTGGTCGGTGTGTTGGTTGGGGTGTTGGTCGGCGTCGGCGTGTTGGTCGGTGTGTTGGTTGGGGTGTTGGTCGGCGTCGGCGTGTTGGTCGGCGTCTGAGTCGGCGTGTTGGTCGGCGTCGGTGTGTTGGTGGGTGTGTTGGTTGGCGTATGGGTCGGGGTGTTGGTGGGCGTGATCGTCGGCGTTCGGGTCGGTGTATTGGTCGGCGTGTTGGTCGGTGTCCGAGTGGGGGTGTTGGTGGGTGTGGGTGTGTTGGTCGGTGTCTGGGTCGGGGTGTTCGTGGCCGTGTGGGTCGGGGTGTGGGTCGGTGTGTTGGTCGGGGTCGGTGTCGGGGTGTTGGTGGGCGTTATCGACGGCGTCGGTGTGGGTGTGTTGGTCGGCGTGTGGGTGGGGGTTGGCGTCGGGGCGAGTGCCAGTGCCAGGAAGAGAATCTCGGTGCCGACGGAATCGTTGTCCGTCCAGTTCAAGGTGAATCCGCCGGCGTCGAAGCTCGTCAGGTCGGCTTCGGCATCGATCGACGTTCCGGAGTTGTTTACCTTGACGAACGCCTTGCTGATCTTGTCGACTCCGTCGACTTCCGTAGTGCCCTGGTTGTTGGTGTCGGACACGGCCGAGGAAGCTTCGACCGAGCTAGCGGCCGCGCCGATGCCGAAGCGGGCGTGTTCGACGGGACTCGCGCGGGGCAGGTCCTGGACGCTCGACATCAGGACGACGCTCGGCCGGAAACCCACGCCCGTGACCGACTGCGACGCGGGTTCGCCGGCCGCCGTCTTGATGAAACTGCCGGCGTTGGCGTTGACGCCCTTCAGGGCCAATGAGAATACGCGGTCGAGGGTGCCCACCGCTGTCGTGACGTTCAGAGTGAACCCGTCGGGGTTCATCGAGACCCAGGAGGCCCGCTCGGCGATCGAGAGATCGTTGACAACGATCAGGACGCCCGAGTCGGTTCTTTGGCCGCGCTGGGTGTCGCTCGTGCCGACGTTGTCGACGACGAGGAACTCGTTGGCCCACTGGTTGCCGCCGGCGTCGATGGCGCCGAGGCCGAAGGCGCTGTCCGTTCTGGAGACGGGTGGAACGCCACTGACGCCGCCGGCGTGAAAGTGGATCAAGGCGTCGGGCTGGAAGCCAACGCCGCTTACCACATGCGCGCCGGATGCTCCGGGCATCGTCCACTCGACCACCTTGGCCGAGACGTCCGGGCCGCTGATGGCGATGAAGTGAATGCGGTAGGCGGTGCTGTTGTTGGTCGTCCAGTTGAGGGTGAAGCTGGTTGTGTCCCAAGCCGAGAGATCGGCCTCGGCGAGGACGTTCTCGCCCCACTGGACGAGCGTGAGCGCCTTCCTCGCGAGGCGTCGACTGGCATTTGCGGTGCTGACGTTGTTCTGGCTGGCGGTGCCGACGGAGCGGCTGTCGGTTCCGTCGGTTGCACCGAAACCGAAGATGAAGCTGCCGCTGAAGCTCTCGTTGGTCTTGCCATCGGTCCACAGGATCACCGCCTTCGGCGTCTCGCCAAGGCCGTGTGCGATCGACTGGCTCGTCGGGGCTGTGCCGGTCGCCTTGTTGAAGGTACCGACCGTGAATCCGGCGAAGGCGGGGGCGTGTACCAAAGAAGCCAACGCGAGGAGGAGTAACGATAGCCGCTCGATCGAGCCCCCCGACCAGCGCTTGATCTCGCTGTCAGACGGCCGCGCCATGGACTCTTCTCCCCAGCTGAAGGCTGGGCGCCGGGGTCAGGTGGTCGCCGCGGATCGGAGTGCGTGGCGTGAGGCCGACAATGTCTCGGTGCGGTGAGGCGCTGACGTTCACCCCGAACCTTGCTACTCGCCCCTACTGCGCGGGAATGTAGTCCCTTGGGCCCTGACCCGTCAATGACAGATCGATGTTTGCGCCGGGTGGGAGTTCAGACTTGCAAGTCTCTTCGATGCGGGTGTCCGCCGCGAAGGATGTCGCGCAGGAACGGCCGAATGGTGTCGCATTGACTCGGCGAACTGCTTGGGCGCGACATCGGCGCCAACGTGCGGTAAATACGTAAGTAGAATTCACGGCTACCCGCGTGGCGTAGGCTCCTGTAATTCATGCGCACTAAGACATGGATTCGAGCACATGCTCGGTCCTCCTTTTGGGTTCTGCGCCCCGATGCCATTCCGGTATCGGGGCGCTCTTTTGTCCGCGGCAGGACGATCGAGTTCGCTTCGCCGTCGCACTGGGGAGTGCCAGCGAAAACGCCTTGACATATTGTCATAGCTAATGTCAGAACTCGCACTGGAGGAGGGTGCCGCGTCCGCACGCGCGCCGGACTTCGGGGGTCATCGCGGGACCGGCGGTTGGTCTCCCATGACGCCGCATACCGAGGAGAAGCCATGCCAACGACGACGCATTCCCGCCATCGACAGACGCGCCCCGCGATCCTGACACTGTTGGCGCTGTCCCTGGCGGCTGCGTCCGCGACCGCCGTTCCGCCGTGGCAGCGCACCGAGGTCCGGCAGCCTTGCGCCAACGCCGAGCCCTTCCGGCAGCCGTTCTTTGGTGAGACGCACATCCATACGGCGTTCTCGTCGGACGCGGTGTTCGCGGGAACGCGCGAGGAGCCGCGCGCCGCGTACGAGTTCGCCAAGGGCGATCCGATCGGTCTGCCGCCTTACGACGCCATGGGGCAGCCGACCCGGATGGCGCAACTGCGCCGACCCCTCGACTTCGCCGCGGTGACGGACCACGCGGAGCAGTTCGGCGAGATTCTGATCTGCCTCACGCCCGGCCTTCCCGACTACGATTCGAGCGACTGTGTCGCCGCGCGCAATCAGCTCGCGACTCCGCCGCCGCCGTTGCCGAGCCTCCTGCCGCCGATTCCGGTCATCCAGTTCCTTCTCGGCTATGGCGCGTTGGTCCCGCCGCAGCGCTTCGAATGGTGCGGCGAGGGCGGTGTCGACTGTCTCGAGCAGGCGTCGCTGGTCTGGGACGAGACTCGCGCCGCCGCCGAGCAACACTACGACCGCTCGTCGGGTTGCTCTTTCACCACCTTCGTCGGCTACGAATGGAGCGGGCAGCCGAACGGCAACAACCTCCACCGCAACGTCATCTTCCGCAACGACGTCGTTCCGTCGCTGCCGACGAGTTACATGGAGGAGTACACGGTGCAGGGCTTGTGGGCGGCGCTGCGCTCGCAGTGCATCGATGGCTTGCCCGGGTGCGACGCGCTCACCATCCCGCACAATCCGAACGCGAGCGGCGGGATGATGTTCGCTCCGGTCGGCGAGGGTGGCGCCCCGATCACCGCCGAGGAGGCGGCGCTGCGCAGCGGCATCGAGCCGATCATCGAGATGAACCAGCACAAGGGCGACTCCGAATGCCGAACCGGTGTCGGCGGTTCCACCGACGAGGAGTGCGGCTTCGAGAAGCTCAATCGGTTGCAGCTGTTCTCGCCTGTCTCGAACCCGAACCAGACCTTTCCGGCTCTCAACTACGTCCGTAACGCTCTCGAGCAGGGTTTGGTCGAGGAGCAGCGCGTCGGGGTCAACCCGTTCAGGCTCGGCTTCATCGGCAGCACCGACGGGCACAACTCCACCCCGGGCAGCACCGAGGAGGCGGACTTCGGCGATTTTGGACACCTCGGACTGCGCGACCACGCGACCCCGGTCTACATGGTGCAGCGCGTAACTCCGGCGGGCATCGAGGCGACTCCGGGTGGGCTGGCGGTGGTGTGGGCGGAAGAGAATTCACGCGACGCGTTGTTCGCCGCCATGCGGCGGCGCGAAGTGTACGGAACCAGCGGCACGCGTCCGATTCTGCGCTTCTTCGCGGGGCGAGAACCCGGCCTGCAGTGCGGCGACCCGGATTTCGTCGAGAAGGCGTATGAGGGTGGCGTGCCGATGGGCGGCGAGATCGGACCCGTGCGTGGCAACCGCAGCCCGCGTTTCGGCGTGTTGGCGTTTCGCGACGCCGGCACGCCTGGTTCTCCCGGCGCGCCGCTGCAGCGGCTGCAGATCGTCAAGGGTTGGGTGGACGCGGCCGGGCAGTCGCACGAGAAGGTGTTCGACGTCGCCGGCTCGCAGACCGACGCCACCGTCGACACGAATACCTGTGAAGCCTCGGGCCCGGGCTTCGACAACCTTTGCGTGGTGTGGCACGACCCGGAATTCGACGTGACGCAGCGGGCGTTCTATTACGCCCGGTTGCTCGAGAACCCGACTTGTCGCTGGAGCACGTATCTCTGCAATGCGCAGGGGATCGACTGCGACAACCCCGGTTCGGTGCCGGCGGAGTGGGCCGAGTGCTGCAGTCCGCTGGTCGTGAAGACAATCCAGGAGCGCGCCTGGTCGTCGGCGATCTGGTACCGCCCGGAGGGGCTGGCGCGGCTGACCGGCTCGATCCGTCCGCGCGGTGACGCGTCGCACGTGCTGCGCCTGACGCTGCGCACCGGCGAGGGCACCGCGATCGATCCGGCGACGCAAGATCTGACGGTGGCGCTGCAGGACGATGACGAGGTGTACCGCGTGACCATCCCGGCCGGCACGATGCAGGTCGCGCGTCCGGGCTCGTATCGTTGGAGCGACCCGACAGGGAGCCTCGGCGGCATCCGCAGTGTGCAACTCGACCAACGCGCCGGTGGCGCGACGCGCCTGCGTCTGCGCACGGTGCCGCTCCCCCTGCCCGGCGCGGATTTCGTCGATCATTTCATGGAGGTGTCCGTTCGTGCAGGCACCACCGAGATCGTCTCGACGCCGCTATGGCGGGCGAAGGGTGGCAAACTGCGGGTCAGTTCCTGACCGGGCCGTATGATGCCGCTAGCGGATGCGGTGTGATCACACGAGCGGATGCGGGATGACCAAGCGACTTCTACGCAGTCCGCTCGCGCACTTCGCGATCGGCGGGGCGTTGCTCTACGCGATCGTTCACGGCACACCGGCGGCGCGCGAAGCGGAGGGCGCCGCGCCGGAGCCGGTGGTGATCACCGCGGCGGATGTCGCGGCGCTCCTGCGCGACCACTCCCGCGAAACCGGGCTGGCGCCGTCCCCGGCCGACGAGGCCGCGCTGGTCGACCGGGCGATCGATAGCGAGTTGTTGTTTCGCGAAGCGCTTGCACGCGGCCTCGACCAGGATCGCAGCGTGCGCAACTGGTTGGTCGAGCAAATGCGAACTCTCGACCCCGACGCTCCCGCTGGCGACGACGAACTCCATGCGCAGGCTCTGTCGCTCGGGCTCGGTCGAACCGATCTCGTCGTGCGCCGCATTCTGGTCCAGAAGATGCGCCTGTTGGCGGCTCGCGAGCACGAGCAACCGCCGACGGACGACGTGTTGCTCGCGTACTACGCCGCGCACGCCGCGGACTACGCGGTGGCCGAGCGCGTCACGCTTTGGCACGCCTTCTCGTCGAACCGCGCGCGGCAACCGGCGGAGGATCTCCTCGGCGAGTTGCGTCGCGGTCATGTTCCGCCGGACGAGGGCGCGCGCCGCGGCGAGACGTTCGCCGCGCCCTCCCACCTGCGGGCGCAGTCCCGAGCCGACGTGGCGAGGCGATTTGGCGCCGACTTCGCCGATCGCCTGGCGGACGCGCCCGTCGGCGAGTGGAGCGGGCCGTTCGCCTCGCCGTACGGCTGGCACGTGGTGTGGGTCGAACGACGCGCTGCCAGCGAGATCCCGCCGTTGGATGCCGTGCGCGGGCAGGTCAGCGAGCGCTGGCTAGACGAGCAGCGCACCCTCCGCCTGCGCGACACCCTGCGTTCGCTACGCGAGCGCTATCCGCTGGTCGTCGAGTCGACGGCGTGGCGCGATCGGGGGCAGTCGTGATCGGGCGGAGTGCGGCACTCGGCGTCGCTGCCGTCTTGTGTCTCGGTTGCGGACCGGCGTTCGGACACGGGCTCGACCCGGCGTTCCTGTCACTGCGCGACGCGGGAAATGGCGTGTTCGACGTGACGTGGCGCACGGCGGCGCAACGCCTGCCGGGCGCGAACGTCCAACCGCTCCTGCCGACCCGCTGCCGGCAGCTGGGGCCATCGAACACCGAGGTCGGGTCGGATCAGGTCACTCTGCGCTGGTCGGTCGACTGCGGGCGAGAGGGGCTCACCGGGGAGACGATCGGCGTCCAGGACCTCGATGCCGCCAAGATCAACGCGCTGTTGCGCGTCGAAGAAGCCGGGCGACCGACGGTCCAGGTGATCCTCAATCCGTCGCGCGCTTCGTATACCGTGCCCGCGCAACCGTCGTCGTTCGACGTCGTGCGCGATTTCGCCGCGCTCGGTGTCGAGCACATCCTCACCGGACCCGACCATCTGCTGTTCGTCTTCGGACTGCTGCTATTGGCGCATGGCGGAGCAGCGCTGCGGAAGACCGTGACGGCCTTCACCCTCGGCCACAGCGTCACGCTGTCCGTCGCCGCGCTCGGGATCGCCGCCGTGCCGTCGCGACCGATCGAGCTGTTGATCGCGTTGAGCGTCCTGGCGCTCGCGGTCGACCTCGCGGGAGCCGACGATCGGACGACAACGTTGCGTCGGTTCCCGTGGTTGATGGCGGCCGGCTTCGGCCTCCTGCACGGGTTCGGTTTCGCCGGAGCGCTTGCCGAGACCGGATTGCCGGCCGGCGAGATCCCGCTGGCTCTGCTGTCCTTCAACGTCGGCATCGAGATCGGGCAACTCTGCTTCGTCGCCGTCCTGCTGCTCGCCGGTGTCGCGGCGCGGCGAGCCGTGCCAGCGACGGCGCGCATGCGCAACGCCGCGGTCTACGCGATGGGCGTGCTCGCGGCGTTCTGGAGTATCGAACGCGCCGTCGAATGGCTCGGCTGAGGATCGTGCGAACCCAACCCGATCGGCGCGTCAGCGGGTTGGATTCGCGGCGATGAATGCGAGCAGTCGGCGGATGAGTTCGTCCGGCGCGTCCTCTTGGAGGAAGTGGTTGGCGTCGGGCAGTACGGCATGAGCTTGACCGGCGGCGCCGGGGAAGTGCCGTTGCAGGCGTCGATCGCCGCCGGGGGCGACCGGGTCCAGGGCGCCCCAGAGCGTGAGAAACGGTTTGCCGAACGATGCCAGCTTCTCCCAGGCGGCGCGGTTGAGAGGTAGGCCGGGATTGTCGGGCTGGACGGCGATCAGCATCGGGAATTGCAGGATGCCCGCGTGATACGTCGGGTCGGGGAAAGGCGCCTTGTAAGCAGCCAATTCGCCGGGGGTGATTCGATGCGTCATGCCGGCGGCGATCATCTGGTCGAGTGGGAACTCCACCGCGTCGCGCATCATGCCGACCCACATCTTCATGAAAGCGCTCTCACCTTCGCCGAGCGGCATGCCGGTATTGGCCGCGACGACGCGCGCGAAACGATCAGGGAACTCGGCGACGAGGTGCAGTCCGAGCGTACCGCCCCAGTCCTGGCAGAAGAGCGTCGCGTCGCGCAGATCCACGGCCAGCAACCACTTGCGCATCCAGTCGATGTGGCGAGCGAGGGTGTAGTCGGCGCGAGCCGCCGGTTTGTCGGAGCGACCGCAGCCGACCAGATCGACCGCCACGACGCGATGCCCGGCGGCGGCGAGCGGCCGGATCCAATGCCGGTATAGATAGCACCACGTCGGGTTGCCGTGCAGTAGCAGCACCGGGGCGGCGTCGCGCGGCCCCTCGTCGATGTGGTGGATGCGGATCGCGGTGCCGTCGGCGTCGGCGATCTCGGTGTAGCGCGGCGCGAAATCGAAATCCTCGAGCCCGGCGAAGCGCTGATCCGGAGTGCGCAGTACCTTCATTCCCCATCTCCTACCGCCGGCGACCGCCGCGGGTTCACGTGGCGGATTGCTCCCACAGCGAGAGGACGTGCCCGTGCGCCGGCAGTGTCCGTCCTTCCAGGGTGTCGTTGAATACGCGCGCGACGGCTTCGGGTCCGTAACCCCGCTGCACCCGCAGCCAGCCGTCGGCGAACTCGCGAAAGGCGCCCCACGCGGCGGCGAGCCGCTCCTGGAACACGGCGGGACCCCACTCGGCGACGCGCTTCTGGATCTGCGACGGGGCGAAGAAGAACTGCGGCTTCGGGCCCGGCAGGGCGGCGCCGTCGTGCGGCGCCTGCCAGTGCGTCGCGCCGATCGAACACGAATGGCGCAACTGCTCGCCGAAGTGCTCGTGCACCTTGCGGAGAACGCCGCCGTCGCCCGCCATGTCGACGAACACCGCCGGCGTCGAAGGATCGAGCGCGCCGACCTCATCGTACGTCAGCACCGAGTCGTAGCAGCCGAGACCGCGCACGAAATCGAGGTTGCGCGCCGAGGTGAGGCCGACGGCCTTGGCCACCGCCGCGCGTGAGACCTGAAACCCGAGAGCGATCGACGTCTTGCTCGAGGCGCTCGAGATGACGACGGAGGTGGCCCCGTAGTGGCCGTGCTCGGCGAGGAAGTCGTCGGCCAGAAACGACGTCAGGAAGAGGCCGCGCAGGAGCATCAATTGATCTTCGTGGTTTGCCTGGTACAGCGGATCGGCCGCCACCGGCCTGTACTGGTTGTAGGCCGCCGCCAGCTCGGCGCGATGCGCCGCGCCGTCGACGATCTGGGACGCGTCGACCTGACCGGGCTCGATGACCAGGTAACGCGACATCGGATAGAAGCCGAAGCAGCGGGTTCCCTCGGAGACCGCCGGGTGCCTGGACTGGATCACATCGCCGAAGCCCATGACAGGAATCCGCCCCCAGCCGTCGGGGGCGGGGAAGAACCGCCAGTATCCAAGCATATCGCCGGCCAACGCGTAGGAAATGTTGTTCGCGGTCAACGCGAAACGGTCGACGCGAAACAACACCTGACCGGCCCCCAACTCCGGCACTGGCCCGGCGACCTGGCGCTGTTGCTTCCAATCGCTCTTGTCGACGAGATAATCGAGGCCGGCAGGGGTTCCGCTCATTGTGTTCTCCTCCGATAGACCGCTTGAACTTCTGGCATACGGCGTGACAAAACGTCAAGGCAATCAACCGGAGCGAGGAGGTCACATGAGCGCGGAACTCTTGATCTACGGCATGAAGGGGTCGCCTTTCGTGCGCAAGGTGCAGGTGCTGTTGGCGGAGAAGGGGATCGCCTACGACTTCAAGGGCGTGAACATCTTCCCCGCGCCGGATTGGTTCGTGGAGATCAGTCCGGCCAAGAAGATTCCGGTGCTGCGTGATCGATCGGTCGCCGAGGAAGGGGAGGGTGGAACGATCGCCGACTCTTCGGCGATTTGCGCGTACCTCGAGCGCAAGCACCCGACCCCGGCTCTCTACCCGAGCGAGGCTTTCGAGTACGGGCGAGCGTTGTGGTTCGAGGAGTACGCCGACTCCGAGCTCGCCGCGCGCGTCGGCTTGGGATTGTTCCGCCCGCTCGTCGTCGCGCGGCTGCTCGGCCAGGAGCCCGATGTCGAGCGCGGGCGCAAGACCCTGCGCGAGGAGCTGCCGCCGCTGTTCGATTATCTCGAGCGGGCCCTCGGCGGCGGCGACTACCTGGTCGGTGGCATCTTCGGCGTTGCCGACATCGCGGTCGCTTCGCAGATCGTCAACCTGCGCTTCGCTGGCGGCGATGTCGACGCGGGGCGTTGGCCGCGCCTGGCCGCGCACGCCGACCGGGTGCTGGCGCGGCCGAGCTTCGCCGCTTGTATCGACGACGAGCGTCGCTTCTTCCCACCCGGCGATTATGAACTGTGACAGGGGCGACGGACGGGGGGCGGGGGGCGAGGGTGAGGCCCCGGCTCGTCCGGACTACGCGACGGCTTTGATGGCGCCGCGCGAATTGCACATGGAGATTCTCGACACGACCAACCGCGACGTCTGGCAGACGATCGAGCCGGTCTCGCTGCAGGTGTACAAGGCGTTCGTTCTCGATCCACCTTGGGTGAAGGTCGGTGTCGGGGTGTCGGTGATGGACGAGCACTGGTTCGATCGTTCGCCGGGCGCGGCGGAAAGCGGCGCGATGGAAGTGCGCGACGTGGGCGGTCGCCGCTTCGCGTTGTGCGCGCGCGCGCCGGCCGACGGCGGGACACTTCCGGCGGGACCGGGTGGTCCGCGGCGGTTGTTGGTGGAGAAACATCACGTCGTGCGCTATCGCGCCGGACGCACCATATCGATCCTGAGCACGCCCGACGCGGGCGAGTACGTCCATGTCGTCGAGAGCGGAATCGCGCGCGAGCCCCTGGTTCTGCCACCCGGATGGGAGGTGCGATCGGTCGAGCTTGCGGCCGACTGGATCGTGCGACTGCCCGTGCCGACAACGGCGTACTTCTTCGCCAACCGCGACGGCTACCAAGGCCCGCTGTCGGCGTTGCCGGACGGGAGCGCGGCGCGATGACGGTAGTTGGCTACTCTTTCGGGGCTCCTGGCTCGATGCCGAGGCGGGTCAGGAGATAGGCGTACTCGAAGGCGATTTCCTTGAACATGTTGTAGCGGCCCGAGGCGCCGAAGTGGCCGCTGCCCATTTCGGTCTTGAGCAGGAGTTCGTTGTCGTCCGTCTTCGAGTCCCGCAAGCGCGCGACCCACTTGGCCGGCTCCCAGAAGCCGACGCGCGGGTCGTTGAGTCCCGCCGTCACCAGCATCGCCGGGTAGGCCTGCTCACGGACGTTTTCGTACGGGCCGTAGGACTTGATGTAATCGTAGTACTTCGGATCGGCCGGATTGCCCCATTCGTCGTACTCCGTGACCGTGAGCGGCAGGGACGGGTCGAGCATGGTGTTGAGGATGTCGACGAAAGGAACCGAGGCGAGCACGGCGCGGAACAGTTCCGGACGCATGTTGACCACCGCGCCCATCAGCAGCCCACCGGCGCTGCCGCCGCTGATCGCGAGGCGCGCAGGCGAAGTGTAGCGGCGCCGGATCAGGTGCTCGGCGCAGGCGATGAAGTCGTGGAAGGTGTTCTGCTTGCGCAGGAACTTGCCGTCCTCGTACCAACGGCGGCCGAGCTCGCTGCCGCCGCGGATGTGGGCGATGGCGAAGATCACGCCGCGGTCGATCAAGCTCAGTCGGATCGACGAGAACGCCGGGTCGCGGCTGAGGCCGTATGAACCGTAACCGTTGAGCAGGAGCGGGCTGCGTCCGTCCAGCCGAGTCCCGCGCCGGTAGACGAGGGAGATGGGAATGTCGTTGCCGTCGGCGCCGCGCGCCCAGATGCGCTCGGTCTGGTACTGCGCCGGTTTGTATCCGCCCAGTACGGGCGTGGTCTTCAGCAACTCGCGCCGGCGCGAGCGCATGTCGTACTCGTACACGGACGCCGGGGTGACCAGGGACGTGTAGATGAAGCGCAGTTTGTGGGTGTCGAAGTTGGGATTGTGGCTGGCACCGACGTCGTAGGCCGGTTCGTCGAAGCCGATGCGATGACCGCGCGCGCCCGAGTGCTTGCGGATCGAGATGTGAGGTAGGCCGCGCTCGCGCTCGTGCACGACGAGATGGTCGGCAAACAGGTCGACGCCCTCGACCAGGACGTCGGCGCGGTGAGCGATCACCGTCTTCCAGTGTTTCTTGCCTGGGGAGGCGACGGGTGCCCGCGCAATCTTGAAATTGATGGCGCGCTCGTTGTGGGTGATGAAGAAATGATCGCCGGCGTGATCGACGCCGTATTCGATTCCGGTCTTGCGCGGTTCGATGACGCGCGGCCGCGCGTCGGGGCGGTCGGCCGGCAGAAAGCGGACCTCGCTGGTGGTCTTGGCGTGCAGGTCGATGAAAAGGAAGCGGCGGCTGCGCGAGAGCGACACGGCGCAATAGACCGCGTCGTCCGTCTCGTGGTGCACGAGTTCGTCGTCGCTCTGCTTTTGCCCGAGGTGGTGGAGGAAGATCTTGTGCGGGCGGTGGGCCTTGTCGAGCACGGTGTAGAGCAGGGAGCGGTTGGTCGTGCTCCAGGCGACACTGTCGACATCGTGCAACGTGTCGCGTCGCAGTCGGCCGGTGCGCAGGTCTTTGAGGTGTAGGACGCAACGCTCGTTTCCCTTGGTGTCGACGGTGTAGGCGAGCAGGCGGTGGTCCGGACTGACGCGCATCTGTCCGAGTGAAAAAAAGGAATGGGGTTTGGCGAGCAGGTTCTCGTCGAGCAGGATCTCCTCGGGGCCGGCGCCGCGGTCGCGCCGCCGGCAGTGGATCGCGTACTGCTTCCCGCGTACCGTGCGCGTGTAATACGAGTAGTCATCGACCGTCACCGGCACGTCCAGATCGGTTTCCTTGATGCGCGCCCGGATTTCGCGGAACAGGCGCCTCTGCAGGACCCGGGTGCCCTTCATGCGGCGGGCGGTGAAAGCGTTTTCCGAGCGCAGGTAGGCGAGGACGTCGGGGTCGTTGCGATCGCGGAGCCAGGAGTAGGGGTCGACCCTGCGATCGCCGTGGAGTTCTATGACTTCCGGTCGTTTCTCTGCGCGCGGGATCTTCACGGTGTGTCTCCAGTCCTGGCGGCTGCCCGGCGCGGCGAGCCGGAATCGGCACTTCGCCACGATTTGTCAGGGATCTCAAGGTGGACCGACTTCCTGCGGCGTCGGTGATACACACCCTCGCATGGGCGACCGGAGAGCCACCGCGGTGCTGTTTCTGGCGATGACCGCGGTCGGGTTGGGCCAGGCGATCTTGTTCGCGATCCTGCCGCCGGCGGCGCGCGACATGGGCCTGACACCGTTCCAGGTGTCGATCATCTTCGTCGTCTCGGCGACGATCTGGATGTTCATGAGCCCCTACTGGGGCCGCCGCAGCGACACCCTCGGCCGGCGGCCCGTGATCCTCATCGGGCTGCTCGGCTTCGCGGTCTCGATGTTGCTGCTCGGCGCGACCATCCAGATCGGCCTGCGGGGTTCCCTACCGGTGATGGCCGTGTTCGGCCTCCTCATCGCGTCGCGTTGCGTGTTCGCCTGTTTCGGCTCGGGCGCGCCACCGGCGTCGCAAGCCTACGTCGCCGATCGCACCTCGCTCAAGGATCGCACCAGCGGAGTGTCGATGCTCAACGCCGCGTTCGGCCTCGGGCAGACCCTCGGCCCCGCCACCGGGGCGCTGTTCGCATCGTTCGGCGTGGTCGCGCCGCTCTACGTGTCGGTCGCCCTCGCGCTCGGCAGCGCCGCGTCCGTATGGAAATATCTCGCGGAGGACGGCCCGCCGGTGGCGCGCGGCGCGCAGCGGCCGAGATCGATCAAGTTCTACGACGCGCGCGTATGGCCGTTCTTTCTCTTGTCCGCGCTGCTCCAGGCGGTGCGGGCGACGACGACGATCACGCTGGCCTTCTTTCTTCAAGACTCGCTGGCGCTGGACGCCCCGGAGACCGTTCGAGCCGCCGGCGTCGGATTCGTAGCGCTCGCGATCGCCGGCGTGGCGACGCAGTTCATCGTCGTACAGGGGTGGCGCCCCACGTCGCGTTGGATGCTCAACGCCGGTGCCGCCGCCTCGCTCGCCGGGTTCCTGTCGTTCGTGGCCTCGTCGGCGATGCTGGGCTACGTCGTCGGCCTCGCGCTGATGGGAGCCGGCTTCGGTCTCATCCGCCCCGGCGCGGCCGCCGGCGCTTCGGTGTCGGTGACGACGGAGGAACAGGGCGAGGTGGCCGGCATGACCAGCTCCGTCGGCGTCGTCGGCAACATCTTCGGTCCGATGTTGGGCTCGGCGCTGTACGAGCTGGCGCCGGTGGCGCCCTACTGGCTGAACGCCGCCCTGATGGCGGTGGCGCTGGTCTTCTCGCTGACCAACCGCGCCGTCCGCCAGACGCGGGGTTGAGGGAATCTGCCGACGAGTCCCGCGGCAGGCGGCCGCGCTCATGGACGCTTGCTGCCGGTTCGACCGGGACGCCGTTCGTGGTGTATCCGTCGGGCGCCGCCGGCGGTTGCCGCGTCGATCAACCATGAGCGCATCGCACCAACACCTTGATCCAACAGAACCGTCGGAGGGCCAGGGGCCTCGGCCCGTCGTCGATCCGTCCAGTTGGGTGAGCACGGTCGTGAAGCGGCAACCGATCGTATCGTGGGCGGAGACGCGGCGGCTGGTGAAGCTCGATCTCGACGCCTACTCGGTCTGGCTGCCGCGCATGCGACCGACATGGCCGACCTGGGCGCGGCTGCTCTACACGGCGATGATGACCCAGACCTTCGCCGCCAATCTGGTCTACCGGCTGCAGATCTTTCTCGACGGAGTTGGGCTCACTCTGCCGGCTTTTCTCCTGATGCGGATGAGCCAGACGCTGTTCTCCGTGTCGATCGGCAGTACCGTTCGCATCGGCGGTGGATTGCATCTCGCGCACGGGCAGATCGTGCTGGACGGTGTGACGACGATCGGCAGCAACGTCAGCATCTCACCGTTCGTCCTGGTGGGGCTGTCGAACCGCGCCGAGCTGATCTTCGAGTTGACCGGGCCGACGATCGGCGACGACGTGCACATCGGCGCCGGAGCGGTCGTCATCGGGCCGATCCGCGTCGGCGACCGCGCCAAGATCGGGGCGAACAGCGTCGTCGTCAAAGACGTCCCGGACGATCACGTCGCCGTCGGGGTTCCCGCGAAGACGCACCGTCGCCGGCTGTGATCGGCGATTGGGGGGCTCGGTGCGTTGGGGCAATCGGGCCCGCTTCAGCTGGTCTCGATGTTGATCGTCAGCGTCTTGCGCAGGGTCGCGGGGTCGTCACCGGTCATCGGCCAGACCGCGTGCCATGAGTTGGGCGTCTTGACGAAGACGAGGCATTGATTGGGTTCGAACGGAAAGGTCTTTCGCACCGTCACGTCGGCGAAGTCGAGGTAGTGGTTCATCGGGTTGAAGATCTTTGTCGGATCCACGGGCCAGACCATCGCGGTACCGCCACCCCATGCATGGTCCCACTCGTCCTCCCGCAGCATCGGGATCACCATCGTGACGATCTTCTTGGGGTCGTCGGTGTGGGGAAGGATGTTGCCGCCGGTGATCGGCATCGCCGAGAACTCGAAGCGCGCCTTCAATGTCGGGAAATGCGGCAGCGGGTTGCCGCGGCGAATCGCTCGCGCCTTGAGGTAAATCTGTCTGGCCAGGCCTGGCAGCGGAAAGCCGAGATCGATTCCGCGCGACTTCAGCATTGCCAGGGCGCCATCGATGAAGGCGCGCGACTTGATGTACGCGTGGAACTCACGCCAGGGCGGTGTGCTCGACACGAACCCGCGGTAGTTGGAGCGGTTGTTCACTTGCGACAGGGAGTACTTCCCGCCTTTGGCCGCCTTGTACTCGAACAACGAAACCGGCGGGAACGCCTCGACGAGCCGATTGTATGAGTGCGGGTCGAGTACCGGTCGCGCTACGCCGATCGGAAAGGGGTCATAGTCGAAGGCGATGGTCTCATACCTCAGCATGTCGTCAGGCAGCTCTCGCCAGATTCGCGTCACCGCTGAAGATGCGCTGTTGCTTGCCCCAAATGCTTTTCTCCACCGTGCAGAGCTTCCATCGGACACCGGGGTTGCGGCGCGCCGCCATCTCCATTTGCAACTTCCACCAGCCCGGTGCCTGCAGCGTCACGTGGGCGTTCTCGCCATTCGGCAGCGATTTTCGGGCGGGATAGCAGGCGGCGACCACGTAGACGAATTTTCCCGCGGCGCCAAACATCTCGTCGAGTACCCAGTCGACGTCCTCGTCGGCGATGTGCTCGATCACGTCGGTCGAGATCACGCCGTCGAATTTTCCTTCATAGGGCGCCGAGAAAGGCGCGTACGCGGGGTCGAAACAGGTCACCCGCACACTCGGCCAGGCGGGATGCGTTCTGACGCGGCTATCCGCCGGCTCACTCTCGAGGCGCGCGTAGGCCGTGCCCTTGCCGGCGCCGAAATCGAGGAGCGTCTTCGCCTGCGTCTGCGCGATCAGCGCGGAGATCTCCGCCTCGTGCTTGCGCAGGGTATGGCCGTCGAAGGTGTCATCCGCCGACATTCCCAGACTCGCGTCTCCCGCGGCGTGCATAAGCCGGTTCTGCTCGATCATCTGGCCGAAGCGCCGGCTGGGACGGTCCGCGGTGAAGATTGTGAATCCGGCTTTGTCGGCGGCGCGCTCGAGCGCGAACCACACCTCGCCGTCGGGATGCGGGTGGTAGCGCAACTGCTCGGGGAAGGGCTGCCACGGCTGGGTCTGAAGGGTGGTGAAGTGGAAGCACTTCGACTGCCCTGCGCGGTATTCCTCGTCGCGCGCGTTCCATTCGCCGGCGAGCTTGCCCCACAACTCGTTATCGTGGGTAATGGCTCGAAAGTAGGCGTGTCTCTTGCCCAGCTTCGCATCCTCGAGTGTCCAATAGTCGATCATCTTCGCGCAGTCGATCAGCATGACCGACGTCTCGCGCCCGGTGACACCGAGGATCCCCGCGCCGTTCATCTCGATGTCGAACAGTTCGGCCGGGTCGGAGAGGTAGATCTGGTCCACGTCGTTGTAGATGGCGCGACCCTCGCCACCGACGAACGCCGGGATCGCATAGCGATAGTTCGTGAATCCGGTCTTCCAGCCCGTCCGGTCGAAGCCGAGGAGATCCTTCATCATGTGGATCTCGTAGACGCGTGCGGGATCGCGTACCTGGCGGATCGCCCAGACGAACACGCGCTGCGCGCGATACTGGCGCGGCTCGGTGCCGAGGAAGATTCTCACCGGTGGTTTCCCGCTCGGGGCGACGCCCGGCTCGACGTCGAGGCGCACCAGCTCGGGCGCGTCGCGGAACCCTTCGTTGTGGCCGCAGTCCCTGCGCAGCCAGTAGGACAGGGTGCGGTCGTGCCAACGTGTCTTGAACTGACGTTCCTTCTTGAACTTGTCTGCCATGATGTCCCTTGCCCGGGGTCGGGGAGGCCTCGCGCGCGGATGCGACAGGCTACTCGCCGACCGCCAGAACCCGTCCGTCCGGACTAATAAGCGAGACGCCCGCCCGGATCAAATTGCTCCGCGTCGCCAGCGGCGCTGTGTGCTTCCCATTCGGCCCGCAGGGCATCGCTGACGATGACCAGTTCGCCGACGTAACCGTCGAGCAATACGAGGAGGAAAGCGAGTTCGCTTTCGAGGCTGTGGCCGGGCGAATAGGCGTTGGGAGTGGTGATATCGCCCGGATAGGACCCCGCCTGGTGCCGGAAGAGATCGATCCCGGCGATGATCAGCCGCGCGGGTTGCAACGCGACGGCCACCGCGAGCATCGCCGCGCCATTGGTCGGCCGCAGGACGCCCCAGTCGAAGCTACGTAGGATCGGTGCCATATCGTGGACGTCGAAGAAGCGCGACCGGCGAAATAGCGGGTTGAACGTCCGCAACGCGGCGAACCGAGCGGCCGCGTCCGGGGTCTGTAAACCGAAAATTGCCGGCCCGACGGCCCGCATCGACGGCTTGCCGCCGGTGAAGACCACGTCGGGTGCGGTGAACCTGCCTCGCTGCTGCCAGCCGTGGTTGACGCGAAACAGCGCGTCGTAGCCGATCGCGTCGAGCGTCTGGTCTTCCGATGACGGCCCGTTGCCGAGACACAGGATTGTCTCTGGCGAACGCAGCGCCGTGCGCAGCGCGTCGAGATCGTCGTAGCGCACCAGTCGCAACGAAAGCAGCCCGCGCCAGCGCGCATCGCGGGTGAGTTCGGACACGATCCATCCAACCCCGCGCCGGCCGCGCCGAAGCGGCTTGAGATCGCGGGCCAGCATTTCGCCGAGAAGGTCGACCGCTGCGTCGATCGTCATACGGCGCGAGCCGGTGGCCGGTGATTGCGGCGCGCCGGTGGGGTCGATTTCGATCTGAGTTTCACAGACGGCCGCGAGATGTGGACCGAGAGGAGGGTCGCCGGCATCGCCGACGGCCACCGTCGTGATGGCGCGGCGCCGCAGTCCCGCGATCAGCGCGCGCGGCGCCTCGCGCACCGGCGCGAGAAACACCGCGACCCGAATGTCGCAGCGTTTCAAATAACTGACCACGGCGATGCCGTTGGGCATGGGTAGGACGCGGCACGAAGGGAAGCGCTCGGCGAGCCAGCCGCGCAGGGCTGCATCGCGCGCCGAAAGGAGCACGCGCAGGCGATCGTAGCGGTTCGATACGGCGGCGATCGTCGGGGCGAACGCTTCGAATCCGGCGCGGTCGTCGCCAATGACCCAGAGGGTGCGCTCGGTCTCGCGCGCGGGCAGTCCGAGCCTTGCGTATACCGCCTCGCCGGTGGTCATTCGTCGGCAGCCGGCGTTCGCACCAACAGGGCGGCGATGCGGTGGGCGATGTGCGATCCGTCGTCGGTCGGCGCCGGTGGCATCGTGTTCATCCCCGAACTGAACAGCGCCGCCCGCCCGTCCGCGACCATCCGTTGGTGCATCAGCGCCAGGTCGCGCGGCGCCGTGACCCAACCCCGCGATAGAATTCGCCGGGAGATGGAACCCCACAGCCCGGATTCGTCGGCGCCACGGCGCAATGCCGTGGCGACCCGCTGCTTGAGTCCGGGCGCTTTCGGCTCGAGCGGATAGATCGTCATCGGTCGGCGAGTGGCGGCGGCTTCGGCGAGCATCGATTCGCTTTCGCCGGTGACGACGATCAAGTCCGCCGACGCCAGGTATGCCAGATACGGGTTCTCGTGCCGGTCAGGCGCCCACACGTGGAAATGGGCGTCGGGCGCCGCGACCCGCATCGCGGCGATCGCCGCGTCGGGAGTCCGCCGGCTGGTGACGATCGCAAGCCCGCCGCCCAACGCTCGTGCCGCCGCGGCGACGCTACCCGCCATTCTCAAGGCGAAATCAGCATCGAGCTGATGCTGCACCGTCGGGCCGCCGACCAACAGCAGCACGCGCGGTTGCCGCAGAGCATCGAGCAGCCCGGGATGCGTCGCGCGCGCGGCGGCCAGCGCCGCTTCGTCGACCTGCGTCGGTGGCACCACCAACTCGACGAGGTTGCGATGCGGTAGCAACTGAAAATGCGCGCAAGCGACGGTCAGATCGATCCCCCGCGGGTCGTTCGCCGCCTTGCGGCCGAGCAGCACGATCCGCGTGCGCCCACCGCTCTGGCGCTTGATCCAGCGGGCGACCGGGACGATCCGCCGCCCCATGCCGATGACGAGATCGGGCCAGGGTTGCGCGAAGGAAGCGCTGCTTCGGTCCAGCGAGATCAGTGAGGCGCCGAGTATCTGATTGGGCAGCCGGTTCAGCCGATTGAACGCCAGTCGCTTCTCATCCCACGGCCAACCTAGCCCGCGCGCGAGGCCGATCACTTGAGTGCGGTGGCCGGGACGGTCGTCGGTCAACAGCCAGACGCGCGGCACGTCGTCGGAACCCCTCGCGGTGTCAGGCTGGGGTGGGTCGTCCGTCGTCATCGAACGATCCGGCAAGTGTTCAACGTTGAGTGACAGTTTCCATTCCTTGACCGACGGGCTAGAAGCGTCCCGCAACATCGCAGAAGTGCTCGTTCATGCCAATACTCGTCCTGATGCGTCATGGCACCACCGTTTGGGGGCATGAAGGCCGCTTCGTCGGCTGGGCGGATACGCCGCTGAACCCGACCGGCCGCGGCGAGGTCCGCAATGCGGCAAACACCTTGTGCAAGGCCGGCGTATCCTTCGACGTTTGCTTCACCTCGCGGCTGCTGCGTGCGCGGGAGAGTTTGAGCATCGTCGAGGAGACGATGGAACCCACTGCGTGCGAGACCATCAGCGACTGGCGGCTCAATGAGCGCCACTACGGCGCATTGCAGGGGGAGACTCGCGCGGCGATGGTCGGCCGCTACGGCAACGATCAGATCGTCGCGTGGCGACGCTCGTATTCCAGCCAACCGCCGCCGCTCACCGATGACGACCCGCGTTGGCTCGAACAAATCGCGCGGTTTCCCGATATCCCCCGCGACCAGCATCCTCGAGGCGAAAGCCTGGGGGATGCCGTCGTGCGCATCGAGCCGGTTTGGCACGAGCGCATCGCCGTTGAGCTGCGCGCGGGCAAGAACGTGCTGATGGTCGCCCACACCAGCTCGATGCGCGCGATGGTGCGCGCGATCGAGAAGTCCAGCGACAGCGAAAGCGCCGACATGCGCTTCGCGACGGCCGTGCCCCGGTTCTACGAATTCGACGAGGCTTTGGGGGTGAGATCGAGCGGCGATCTGAAGTCCGGTCTGAGGCTGAGGCTGCGATACTGGGGCACGCGTTTGAAGCCGCGCCGGTTGGGCCGGATTTGACGACCGACTAACCCTAAAAGGTCGTTTCGAGGAACTTCACGACCTCGTCCGAAAATGAATCGGGTCGTTGCAGGTGCGGGTGGTGGCCGGCGCCGGGGATGGTGACGCGCTGGGCTCGCAAGATTCGCAGGCGGTCGTCCAACTCGGTGGCCGGAAGCGCGAGCGGTGAGTCGCTGCCGTCGATGTACAGCACCGGACAGGTGACGCGCCGCCAGAAGGCGCGCGCCTGGGCGGTGTAGTACGGCTGCGGCGAACCCGTCTGGTGCAGTGGGTCGAATTTCCAAGAGCGGGCGTCGCCGTCGGCGCGTGTCCCGTGCTCGGCCATGTGGCGCGCGGCTTCCGCGGAGAAACGGAAGACGCCTTCGTGCAGACGCCGCTCCGCGGCTTCCAGCGTGAAGCGACGCGGCGTTCGCTCCGCCAGCCGCGCCAGATCCTCGACCCATTCTCGATGGCGGTCCGGCGCGATGTCCGGATCGCTGTCCGGGACGCCCAGGCCTTCGACGGAGACCAGCGCCGATACCCGGTCGGGAAAGGTCCCGGTGTAGGTCACGGCCGCTCCCCCTCCCATCGAATGCGCGACCAGAGCGACGCGCTCGGCGAGCTGCGGCACGATGGCGGCCAGATCCGCGGTGTAGTCGGCGAAGTGATAGTAGCCGCCGGCGCCGATCCACTCGGAGTCGCCGTGGCCGCGCCAATCCAGGCCGTACACGTGATAGCCGGCGGCGACGAGACGCGGCGCGACCATGTGCCAGGTATGGGCGTGCTCGAGATATCCGTGCAGCAGCACCACCACGGGGCCCGACTCACCCCACTCCAACAGGTGGTGGCGAAGTCGATTCGCGGTGACGAGGTGGGATCTCGGCGAATCCCCCAGCAGCGGAGGGAGGTGGGCGGAATCGCGGTTCGGCATCCGCGAGTCTCTAGTGTGACGGGGAACACGGCGCAACGGCGCCGCGCCCGCTGGTACTGCCCACTTTGCCCCGACGCCCTGCCCCGCCGATCATGTCGAGTGCGAGCGTAGCGAGCGTATCGAGACACGCTGCATGTATGGCAAGGCCTCTCGATACACCGGCCCTGCGGGCCGGCACTCGAGGCAACCGGTGAGGGTCGCCCGAATGGGCAAATCAGGACAGTACCCGCACGGTTCGATGCTGGTGTTTCGGCCGGTCTTGTGGTCCAACGCAGGGGGAAACGATCGCATTCCCGCGCCGATCATCGAAGCGCGGCAAGGCTTGGAGTAATGGCGATGACGCGGCCGCCGAACTGGCTCTGGACCAACGCGTTCAGTACCGAGGACGCAGACGCGGCGACCGTGGACAACGAGCGCGAGAAAGATCGTTGGGCCGCGGCCGGTCGCTACCGTCGGACTCCGAGGAAGATCGCCATGCGGGAAGACGGCCTCGACGCCCTGCTCGACGGATGGCGCCCCGAGTCGCCGTTGATCGACCGCGCGACGCGTGTCGTGGCCTTCGGAAGTTGCTTCGCCGCTCGGTTCGCCGAGTGGCTGATCGAGCGCGGCATCAACGCGGCGGTGGGGGATGGGTCGGAGGACGCGATTGTCCGCAACCCCCTCGAGAATCCCTTGACCGTCGCGCAACAGTTCCGGTGGGCGTTCGGTGAGCTGAGCCCGGAACACGTCGTGTGGATCGATCAGACCAAGACCTCCATCCAGCCGACCCCGGAACGGCGCGATCGCATTCGCACGACTCTCGAAGCGGCCGACGTCCTGTTGATCACCTTCGGTATCGCCGAGTACTGGCTCGATGCCGCCTCGGGCGAACCCATGTGGCGCACGCCCCTCGAGAGCATGTACGAGCCCGCGCGACACCTCCATCGCGTGGCGACGGTGGCCGAGGTGTCGCAGGCACTCGAGACGATCGAGCGCCTGCGCGCAGCGTTCCTGCCGGAGACGAAGATCGTGTTCACCGTATCCCCTCAGAAACTGAGCGGGACGTTTCGGCCCGTCTCTCCGCTCACGGCCAACTCGGCATCCAAGGCGGTCATCCGGGCCGCCCTCGACGAGTTTCTCCGCGATCATCCGGAGCGGAATCGAGCGCTGTTCTACTTTCCGAGCTACGAGATGGTGTGTGACGTGATGGTCGATCCATTCGAGGACGACAATACCCATCTCGCGGAGTGGCATGCGCGCAAAGTCGTCGCGACGTTCGCGCGCACCTTCAGCTCCATCGCGGTCGACGACGATCCGGGCGGTGGCGTATCCGATGAACTCCACCAATCGGTCCAGGCGCTCGAAGAGCGGAGCGTCGCCCTGCAGCGCATCTGCGACGATCGGCTCCGCGTGATCCGCGAGCAGACGATTGCCGTCGAGGCGCTGCGGCGCATCTGTGACGAACGTCTCGAACTGATCCGCGAACTCGATCGCGCGGTCGAGGGACTCCGCGGGCAGGCGACCATCGCTGCCGATCTGCAGCGCATCTGCGATGAGCGCCTCGCGGTGATCCAGGAGCTCGATCGGGCGGTCACGCACCTCCGCGCGGTGTCGACACCACCTCTTCCCGCGGACCCTCCAAGCGTAGCGTCAGCGCTGCACGAAGAGACCGAGGCGACGGAACCGAGAGATGAAAAGCGGCCGGACCTCGGAGATTTCCCGCCACCGGGAGCGATCTCGTGACGCGATCGTCGACCGCGTTCAGCTCATGGCCGGGTGGCAATGAAAAGCGCGTCGCGACGGGCTTGCTCGACGAAGGTGCCCGCGACGCCGGCGCGGTCGAGCGCGGCGCGAAGTTCGCGCAGATCGGTCTTCCAGAACGACGCCAGACAGCGGAGATGCTCCTCGACGCGGCCCGCGTCGCGTCTCGCTCGCGGCTTCTCGAGTAGAAACTCGGCGATCGCGCCCAGCGGCGCGGGCTCGGTGCCGGTCAGCAGCGTCTCGACGTGGGCACGGACCTCGGGATGCAACTTGCGAAATCCGACCAGGCGCGACCCGCGCCTTCGCGGATGCGGTGGCAGGTGCGATACGGGCTCGATGTGGGCGAGCAGCGACAACAGCTCGATCATCGTGTCGAATGCCTCGCGGGTTCGCGGCCGCGAACGGAAGGCGCCGTGCCACCGGAATCCGAGCCGGTCGTACGCCTCGGGCCGCGTGGTGAAGCAGAAGAGGTCGTGGTCGGGCAGCGCGCGGAAGCCAATCGCCGGGTAGAGGAACGAGAACGCGCCGTCGACGTTGTAGCGCGGGCGCAGGGACTGGATCAGCGCGTTCTCTTGGAGCAGTGCTTCGCGTTCGGATTCCAGCGCCCGCACTTCCAGCGACGCGGCGCGCCGCACGAGGATTCGCATCTTGCGGTGCAACTTGCGGCGGCTCGCGTTGCGGTACGTGAACAGACGCCTGCGCAGGCTTACGGCCTTGCCGACGTAGATCACGTCGCCGTTCTCGTCGCGAAAGAGATACACGCCGGGAGAGTTGGGCAGCGATGCGACGAAGTCGGCGCCGAACTTCTTGTCGAAGATTTTCCCTGCCACCCTATCCGCCCCACCTTCCCGTCCGCTCCGACCTACCTACCCTCCTCTGGCTCAAAAAGCTCGCGCAGGGGCGCGGAGTACGCCGAGATCGAGTGTTCCGGGACCCGCACCTTTTCTCCGCGGGAGATCTTCTCAATCCAGATCGCGCAGCCACTCGGCGATGCCGGCGCCGATCTCGTCCGCGGAGTCCTCCTGGATGAAGTGAATGCCCTTGACGGTGATCTCCTTCTGGTTCGGCCAGGTGCGGCAGAATTCCCGCGGTGCGCCGCGCAGGATGGCGCCCGGTTCGGCGTTGATGAAGAGCTTCGGCACGGGCGATTTCTTCAGCCACTGGCCGTAGCTGGCGACGATCTCGCAGACGTCGGCGGGCTCTCCTTCGATCGGGATCTGCCGCGGCCACGTCAGGGTGGGGCGGCGTCCCTCACCGGGCTCGGCGAACGGCCGGCGGTACTCGTCCATCTCCGCGTCGCTCAGCTTGCGCGCGATCGACGTCGGCAGCACGGCTTCGATGAACAGGTTCTGTTCGAGAACCATCACCTCGCCCTTCTCCGAGCGAAACGCCTGGAAGATGTCCTTGGCCGCCTTCGGCCAGTCCTCCCACGTCACCGGTTGGACGATGCCCTCCATGTAGGCGATGCCCTTGACCGCGTCTCGATGTTGATTCGCCCAATCGAAGCCGAGCGCGGATCCCCAATCGTGAATGACCAACGTGACGTTCGACGAGACGCCCAGGTCAGCGAGAAGCGCATGCAGATACCTGCGGTGTTCGACGAAGCGGTACGAGTCCGGACCACTGCCGTCGAGCTTCTCCGAATCGCCCATGCCGATCAGGTCGGGCGCGATGCAGCGACCCATCCCTTCGAGATGCGGGATGACGTTGCGCCAGAGGTACGATGACGTCGGATTGCCGTGCAGGAAGACGATTGGGTCACCGCTTCCCACGTCGACGTAGGCCATCCTCTTGCCGTGAATGACGGCATGCTTCTTCTCGTAGCGCATTGCTGCGTCGGGCATCGGATCGGGCCTCCTCGATTCGCCGGGTTCAGGGGGATTAGCAGCCCGTTGAA
>Ga0307505_10000813_pt1 | contig 30481 bp, 28 predicted proteins | sample 23_S_MG_FD_202183 | JGI IMG/M metagenome (GOLD analysis project Ga0307505, IMG submission 202183) | Soil microbial communities from Populus trichocarpa stands in riparian zone in the Pacific Northwest, United States - 23_S | ecosystem: Environmental > Terrestrial > Soil > Riparian zone > Trees... | reverse complement strand
GTTCGGGCGCTACACCAAGAACGTGCCACTCGACATCGGGCTGCGGCTGATCCTCGCGGCCGCCGCCCTCGTAACGATGATGCATCCCGACGAGGCGATCGCGTGGATGGGAGCGATTCCTGCCCTGCTGCTGATTCTCATCGGCACCTGGCGCCACCGTCTCGTCGCGGCGCCGAAGTCGACCGGCGCCTGGACCGAGGAGGAAGTGACCATCCGCTCCGGCGAGGACCTCGACAACATGGCGGCTGAAGCCCGGCGCGACATTGGCTGAGCCGTTTTCCTGACTGTTGCAAGGCCGGCATCAGACGCCGGCCTTTCCTTTTCCACAGCCTGAGTTCGGGCTTTTTTCTGCGGCCAACCGCTCGCTTGACAGGTTCCGCACCTTGTGCGAACGAACGTTCGCTCGCATATATTGCGATGCACCATCAAGGACCTCAAATGAGCCGTTCCGCAGCCTTCAAGCCGGTCGACCGCCGCGAGGAAATCCTCGACGCCGCCCAGCGTTGCTTCGCTCGCGCGGGCTTCCACCAGACCTCCATGCAGGAGATCTGCGCGGAAGCACGCATGAGCCCCGGCGGGCTCTACCGCTATTTCGCATCGAAGGAAGCGATCATTGCCGGCATCGCCGAACGCGACCGCGCCGACGTGGCCGAGCAATTCCGCATGATGCGCGAGGCGCCCAACTTCTTTCAAGGCCTCGAAGCGGCCGCCCGTCACTATTTCGTCGACCGTCCGCTCGATGAGGTCGTGCTCTGCGCCGAGATCATGTCGGAGAGCCGCAGAAGCGCCGAAGTCGACCGCATCCATACTGCCATCGAGGCGGACGTGCAGAAGGGGCTGGTCGAGCTGCTTCAGAAGGCCGCCGCGACCGGCGCCATCGACAAGACCATCGATTTCGAAGCGACCGCCAGCATCCTGATGGCGATCGCCGACGGCTTCGCCTGGCGCCGCGCCGCGGACAAGTCGTTCAACGCCGAGGCCGCCCTGCCCATCGCCATGAAAATGATCCGCGCCATTCTTACGGACAAGGAATCCGCACAATGAAAGCCAGTCGCATCGGAGCGGTCGGCCTGTTCGCCGCCGCCGTCGCGTGGATCGGTTCGGGCTATCTGCTGCCGCACGAGACGCCGGAAAGCACCGCCGCCATTTCAAGCCAGACCGCGGCGGAAAAGCCGTTCCGCGTATCGACCATGCAGACGCAGGTGGTGCCGCACAGCGCCAGGCTCGTTCTGTCGGGCCGCACCATGGCCGACAAGAAGGTCACGATCGCCGCGCGCACCAACGGCGTCATCACCGAACTGCGCGTGAAGCGCGGTGACCGCGTGACCAAGGGTGAGGTGCTCGCCATTCTGTCGGATGAAGCACGCGACGCGCGCGTGATCGAGGCACGCGCCAAGCTCGACCAGAAGACGCGCGAGCGTCAGGCGCGCCAGCAACTGATCGAAAAGGGTTCGCTGCCCCGCCTCAACCTGCTCGACCTTGAAGCGCAGGAGAAGGGTGCCGAGGCCGCACTCGCCACGGCAGAAGCCGAACTGGCGCGCGGCCAGGTCACTGCGCCATGGTCCGGCATCGTGAATTCGGTCACGGCCGAACTCGGACAGAGCATGACCGCGTCCGTTCCCGGCGCCGCGGCCGAGATCGCGCAACTCATCGCGCTCGATCCGATCCTCGCCGTCGTCGAAGCCTCGGAGCGCCGTCTGCACGGCCTGACGATCGGCGCGCCGGCGGAAATCCGTCTGGTCACCGGCGAAACCGCGCGCGGCAAGATTCGCTACATCTCCAAGAGCGCCAGCGACACGACGCGCACCTATCGCGTCGACATCGAGGCGCCGAACGCCGACCTGCGGATTCCCGAAGGAATCACGGTCGAAGTCGCGCTGTCGCTGGAAGCAAAGCCCGCAACCGAACTGCCGCGTTCCGCGCTCATCTTCTCCTCGGGCGGCGACCTCGGCGTGCGCTATGTGCGCGACGACAATTCGGTCGCCTTTGCCCCCGTGACCCTCGCCGAGGACGGCCAGCAGACCATGTGGGTGTCGGGCGTGCCGGACGGCGCGCGCGTCATCGTGCAGGGCCAGGACTTCGTGAGCGAAGGACAGGTCGTCGAGGCGGTGCCGTCGAACGGCGCCAAGACGGCGAAGAACTGAGAAGGCCTCCCGCACCATGATGCGCCGCATTGTCGAATACGCCATCAGCCACGCACGGCTGACGCTCGCCACCCTCGCCTTCTTCCTGATCGCAGGTTTTGTCGCCTATCAGACGATCCCGAAGGAAGCGGAGCCCGATGTCCGCATTCCGATCGTGTACGTGCAGCTCGCGCAGCGCGGCATCAGCCCGGAAGACTCTGAACGCCTGCTGCTACGTCCGATGGAAACCAAGCTCAAGTCGGTTTCCAATATCAAGGAAATGCGCTCGACCGCCTTCGAGGGCGGCGGCTTTGTGCTGCTCGAATTCGAAGCCGGCTTCGATTCCAAGGCCGCGCTCGCCGACGTGCGCGCCAAGACGGATGAAGCCAAGAGCGAACTGCCGCGTGACGCCGAAGAACCGATCGTCCAGGAAGTGAACCTCTCGGCCTACCCCGTCCTCGTGATTGCTCTTTCGGGCAATGTGCCGGAGCGCACGATGCTGGTGGCCGGCCGCACGCTCAAGAACGCGCTCGAACAGGCGCCGGGCGTCCTCTCCGCCGAGTTGCGCGGCGCGCGCGATGAAGCTGTCGAGGTCGTCGCCGAGCCGATGCTCATGAAGAGCTACGGCATCTCGCTCCAGGATCTTATCTCGGTCACGCAGGCCTCGAACACGCTCGTCGCCGCCGGCGCGCTTGAAGGCGAGACCGGCCGCTTTGCTGTGAAAATTCCGTCGCTCGTCGAGCGGCCCGAGGACATGCTGAATATCCCGGTTGCCTCCACCACGGGCGCCACCGTGACGCTCGGCGACATCGCGCAGGTGAAACCGACCTTCAAGGACCCGACGACGATCACGCGCGTCAATGGCAAGCCCGCCATGACCGTCGAAGTCTCGAAACGCACCGGCGCGAACCTGATCGAGACCGTCGACACGGCGAAATACATCGTCGAACAGGTGAAGAAGACCTGGCCGGAAGGGATTCAGATCTCCTTCTCGCAGGACAAGTCGCAGATGATCCGCGACATGCTCGCGGAGTTGCAGAACTCGGTGATTACGGCGGTCCTGCTCGTCACGATCATCATCCTGTTCGCGCTGGGCTTCCGCGCCTCACTCTTTATCGGCATCGCGATTCCGGCGTCGTTCCTCGCCGGCATTCTCGGCCTCTACCTCGCCGGACTCACGATCAACATCGTCGTGCTGTTCTCGCTCATTCTCGCCGTCGGCATGCTGGTCGACGACGCGATTATCGTGTCGGAATTCGCCGAGCGCCGTATGTCGGAAGGCATGCAACCGCGTGAGGCCTATTCCATGGCCGCGGAGCGCATGGCCGGCCCCGTGACCGCGGCGACCCTCACCCGTATCGCCGCCTTCTCCCCGCTCCTGTTCTGGCCGGGCGTCGTCGGCGAATTCATGAAATACATGCCGATCACGCTGATCGCGACGCTCTTCGCGTCGCTCGTGGTCGCGCTGATCTTCACCCCCACGCTTGGTGCCCTGCTGGGCCGCGCGGCGCCTGTGCCGCATGACGACCGCGCCCGCGACTCCGGCCCCTATATGCGTGTCGTGCGCGCGGCGATCCATCGGCCCGGCGCGACACTCGGCCTTGCCTTCGCGCTCCTCATCGTCGTCACGATGGCCTACGGCAAGTTCGGCCGCGGCGTCGAATTCTTCCCCGATGTCGAGCCGGATTTCGGCCTCGTCGTCGTCCACGGCCGCGGCAACCTCTCGATCACCGAGAAGGATCGGCTCGTCGCCGAGGTCGAGAAGCGAGTGCTGAAGCACAAGGAACTTAAGACCGTTTACACCCGCGTCGGCGAGCAGCCGCGCGGCTTGCAGGAACTGACCGAGGACACGATCGGCGTCATCCAGTACGAATTCATCGACTGGAAGCAGCGCCGTCCCGCGCGCCAGATTATGGAGCAGATCCGGCAGGAGACGCGCGACATTCCCGGCGTCCTTGTCGAAGTGACCGCGCCGACCGGCGGACCGCCCACCGGCAAGCCTGTGCAGGTGCAGTTGTCCGCGATCGATCCGGTGAACCTGCCCGCAGCGGCCAAGAAAGCTGCAGAGATGCTCCGTCAGCGCACGGACATCCGCGACCTCGACGACGGCCTGCCGCTCCCCGGCATCGACTGGAAGATCAGCGTCAACAAGGCGGAAGCCGCGAAATATGCCGCCGGCGTCTCGGCGGTCGGCTCCGCGGTTCAGCTTGTCACCAACGGCGTGAAGATCACCGAGTATCGCCCGGCGGGCGTGGACAAGGCGGTCGACATCATCTTGCGCTTCCCGCAGGACCGGCGGAGCCTCGATCAGATCGACGAGCTGCGCATGCAGACGCCGAGCGGCTTCGTGCCGCTCGCCAATTTCGTCGAGCGCGAGCCGACGCCGCGCGTCGGCTTCATCAACCGGGTCGACGGCAACCGTGTCATCACGGTTGCCTCCAACGTCACCGAAGGCACGCAAAGCGCCGTGGTGCAGCAGGAAGTCACGGCCGAATTGAACAAACTGGACCTTGGCGCAGGCGTTACCTGGCGCCTCAAGGGCGAGGACGAGGAACGCGAGAAAGCCTCGGCCTTCCTCGGCAAGGCGTTCGGCACGGCGATCTTCATGATCTTCGCGATCCTGCTCGCGCAGTTCAACAAGCTGACCTCGGTCGGCATCGTGCTGTCGGCGGTCATCCTTTCGACCTTCGGCGTGCTCGTCGGCCTCCTCGTCATGGGTCAGCCCTTCGGCGTGGTCATGACCGGCATCGGCATCATCGCCAACGCCGGTGTGATCGTGAACAACAACATCGTGCTGATCGATACCTATGACCGGCTAAGACGCGAGGGCGTGGAAGCCTATGATGCGATCATCGAGACCTGCCGCGAGCGTGCGCGTCCGGTCGTGCTGACCGCCGTCGCCGCCATTCTCGGCGTGTTGCCCATTGCCTTCGCGGTCAACCTCGAGTTCCTGCATCGCGAGATCAATATCGGCGCACCGGCCACGCAGTGGTGGATTAGCCTGTCGACGGCCATCGTGTTCGGTCTCGGCTTCGCGACCATTCTCACGCTGGTCATTACTCCGGCCGCGCTGATGCTGGTCGAGCAAATGGCCGAGAAGCGGCGGCGAGTCGTGAACCGCTGGTTCCGGCGGAAGCACCCGCAGCCGGCTGAATAAAAAAAAGGGGCCCGCGAGGGCCCTTTTCTCTGCGGCCGGCGGCTCAAGCAGCGCCGGTCTGCGGGTTCACCGATTGCCGCTTCACCGCCAGCTTGTTCAGCGCGTTGATATAGGCGCGCGCCGAGGCGACCAGCGTGTCGGGATCGGCGCCGCGCGCCGTCACTTCCTTGCCGCCCTCTTCGAGCAGCACCGAAACCTCCGCCTGCGCGTCGGTACCTTCGGTCACGGCATGGACCTGATAGAGCATCAGTTTTGCCGTGTGCGGCACGAGCTGGTGGATCGCGTTGAAGATCGCGTCCACCGGGCCGTTGCCCTTCGCCTGCGTCGTGTGCGGCTGGCCGTCGATGTCGAGCACGAGCGTCGCCTGCTGCGGCCCTTGCGTGCCCGCGATCACCGTCAGCGACACGATCTTGATGCGGTCATGCGCCTGCGCGATCTCGTCGTCGACGAGCGCGACGATATCCTCGTCGTAAACAATCTTCTTGCGGTCGGCCAAGTCCTTGAAGCGGTTAAACGCATCGTTCAGCGCATTGTCGCCGAGTTCGTAGCCCATCTCCTTCAGCTTCTCGCGGAAGGCGTGCCGCCCCGAATGCTTGCCCATGACGAGTGAGGTCTGCTTCACGCCCACGTCTTCGGGCCGCATGATCTCGTAGGTCTGGGTGTGCTTGAGCATGCCGTCCTGATGGATGCCGGACTCATGCGCGAACGCATTCCGGCCGACGACGGCCTTGTTGTATTGCACCGGGAACGAAGTGACGGCCGAAACGAGCTTCGACGCGCGCATCAGCATCTGTGCATTCACGCCCGTGTGCCACGGCATCGCGTCGTTGCGCACTTTCATGGCCATCACGATCTCCTCGAGCGCGGCGTTGCCCGCCCGCTCGCCGATGCCGTTGATCGTGCATTCGATCTGCCGTGCGCCGCCCGCGACACCGGCGAGCGAATTCGCCACCGCCATACCGAGATCGTCGTGGCAGTGGACAGAGAAGATCGCCTTGTCGGAATTCGGCACGCGCTCGCGCACCATACGGAAGAGCGCAGCGTACTCCTCCGGCGTCGTATAGCCGACCGTATCGGGGATATTGATCGTCGTGGCGCCCGCCTTGATCGCGGCCTCGACGCAGCGGCACAGGAAGTCGTGCTCGGTGCGCGTACCGTCCTCGGCCGACCATTCGACGTCATCGACGTGGTTCCGCGCGCGCGTCACCTGGTTGATGACCATCTGATAGACTTCGTCCGGCTGCTTCTGGAGCTTCCACTTCATGTGGACCGGCGAGGTGGAGAGGAATGTGTGGATACGCGGACGGCGCGCGTGCTTCACGGCCTCGGCACAACGGTCGATGTCGTTCGGGGCGGCGCGCGAAAGGCCCGCCACCACCGCGTTCTGGGTGCGGCGTGCGATCTCCGCGACCGATTCAAAATCGCCCTGCGAGGCGATCGGGAAGCCCGCTTCGATGATGTCGACGCCCATTTCGTCGAGCAACTCGGCAACTTCAAGCTTCTCTTCAAAGGTCATCGACGCGCCGGGGCACTGCTCGCCGTCGCGCAGGGTGGTGTCGAAGATGCGGACGCGGTCCTTGTCGGAGCCGCTGTTCGGAGTGGTGGTCATGGGCCTAGGTTCCTTCTCTCGCTTTGCGCCTTCCGCGGCGCTCTGGGGGTCTAATCTCCGGCTTCCCCTGAGTGCCAAGGCGCAAGCGCCCAGACGGCCCTCAAGGGCGGCGAAGGAGAAGGAGACCGGCGAGAATGAGAGCGTTGCCCGAAGTCGCGGCGGCGACCGGGTTTGCTGAGCTGCTATGGACGATCGAAGTCACGTCTGCGCTCGCCTGCTCTCGAATCGAAGGCCAGTGTCGGCCGAGACCCTTAAGGCCCGGTGAAACCGGCAATGGGCTCTTTTAGCCGAGGTCGGAGCGTTGAGGCAACCGCCTCTATTTGCCGCCCGCGCGGGCCTTGATCCAGGCCGATACGGTCGACACCACCTCGCCGTCGATGCCCGCAAAGCCGTGCGCGGCCTGCGCGTCGCAGGGGTCGCCCTTGCCCTCCGGTCCGTCGAGCATGGTCACGTCGAGCTTGCCGCCATGCCATTTGCGGAACGCCTCGATGCTAGCAGACGACGTGTAGGCGCAGCCGTCCTTGCGGTGACCGATGACGAGGAACGGCAGTTGCGCCTTCGCCGGGCTGTTGCCCATGGCCTGCTGGAAGCTCGGCTGGTTGCCGTGGGTCATCAGCATGGGCGCGGTCAGCACCACCATGTCCGGCCGCCCGGCACCCGATCCGTGTGTCAGCATCGCCCCGGTCGCGACTGCCGCGCGGCTCGTGCCGACCAGCGCCACCGGCGTCTTGATGGTCCGCATGTAGGCGACAGCCGCTGCTATGTCGCGCCCATGCTCCGCACTCCAGCGGAAACCGTTCTTCGGCGCCTTCGGCGTCCCCATGTCGGGCGCCGCGTCCGGCACGATGGTCGCGAACCCCGCCTTCGCGTAAGCCGCGCGAGTGCGAACAAGCTGATTGCCTGCGCCCCAACCGAGCTTACCTTCGGGAGAGATTGCGAGAATGCCGTGGCCGCCCGCGAGCAGCACCACGCTCGCGACCGGATTGGGCGGCACGCTCAGGAGTGCGCGCACCGTCGTTCCGCGCGAAGGAATTTCGACGACTTTTTCCGTTTGCGCCTGCGCGTGACCCGCGGCGACCGCAAGCACGAGCGCGAGAAGTGCCGTTCGCATCGGTGGAATTCCACATGGGGGCGGGCAAGCTTGCTCCCTCCCGGGTTCCGGTTCAAGTTGGCGCCAATCTGGAGGCCTTATGAACCGCATTGTGCTGATCGCCCTCGCCGCCCTTTCGCTCGGAGCCTGTGCCTCGAACGACATGGGCGGCTTCCAGACCGCCTCGACGCCGCAGGGTCCGTCTGTTATTTCGGGCTCGGGCGCCACGTCCATGTCGGGTGGATCGGTCGGCGCGTCGACGCCGGTGATCGCGGGTCCCGCGGGCTGCGCCGGGCCGATCTCGGATTATCAGCAACTGATCGATAACGACGCGGAAACCGGGATGCTCAATCCCGGCGTCTACAATCGCGTGTCGAGCGATCTGGAGAGCGTGAAAAGGTCCTGCGCGAGCGGTCGCGAGAAGGAAGCGCTCGGCCAGCTCGCTTCCGTCAAGGCGCGCTACGGCTATCGCTAGACGCTCAACGCTCGTCCCCGCGAAGGGGCGGGGACCCAGCCTGGATTCCCGCTTGCGCGGGAATGAGCGGAAGAATTTAAGTCTTAGACTTTCCCTTCTTTTCTTCCAGCAGCGCTTCGCGCGCTTTCATCAATTCCGCCAGCGCTTCGCCTTCGACCTTCGGAAACTGCGGATTGAGTTTCTCAAGCGTATCGACAATCGCCCGCGCCACCACGAGCCGCGTGTACCATTTCTTGTCGGCCGGCACGACGTACCAGGGCGCTTGCGGCGTAGCCGTCGCGCGGATCGCTTCCTCGTAGCTTTCCTGATAGCGGTCCCAGAGCTTGCGCTCGGCAACGTCGCCCATCGAGAACTTCCAGCGCTTGCCCGGTTCCTCGATGCGGTCAAGGAAGCGGTCTAGCTGCTCTTCCTTCGAGACGTGAAGGAAGAATTTGAGCACCGCCGTGCCGTTCCGCGCCATGTGTCGCTCGAAGTCGCGGATACTCTCGTAGCGCTCCTGCCAGACACGGTCGGTCGCCAGCCCCTTCGGCAATTTCTGACCGTCGAGAATTTTGGGGTGGACGCGGACAACGAGCACTTCCTCGTAGTAGGAGCGGTTGAAGATGCCGATGCGGCCGCGCTCGGGCAGCGCTTTCGTCGTGCGCCAGAGAAAATCGTGGTCAAGCTCCTGCGCGCTCGGCTGCTTGAACGACGTCACCATGCAGCCCTGCGGGTTGACGCCCGACATCACATGCTCGATCGCGCCGTCCTTGCCGGCGGCATCCATCGCCTGAAAAATCAGGAGCAGCGACCAGCGGTCGTCGGCGTAGAGCTTCTCCTGCCATTGCGAGAGCGCCTTCACGCCGTCCTTCAAGAGATCCTTCGCCCCGTCCTTGTCGATGCCGAGCCCGCCCGTATCGCCCGGATTGATATTTTTCAGCCGAAAGTTCCTGCCGTCCTCGATCCGGTAACGCTTGGGGATGTCTGCGGGGATCATGGCGCTTCTCTCAACTGACAGGCTCGGCTTTGAACACCCGGCTCGGCTTCACGAATTCTTCCTGCGCTTCGACGAGGAAGATTTCGCGCGAACCCGCTTCAGCCGTTCGTCGTAGCAGGCCGTAGATTGACGAAGCCGCCCGCGACAGTGCCTCAGCAGTTGAGTTGGAACGCAGCCAGTGCGCGAAGAACAGCGCCGCAACGGCGTCGCCTGCCCCGTTGACTGAAATTTCCAGCAATGGCGTTCGCAGGCGGAAACGCCCGTCCGGCCCCGACGCGAACAGATCGATCATGTCCTTCGGCGTATCCTCGACATGCAGGCTTGTGACGAGCACAGATTTCGGACCCATGGCGTGGATCGCGCCGCAGGCCTTCACCGTTTCCGAGATCGTTCGCGTGGTCAGGCCAGAAAGATAGTCGAGCTCGAACTGGTTCGGCGTCACGACATCCGCCGCCGGGACCGCCTGCTCGCGCATGAATTCGGGAATGCCGGGCCGTACGAAGACGCCACGCCCAACGTCGCCAATCACCGGATCGCAGCAGTAGCGGGCCTTGCCATTCGCGGCCTTCACACGGTCAACGGCGTCGAGGATCGCCGTGCCTGTGTCAGCCGAACCCATGTAGCCGGAAAGCACGCCGTCACAGCGCGGGAGCACGCCCCGTTCCTCAATGCCCTGCATCACGTCGGAGATCAGCTTGGCGGCAAACACTTCGCCGCGCCACGCACCGTAGCCGGTGTGGTTCGAGAACTGCACCGTGTGGATCGGCCAGACCTCAACGCCGAGGCGCTGGAGCGGAAACACCGCCGCCGCGTTGCCGACATGCCCGTAGGCGACATGCGACTGGATCGAGAGGATGTTCATCCCCTCTCCATAAACGATTTTGCCTCATCCTTCGAGACGGCGCGCTTTCGCGCGCCTCCTCAGGATGAGGCATATAAAAAGGCCTCATGGTGAGAAGCGTGGCGAAGCCGCGCGTCTCGAACCATGAGGCCGTTAGCGCTTACTTCCCCACCTTCTCCACGAACTGGTTCGTGTAGGTCTTCGACAGGTCGATATTGGCCTTCGCGACATCAGGCGACGACTGGCTGAACACCGCGAGCACGGCCTGCGCGCCCTTCGGGTCCATGCGGCCCGTCTCCGAATACATCGGCAGGGTGTTTTTCAGCGCCGCCAGATAAAGCGCCTTGTCGCCGCCGACGAGTTCGTCCGGCATCTTTGCCATGATCTCTTCCGGCGTGTGCGAGTGAATCCACTTCAATGTATTGACGATGGCGGTGACTAGGCCCTGCGCCGCCTTGGGATTCTTCTCGATCCACTCGGCCTTGGTGTAGAGCGCCCCGCCCGGATACTCGCCGCCAAACACTTCGATTGTGTCCTTCTGCGTGCGCGTATCGACGAGAATTTTCAGATCCTTGTTGCGCCCGCCAAGCAACGTCACCGCGGGGTCGAGCATGATCGCGGCATCCACCGAACCCTGCTCCATGGCGGCGACCGCACTCGCGCCGAGGCCCACGCCAATCACGCCGACGCCGTTCGGATCGACGCCGTTCTTCTTGAGGATGAATTTTAGGAAGTAGTCGGTGGAGGAGCCCGGCGCGCTGACGCCGATGCGCTTATTGGCAAGGTCTTTGACCGACTTGATACTGTCGGTCTGCTTCGGCGAAACGACAAGGGCAAATCCGGGATAACGGTCATAGACCACGATCGACTTCAGCTCCTGCCCTTTCGAGGCGAGATTGACGCAATGGTCGAAATAGCCCGACACGACGTCGGCGCTGCCGCCGAGCACGGCTGTCAGCGACTGCGAGCCGCCCTTGAAGTCGACCATATCGACGTCAACGCCGGCCTTCTCATATTCGCCGAGCTGCTTGGCGAGCACGGTCGGCAAGTAGCAAAGGCACGCGGCGCCGCCGACCGCGATCGTCACCTTCTGCGCCATCGCTGTGCCGGACAGAAGCGCCAGCACGGCGAGTGAGGAAAGAAGCCGCCGGAATAAACTTGCCATGACTTTGGTCCTCCCTATTTCATCTTTGACTGCAACGTTAGAACTCCGCGCGGCCTTGTCGAGCCGCTATTTTTGCGTCTCCGCCGAGACAGGCCGCCAGACGAGCAGCCGCTTTTCGACGACCGTCACCAGCATGTCGATCACGATCACGAACACCGACAGCACGAACATGCCCGCGAACACGCCGGCGATATCGAAGGTGCTTTCGGCCTGCAAAATCAGGTAGCCGAGGCCCGCAGCCGAGCCGAGATATTCGCCCACCACCGCGCCAACGACCGCGAAGCCCACAGACGTATGGAGCGAGGAAAACATCCAGGAGAGCGCCGACGGCCAATAGACGTGGCGCATCAGCTGCCGCTCGTTCATGCCAAGCATGCGGGCGTTGGCGAGCACCGTCGGGCTCACTTCCTTCACGCCCTGATAGACGTTGAAGAAGACGATGAAGAACACCAGCGTCACGCCAAGCGCGACCTTGGAAAGGATGCCCAACCCGAACCAGAGCGTGAAGATCGGCGCGAGCACGATACGCGGCAGCGCATTCGCCATCTTCACGTAGGGATCGAACACGGCGGCGACGCGCGGCTGGCGCGCGAACCAGAAGCCGACAAGCACCCCCGCAATCGAGCCGATGACGAAGGCAAGCGCGGCTTCGGTGAGCGTGATCCACAGATGCCGCCAGATCGTGCCCTCACTGAACCACTTGTGGATGCGCGCGACCACGTCAAGCGGCGTTGAGAAGAAGAACGGCGGCACGAGCGGCTTGCCATCGCTGTACGGGATCGTGGTGAGGAAGTGCCATGACAGGATCGCGACGGCGGCGACGAGCAGTTGCAGCAGGATCAGCGTAGTCCGGCTCATCCCCCACCTCCCGCCTGCGCGTAGCCCTTCATCACCTCGTCCTTCATCGTGTGCCAAATCTCCTTGTGCAGTCGATGGAACGTGTCGTCGAGCCTGATCTCGGCGGTGTCGCGCGGACGCGACAGATTTACGCGCCAGTCGCCAATGATCTTCGCCGCCGGCCCCGCCGACATGATGACCACGCGGTCGGAGAGCGCGATTGCTTCCTCAAGGTCGTGCGTGACGAACAGTACGGCCTTGCGGTCGGCACTCCAGAGATCGAGCAGGAGGTTGCCCATGATCTGCCGAGTCTGCGCGTCGAGCGGACCGAACGGCTCGTCCATCAGGAGAATCTTCGGATCGCGGATCAGTACCTGGGCAAGGCCGACACGCTTGCGCTGACCGCCGGAGAGCATATGCGGGTAACGGTCGGCGAAAGCGGCGAGCCCCACGCGCTTCAGCCACTCTTGCGCCCGTGCGCGCGCTTTCACGCGCGACACACCGATCACTTCAAGTCCGATGGCAACGTTCTCGATCGCGGTCTTCCACGGGAACAGGGATTCCGTCTGAAAGAGATAGCCGGCTTGCCGGTTCAACTCCTTGAGCGGCGTGCCGAAGATTTCGACCTTTCCGGCCGACGGCGACAGCAACCCGGCAGCGGCGTTCAGCAAGGTGGATTTGCCGCAACCCGTCGGCCCGACAATCGCGACGAACTCGCCGTCGGCGACATCAAGTTCGGCCCGCTCAACGGCCGTAAAAGCGCCGCCCTCCATGAGGAAGGCCACGCGCACACCGTCAAACCGAATGGCTGGAACCGCGGTGGCCGGCCTGGCCATACCGCCGCGCTCGATCTTGGCCGCTTCCATCGCTCCCGATCCGGAGCGGTTCGCGTCCGCCCCCTGCTGCTTTTAAGGACAGCGTAACGGCCACAGCCGCCCGTGCAAGACAGCGCGCTCCGTCCCACTGCGGCAATGGGTCAAGTCTTTGGGATTGCGCGGGACGCCGGAAACGCGGACAAACGCCGGCCAGCCCCTCACACACAGCGATCCCCGCATGTCCTCCTTCACCGCCTACGGCCAGGAAATGCTTGCGCTCATGCAGGCGCATCCGTGGGGCTCGCAGATTCTCGAATTCATCAAGGCCAATTCGGCTTGGGCGCCGTTGATCGTGATGTTGTTCGCTTTCGGCGAGTCGATCGCGGTTCTCGGCGTCTTCGTGCCGGCGACCGTCGTGCTGGTCGCGATCGGTGCGCTCGTGGGCGCCAGCGGCATCGACTTCTGGCCGGTATGGCTCGGCACGGCGGTGGGCGCCGTGGGCGGCGATCTCGTCTCGTGGCTCGTCGGCTGGTCATTCAAGGATCGCGCGCGCGGCGTCTGGCCGCTGTCGCGTTATCCCGAAATGTATGACCGCAGCGAGCGCTTCTTCCGCAGGTGGGGCGTCGGCGCGCTCTTCATCGGCCGTTTCTTCGGCCCGGTTCGCGGCATGGTCCCGCTGGTCGCGGGCGTCTTCGGCATGCACTTTCCGATCTTCATGGCGGCGAACATTGCGTCCGCGATGATCTGGGCCTTTGTGCTGCTCGCGCCGGGCTTCGCCGCGATCTACATGCTGAAATAACAAAAGCCTACGCCTCATCCTTCGAGACGGGCGCTGCGCGCCCTCCTCAGGATGAGGCGTTAGAAATAAAACAACCTCACCCTGAGGAGCGCCGCGAAGCGGCGCGTCTCAGGTCGTATTCGTCAGATCGGATAGTGCCGATGTCCGGTCTGGAGCGTGATCCAGCGCAGCTCGGTGAACTCGGCGATACCCGCCTTGCCGCCGAAGCGGCCGAAGCCCGACTCCTTCACGCCGCCGAACGGCATCTGCGGCTCGTCCGCAACCGTCGGGCCGTTGATGTGGCAGATGCCGGTTTCGATCCGGCTCGCCACCGCATAGGCGCGGTCGAGGTTGCGGCTGAACACGCCGGCTGACAGGCCATACTCGGTGTCGTTCGCGATGCGGATCGCTTCCTCGTCGTCGCCGACCGGCAGCACGATCACGACCGGGCCAAACGACTCTTCGCGATAGATGCGCATATCGGGCGTCACGCGATCGAGCACCGTCGGCTGAAACAGCGTGCCATGCACCTCGCCGCCGCAGATGATGCGTGCGCCGCGGTCGACGGCGTCCTTCACAAGCCCCTGCACGCGCTGTGCCGAGCGCTCGTTGACCATCGAACCGATCTGCGTCTCGGGACTCGTGGGATCGCCAACCTTGAGGCCGCGCGCCTTGACCGCAAGCTTGTCGAGAAACTGCTGCACGACGGGCTTCTGGATGACGATGCGTTCGGTCGACATGCAGATCTGGCCCTGATGCATGAAGGCGCCGAAATTCGCCGCCGCCGCCGCTTCGTCGAGATCGGCATCGTCGAGCACCACAAGCGGCGCCTTGCCGCCAAGTTCAAGCAGAACGGGCTTCAGATACTTCGCCGCCTTCTCCGCGACGATCTTGCCGACATGCGTCGAGCCGGTGAAATTCACGCGCCGCACGCGCGGATCGGCGATCAGCGCGTCAACCGCGCCGGCCGCACCTTCGCGCGACGTCGTGAGCACGTTGATCGCGCCGGCAGGCAGGCCTGCCTCCTCCAGTACGTCGCCGATGATGCGATGCGTGCCGGGGCATTCTTCGGAAGCCTTGAGCACCACCGTGTTGCCGCAAGCGAGCGGCATCGCGACCGCGCGCATGCCGAGAATCAACGGCGCGTTCCACGGCGCGATGCCGAGAACGACGCCGACCGGCTGGCGGATCGACATGGCGATGTTGCCCGGAATATCCGACGGGATCGTTTCGCCGGTGAGCTGGGTCGTGGAGGCCGCCGCTTCGCGCAGGATGCTGCAAGCGAAGAACGTGTTGAACATGCCCCAGCCGAACGTGCCGCCGGTCTCGGCGGTGATTGTCGCGGCGACGTCTTTCGCGCGCGCTTCCAGCAGGTCCGCGGCTTTCCAGAGGATCGCGCGGCGTTTCGACGGCGGCGTCTTCGACCATTCCTTGAAGGCGCTCGCGGCGGCGCCGACGGCCGCGACGGCGTCAAGCGGGCCTGCATCAGGCACGCGCGCGATCAACTCGCCGGTGAAAGGATTGCGCTTTTCGTAGTACCGGCCGTCACCGGACGCGGCATCGCGGCCGCCGATACGCATGGCAACATTCTTCATTACGGTCGTCCTCCCAGACGCCCGGAAACCTTGCACCCGCGCGGCTTCCTGTCGAGCCTAAGTCATTGCAAGAGTTACCGATCCCGCTCCGGCGACGGGCGCATGAGCACTCGACAAAAATGCCTGATTCTTCAATGGTTTCCGCCGTCGCGAAACGGCCGCCGGTCTGGCCATCCGGCTTCCCACTCAATGTCGGCTTCCGAAATACCGACGTCGTGGAGCAGCAGCCGGTCAAGCTCTTTCAGCGCGCGGCGCTGGCGGCGATGCGCGATCGCCTCGCGAAGCCTGAGGAAGGAGCCAGCCAGAAGCCATATAAGCCGCGGGCTCGGATGCGCGGATTTGGGCGCGCCAATCCGCAACTCACCGAGCGGAGAGCGAAGCGTAAGGAGGCTGTTGCAACTGTAATCTGTTCCCGAGCACGGCATGTCTCATCTCCTGGAAAGGAGCGAGACAACACTTGGCCATGCGGCTTACCGAGCGGTTGTCGATGGCCCGGACGGACGAAACATAGCATTCCGCCCCACAGCGAGCAAATTCATCGTCATCCCGGCCGAGCGCGAAGCGCGAGAGCCGGGATCGTCCGCTGTGTCTGGCTGAGAACGATCCCGGATCGCCTTCGCTTCGCTCAGACGTCCGGGATGACGCTTCGCGTCAGTTCCGGCTCTTGTCCACCAGCGCGCGCTGCTTGATCCACGGCATCATGGCGCGCAGGCGCTCGCCCACTTCCTCGATCGGGTGCTGCGCGAGCTTGGCGCGCGTCGCCTTGAACGAGGTCTGGTTGACTTTGTTCTCGAGCATCCAGTCGCGCGTGAACTTACCGGACTGAATGTCGTTCAGCACGCGCTTCATCTCTTCCTTGGTCTTGGAGTTGATGATGCGCGGGCCGGTGACGTATTCGCCGTATTCGGCCGTGTTCGAGATCGAGTAATTCATATTGGCGATGCCGCCCTCATAGATGAGGTCGACGATCAGCTTCACTTCGTGCAGGCACTCGAAATACGCCATCTCCGGCGCATAGCCGGCTTCTACGAGCGTCTCGAAGCCGCCCTTGATCAGCTCAACGAGACCGCCGCAGAGCACGACCTGCTCGCCGAAGAGATCGGTTTCGCACTCTTCCTTGAACGTCGTCTCGATGATGCCCGCGCGGCCGCCGCCAATGGCGCTCGCGTAAGAAAGCCCGAGGTCGTGCGCGTTGCCCGAAGCGTCCTTGGAGATCGCGACAAGACACGGCACGCCCGCGCCGCGCTGATACTCCGAGCGAACCGTGTGGCCGGGTCCTTTCGGCGCGATCATCAGCACGTCGATGTCGGAACGCGGCTCGATCAGATTGAAGTGAATGTTGAGACCGTGCGCGAACAGAAGCGCCGCGCCGTTCTTCATGTTGGCATGCAGATGATCGCGATAAATGTCCGCCTGCAATTCGTCGGGCGTCAGCATCATCATCACGTCCGCCCATTTGGCGGCGTCGGCGACTTCCATCACCTTGAACTTTTCGCCTTCGGCCTTCTTGGCCGAGCCCGAGCCCTTGCGGAGCGCGACCGCTACGTCCTTCACGCCGGAGTCGCGCAGGTTCAGCGCATGCGCATGCCCCTGGCTGCCATAGCCGATGACGGCGACCTTCTTGCCCTTGATCAGGTTCAGGTCGGCGTCGCGGTCGTAATACACACGCATGGTTTTCCCCCGGCGGATAACGGTTTCGGCGTTCTTCTAGGTTGATCGAATGGGCGGCACAAGCGGCAAAAACGCCGCCCTTACATGCCGTCCGGCCCGCGTGAAATCGCGCAAATGCCGGTGCGCGACACCTCGACGAGGCCGAGCGGCGCCATCAGCGCCACGAACTGTTCGATCTTGTCGGACTTGCCCGTGAGCTCGAAGACGAAACTCTCAGTCGTGGCGTCGATCACGCGCGCGCGGAAGGCGTCGGCGAGGCGCAGCGCCTCGACGCGATTGTCGCCCTTGCCCTTGACCTTGACGAGCGCAAGCTCGCGCTCGATCGCGGCGGTCCCGGCCGTCAGGTCGATCACACGATGCACCGGCACGAGCCGCTCGAGCTGGTTCTTGATCTGCTCGATGACCATGGGCGTACCGAGCGTCGCGATGGTGATGCGCGAGAGATGCTTCTCGTGCTCAGTCTCGGAGACCGTGAGGGAATCGATATTGTAGCCGCGACCCGAAAAGAGGCCGATGACGCGCGCGAGCACGCCCGGTTCGTTGTCAACGAGGATCGACAGCGTCCGGTGCTCGACCTGCTGCGTTTCCTTGGCGGCGGGATAGTGACTGCTGGAGGCGGTTTGCGTCGACATGATTACACCAGCATCTTCCCTTCTTCCGTGATGGCATCTTCGATCGACACGCCCGCGTCGCCGAGCAGCATTTCATTGTGCGCGCGGCCCGACGGGATCATCGGGAAGCAGTTTTCCTTCTGATCCACGACGCAGTCGAAAATGACCGGCCGCTTCACGTCGATCATTTCCTTGATCGCACCGTCGAGATCGCCCGGCTTCTCACAGCGGATGCCGACCGCCCGATAGGCTTCAGCCAACTTCACGAAATCGGGCAGCGCTTCCGTGTAGGAATGCGCGTAGCGTTTTTCATGCAGCAGTTCCTGCCATTGCCGGACCATGCCCATATACTGGTTGTTCAGGATGAAAACCTTGACCGGCAGTTCGTACTGCACGGCGGTCGAGAGCTCCTGCATGTTCATCAGGATCGACGCCTCGCCCGCGATGTCGATGACGAGCGCCTTCGGGTGCTTCATCTGCACCCCGATCGCCGCCGGCAGGCCGTAGCCCATCGTGCCGAGCCCACCCGACGTCATCCAGCGCCGCGGCTCCTCGAAATGATAGTGCTGCGCGGCCCACATCTGATGCTGACCGACTTCCGTCGTGATGTAGGTGTCCTTGCCCTTCGTGAGTTCATAGAGCCGCTGGATCGCGTATTGCGGCTTGATGATCTCTTTCGAATTTCGGAAGGCGAGCGACTTCTTCCCACGCCACTCGTCGATCTGCTTCCACCACGCGGCCAACGCCTTCTTGTCGGGCGTGACCTGCCCTTCGCGCCACAGCCGCAGCATATCCTCGAGCACATGCGCGCAGTCGCCGACGATGCCGATATCGACGCGGACGTTCTTGTTGATCGACGACGGATCGATGTCGATGTGAATCTTCTTCGAGCCCGGCGAGAAGGCGTCGAGCCGACCCGTGATGCGGTCGTCGAAGCGCGCGCCGACGCAGATCATCACGTCGCAATCGTGCATCGCCCAATTGGCCTCAAAGGTGCCGTGCATGCCGAGCATGCCGAGCCATTGCGGGTTCGCTGCCGGAAACGCGCCGAGGCCCATGAGCGTCGACGTGATCGGGAAGCCCGTGATTTTCACCAGCTCGCGCAGCAATGCGGACGCTTCAGTGCCCGAATTGATGACACCGCCGCCCGTATAAAACAGCGGCCGCTTGGCGTGGCGCATCAACTCCACCGCCTCGCGAATCTTGTTCAGATCGCCCTTGACGCGCGGGTTGTAGGTCTTGTGTTTGATATTGGTCGGGCCGACATATTTGCCCTTCGCAAATTGAATATCCTTCGGGATGTCGACCACGACCGGACCCGGACGTCCCGTCGCCGCGACATAAAAGGCCTCGTGCAGGATGCGCGAAAGATCGTTCACGTCCTTCACGAGATAATTGTGTTTCGTGCAGGGCCGCGTGATCCCGACCGTGTCGCATTCCTGGAATGCGTCGTTACCGATCAGATGCGTCGGCACCTGCCCGGTGATGACGACGATCGGAATCGAATCCATCAGCGCGTCGGTGAGGCCCGTGACCGCGTTCGTGGCGCCCGGCCCCGACGTGACCAGCACCGCGCCGACCTTGCCCGACGAGCGCGAATAGCCTTCCGCCGCGTGCACCGCGCCCTGCTCGTGCCGCACCAGAATGTGCTGGAGCTTGTTCTGCTGAAACAGCGCGTCATAGATCGGCAGGACCGCGCCGCCCGGATACCCGAAAATGTGGTCGACACCCTGATCGTTCAGGGCCTGGATCACCATTTCCGCGCCGGTCATTTCCCTGTGCATCGCTCGCTCCACTCACCCGCTCGTCTGTCTACCGGACCCTCAAGAATCGAAAAGGGCCCTGAAGGGCCCTTTGCGCACCAGCCAAAACGGCCCGCGGCCGTCTTTCAGGCGGTGCGCCTCCCTACTACAATAATCGCAAGATTGTTGCGCATGACTTCTCGGCCCGGTCTCAAAGTTGCGCGGACCTTATCCACAAGCCCGCGCCCCGTCAAGCATCGCGCGGAAAACACGGCTACGGCTTTGTGAACGCGCGGACGCCGTCCGCCGTAACCAATAGCGGCCGGTGTGCGTAAACGGGTGAACCAAGGATCGCCATGCCTTTCCTGCGCGAAAAATCCGGCCAGTGGTCGCCCGAGAAGATCGCTGCCTTCGCGATCGTCCTGGCGCCGGCGCTCTGGCTCCTGTGGCTGACCGCGACCGGCAATCTCGGCGCGCGGCCCTTCGCCGAAGCGACGTGGTTTACCGGCCGCTGGACGGTGCGCTTCATTCTCGCCGCGCTCGCCGTCACACCCGCGCGCCGGCTGTTCAACTGGCCTAAGCTCCTGAACATGCGGCGCACCCTTGGCGTCGCGGCTGCCTGCTACGCCCTCGCGCATTTCTCCCTTTACGTCGTCGACCAGAATTTCGTGCTCACGAAGGTCGCAAGCGAGATCGTATTGCGCGTCTATCTCACGATCGGCTTCACCGCGCTCGTCGGCCTCCTCGTGCTTGGCGCCACATCGACTGACGCCGCCGTGCGCAGGCTCGGGCCGCGCTGGACGACGCTGCATCGCATTTCCTATCTCATCGGCATTCTGGCGATCACGCATTTTGCCATGCAGAAGAAGCTCGATATTTATGAGCCGACGCTGATGATGGGCTTCTTGTTCTGGCTGCTGCTGTGGCGTGTGTTCAACCGCTACTGGCGCGCGACCGGACTCGTGCCGCTGCTTTCACTTGCAGTGCTTGCAGCGCTCCTCACCGCGCTGTTCGAAGCGACCTGGTACGGCTTCCTCACCGGCGTTGAATTCCGCCGTGTGATCGAATTCAACCTGATGTTTGATTACGTCATCACGCCGACATGGTGGGTCCTCGCGGCGGGACTTGCCGTGACGGCCGCAAGCCTGCTCGCGCAATGGCTCTGGCCGCGAGAATCCGCGAGAACGAGATTGCGGCCGGCAGAGTGACCTCGTCGTCCCGGACGCTCGCGAAGCGAGCGATCCGGGACCGTTCTAGGCCATACTCGGACGATCCCGGGTCTCGCGCTATGCGCTCGCCCGGGATGACGCGAGAAAGTAGTCGAATGCCATCTCAGGTTCGATCCATTTAAACTGCTTAAGCTGGTGGCGAAACCACGTCTCCTGCCGCTTGGCATATCGCCGCGTATCGGCCTTGCCGCCCGCCGCCGCCTCGTCGAGTGAAATTTCGCCCTTCAGGTGCCGCACCAGCCACGGCACGCCATGCGCCTTCATCGCGGGCAGCGCAGGATCGAGCTTGCGCGCGACAAGCGCCCGCACTTCGTCCAACGCCCCCGATTCCAGCATCGCGTTAAAGCGCGTGTCGATGCGCGCGCCAAGCGCATCGCGATCGACGGAGAGGAAGACGGCCAATGTTTCTTTCGGCCGCAACATCGGCACACCGGGCTTCTTCTGCCATTCGGTCAACGAGCGTCCGGTCGCGGTGAACACTTCCAGGGCGCGCAAAATACGTTGCCGGTCGTTTGGCTTAAGACGCCTGGCCGTCGCCGCATCGGCCGCGGAAAGCAGCAGATGCAGATCCGGCGTCGCAACGCCCTCGGCCTCGCCACGCACCCGCGCCCGGACCTCGGTCGGCACGGGCGGAATATCCGACAGGCCCTGTGTCAGCGCACGGAAATAAAGCCCCGTCCCGCCCACGACGATCGGCAAGCGGCCGGCGGCTTCCAGTTCTGTGAGGGTACGCGCAGCGTCCGTGACCCAGCGCCCGGTCGAATAATTCTCGGCGGCGTCGACGTGGCCGTAAAGCGTGTGCGGGACGCGCCTCTCCTCGTCCTTGCTCGGCCGCGCCGTGATGACCCGCAGGTCGCGATAGATCTGCATGGAATCCGCGTTAACGACCGTTCCGCCAAGCCGCTCGGCCAGCGAAACCGCGAGCGCCGACTTGCCGCTCGCGGTCGGACCTGCAATGAGCAGTACGCGGATCGCCCCGGATTTCATCGCGCTCTCTTAGCATGGCTCCCTCACCCAAAAGCCACGTTGCCACCTTCGTCTGTGACCCGGCCCGGCCGGCGCTGACCGAGGCGCTGCTCAACGGCGCACGGGCACTGCTTCCTGCCGCCGCGGCACCGGTATGGCTCGCCGATGGGATCGCGGCCGATATTTCCTTCGACGCCACCAACCCCGCATTCCGACCGCTCGCCGATCAGGTTCGGGCGCGGCTTGGCGCGCCCATCGATGTCGTGATCCAGACCACGCAGGACCGCCGCAAGAAGCTCTATCTCACCGACATGGATTCGACCGTCATCGAGCAGGAATGCATCGACGAACTCGCCGACTTCGCCGGCCTGAAAGAGCATGTGGCGAAAATTACCGAGCGCGCCATGAACGGCGAGATCGCATTTGAACCCGCACTGCGCGAGCGCGTGGCGTTGCTGAAGGGTCTGCCCGTTTCAGTGGTTGATGAAGTGATCGAAAAGCGCATCACGCTGATGCCGGGTGGAAAGACGCTCGTCGCAACGCTGCGCCGACACGGCGTTCACACCTGCCTTGTCTCCGGTGGCTTCACGCTGTTCACCGGCCGGATCGCAAAAACGCTCGGCTTCAATGAGCATCGCGGGAATGTACTGGTAGTCGATAATGGCAAATTTTCCGGTCGCGTTGAGGAGCCGATTTTGGGTAGCGAAGCCAAGGTTGCGACCTTGCGCGAGTTAACTGCGCAGCATGACCTAGAGCCCGAAGACTCACTCGTCTCCGGCGACGGCGCAAACGACATGCCGATGATTGAGGCGGCCGGTCTCGGCATCGCATTTCGTGCGAAACCCGTGGTCGCAGCCAGCGCGCCCGCGCGCATCGACCACGGCGACCTCACTGCACTTCTTTATGTGCAGGGCTACCGGCGCGACGAGTTCGCAGCCTGACTACGGAATCGTCACCGGCACGAAGCGCTGTTCGCCCGCCCCGTTCGTGACAAGAAGCAACGCCGATTTGCGGCCGTCCTTCTTCAGCGCGTCGAGCCGATTCTGAAGATCCGCCGGCAAAGCGATGGCCTGCCCCGTGACCTCGACGATCACGTCGCCCGGCGCCACGCGCTGGTCGGAGAGCGGCGAATTCGGCTCGATCGAGACGATCATCACGCCCTTTACGTTGCCGGCGACCTTGAAGCGTTTGCGCAGATCGTCGGTGAGCGGCGAGAGTTCGAGCCCGAGCAACCGCCGGGTCGCCGACGGCGCCGGCGTGGCCGACGGCTGCTTCACCGCCGCTTCCTGCGCCTTCTCGCTGTCTTCGAGCCGGCCGAGCGTGATCTTGAGCGTCACTTCCTTGCCGTCGCGCAGAACGACAATATCCGCTTCCTTGTTGACGGCGGTCGCGGCGACGGCGCGCGGCAGGTCGCGCATCTCGACGATATCCTGGCCGTCGAAGCGGATAATGACGTCGCCCGTCTTCATGCCGGCCTTCTCGGCCGGACCTTTCTCGGTGACGCCCGCGACAAGTGCGCCGCGCGCCCTGCCAATCTTGAGTGTCTCGGCGATCTGGTCGTCCAACGCCTGAATACGCACGCCGATCCAACCGCGCCGCGTCTCGCCGAATTCGCGCAGCTGCCCGATCACCGCGACGGCCGTCTTGGCCGGAATGGAGAAGCCGATTCCGATCGAGCCTCCGGTCGGCGAGATGATGGCCGTGTTCACGCCGATCACCTGCCCTTCCATGTTGAAGAGCGGCCCGCCTGAGTTGCCGCGGTTGATCGCGGCGTCGGTCTGAATGAAGTTGTCGTAGGGTCCGGCGTTGATGTCGCGATTGCGCGCCGAGACGACGCCGACCGACAGAGAACCGCCAAGCCCGAACGGGTTGCCGATCGCCATCACCCAGTCGCCGACACGAATTCGATCGGAGTCGCCGAACGCAACCGACTTCAACGGCTTCGCGGGCTTTACTCGCAGCACCGCGATGTCGGTCTTCGGATCGCGCCCGACGATCTCGGCCTTGAGTTTCGAGCCGTCATTGAAATTCGCGAACACTTCGTCGGCGTCGGCGATCACATGGTTGTTCGTGATGATGACACCCTCGGGATCGATGACGAAGCCCGAGCCGAGCGACGACACGCGCCGCGGACGGTTGCCATTGTCTTCACCGCGCCGCTTGAAGAATTCCTCGAAGAAGTCCTCGAAGGGCGACCCCTGCCCGTCCGGCTGTTGCTGACCGCGCGGCGGGTTGGGCCGCGGCGGCTGCACAGCCTGCCCGCCACCGACCGACTGCGAGGTAGAAATATTCACCACCGCATCGAGCACCTTCTCGGCGACGTCGGCGACCGACGCAGGCCCGCGCTGCTGCGCGTGAACCGCCGTCGCGGCCGGCGCGAGCGCAAACAGTGTCGCGCCGAGTACCACCGTTATCGTCTTGCGGAAGGTCGAGCGGGAGGAAGAAGCCTGCGGCGAGGCGGCCATGGACAAACCCTTGTCAGGACGAAAGCTTGGCGGATAACGGCAGACGCTGCGCCGGGTTTCATCCCCGCGCAAGATGGATTGTAGATGCTGCCGAATTCCGGCGGAATAGCGGCTCCGCCTTCCTTGCGCCCACGCGCGCGAGTTCAGCCGCGCGCGATCCAGACGATGAAAAGTCCAAGCACCGCCGAGGCGACCCCGACCGCACGAAGCTGGTTTTCCGGCGTCTCGAAGAAGTGTGCCATCGCGCGCTTGGTCGCGCCGGGGAAGGCCGCGAAAGCCAACCCCTCGATCACAAAAACAAGACCGATGGCGGCGATGAAATCCGTCATCGCCGCCCTCTTTAGCGCGAGGCGTTCCCGCTGCCGCTCGCCGGCGACGGAGCCGCTCCCGCTCCGCGTGCGTCATTGAAGTAGCGGAAGAACTCGGACTCCGGCGCGAGCAGAAGACGGGTCTCGCCCTTCTTCAGACCGTTTTCATACGCCTGCATCGACCGATAGAAATCGAAGAAGCCGACGTCCCGGCCATAAGCTTCAGCAAAGATACGATTGCGCTCGCCGTCGCCTTCACCGCGGGTCTGCTCGGACTTCGAGTTCGCCTCGGCGATCAGCACCGTCACGTCGCGGTCGGCGCGCGCGCGGGTCCGTTGCGCCTGCTCCGCGCCCTGCGCCCGGATTTCAGCCGCTTCGCGCTGACGCTCGGTCTGCATCCGCTGATAGATCGCCTGGCTGTTTGCTTCCGGCAGGTCGGCGCGGCGGATTTTCACGTCCACCACATCGATACCGAAATTCCTGGCCTCGCGGTTCACCCGCTCCTGAATGCGGCTCATCAATGGAGAGCGCTCGTCGCGCACGACCTGAATAAAGGTCGATTCACCCAACACGCCCCGCAACGATGAGTTCAGGATCGTGGCCAACCGCGAATTGGCGCCTTCGATCGTGCTGACCGCCTGATAGAACAACAACGGGTCGCTGATGCGATAGCGCGCGAAGGCGTCAACCACCAACCGCTTTTGGTCGGAGGCGATGACTTCCTGCGCCGGCAGATCGAGGTCGAGAATACGCTTGTCGATCGTCACCACCGTGTCGATGAACGGCAGTTTATAGTGCAGGCCGGCGTCGGTAATCGGCTTGCGAACCGGCTCACCGAAACGCAACAGGAGCGCCTGCTCGGTCTGATGCACGGCGAAGAGCGACGAATAGCCGAGAACCGCGGCAATGGCCACGAGGACGGCGACGACACCGGCGATACCTTTCATCATCGGTTGCCTCCCTGGGTGGCGGTCGCGGGACGTTGCTGCTGTACGGGCGCTGAATTTGCCGGACGCGGCGTTGTGCGGCCGAGTTCGCCGAGCGGCAGATACGGCACCACACCGCCGCCGTTCTTGGCGGTCGCGGAATCGACGATCACCTTGTCCATGCCGTCGAACACGCGCTCCATCGTTTCAAGATACATGCGGCGGCGCGTCACTTCCGGCGCCTTCGCGTATTCGTCGTAGATCTTCACAAAGCGCGATGCCTGACCGCGTGCGTCGAACACGACGCGCTCGCGATAACCTTCCGCGGCTTGCAGGACCCGCGCCGCGTCACCGCGGGCTTCCGGCACGACGCGGTTGGCGTAGGTCTGCGCCTCGTTCTGCAAACGCTCGGCGTCGGCACGCGCCGCCTGCACGTCGCGGAAGGCATCGATCACCTGTTGCGGCGGATCGACCTTCTGCAACTGCACCTGCGTGATCTGAATGCCGGACTGATAGCCGTCGAGCGTTTTCTGAATCAGTTCCTGCACCGACGTCTCGATCGCCTGCCGCGCGCCGGTCAGGATCGGCTGAATCTGATTACGGCCGATCTCTTCGCGCATGGCGCTTTCCGCCACGGCCTTGATCGTGCCCTCGGGCTGCTGCACGTTGAATAGATATTTGGCCGCGTCGCTGATGACCCAGAACACCGAATACTGCACGTCGACGATATTTTCGTCGCCGGTCAGCATCAGGCTCTCTTGCGGCACGTCGCGCAGCGTCGTGCCGCGGCGCGGCTCGTCGAGCACACGCAGGCCGACATCGGTGCGGTTGACGCGCGTGACCTTGGGCGTGAGCGCCGTCTCGATCGGATAGGGCCAGTGGTAGTTGAGGCCGGGCTGGGTTTGCGCAACGAACTTGCCGAAGCGCAGCACCACGCCCTGCTCGTCGGTGTTCACACGATAGAAGCCCGACAGCATCCACACCGCGACGAGCGCCACGATGAGCAGGATACCGCCATGACCGCCGAGCCCGCTCGGCAGAACGCCGCGCAGCCGGTCCTGGCTGCGCCGAATGAGATCCTCGAGATCGGGCGGAGTCGGTCCGCCCGATTGCGGACCGGAGCCCCACGGGCCGCGAGGCCCGCCGCTTCCACCGCCGCCGCCGCCACCCCAGGGCCCGCCGCCCTGATTTTTCCAAGCCATAATATCCTCCGGCGCGACGCCGCGCGCGCGTTTCATCCGGGCTTATAGGGGACGGAACGCCGCCATTCAACGCGGCGCTTCAGACCGCTCTGGCGTAAATCCGTGTGTTTCCTGAATATTTGATCAATTCGACGGCAACATCGCCGCCGAAAGGCGGCTCATTCGCCTGCGACCACTTGAGCGGTATCGCGCTGGCCGGAGCGGAAATGGTCCAGCACGAACAGCCGGATGGCCGACGAAAGATTTCCCTGCGTGCGCGAGGAGTCGATGCTCGCGACCAGATCGGACAGCGTCGCCTTGCGGCGCCCCGCGATCTCTTTGAGCGCATCCCAGAACGCGTCTTCAAGGCTCACGCTGGTCTTGTGACCGGCGATGACAATCGAACGCTTGACGACTGGACTCTTCATAATACTGCGCCCTCGGGGTCGAAATTCGCGTCCGCGGGGGATGACGCAGCTTGGGTGTCGCGTGTGCAAGCCCGGCTCCGCGCCGGACAAGCGACAAGAATTTGAATTTTCTCGGCCATCGCTGCCTCCCCCCCGCTTCGGAGACCGCTGATCGAGAACCTGACGTTCGTCCGCCTCGCCGATCTTTCGTCGTACGTTTGCGAACGGGCGTAACCTTATATTTTGCCGCCGGGATCGCAACCCAATTTTGATAGTGACCGCGCACCCCGATGCCGCACAGGCGGCAATCTACAGACCGCCTATGGTTTCAGGCCCAGCGACCGCATGCTAAAGCTGCCCACGTTTGAAACAGAGAATAGAGACATGGCCGCCACGCGCACCGAAACCGACACCTTCGGCCCGATCGAAGTCCCCGCCGACCGCTACTGGGGCGCGCAGACCGAGCGGTCGCTGGAAAACTTCAAAATCGGCGGCGAGCGCATGCCGAAGCCGATCGTTCGCGCCTTCGGTATCGTCAAGCGCGCGGCGGCGGAAGCGAACACGGATATGGGCCTGCTCGATGGCAAGCTCTCGAAAGCCATCATCGAAGCCGCGCAGGAAGTCATGGACGGCAAGCTCGACGACCATTTTCCGCTCGTCGTGTGGCAGACCGGCTCCGGCACGCAGTCCAACATGAATGCGAACGAGGTGATCGGTAACCGTGCAATCGAGATGCTCGGCGGCACGATGGGCTCCAAGAAGCCCGTGCATCCGAACGACCATGTGAATATGTCGCAGTCGTCGAACGACTCTTATCCGACGGCAATGCATATCGCCGCCGCCGAGACGATCGTTCACTGGCTGATCCCCGCGCTCGAACATCTGCACGGCGCGCTCGCGAAGAAGGCGAAGGACTTCGACAAGATCATCAAGATCGGCCGCACGCATACGCAAGACGCGACGCCCCTCACCCTGGGTCAGGAATTTTCCGGCTACGCCGCGCAGATCCAGACCGGCATTACGCGCATGAAGCCCGTGCTCGCCGAGCTCTACCAGCTCGCGCAGGGCGGCACGGCGGTCGGCACGGGCCTGAATGCCAAGAAGGGATTTGCGGAAGCCTTCGCCAAGAAGGTCGCCGCGATCACCGGTCTGCCCTTCATCACCGCGCCGAACAAGTTCGAGGTGATGGCAGCGCACGACGCTTACGTCTTCGCGCATGGCGCGCTGAATTCCATCGCCACCGCGCTCTTCAAGATCGCGAACGATGTCCGCTTTCTCGCCTCCGGTCCGCGCTCGGGCCTCGGCGAACTGTCGCTACCGGAAAACGAGCCCGGCTCCTCGATCATGCCCGGCAAGGTGAACCCGACGCAGAGCGAGGCACTCACGATGGTGTGCTGCCAGGTGATCGGCAACGGCACCGCGGTGACGATGGCCGGCTCGCAGGGACACTTCGAGCTGAACGTCTACAAGCCGGTGATGGCTTACGCGCTCCTGCAATCCGTGCGTCTGCTGTCCGACGCCTCACGTTCCTTCACCGACAACTGCGTCGTCGGCATCGTCGCCAACGAAAAGCGCATCGCCGACCTGATGAAGATGTCGCTGATGCTTGTGACCGCGCTCGCGCCCAGGATCGGCTACGACAAGGCGGCGCAGGTCGCCAAGACCGCGCACAAGAACGGCACCACGCTCAAGGAAGAGGCGCTCCGCCTCGGCTTCGTCACCGAGAAGGAGTTCGACGAGCTGGTGCGTCCGGAAAAGATGATCGGCCCGGAATGAACCGCGGCTGAACGGGGCCGCATTACAAAAATTTCACGCACCTTACCGAACCTTCATTTGAAAGGTTCCGCTCCCCTTCGCATCATCGGGGTCCGATTTGAGCGCTCCCGCTCAATGGAAAGGATGCGAACCATGAGAAAGGCAGTGATTGCCGCCATCGCGGTTGTCGTTGTCGCCGGCGGATCCGCGATCGCCTACAGCGCCTATGCGCGCCATGACGGCTGGGGACCGGGCCGCGCTCACTCTAGCCGCATGAGCCCGGACGACCGCGCCGCTTACGCCGACGCCCGCATCGCCGGACTAAAAGCCGGCCTGCGCCTCTCCGCCGAACAGGAAAAGCTCTGGCCGCCGGTTGAGGCCACGCTCAAGGACCTCGCGGCCAAGCGCATCACGCGCCAGGAAGAACGCCGCGCCGAGTGGCGCGAGCGCCGTGAGCAGCGCGAAGCACGGCGCGACGAACGCCCGAGCCGCGAGGAGCGCCGCGCCGAACGCGAGCAGCGCTTTAACCCGGTCGAGCGCCTGCGCAAGGGCGCCGACCGCATGAGCGAGCGCGGCGCCGATCTCAAGCGCCTCGCCGACGCAACCGAGCCGCTCTACAACGCCCTCGACGACGGACAGAAGCGCCGCTTCAACGCGCTGGCCCATGCCGGCATGCGCCGTCACGCGCAGCACATGCGCCGCGGCGGCGAGGATCGCGAATTCCGCCGCGAACGCCGCGACCGCGACTTCGGCTATCGCGAGCGCATCGAATGGACGCCCGAGCTCTCGCCGGGTTCCGAGCGTCTCTAAAGCCCCGACCCTTCGTGACTGCTGACTTTCGGGCCGCCAAGCATGATCCCGAGAAAGCCCACCGCGAACTTGTCCGCGGTGGGCTTTCTCGAAAAGGATCATGCTCGAACAAAAACAAGACCATGATCCGATTCAAGTGAATCGGATCATGGTTGGGGCGGCCCGTTTTTTATACCGCGATCGGCGCCTTGATCGCGGCGTCGGGATCATAGCCCTCGATCGCGATATCCTCGAAGCGGAACGCGAAGAGATCCTTCACCGCTGAATTGAGCTTAAGACGCGGCAGCGCACGCGGCTGCCGCGTAAGCTGGAGCCGCGCCTGCTCCAGGTGGTTCGAATAAAGATGCGCGTCGCCGAGCGTGAGGATGAAGTCGCCAGGCAGCAGGTCCGTCACCTGCGCCATCATCTGGGTCAGCAGCGCATAGGACGCGATGTTGAACGGCACGCCGAGAAAGACGTCGCCCGAACGCTGGTAGAGCTGGCACGACAGCCGCCCATCCGCGACATTGAACTGGAAGAGACAGTGGCACGGTGCGAGCGCCATCTTCGGCACGTCGGCTGGATTCCAGGCGCTCACGATCAGCCGCCGCGAGTCCGGGCTGCGTTTGATGTCGGCGATCACATTCTTGAGCTGGTCGATCGTCTGTCCGTCGGGCGCGGCCCAGGAACGCCACTGCCGGCCATAGACCGGCCCGAGTTCGCCCCGCTCATCCGCCCATTCGTCCCAGATGGTGACGCCGTTCTCCTGCAAATAACGGACGTTCGTATCGCCCGCGACGAACCACAAAAGCTCGTGAACGATCGACTTCAGATGCAGCTTCTTCGTCGTCACCAGCGGAAAGCCGTCCGCGAGATCGAAGCGCATCTGATGGCCGAAAACGGACAATGTTCCGGTTCCGGTACGATCCGACTTCCTCGCGCCGCGATTCAAAATTCGTTCGAGAAGATC
>Ga0307505_10000812_pt1 | contig 30498 bp, 29 predicted proteins | sample 23_S_MG_FD_202183 | JGI IMG/M metagenome (GOLD analysis project Ga0307505, IMG submission 202183) | Soil microbial communities from Populus trichocarpa stands in riparian zone in the Pacific Northwest, United States - 23_S | ecosystem: Environmental > Terrestrial > Soil > Riparian zone > Trees... | reverse complement strand
GAGCGAGTTGTCGCGGCCTTCGCCGCCCCACATCGCCGTGCGCGACAGACCCAGTTCCAGCGATCGCCAGGGCCGCACGACCAGGCGCACACCCATCAGATAGGGGCGAGCGTAGTCGCCCCGGTCGTCCTCGAGCTCGCCGAAGAAGGTGCTGAGCTCCAGCTCGCCCAGCCACCACCAGAGCTTGCTGTCCGCCAGCGGACCGCTGGCCGCGTCCAGCGACACGCTGGTCAGCGGCCGCGCGGCCGTGCCCAGGATCAGGCTGCCGTCCCAGCCCGGCCCCCAATGCCGGGCGATGCGGCCGGCACCGATGCGCCAGTGTTCGTCGATGCGCCAGCTCAGCGCGCTGCCGTCCCAGGACCAGTAGTCGCCGCTGGCGTCGATCTGGCGCTGCACGGCAAGCTGGCCGAACACGCAGCCCCACCGTCCGCTGGCGTCGAGCTGCAGCCGCTGCCGCGGCTCGACCAGGCTGAACAGGCCGAGCGGGGTGTCCTGCCGAGCCTCGGAGGACTCGGTCAGCAGCATGGCATGGCCGGACAGGGTTATTGTGCCGGGCGCGCAGTCGCCGCCCGGGGGCAGCGAAGACCAGGTGCTGGCGCTGCGACCTTCGTTTAGCGTGCGCAGTTGCGCGAAGGGGTCGGGCCGGGTGCGTACCGACTGCGGCAACTCGGCCGCGGCCGCGTCCCAGGCCGTGGCCCCGAGCAGCAGGGTGGCGGCGCGCACCACATCGGCAAAGCCGGCCCGCTGGGGCCGGTGGGAAGGAATTGCCATCGCAGGCCCATGCGAGCAAGCTGAAGGCCAGCTCGATGGGCGCGCTTATACGTTGAACAGGAAGTTCAGCACATCCCCATCTTTGACCACGTATTCCTTGCCTTCTGCACGCATCTTGCCGGCTTCCTTCGCGCCTTGTTCGCCCTTGCAGGCGATGAAGTCGTCGAAGGCGATGGTCTGCGCGCGGATGAAGCCGCGCTCGAAGTCGGTGTGGATCACACCCGCCGCCTGCGGCGCGGTGTCGCCAACGTGGATGGTCCAGGCGCGCACCTCCTTGACGCCGGCGGTGAAGTAGGTCTGCAGCCCCAGCAGCCCGAAGGCGGCGCGGATCAGCCGGTTCAGCCCCGGCTCTTCCAGCCCCATTTCGTGCAGGAACAGCAGCCGGTCGTCGTCGGTCATGTCGGCCAGCTCGGCCTCGGTCTTGGCGCAGATCGCCACCACCGGCGCATGCTGCTTGTCGCCATAGGCACGCAACTGGTCGAGGAAGGGGTTGTTCTCGAAGCCGTCCTCGGCGACGTTGCCGACGAACATCGCCGGCTTGGCGGTGATCAGGCACAGCGGCTTCAGCACCACCTGCTCTTCCTTGCTGAAGGCGATGCTGCGCACCGGCAGCGCCTGGTCCAGCGCCGCCTGGCACTTCTTCAGCACATCGACCAGGCGCTGTGCCTCCTTGTCCTGGCCGGCCTTCGCCACCTTGCTCCAGCGCGCCAGGCTCTTTTCCACCGTGCCAAGGTCGGCCAGACACAGCTCGGTCTGGATGACCTCGATGTCGGAGATCGGGTCCACCTTGCCGGCCACGTGGATGACGTTGTCGTCCTCGAAGCAGCGCACAACGTTGACGATGGCGTCGGTCTCGCGGATGTGGCTGAGGAACTGGTTGCCCAGGCCCTCGCCCTGGCTGGCGCCGGCCACCAGCCCGGCGATGTCGACGAATTCGACGATCGCCGGCACGATGCGCTCGGGCTTGACGATCGCCGCCAGCTGCTGCAGGCGCGGGTCGGGCAGCTCGACGATGCCGACATTCGGCTCGATGGTGCAGAAGGGGTAGTTCTCGGCGGCGATGCCGGCCTTGGTCAGGGCATTGAACAGCGTGGACTTGCCGACGTTGGGCAGGCCGACGATGCCGCATTTGAGGCTCATGTGGGGGCTTTGCTGGGCTTGGGCGAAACGGCGAATTCTAGGGCTCTACACTCGGATCGAGGAGGCTGTGCATGAACCCCAGAACCCTGCTTCAAGGCCACGCCAAGGATCTGGGCGGCGGCTTCACCGTACGCCGCTTGCTGCCCTCGGCGCAGCGCCAGGCGGTCGGCCCCTTCCTGTTCTTCGACCATTTCGGCCCGGTGACGGTGCAGCCCAGCGACGACCACGACGTGCGCCCGCACCCGCACATCGGGCTGGCCACCGTGACCTACCTGTTCGAAGGGGCGATGCTGCATCGCGATTCCACCGGCGTGGTGCAGCGCATCGAGCCGGGCGCGATCAACTGGATGACGGCCGGCCGCGGTATCGTGCATTCCGAGCGCTCACCCGAGGATCTGCGCGGGGTGACGCGGCGCAACCATGGTCTTCAGCTGTGGGCGGCCCTGCCGGTGGCCGACGAGGAGATCGCACCGAGCTTCGCGCACACGCCGGCATCGGCGATCCCGGTGGTCGAGAGCGATGGCGCCACGGTGCGCGTGCTCATCGGCCAGGCCTACGGCCGCGATTCGCCGGTGGCCACGCGTTCGCCCACGCTGTACCTGGACATCGCACTGCGCGCCGGGGCCGCGCTGCAGCTGCCCTTGGCCACCGAGCGGGCGCTGTACGCGGTGGACGCACCCTTCACGCTGGACGGCGAGACGATGCCGGCGCAGCAGATGGTGGTGCTGCAGCCGGGCGAGCAGCCGCGGCTGGGCGCGGCGGCCGACGCCCGCGTGGTGCTGATCGGCGGCGAGCCGCTGGGGCACCGCTTCATGTCCTGGAACTTCGTTTCCAGCCGCAAGGAACGCATCGAGCAGGCGCGGGACGACTGGCGCGCACAGCGCTTCGACCCGGTGCCGGGCGAGACCGAGTTCATCCCGCTGCCTTAGAAGGCGTAGCTGGCGCGGCAGGCCTGGCCCACGGCCAGTTCGTGTTCGACGCCGTCCAGCACGATGGCGTTCATGCCGAAGGTGGCGGCGCCGTCGACGCGCGCGTCGGCGCGGTAGGCGGCCAGCGTGTCGGTGACGGCGAAACCCTGCTCGCCGGTGTCGGGGTCGACACCGGGGATGCTGCAGCGCGCGCAGGGTTTCACCAGCTTCAGCCGCACCGTGCCCTGCGGCGTGTCGATCTCCAGCAGGTCGATGTGGTCTTCGTCGTGCGCCTCGATGCCGTCGAGCACGATGTTCGGCCGGAAGCGCCGCATCTGCACCGCCGCTTCGCCTTGTTCCTGGAGGCGGCGGTTCAGCTCGGCCAGCGAGGCGGTGGAGGTGACCAGCAGCGCAAAGCCATCGGCAAAGGCGGTCTGGCCGAGGTGCGCGCCGGTCCAGCGGCTGTCGGACAGGCGGCGGTAGTCCGGATCGAAGCGCACCATGCGCAGCTTGCGCCCGGCGAAGTCGCTGCACCACTGCGCCGCCAGCGCGCCCATATCCCAGGCCGGCACCCAGTCGTCCCAGACGCGCACGCGCAGCTCGCTTTCGGCGCGGTCCAGCGCCACGTGCAGCGCCAGCATGCCCGGCGCGCGCAGCACCATGTCGTCGCTGCGCAACGTGGGCCGGATCAGCGCCAGCCGCGGCAGCTCTCGCTGCGTGACGAATTCGCCGTGTTCGTCGACCAGCATCCAGGCGCGGTCCAGGTCCAGCCCGGTCTCCAGCAGCAGGCTGCGGCGCAGCTCGATGCCGGCGCAGGACTTGACCGGGTGGACAACCAACGAATGCAGGGTGCAGCTCAGGTCGCTCAAGCGTCGCTCCGAGGCCCGACGGCCGTGAAAAACTGCGGGCATTGTGCATGCACCCGGCTGCCTACAATCGCAGCGATGAAGCGTGTCGATGTGTGCGTGCGCGGCGCCGGGGCGGTGGGCTCCTGTCTGGCGCTGGCGCTGGCGCGGCAGGGCCTGGCGGTGGCGCTGCAGGGAGCTGCGGCCAAACCGGCGCGCGAGGACCTGCGCACCTATGCGCTGAACGCCGCGTCGGTGCAGCTGCTGCGCGAGCTGAAGGTCTGGGAGGCCCTGCCCGCCGATGCGCGCACGCCGGTTTACGACATGCATGTCGAGGGCGATGCCGCCGGCAGCGCGCTGGACTTCTCCGCCTGGTCGCAGGGCGTCGAGGCGCTGGCCTGGATCGTCGATGCCGCCGAACTGGAGCGTGTGCTGGCCGCGGCCGTGTCCTTTGCACCGCACGTGCAGAAGGCAGGCGAGGGCGAGGTCGAAGCGCCGCTGCTGGCCTTGGCCGAGGGCAAGGCATCGAGCACGCGCGAGCAGCTCGGCGTGGCCATGCCGGTGCAGCGTTACGGACAAAGCGCGGTGGCGGCGCGGCTGCAGTCCGACCTGGCGCATGCCGGCGTGGCACGCCAATGGTTCCGCTCGCCCGACGTGCTGGCGCTGCTGCCCTTCGACCGGCCGGCGCCTTCGATGAGCTACGGGCTGGTGTGGTCGGTGCCGCAGGCGCGCGCCGACGCGCTGATGGCCATGGATGCCGGTGCCTTCGAGCTGGCGCTGGCCGATGCCACCGGCGGTGCGGCCGGCACGCTGCGGCTGTGCGGCGAGCGCGCCGTCTGGCCGCTGACGCTGGCGCGTGCCGAACAGGTCTGCGGCCCCGGCTGGGTGCTGCTGGGCGATGCCGCGCACGTGGTGCATCCGCTGGCCGGGCAGGGCCTGAACCTGGGCCTGGGCGACGTGCGCGCGCTGGCGCAGGTGATCGCCGAGCGCGAACCCTGGCGCGCCCTGGACGATGCACGGCTGCTGCAGCGCTATGCGCGCCAGCGCGCGCTGCCCACGCTGGCCATGGGCCAGCTGACCGACGGCTTGCTGCACCTGTTTGCCAGCGAGGCGCCGGCGCTGCGGGAACTTCGCAACCGCGGCCTGAATCTCGTCAACGGCCTGCCGCCGCTGAAGCGGCTGCTGGCCTCGTTCGCCCTCGAGTCCTGACGGCCTCGACTCCCCCTGACTGCCGAAGGAACTCGATGTTCAAGCCCCGCCATCTCCTGCCGCTGCTGTGCGCGGCGCTGCTGAGCGCGCCCGCCTGGGCGCAGGACGCGCTGATCCGCAAGAACCTGTCCGAGCGGCTGCCCAACCTGCCGAAGATCGACGAGATCAGCAAGACGCCCATTCCCGGCCTGTACGAAGTGCGTATCGGCAACGACATCGTCTACGCCGACGAGCAGGGCAACCACCTGATCCAGGGCAACCTGATCGATACCAAGACGCGCACCGACCTGACCGAGGCGCGCATCAACAAGCTCACGGCCATCGACTTCGCCAGCCTGCCGCTGAAGGATGCGGTGGTCATCAAGCAAGGCAACGGCACGCGCCGCCTGGCGGTGTTCGGCGACCCGAACTGCGGCTACTGCAAGCGCTTCGAGCGCGACCTGGCCAAGCTGCAGGACGTGACCATCTACACCTTCCTGTACCCGATCCTCGGGCCGGATTCGAATGCCAAGTCCAAGGACATCTGGTGTGCGCCCGACAGCGCCAAGGTCTGGCGCGCCTGGATGATCGACGGCGTGACGCCGCCCAAGAGCATGGGCCAGTGCGACACCGCCGCGCTGGAGCGCAACATCGCGTTCGGCAAGAAGCACCGCGTGCAGGGCACGCCGGCGGCGATCTTCGAGGACGGCACGCGCGTGCCCGGCGCGGTTCCGCTGGAAGCCCTGGAGAAGAACCTCGCCGCTGCCGCGAAGAAGAGCTGAGCGCGTCGCCGGCGATGATCGACGTCCTGATCGAAGTCTTCGACCGGCACGCGCACCTGTACCGCGTCACGCTGAAGCTGCCGCGCCCGGTGGCGCTGCAGCGCCTGAGCCTGCCGGTGTGGATTCCCGGCAGCTACATGGTGCGCGAGTTCAGCCGCCACCTGTCGCGGCTGCGCGCGCGCCAGGGCACGCGCGAATGCCGCGTCGAGCCGCTCGACAAGTGCAGCTGGCAGGTGCACGGCGACGGCGGCCAGGCGCTGACGGTCGTCTACGAGGTCTATGCCTTCGACACCTCGGTGCGCGCCGCCTTCCTGGACGCGCAGCGCGGTTTCTTCAACGGCACCAGCCTGTGCCTGCGCGTCGAGGGCCGCGAAGCCGAGCCGCACCGGTTGCGCCTGGGCAAGCTGCCCGCCGGCTGGCAGGTGGCCACCGCCATGCCGCCCAGCGCGCGCCGGCACGAGTTCGTCTGTGCCGACTACGACGAGCTGGTCGACCACCCGGTGGAGATGGGCGCCTTCTGGCGCGGCGAGTTCCGCGTGCGCGGTGTCGCCCATGAGTTTGTGATTGCCGGCGCCTGGCCCGGCTTCGACGGCGAACGGCTGCTGGCCGATGCCCGCCGCATCTGCGAGACGCAGATCGGCTTCTGGCACGGCCGCGGCAAGCCGCCGCTGGCGCGCTACGTGTTCCTGCTCAACGCGGTTGACGAAGGCTACGGCGGCCTGGAGCACCGCGCCAGCACGGCGCTGATCTGCGCGCGGCGCCAGCTGCCGCGCCAGGGCGTGGCCCAGGCCGGCGACGGCTATGTCACGCTGCTCGGGCTGATCTCGCACGAGTACTTCCACACCTGGAACGTCAAGCGCATGAAGCCGCGCGACTTCGAGCGCATCGACTACGGCCGCGAGAACCACACGCGGCTGCTGTGGTTCTTCGAGGGCTTCACCTCGTACTACGACGACCTGCTGCTGCTGCGCGCCGGGCTGATCGACGCGCCGCGCTACCTGCGCCTGCTGGCCAAGACGCTGAGCGGCGTGCTGGCCACGCCGGGGCGGCGGCAGCAGAGCGTGGCCGAGTCCAGCTTCGATGCCTGGATCAAGTACTACCGCAGCGACGAGAACACGCCCAACGCCACCATCAGCTACTACGCCAAGGGCGCCCTGGTGGCGCTGGCGCTGGACCTGAGCCTGCGCGCGGCGGGCCGCGGCAGCCTGGACGACGTGATGCGTGCGCTGTGGGCGCGCTCGGCCGGCGGGCCCATCGACGAGGCCGACATCGCCCAGGCGCTGCAGCAGCTGGCCGGGCGGTCGATGCAGGAAGAACTCGACGCCTGGGTGCACGGCACCGAGGATCTGCCGCTGCGCCCGCTGCTGGAGCGTGCCGGCGTCGCCTGGTTGGCCGAGGCCGGTGATCTGGCATCGGAACTCGGCCTGCGCGTCAGCGAAGGCGCGCTCAGCGGCATCCACGTGAAGAGCGTGTTTCGCGGCAGCGTGGCCGAACGCGCCGGCGTCTCGGCCGGCGACGAACTGCTGGCGGCCGACGGCTGGCGGCTGCGCCGCCTGGACGATGCGCGAGGCTGGCTGCGCGCCGGCCAGGGCTTCGAGTTGACGCTGGTGCGCGACCAGCGGCTGCTGACACTGGCCGTGCCGGCGCCGGCGGCCGCGGCCGCCAGCGTGCAGCTGAGGCTGGCCGAGCCGGCCGCGCCGGCGGCGCTGGCGCTGCGGCGGGAGTGGCTCGGGGTGTGAACGCGCTGCGCACGCGTCGCCGCGTGGCCGTGCTGGGCCTGGTGGTGGCGGTGAGCCTGGCGCACTGGTGGCTGGGCCAGATGCTGCCGCTGGCGCGCATCGGCGATGGCGCGGCCGACCGCATGCCCAAGCGCATCGAGGTGGCCTTCGTGCGCGAGCTGGCGCCGGCCGCGCCGCCGCCACCGCCCGTGGTGGTGGCGCGCAAGGCGCCCAGGGTGAGGCCCAAGCCGGTGCCGCCACCCGCCGAAGCGGCATCGGCGCCCGCGGCCGAAGACAGCGTGGCCGAGGCTCTGGCGCAGCTGCCGCCACTGCCGGTGGCCGAGCCGGAGCCGGCACCGGTACCGGTACCGGTCGAAGAAGCGCCTGCACACACCACACCGCAGGCGGTGGCGGCCGCGGCGTCGGCCGCCTCGTCCGCGGCCGCCTTCGAATGGCCGCCGTCGACAAGGCTGAGCTACAAGCTCCGCGGCAACTACCGCGGCGAGGTCGTCGGCAATGCCCAGGTCGAATGGGTGCGCGCGGGCCATCGCTACCAGGTGCATCTGGACGTATGGGTGGGCGCGCAGGTCGCGCCGCTGGTCGGCCGGCGCATGACCAGCGACGGCGAGCTCGGCGAACGCGGCCTGACGCCGCGGCGCTACGACGAGGAGACGCGTGCGCTGTTCCGCGAGCTGCGCCGGCGTACCATCGTGTTCGACGGCGAACGTGTGCTGCTGCCCAACGGCAAGCAGTTGCCGCGCGAGGAGGGCATGCAGGACGCCGCCAGCCAGTTCGTGCAGCTGACCTGGCTGTTCACCACGCAGCCGCAGCTGCTGCAGGTGGGCCAGCGCATCGAGGTGCCGCTGGCGCTGCCCACCAACGTCGACCGCTGGGCCTACGACGTCGTCGAGAAGGTGATGCTGGACACGCCTTTCGGGCCGGTGGAGACCTTCCACCTGCGGCCGAGGCGCGAGCTGCGGCCGAACCGCGACCTGGTGGCCGACGCGTGGTTTGCGCCCACGCTGCAGTATCTGCCGGTGCGCCTGCTGATCCGCCAGGACGAAGCCACCTACATCGACCTGATGATCGACCGCCTGCCGCAGCAGGAGGCGGCAGTGCCGGACGCGGCGGCTTCGGCCGGGCGCTAATCCGGGCTAGTTGAGGAAGCGCGTGCCGTAGTCGGCGGCGGCCTGGCCGCCCCGCGCATTGCCGATGATGCGTTGCGCGGTCTGCACCAGCGGGCGCAGTTCATCGGGCGAGCGGGCGCGTTCCATCTTCATTGCCAGCGCTTCGGACATCGGCCCGACCATGTCGGTGAACAGCCGTACCGCCTGCGCGCGCGTGGTCGCGAAGTCGCGCGGCGGCGCCGCGGGCGCGGCCGGCGGCGGCGCGGCTTCGGCGGGCCGTGCCGCGGCCTGCGGCGCGCGCGGTGCGTCCTGCGTGATGCCGATGATCTCGATGAAACCCTGCTCGGCCAGCAGCTGCAGCGTCTCGTCGGCCTGCTGCGGGATCAGCTTGCGCACCTCGTCGTCGCTGCGCCGGCCGTCGATCATGATCAGCGCACTGCGCAGCCGGGGCGAAAGCCGATGGGCGCGTGTCTCGATCTCTGAATGGCCTTTGGCCGTCTTTCGATAGATCGTTGCCATGCTCGTTGCAAGTTGCAGGTCCCGCCGACGCCGATGGCGCCTTGCGGGCCGTCCCTGAATGGAGGCGCGAGCTTAGCGCGCCCTGCCTTGCGGACCAAGTCCCGGCGCGTGAGCATTTCGCGCCGCGGCCCTTATAGTGGCCGCCGTTTCACGAAAGGCCGCCATGAGCTACCAGACCCTCCTGACCGAAGTGCACGGCGACGGCGCGCGCCGCACCGCGCTGATCCGCCTGAACCGCCCGCAGCAGCTGAACGCGCTGAACGACACGCTGATGGACGAGCTGGGAACCGCGCTCGCCGGCTTCGACGGCGACGACGGCATCGGCTGCATCGTCATCACCGGCAGCGACAAGGCCTTTGCCGCCGGCGCCGACATCGGTGCGATGGCCACCAAGACCTACATGGATGCCTACAAGGGCGACTTCATCACGCGCAACTGGGAAACCATCCGCCAGGTGCGCAAGCCGGTGGTCGCCGCCGTGGCCGGTTTTGCGCTGGGCGGCGGCTGCGAGCTGGCGATGATGTGCGACATCGTCATCGCCGCCGATTCGGCCAGGTTCGGCCAGCCGGAGATCAAGCTCGGCATCATCCCCGGCGCCGGCGGCACGCAGCGCCTGCCGCGTGCGGTGGGCAAGGCCAAGGCGATGGACCTGGTGCTGACGGCACGCATGATGGACGCCGCCGAGGCCGAGCGCGCCGGCCTGGTGTCGCGCGTGGTGCCGGCCGACAAGCTGCTGGCCGAGGCGCTGGCGGTGGGCGCCACGCTGTGCGGCCTGAGCGCGCCCAGCCTGATGATGGCCAAGGAATGTGTCAACCGCGCCTTCGAAGGCGCTCTGGCCGACGGCGTCAGCTACGAGCGGCGGCTGTTCCATTCGCTGTTTGCCACCGAAGACCAGAAGGAAGGCATGGACGCCTTCGTCAACAAGCGCAAGCCGGTCTTCAAGCACCAGTGATCAAGGCTGCAGCCACTGCGCCCCGCCGGCGCCGAAGTGCGCGCGGCGGTGGCCGTCGGCGTGCAGTTCCAGCCAGTCGACGGACAAGACACGCGCCGTGACCACGGCAAAGTGGTTGCGCGAGGCGCGCTCCGGCTCGAAGCGCTCGGCCGCCGGGCTGCCGGGAGGCAAGGGCGACAGGTAGTCCTGCGCCGCGGGCGTGAGCTTCAGCCGCGCCCAGCGCGAAGAAACCTTCAACCCCGAGGTCTGGACGTCCAGCGTCACGCGCAGCCTCAGCTGCCAACTGATGCGGCTCGACCAGCACAGCAGGGTGCCGATCGGGCGGGAGCGCATCTGTGCCACCTTGGGCGAACGCGCGTCGGTGAAGAAGATCAGCTCGCGCGCTGCGGCGTCCACCTCGCGCAGCAGCACCGACCGGACCTGGGCCTCCTCGGCCGCCACCGTGCCCAGTGCCATGACGCGCCACTCGTGCGCCGGCTGCTGTGCGGCCCGCTGCAGCTCCTGCCACAGGCTGGACTCGATCAGCGACAGCGAATCGATGCGCGCGCCCATGGTCCGGCTCAGCCTTCGCGGCGCAGCGCCGGAAACAGCAGCACGTCGCGGATGCTGGCCGAATCGGTGAGCAGCATCACCAGCCGGTCCAGCCCGATGCCGCAGCCGGCCGTGGGCGGCATGCCGTATTCCAGCGCGCGGATGAAGTCGGCGTCGTAGTACATCGCCTCCTCGTCGCCCGCTTCCTTGTTGGCGGCCTGGGCGAGGAAGCGCGCCGCCTGGTCCTCGGCATCGTTCAGCTCGGAAAAGCCGTTGGCCACCTCGCGCCCGGCGATGAACAGCTCGAAGCGCTCGGTGATGCTCGGGTCGGTGTCGGAGGCGCGCGCCAGCGGCGACACCTCCACCGGATAGTCGATGATGAAGGTGGGTTGCCACAGCTGCTGCTCGACCACCGCCTCGAACAGGCCGAACTGCAGCTCGGCCAGCGTCCAGTGGGCGGGCGCCTGCTCGCCGGCGGCCAGGATGCGCGCGCGCAGCAGTGCGGCATCGCGCGTCTCGGGCTCGCTCAGGCCGGCGTAGGCGACCAGAGATTCACGCACGTTCAGGCGCTTGAAGGGTGTGTCCAGGTCGATGGTCTTGCCGGCATAGCTCAGCACGGCCGAGCCGGTGGCCTGGCGTGCCGCATGGCGCAGCACGCCTTCGGTGAAATCCATCATGTGATGATGGTTCCAGTAGGCCGCATAGAACTCCATCATCGTGAATTCCGGGTTGTGCCGGACGGAGATGCCTTCGTTGCGGAAGCTGCGGTTGATCTCGAACACGCGCTCGAAGCCGCCCACCACCAGCCGCTTCAGGTACAGCTCGGGCGCGATGCGCAGGAACATCTGCTGGTCCAGCGCGTTGTGGTGCGTGACGAAGGGCTTGGCGTTCGCGCCGCCCGGGATCGGGTGCAGCATCGGCGTTTCCACCTCCAGGAAACCGTGCTCGACCATGTGGTTGCGGATCGAGCTGATGGCCTTGCTGCGCGCCACGAAACGCGCACGCGCTCTCTCGTCGGTGATCAGGTCCACGTAGCGCTGGCGGTACTTCTGCTCCTGGTCGCTCATGCCGTGGAACTTGTCCGGCAGCGGCCGCAGGCTCTTGGTCAGCAGCCGCACCGAGGTGGCCTTGACCGACAGCTCGCCGGTCTTGGTGCGAAAGAGCGTGCCCTCGCAGCCGATGATGTCGCCCAGATCCCAGTGCTTGAAGGCGGCCAGTACCTCGGCGCCGACCAGGTCCTGCGTGATGTAGAGCTGGATGCGGCCGTGCGTGTCGCCGAAGCTGCCGTCCTGCAAGGTGGCGAAGCAGGCCTTGCCCATCACCCGCTTGAGCATCACACGCCCGGCCACCGCCACCGGGATGGCCTGCGGCTCCAGCTCCTCGTTGGGCAGTTGGCCGAAGCGGTGGTGCAGCTCGGCCGCATGGTGGCGCGGCTTGAAGTCGTTGGGGAAAGGCACGCCCTGGCGGCGCAGTGCCGCCAGTTTCTCGCGGCGCTCGGCGATCAGCTGGTTCGGGTCCGCGCTCGTCGCAACGGCGTCGGCGGGGGCTTTGGTGGTCATGGACAGGGCCGCGAAGTGAAGGCAAGGATTTTAGGCATTCGTTGGCAAAGCACCCGGCGCTGCAATGTCGGGCCGAGGGGCCGGCGACCATAATTCGTGCCACACATGCATACCCGCCGCGCCGCCATCGCCGACCGCAAGCTGCGCTTTGCCCTGGTCGGCTGCGGTCGTATTGCGCACAACCACATCGAGGCGCTGGGGCGCCATGCCGCCGACGCCGAACTGGTGGCGGTGTGCGACAGCGACCCTGCGGCGCTGAATGCCGCGGTGCAGGCCACGGGCGCGCCTGGCTTCGATTCCCTGTGTGCGCTGCTCGCCGGCAGCCGGCCCGACTGCGTGGTGCTGGCCACGCCCAGCGGCTTGCATCCGCAGCAGGTGATGGAGGTGGCGCGCGCCGGCGTCGACGTGATGACCGAAAAGCCGATGGCCACGCGATGGAGCGACGGCCTGGCGATGGTGCGCGCCTGCGACGAGGCGGGGGTGCGCCTGTTCGTCGTCAAGCAGAACCGCCGCAACCGCACGCTGCAGCTGCTGAAGCAGGCGATCGGCAAGAACCGCTTCGGCCGCATCTACATGGTCAACGTCAACGTCTTCTGGTCGCGGCCGCAGAGCTACTACGACAGCGCCGACTGGCGCGGCACCTGGGAATTCGACGGCGGCGCATTCATGAACCAGGCCAGCCACTACGTCGACCTGCTCGACTGGCTGATCGGCCCCGTGCAAAGCGTGATGGCCTACACCGGCACGCTGGCGCGCAACATCGAGGTCGAGGACACTGGCGTGGCCGCGCTGAGGTGGCGCAACGGCGCGATGGGCTCGATCAATGTCACCATGCTCACCTGGCCGAAGAACCTGGAAGGCTCGATCACCATCCTCGGTGAGACGGGCAGCGTTCGTGTCGGCGGCGTGGCGGTGAATCAGATCCAGCACTGGCAGTTCGCCGATCCGGACCCGATGGACGCGATGCTGGACGAGGCCAGCTACCAGACCACGTCGGTCTACGGCTTCGGCCACCCGCTGTACTACGAGGGCGTGATCCGTTCGCTGCGCGACGGCAGCCAGCCCGAGATCGACGGCCGCGAGGGCCTGAAGTCGCTGGAGCTGCTGATCGCGATGTACCTGTCGGCGCGCGACGGCAAGCGGGTCAACCTGCCGCTGGAATATTGATGGCCGCCAGCATCCACCCCTCGGCCATCGTCGACGACGGCGCGGTGCTGGGCGACGGCTGCCGCGTCTGGCACTTCGTGCACATCAGCGCCGGTGCGCGCATCGGCCGCGGCTGCTCCTTCGGCCAGAACGTCTACGTCGGCAACGACGTGGTCATCGGCGACAACGTCAAGATCCAGAACAACGTTTCGGTCTACGACGCCGTCACGCTGGAGGACGACGTGTTCTGCGGCCCGAGCATGGTCTTCACCAACGTCTACAACCCACGCGCCGCGGTGGCACGCAAGGACGAGTACCGGCGCACGCGGGTGCGGCGCGGCGCCACGCTCGGTGCCAACTGCACCATCGTCTGCGGCGTGACCCTCGGCGCGTATGCCTTCATCGGTGCCGGCGCGGTGGTCAACCGCGACGTGCCCGACTTCGCGCTGATGCTCGGCGTGCCGGCGCGCCAGGCCGGCTGGATGAGCCGCTTCGGCGAAAGGCTGGACTTGCCGCTGCAAGGCGAGGGCGAGGCCACCTGTGCGCACACCGGCGACCGCTACCGCTTGAGCGGCGCCACGCTGAGCCTATGCAGTTCACCGACCTGAAGGCGCAGTACGCGGCGCTGCGCCCGAGCATCGATGCGCGCATGCAGCGCGTGCTTGAGCACGGCCAGTACATCATGGGCCCAGAGATCAAAGAGCTCGAGGATCGGCTGGCCGCCTTCACCGGCACGCGCCATTGCATCGGCGTGGCCAGCGGCACCGAGGCCCTGCTGATCGCGATGATGGCCCAGGGCATCGGCCGCGGCGACGAGGTCATCACCTCGCCCTTCACCTTCGCCGCCACCGGCGAGATGATCGTGCTGCTGGGTGCGACGCCGGTGTTCGTCGACGTCGAGGCCGACACCTGCAACATCGACGCGGGCCTGATCGAGGCTGCGGTCACGCCGCGTACCAAGGCCATCATGCCGGTCAGCCTGTACGGCCAGGTGGCCGACATGGCGCCCATCAACGCCATCGCCGCACGCCACGGGCTGGCGGTGATCGAGGACGCGGCGCAGAGCTTCGGCGCCCGCTACCAGGGCCGGCGCAGCTGCGGCCTGTCGACCTGGGGCGCGACCAGCTTCTTCCCGAGCAAGCCGCTGGGCTGCTATGGCGACGGCGGTGCGCTGTTCACCGACGACGATGCGCTGGCGCGCTCGGCGCGCGAGATCCGCGTGCACGGCCAGAGCGCGCGCTACACCCACACCCGCATCGGCGTCGGCGGGCGGCTCGACACGCTGCAGGCCGCGGTGCTGCTGGCCAAGCTGGAGCGCTTCGACTGGGAGCTGCAGCGCCGGCATGAACTCGGCGCGCGCTACGCGCAGTTGCTGGCGGACGTGCCGCAGGTGCAGCTGCTGGCCGTGCGCGCCGACCGCGACTGCGTCTGGGGCCAGTACACCGTGCTGGTGCCGCGCCGCGCCCATGTGCAGACAGTGCTGCAGTCGCTGGGCATTCCGACCGCCGTGCACTACCCGCGGCCGCTGCATCGCCAGCCGGCTTATGAGCCCTATGCCGCCGGCGCCCGATGCCCCGTCAGCGAGCAGGTGGCCGACCGGGTGCTGAGCCTGCCGATGAGCGCCGACCTGTCGCACGCCGACCAGGAGCGCGTGGTCGCAGCGCTGGCGCAGGCCCTGGGCTGAGCCGGCAGCCGGCGCCCGGCACGGCCCTAACATCGGGCCGATGACTGCCTCCCGCTCGCCGCTGCTGCGCGCCACGCTCACGCTGATGGCCGGCGGCGCGCTGGCGCAGGCGCTGCCGCTGCTGCTGGGCCCGCTGCTGACGCGGCTGTATACGCCCACGCAGTTCGGCCTGTACCACCTGTTTGCGGCGGTCGCGGCCAATGTCGCGGTGGTGGCCTGCGCGCGCTATGAACACGCGCTGCCGCTGGCCCGCGACGACGCCGAGGCACATGCGCTGGTGGCGCTGTGCCGCTGGATCCTGCTGGCCGTCATGGCCTTCAGCGCCGTCGGCGCCGTCGCCTGGGCGCTGTGCATCGGCGCGCTGTGGCCGCTGTGGCTGCCCGCGGCGGTGGGCGCGCTGGGCTGGCTGTCGCTGGCCACGCTGGCGGCGATGCGTGCGCAGCGCTTCAACGCGCTGGCCACCAGCCGCGTGCTGCAACATGGCGGTGGCGCCACGCTGCAGGCTTTGGCCGGCGTGGCCGGGGCCGGGCTGTGGGGCCTGGTCGCCGCGCCCATCGCCGCAGCGCTGGCGGCCGCCGCCTGGCTGCGCCCGCGGCTGGGGCAGGGCTGGAGGGTGTCGCGCTCGGCCCTGCAGGCGGCGGCGCAGCGGCACCGCGACTTTCCGGTCCTGAACACGCCGCATGCCTTCCTGGGCGCGCTGCAGGACACGCTGGCCGTGGTGTTGATCGCCGCCTGGCAAGGGCCCGCCGCCGCCGGCTTCTGGGGCTTGGCGCTGCGCTACCTGAAGGCCCCTGCCACGCTGGTGGGCGGTGCGGTGTCGCAGGCGCTGTATCCGGCCTTGGCGGCGGGCGGCGCGGCCACGGAACAAGGTCGCAGCGCCGTGCGCCGCGTCATGCGCACGTTGGCACTTCTGGCGCTGCCCTTGGTACTGGCGCTGTGGCTGTTTGCACCGGCGGCCTTTGCAGGAGCCTTCGGCGCCCCCTGGCGCGAGGCCGGTGAGCTGGCGCGCGCGCTGGCGCTGTACATCGGGGTGCATTTCGTGGCGTCGCCGCTGTCGGTGGCGACCATGGCCTGGGGCGCCCAGGCCTGGGCGTTGAAGCTGTCGCTGATGGGGCAGGCGCTGTTCATCGCGGCGATGGCCTGCGGGCTGGCGATCGGCGGGCTGAATGCCGCTGGCTGGGCCGTGTCGGCGGCGATGGCGCTGTACTTCGGCTGGTACTTCTGGAGGCTGGCAACCTGGCCGGTGGGTGCATGAGCGGCATCGGCTGGCGCGCACGGGTCAACCGGCTGCGCCGGCGTGTCGCCAGGCTGCTGTTCTTCCGCATGCTCTTCGGCGAGGCGTCGATCGGTCGCCGCCTTCCGCACACGCGCATCAGCGCTGCCAGCTGCATCGAACACGAGGAACGCCTGAGCTTGGGCGATCATGTCTACATCGGCCCCTTCAACTTCATCGAGGCCAGCGGCGGCATCACGCTGGAAGAGGGTGTGCAGATCACCAGCCACGTCAGCATCACCACGCACAGCTCGCACCGCGCGATGCGCGTGCTGGGCCGCGAGTACGTCGATTGGAGCGGCGAACGCCCGGGCTGGGTGGCGGGGCCGGTGCACATCGGCGCCTACAGCTTCATCGGCCCGCAGGTGCTGATCGAAGCCGGCACGCGGCTCGGCCGCGGCACGCTGGTGCGCGCCGGCAGCGTGGTGCGCGGCGAGTTCCCCGACTTCGCCGTGCTCGAGGGCCGCCCGGCGCAGGTGGTGGGCGATGCGCGCCAGCGCGACGAGGCGCTGCTGCTGCGGCATCCCGAGCTGCGCGCGCATTACGACGCCTGGGCCGGGCGCACCCGGCGATGAGGCCGATGCGCCTCGTGCTGTGGGGCGACGGCGAAAGCCCTCACCTGCTGAAGTGGGCGAGGGCGCTGGCGCCGCAGCTCGAACTGTGGGCGGCGTCGAGCCGCGGATTCCTGCCCGGCTTCGATGCGGTTCTTCCGCCCGAGCGGCGCCTGACATTGGCCACGCGGCCGAACACGGGCGGTGGCAACGCCGCCCTGCTGCGCAAGCTGCCGCAGTTTGCGAGCTGGCTGCGCCGGGTGCGGCCCGACTGGGTGCATGCGCACTACCTCAGCTCGCATGGCACGCTGGCGTGGCTGGCGGGCAGGCTGTTCGGCGCGCCGGGCCGGCTGGTCGGTTCGGCCTGGGGCTCGGACGTGCTGGTCACGCCACAGCGCAGTGCGCTGCAGCGCGGCCTGATCGGCCGCGTGCTGCGTGCCTGCGTGCTGACGACCAGCGATTCGCAGCACATGGCGCAGCACATGCGCGAGCTGGGCGCGGCCGAGGTGATGTGCTTTCCCTTCGGCCTGGAGACGCTGCCGCCGCTGCCGGCCCGCAAGGACGATGCGCTGTTCTTCGCCAACCGCGGCCTGGAGCCGATCTATGCGCCGCAGCGCGTGATCGCTGCCTTTGCGGCGATCGCGGCGCAGTGGCCGCAGGCGCGGCTGGTGGTGGCCAACGATGGCGCCTTGCTGGGTGCCCTGCAGGCGCAGGTGCGTGACCTGGGGCTGCTGGACCGGGCGCGCTTCGTCGGCCGCCTCGACGCTGCCGCGCAGGCCGAACACTATGCGCGCTCGCGCTGGTACCTGAGCCTGCCGCGCAGCGATTCGGTGTCGGTCTCGGTGCTGGAGGCCATGGCCCACGGCTCCGTGCCGCTGCTGTCGGACCTGCCGGCCAACCGCGAACTGGTGCGCAACGGCGACAACGGGCTGATCCTGGCCGACGGCGCGACGCCGTCTCCTGCGATGCTGCAGCCGCTGCAGCTGCGCGGCGCGGAGATCGCCCGTGCCAACCACGAGTGGGTGCAGCGGCACGCGATGTTCGGCCCCTGCGTGGCGGCCTTCCTGGCGCGCCTGCGCGAGCTGCAAGGCGCATGAACATCCTGCTGCTCAACCACTACGCCGGCACGCCGATGCTGGGCATGGAGTTCCGCCCCTACTACCTGGCGCGCGAATGGGTGCGGCTGGGCCACCGGGTGCAGATCGTCGCCGCCGACTTCTCGCACGTGCGCGCGCGCCAGCCACAGGCCGGCGACGAACTGATCGACGGCGTCCGCTACCGTTGGCTGCACACGCCGCCGTACCAGGGCAACGGCCTGGGCCGGGCGCGCAACATCTGGGCCTTCCTGCGCCGCGTTTGGGCCGACGCGCCCAGGCTGCAGCGCGAGTTCCGCCCCGACGTGGTCATCGCCTCCAGCACTTACCCGATGGACATCTGGGTCGCCCGGCACCTGGCGCGGCCGGTCGGCGCGAAGCTGGTCTACGAGGTGCACGACCTGTGGCCGCTGTCGCCGATCGAGCTGTCGGGCATGCCGCGCTGGCACCCCTTCATCCTGCTGGTGCAGGCGGCCGAGGACGCCGCCTACCGCGACGCCGACGTGGTGGTGTCGATGCTGCCCAAGGTCCACGAGCACATGGCCTCGCGCGGGCTGGACCTGCGCAAGCTGCACATCGTGCCCAACGGCATCGCGCCGGACGACTGGCTGCTCGCACCGCAACCCTTGCACGACGACGTGGCCCAAGCCCTGGCCGCGGCGCGTGCGGCCGGCCGCAGGGTGGTGGGCTATGCCGGATCGATGGGCCTGCCCAATGCACTGGATACGCTGCTCGACGCGGCGGCGCTGCTGCGCGGCGTGGCGCTGCAGTTCGTGCTGGTCGGCGACGGGCACGAGAAGGCGCGGCTGTTGCGCCGCATCGCCGACGAAGGGCTGCACAACGTGACGCTGCTGCCGCCGGTGCCGAAGGCGCAGATCCCGGCGCTGCTGGGGGCCATCGATGTCGCCTACATCGGCTGGCAGCAGCTGCCGATCTACCGCTTCGGCATCGCGCCGAACAAGCTGATGGACTACATGATGGCCGGCGTGCCGGTGCTGCATTCGGTGGATGCCGGCAACGACTCGGTGGCTGAAAGCCGCTGCGGCCTGACCGTGCCGCCCGAATCGCCGGATGCGGTGGCCGCCGGATTGCGCCAGCTGGCGGCGCTGAGCGCGGACGAACGCCGCGCGATGGGTGAACGCGGCCGGCCGTATGTGCGTGCCCACCACAGCTATGCGGTGCTGGCGCAGCGCTTCATCGAGGCGTTGGTATGAATACCGAACGCGAGGCCGATGCCGTGGCCGAGCGCTACGCGCGCCGCCAGGACCCGGGTCGCTACAGCCTGCTGCGCCCCGAGGTGATGCACGCCGTGCAGGAGCGGCAGCGCGCGATGCTCGGATTGTTTGCGCAGGCCGGTCTGCACGACCTGTCCGCGCTGCGCCTGCTGGAAGTGGGCTGCGGCGCCGGTGGCAACCTGCTGGAGCTGCTGCGCCTGGGCTTTGCGCCGGCGCACCTGAGCGGCATCGAACTGCTGCCCGAGCGGCTGGCGATGGCGCGCAGCGTGCTGCCCGAGGCCGTGCAGCTGCGCGGCGGTGACGCGCTACAGGCCAAGGTGCCCGCGCAGTCGCTGGACATCGTCTTCGTGTCGACGGTGTTTTCTTCGTTGCTGGACGACGCCTACCAGCAGCGCCTGGCCGACGCCATGTGGTCGTGGCTGAAGCCCGGCGGTGCGGTGCTGTGCTACGACTTCATCGTCGACAACCTGCGCAATCCGGACGTGCGCGGTGTGCCGATGCAGCGCCTGCGCGCGCTGTTCCCGCAGGGGCGGCTGGCGCATCGCCGCGTGACGCTGGCGCCGCCGCTGGCACGCGCATTGGTTCGCGTGCATCTCGGCCTGCTGCCGCTTGCCAACAGCCTACCCTGGCTGCGCACGCATATGTTGGCCTGGATCGAAAGGCCTGCAATCCGGTAGAATCTGCGCATCTCAGCATCAGTGCATCACTGTCGCCCCAGACCCATGCGCACCACCCTCGACATCGACGACGACCTGCTGGCCGCTGCCAAGGAAATCGCGCGCCGCGAGCGCAGCACTGCCGGCCAGGTAATCTCCCGGCTGCTGCGGCACTCACTCACCGGCGCCGACGCCGAGCCGACCGCCGCCGGCTCACGCAGCCGTCGCGCAGGCGTTGCCGGTTTCGTGCCCTTTCCCGCGCGCCCTGGGGTGCTGGTGACGAACGAGCAGGTCGATCGCCTGCGCGAGGCCGAGGGCCTGTGAAGCGATGAGCCTGCGTGCGCTGCTGGACGTGAACGTGCTGGTGGCGCTGCTCGATGGCTCGCACGTGCATCACCGCTCGGCCACCGAGTGGCTGGCGGCTCACGCCCGGCTGGGCTGGGCCTCATGCCCGCTGACGCAGAACGGCTGCCTGCGCATCCTGTCGCTGCCGTCCTATCCGAACCCGCAGCCGGCGGCCCGTGTGGCGCAGCGCCTGGGCCAGGCGGTGGCGGATGCCAGCCATGCGTTCTGGCCCGATGCCTTCAGCCTGCTGGAGGCCGGGCGCATTCACTGGGACCGCGTGCTCAGTTCGCGGCAGATCACCGATGCCTACCTGCTGGCGCTGGCCACGGCCCACGGCGGGCGCCTCGTGACCTTCGATCGCAGCGTCGCCGCCGAGGCCGTGCGCGGGGCCAGCCCGGAGAACCTGCTCACCCTGGCCTGAGCGCGGCACACCATGACACACGCATTCCTGCCCTTTGCCCTGCCCGACATCGGCGACGAAGAGATCGCCGAGGTGGTGGACACGCTGAAGTCCGGCTGGGTCACCACGGGCCCGAAGGCGGCGCGCTTCGAGGCCGATTTCCGGGCCTTCCTGGGCGACGGGTCGCTGCAGGCCATTGCCGTCAACTCGGCCACCGCCGGGCTGCACCTGGCGCTGGAGGGACTGGGCATCGGCCCGGGCGACGAGGTCATCACCACCACCCACACCTTCACCGCCACCGCCGAGGTGGTGCGCTACCTGGGTGCGGACGTGCGGCTGGTGGACATCAACCCGGCCACGCTGAACATCGACCCGGCCGCCGTCGAAGCCGCGATCACGCCCGCTACCCGCGCCATCCTGCCGGTGCACTATGGCGGCCTGGCGGCCGACATGCCGGCCCTGCTGGACATCGCGCGCCGCCACGGCCTGAAGGTGGTGGAAGACGCTGCGCACGCGCTGCCCACCCGCTGCGGCGGGCGGCTCGTCGGCACGCTGGACAGCGATGCGACGGTGTTCAGCTTCTACGCCAACAAGACCATCACCACCGGCGAAGGCGGCATGCTGGTCACCCGCGATGCGGCGCTGGCAGAACGCGCGCGAATCATGCGCCTGCACGGCATGAACCGCGATGCCTTCGACCGCTACAAGGCCAAGCGGCCCAGCTGGAGCTACGAGGTCGTCGCGCCGGGCTTCAAGTACAACCTGACCGACATCGCCGCGGCGCTGGGCCTGCAGCAGCTGAAGAAGGCGCTGGCCTTCCAGCAGCGGCGCGAACACATCGCCGCGATGTACGACGCGGCCTTCGCCGACCTGCCGCTGGTCCTGCCGCCGCGGCCGCAGCCGGGCGACCAGCATGCCTGGCACCTGTATGCACCGCGCCTGGGCCATGGCGCCGCCATCGAGCGCGACCGCTTCATCGAAAGGCTCTTCGACGCCGGCATCGGCTGCAGCGTGCACTACATCCCGCTGCACCTGCACCCCTACTGGCGCGACCGCTATGCGCTGAGGCCCGAGCAGTTTCCGCAGGCGCAGAAGGCCTACGAGCGCATCGTGAGCCTGCCGCTGTACACGCGCATGAGCGACGCCGACGTGCAGCGCGTGGTGGACGCGGTGCGCGGCATCCTCGCGTGACATGGCCAAGCGTGCCTTCGACATGCTGGGCGCGAGCCTGGCCCTGCTGCTGCTGTCGCCGCTGATGCTGGCCATCGCGCTGGCCATCAAGCTCGATTCACGCGGGCCGGTGTTCTTCCGCCAGCAACGGGTGGGACGCCACGGCGTGCCCTTTTGCATCCACAAGTTCCGCAGCATGGTGGCCGATGCGCCGCAGCGCGGGCCGGCGCTGACGGTGGGCAACGACGCGCGGATCACGCGCCTCGGCCGCTGGCTGCGGCGCACGCGGCTGGACGAACTGCCGCAGCTCTTCGACGTGCTGGCCGGCCACATGAGCCTGGTCGGCCCGCGGCCCGAGGTGCCGATGTATGTGGCGCACTACCCGGCGGGCTTGCGCGAACGGGCGCTGTCGGTGCGCCCCGGCATCACCGACCCGTCCTCGCTGCTGTACCTGGACGAGGCCGCGCTGCTGGCGCGCGCCGCCGACCCCGAGCGCGAGTACATCGAGGTCATCCTGCCGCGCAAGCTGCAATGCGCCGCCGACTATGCGGCGCAAGCCAGCCTGCGCTCCGACCTGGGCGTGCTGCTGCGCACGCTGCGCCTGCTGATGCAGCGCTGAAGCCATGGACCAGACATCGCCGCCGAACACCGCGCCTGGCATCTGGCACCGGCTCGACCTGTTGCTGGCGCGGCTGCGCCCGCACCGCGAGCCGCTGTCGCTGGCCGTGGATGCGCTGGCGATCGCCGCCTGCTGGAACATCACCTACCTGTTCCGGCTGGGCTTCGAGCGCTGGATCTCGGCACGGCCGGCCTACGACGGCTGGGTGCTGCTCGGCGTCATCGCGGCCTACCTGGCGGCCTTTGCGCTGTTCCGCGTGCCGCAGAGCATGTGGCGCTTCTCCGGTTTCGGCGAGGTCAAGCGGCTGACCATCGCCTGCGCGCTGGCCGGCATCGGCAGCGCCGCGGTGATCATCGGCCTGGGGCTGACGAAGGTGCCGCGCGCGGTGCTGGCGCTGCACCCGGTGGTCACGCTGATGGGCGTGTGCATCGTGCGCATCGCCTACCGCATGCTCTACGAACACGCCCGCTCACGCATCACCGGCGGCAGCGCCGAGATCCGCCGCGCGCTGGTGCTGGGTGCCGGCGATGCCGCGCGCTGGCTGCTGGCCGGCATCCACCAGCAGGGCTGGACGGTGCTGGGGCTGCTGGACGACGACCCGGCCAAGCGGCACTCGCGCATCGGCGGCGTGCAGGTGCTGGGTCCGCTGGAGGCGGTGCGCGACACGCAGCTGCGCGGCGCGGCCACGCACCTGGTGATCGCCATGCCCTCGGCCACGCCGGCGCAGCGCCGCCGCGCGCTGGAGCTGGCCGCGGCCACCGGGTTGCCGGTGCTTACCGTGCCCAGTGCCGCCGAACTGGCCGATCCGCGCTTGCGCAACCCGCGCGTGCGCGACATCGAAGCCGAGGACCTGCTGGGCCGCGAACCGGTGCAGCTGGACGAAGCCGGCATCGGCGCCACGCTGAGCGGCAAGACGGTGCTGATCACCGGCGCCGGCGGCAGCATCGGCAGCGAGCTGTGCCGCCAGGTGGCGCGCTTCCAGCCGGCGCGGCTGGTGCTGTACGAGTTGAGCGAATTCAACCTGTACTCGATCGAGCAGGAGCTGGGCGAGGACTTCCCGTCGCTGCCGCTGGTGCGGCTGATCGGCGACGTCAAGGACCTGGCGCACCTGCGCCACACCTTTGCGCGCTGGCGGCCGCAGGTGGTGTTCCATGCCGCGGCCTTCAAGCACGTGCCGCTGATGGAAGAGGAAGGCAATGCCTGGGCGGCGCTGCGCAACAACACGCTGGGCACCTGGCACGCGGCACTGGCCGCGGCTGAAGCTGCGGCCGAGCGCTTCGTGCTGATCAGCACCGACAAGGCGGTCAACCCGAGCAACGTGATGGGCGCCACCAAGCGCGCCGCCGAGATGGTGGTGTCGCAGCTGGCGGCCGAACATGCCGGCACGCGCTTCATCGCCGTGCGTTTCGGCAACGTGCTGGGCTCCAGCGGCAGCGTGATCCCCAAGTTCAAGGAGCAGATCGAGCGCGGCGGCCCGGTGACGGTGACGCACCCGGACATCATCCGCTACTTCATGACCATCGCCGAGGCGGCGCGCCTGGTGCTGCAGGCGGCGGCCATTGGCGAGAGCGGCCAGGTGCTGGTGCTGGACATGGGCGAGCCGGTGAAGATCGTCGATCTGGCGCGCGACCTGATCCGCCTGGCCGGGCATGCGCCGCAGGAGATCGCCATCGAGTTCACCGGCTTGAGGCCGGGCGAGAAGCTGTACGAGGAGCTGCTGGCCGACGAAGACGCGACGCTGCCCACGGCGGTGCCGCGCTTGCGCATCGCGCGGCTCAACGCCGAGCCGGCCCGGCTGGACCAGCTGCTGGCGCTGCTGGCCGATGCCGGTGCAACAGCGCAGGACGCCGTGGTGCGCGCGGCGCTGAGGCAGGCCGTGCCCGGCTACCGGCGGACGGCTCGGGCGGCCAAGGGCCGCGACGGCGCGCTCGCCTAAGATAGCCGCCCGCGCCGCGATGCTTGTGACCCCAGACACCGAAACCCAGCGATGAATGCGACCGAACCCCTGATCGACGTCATCGCCGGTGCGCGACCCAACTTCATGAAGATCGCGCCGATCCTGCGCGCGCTGCAGGCGCGCCGGGAGGCGGGCAGCCGGCTGCGCGTGCGTCTGGTGCACACCGGCCAGCACTACGACGAGCGCATGTCCGGCGACTTCTTCAGCCAACTGGGCATTCCCGACCCCGACGTCAACCTGGAAGTGGGTTCCGGCACGCAGGCCGAGCAGACGGCGGCGATCATGGTGCGCTACGAACAGCTGCTGCTGAAGTCGTGCAGCGAGCTGTGCCTGGTGGTGGGCGACGTCACCTCGACGATGGCCTGCGCCATCGCCGCGCAGAAGCTGTGCGTGCCGGTGGCTCACGTGGAAGGCGGCATCCGCTCGGGCGATTGGGGCATGCCGGAGGAGATCAACCGGCTGGTCACCGATGCCATCACGAACTGGTTCTTCACGACCAGCGAAGTGGCCAATGCCAACCTGCGCCGCGCCGGTGTGGCCGAGGAACGCATCTTCTTCGTCGGCAACACGATGATCGACACCTTGCTGTCGAACCAGGCGCACTTTCGCGCGCCGGCATTCTGGGCCGCCGCCGGGCTGCAGAAGGGCCAGTACTTCGTGATGACCCTGCACCGGCCGGCCAACGTCGACGACACCCAGGGTTTCGCACGCCTGCTGCGCGCGGTGGGCGAGGCGGTTCGCGGCGCGCCGGTGGTCTTCCCGGTGCACCCGCGTACGGCCAAGACACTGGCGGCGCTGCCCGACAAGCCCGCCTGCCTGCTGCTGGTCGACCCGCAGCCCTACCTGGAGTTCAACTACCTGGTGCGCCACGCGCGCGGCGTGATCACCGATTCCGGTGGCGTGACCGAAGAGACCACGGTGATGGGCGTGCCCTGCGTGACCTTGCGCGACACCACCGAGCGCCCGGAGACCGTGACCCTCGGCACCAACGAGCTGATCGGCACCGACCCCGCAGCGCTGAAGCCCGCGCTCGACCGCCTGTTCGATGGCCGCTGGAAAAAGGGCTCGATCCCCGAGAAGTGGGACGGGAGAACGGGCGAGCGCATCGCCGAGGTGCTGGAGCGCCTGCTTTGTCGCTAGCTGAAGGCGGGGCCCCGCACCGCTGCTGGGCCGGCCGGCGATGAACATCTACCTGAACGGCAAGTTCACGGCCCAGCGCACGACGGGCGTGCAGCGCGTGGCTGCGCAGCTGGTGCGTGCGCTCGACGCACGCGTCGGCGGCGGCTGGGTGCTGCTGTGCCCGGCGGGGGCGCCACTGCCGAAGCTGCGGCACATCGAGGTGCGCGTCGTGGGCAAGGCCGGCCTGCCGCCGATGCTGTGGGAGCAATGCCTGTTGCCCTGGTCGGCGCGCGACGGCGTGTTGCTGAACCTGGCCGGTGCGGCACCGGCATTCGCGCGGCGCCAGGTTTGCATGCTGCACGACGCGGCAGTCTTCGACCACCCCGAGGCCTACACCCGCAGCTTCACGGCCTGGTACCGCTGGCTGTTCCGCCGCGTGGCCCGCAAGGCGCTGGCGCTGCTGACGGTGTCGGACTTCTCCCGACAACGCCTGGCGATGCACCTGCAGGTGGATGCGTCGCGCCTTGCACTGGTGCCCAACGGGGCAGACCACCTCGATGCGATCGAGCCCGATGACAGCGTGCTCGACCTTCATGGGCTGCGCGGGCAGCCTTTCCTGCTGGCCGTCGGCAGCGACAACCCCACCAAGAACCATGCCGCACTGTTGAAGGCATTCGCGCGTCTGGACGACGCGCCCGGGCTCCGGTTGGTGATGGTGGGTGGTCGCAATGCCGCGGTCTTCGCCGATCGCTTGCACAACACGGCGCCTGGCGTCGTGCGCATCGGCGAAGTCGGCGACGCGCAGTTGAAGTCTCTCTACGCGCACGCGCTGGCACTGGTGTTCCCGTCGCTGTACGAAGGCTTCGGGCTGCCGCCGCTGGAGGCGATGGCCTGCGGTTGTGCGGTCGCAACCGCCAGGGCGGCTTCGATGCCGGAAGTGTGCGGCGACGCCGCGCTGTACTTCGACCCGCACGACGCCGGCGACATGGCCGCGTCGCTGCGCCGCCTGACCGGCGATGCCGAGCTGCGCCGCAGCCTGCGCGCCGCGGGTGCGCGACATGTGCTCGGCTACCCCTGGTCGGCATCGGCTGCGGCCTTGCTGGCCGCATTGCAGGCCGCCGGTTTGCGCGATCCGACGCCATGAGGGTCCTGCAACTGAGCAAGTTCTACCCGCCGGTGATGGGTGGCATCGAGGCCGTCGCCTGGGAGCTGACCGAAGGCCTGAACCGCCTGGGCGTGGCCACCGACGTACTGTGCTCCAGCCACCGCTGGGGCAGCGTGCATCAGGTCGCCCAGGGCGGATATTCCATCGCACGTGCAGGCACGCTGGGCATGCTGCTGTCGACATCGATCGCGCCGCCGATGCTGCCGCTGCTGCGGCGCATGGCCGGCACCGCCGACATCGTGCACCTGCACATGCCCGACCCGATGGCCGCCGCGGCCTTCTGGGCTGCGCGCCCGCGTGCGGCGCTGGTGGTGCACTGGCACAGCGACGTCATTCGCCAGCGCCTGGCGCTGCGCGCCTACGAGCCGCTGCAGCGCTGGCTGCTGCGGCGCGCCGATGCCATCGTCGCCACCAGCCCGACCTATGCCGCGTCCTCCGAAGCGCTGGCGCCATGGCGCAGCAAGGTGCAGGTGATACCGATCGGCATCAGCGACAACCGGCCGGCGGCCTGCAGCGTGAAGGCCGATACGCTGCGACAGCGGTTCGGCCGGCGGCGCATCGTGTTCTCGCTGGGCCGCATGACCTACTACAAGGGCTTCGACGTGCTGGTCGATGCCGCAAGCCAGTTGTCGGACGACTGCGTGGTGCTGATCGGCGGCGAAGGCGAACTGCTCCCTGCCTACAGGGACATGATCGCCGCGCGCGGACTGGGCGACAAGGTGCACATGCTCGGCCACGTCCGCGGTGCCGACCTGCCCAGCCACGTCGAAGCCTGCGACGTGTTCTGCATGCCATCGACGGTGCGTGCCGAGGCCTATGGCGTCGCCATGGTCGAAGCGATGGTCATGGGCAAGCCGATCGTGGCCACCGACATCGCCGGCTCGGGCGTGCCCTGGGTCAACGTGCATGGGCATACCGGGTTGAACGTGCCGGTGCGCGATCCGGCTGCGCTGGCCGGCGCCTTGCACGAACTGCTGGCCGACGCGGGCCTGCGCCAGCGCATGGGCTCGGCGGCGCGGCAGCGCTACGAGGCGGAGTTTCGCGCTGAACTGATGGCGCAGCGCATGCTCGGGTTGTACCGGCGGGTGGCGGGCGCCTGAGGACATGCGGGACAATCCGGGGTCAGGAAGGCCGCTTGTACGGCGGCCTCGAGCCGTGCTCTGAACGCGTCACGATCATCAGTACCTCTTCGAATCGACCCGGGGCGAGTGCACCGACGGCCCTGTTTGCCTCGACCCAGCACTGGAACTCCTGCTTTCAGGTGGGCAGCCATCACATCGCGCGCTGCTTTGCCGAGCGCGGCTGGCGGGTGGGCTTCGTGTCGGCGCCGGTCAGCCCGCTGCACCTGATGGGCCTGGGCGCGGACAGCGCCGAGCGCGTCGCGTCATGGCGGGCAGGCGGCGCCGTGGATGCACAGTCCGGCATCTGGCACTTCGTGCCGTTCGCCCCCATCCCCTGGGGTGCGGCACCGTTGCTGCGCGGCCGGCGCGTCGTCGACACGGCATGGTGGTCGAGCCGGCTGCTGCTGGCCCCGGCATTGCGGCGGGCCGGTTTCGATCGACCCCGACTGGCCTATGCGGACCACTTCCTGCACGAGGGGCTGCTGCGCGCAGCTTCGCCTGAACTGACGATCTTTCGCCGCGCCGACAACCTTGCGGGCTTTCCGGGCGCAGGAGCCGACTTCGCGGCACGCGAGCTGGAGTTCGCGCGCCGCGCCGACCTCACGATCTGCACCACCGACAGTTCTGCGGCGCACATGCAATGCCACGGCGTGCACGACACCTTGGTCGTGCCCAACGGCATCCAGCTCGACCGCTTCTTCGGCGACCCGCCCGTACCGGCCGAATACCTTGGAGACGACCGCCCGATCGTTCTTTATGTCGGCACAGCCGAGCACCGGCTCGACCTCGACCTGCTGGTGCGCGGCATCACAGAGCTTGCGCAGCTGCGCTGGGTGTTCATCGGCCCCTTCGAGGGCGCCTCGGGCGAGCGCCTGCGCGCGGCGGGGGCACAGCTGCTGGGCAGCCGGCCGCATGAAGCGCTGGCCGGCTACCTGCGTCATGCCCATGTCGGCATCGTGCCGTTTTCCTTCACGCGGCATGGCGAGCTGATGCGCGAGGTGAGCCCGCTCAAGGTCTTCGAGTATTCGGCCTGCGGACTGCCCGTGGCCGGTACGCAGGGCTGCCAGTACCCGGCCGACCTGCCCACGCCGTTGAAGGTCTGCAGCAGCGCCGAATCGTTTTTGCAGGCGGTCCAGGCCTTTGCCGAATGCCCCAAACCCGAACGGCCGCAGCTTTCGCAGCTTCGCGCGTACTCATGGTCTGCACGGCTCGGTCCGTTGTTTGCGTGGCTGGCGCAGCGTGGGCTGGCGGTGCAACCGCATGGTGCTCCTCTCGTCGCATGAAGCGGGTCTTTGCCGGTCTGCGACGCAAGGCGGCCGACGCGCTATCCGGCCGCATGGGCCCGCGCGCGCAGCAGCTGGCCTGGTCGGCCGCGCGGCTGCATCCGGTGCTGCGTGCCGCACGCGAAGCCAAGCGCGGGCATATCCGTTCGGCATTGGCGATGCTCGAACATGCGGGGCCGCGCTTTCCCGAGGCGGTGCGGCTGCGGGAACGCCTGACGGACATGGCTGCGTTCGGCGAAGCCTGCGATCGTGATGTCCCGCCCTGCGCGCCACTGCCTGCGGCTCTGCGCCCGTTCAATCACAAGGTCCTCTTTGCGCTGCACAGCTGCGGCGCGTTCGACCCGTCGGGTTATGCATCACGCTCGATGGCGCTGATCACTGCACTGCGCGCACGAGACATCGAGCCGGTGATCACCACGCGCCCGGGCTATCCATGGGACCTGCCTCACCACAGGGATACACCGAAACGTCTCGATGTCGAGTACCGCGGGTTGCAGTTCCAACTGGACCCGCAGCCACAGGCCACCATTCGCGACCCCGAGAGCCGGTACATCGAAGCCTACGCCGGCCGCCTGCAGGCGCTGGCCACTGCCCACGACGCATCGGTCATTCATGCCGCATCGAACTACCTCAACGGTGCCGCGGCAGCCATGGCCGGGCGCACGCTGGGCATCGCGTCGATCTACGAGGTGAGGGGGCTTTGGCATCTCACGCGCGCCTTCTCGGAGCCCGGATACGACCGCACCGAGCACTACCGCTACTGTGAGCGGCGCGAGGTCGCCGCCTGTGCGGCCGTCGACCACGTCATCACGCTGTCAGATGGATTGCGGCGGTGGCTGGTCGAGCGTGGGATAGCCGCGAGCAAGATCAGCATTGTCGGCAACGCCACCCATATGCCCAGTGGCAGCAGTCAGGACAGGGAACGTGCCGCGCTGGCGGTGCGCGAGCGGCACGGCATTCCGGCGTCCGCGAAGGTCATCGGCTATCTCGGTGCCATCGTCGAATACGAGGGGCTCGATGCGCTGATCCGTGCGCATGCCAGGACACCTTCGGCGCACCGCCCTTTCCTGCTGATCGTCGGTAGCGGCAAGCAGGAGGCCGCGCTTCGTCGTCTGGTGGCTCAACTCGGCACCGGCCAGCGGGTCGTGTTCGGCGGGCATGTGTCGCCCGACGAAGTGCCGGCGCACTACGCAGCGATGGACGCGGTCATGCTGCCGCGACGCGACGACATCCTGACGCGCCTAGTGCCGGCGATCAAACCCTTCGAAGTGCTGGCCCATGGCCAACCTTTGTTCGTCAGTGCTGCATTGGCCCAAGCGCTCGGCGCTACGTTGCCCTCGGGCTACCGGGTGCTGGATGTCGACTCGTTGGACCGGCTCGACCAAGTCTTCGATGGCTTGCCGGCCGGCGATGGAATGTTCGAGGTGCCATCCTGGGATGAGCGTGCGGACAGCATGATGGCGCTGTACCGCCGCATAACTGGCTCGGGAGATGCTGCTTGCTGATGCGAATACGACGAGGCTCGAGTTGAGGACCAAATCCATGCGCAATCTTGCGGCCGCGTGGTGGGGGAGGGCTAGCTTGCGCCTCGCCCGCCAGCTGGAGTCGCTGGAGAACTTGGTTCGCAAGAAGAACAAGTC
>Ga0307505_10000811_pt1 | contig 30518 bp, 28 predicted proteins | sample 23_S_MG_FD_202183 | JGI IMG/M metagenome (GOLD analysis project Ga0307505, IMG submission 202183) | Soil microbial communities from Populus trichocarpa stands in riparian zone in the Pacific Northwest, United States - 23_S | ecosystem: Environmental > Terrestrial > Soil > Riparian zone > Trees... | reverse complement strand
CCGAGCAGGATCAAGGTCGTTTCCGACGGGCTGGCCATCATCAGCCCGGTTTCGGCCGCCACCCCGGGCCGCGACCCGCTCAGCCTCAGCAAGCTCGAGGTCACCACTGCCTTGGCCAGGAGCACCAGCGCCAGTGCGGCAAGCAGGGCCGGCCAGTTGGCCAACAGGGCGCCGAGATCGAGGCTCATGCCAACGGTGATCAGGAAGACGCCCAGCGCCAGCCCGCGCAGCGGGGCGGTGACATGCTCGACTTCGCTGCGATAGTCGGTTTCGGCGATCAGGATTCCGGCAACCAGGGCGCCCAGGATCGGAGATAATCCGACTGCGCTGGTGGCCAGGCTGGCCAGGATCACGGTCAGAAGGCTGACCGCCAGGAACAGTTCGGGGCTCTTGGTCCGCGCCGCCTGCGCGAACACGGGCGGAAGCAGGATCCGCCCCGCCACCAGCATCACCGCAATCACCAGCGCGCCCTGCCAGATCACGGTCACCAGCGCGCCCGCCTCGCCGGCGCCGCCAAGGCTGGCGAACAGGAACAGCAAAGGCACCAGTGCCAGATCCTCGAACAACAGCATGGCGAACGCCGCCTTGCCCGCCGGGCTGGTGGTCCCGGACAGCGGGATGACCAGCGCGGTCGACGACATCGCCAGCGCCAGGCCGAGCACGATTGCCGCGGGCAACGAATTGCCCATCGCCACCAGCCCGCCGCCGATCAGCAACGCGCCGAACCCCAGTTCCGCCGCGCCGATGCCGAACACCGCGCGGCGCATCGTCACCAGCCGCTTGAAGCTCAGCTCCAGCCCAATCGCGAACAGCAGCAGCACAATTCCAAACTCGGCGAACGGCGCCATCGCCGCCGGGTCGGTAATCGTCACCGTCTCGAGCCACGGATAGCGGTCGACCTGCCTTCCAAGGCCGAATGGCCCGGCCAGGATTCCGACCAGGATGAATCCGATGATCGGCGAAATCTTGAGCCGTGCGAAGGCCGGAATGACGATCCCCGCCGCGCCGAGAATGACCAGCGCGTCGCTCAATGCGGGGGTGATGTGGAATTCTCCTGCCATGCCGCCCCTAAAAGCATGGGCGAGGGCGCTTGTCACCGGCCCCGCAAAATTCGCTTTCAATGTAGGATTTCGTCTGCTTGGTGACGTCATGGCGTCATCGATTTCACGGATCGAAAACAATTGGCGGAAAAGCGCCATGGCGACCGTGAACATTTGTGAAGATTGGGTCTCGTGAGCGACGCCCTGATCGTCGGCGGCGGGCCTGCCGGGATGATGGCCGGGCTGCTGTTGGCCCGCGCTGGCGTGCCGGTGACGGTGCTCGAAAAGCATGCCGATTTCTTTCGCGATTTCCGCGGCGACACCGTCCACCCCTCGACCATGGAAATCCTCGACCAGCTCGGGCTGTTGAAGCGTTTCCTCGAACGGCCGCACGACCGGCTTCACGAGGCCCGCGGAACGATAAGCGGCAAGGACTATGTGATCGGCGACCTCCGTTATCTCGATACGCCCGCGCCATTCATCGCGATGATGCCGCAATGGGAGTTTCTCGATTTCCTGCGAGATGAGGCGGCGATCTATCCCACCTTCACCCTCGACATGAGCTCGCCGGTCGTCGGTTTTATCGACGGAGGCGGCCGCATTGCCGGGGTTCGCATGGCGGATGGCCGGGAACTGCGCGCCGAGCTGACGATTGCCGCCGATGGACGGTCGTCGCTGGCGCGGACCACGCTTCCGCTTGAAAATCTCGGTGCGCCGATGGACGTGTTCTGGTTCCGGGTGCCAAAGCCGCCCGACGCGGGATTGACGCTGCGCGGGATCGTTGCGCCCGGCACATTGATGGCGCTGATCGACCGCCGCGATTATTGGCAGGTCGCCTACATCTTCGCCAAGGGCATGGGTGAGAAATTGCGCGCCGGTGGCATAGAGGCACTGCGATCACGGATCGAAGCGGCGGCGCCGATCCTTGGTCCGCTCGGCGACGTGCTGACCGACATGAAGCAGATGCACCTGTTGACCGTCGAGCTCGATCGGCTCGTCTGCTGGCACCGTCCCGGCCTGTTAGCCATCGGCGACGCCGCGCATGCCATGTCACCCGCCGGCGGGATCGGCATCAACCTCGCAGTGCAGGATGCGGTCGCGGCAGCCAACATCCTCGCCGCTCCGCTGGCGCGGGGCGAGAATGTCGACGGCCTGCTTGCCAATGTACAGAAGCGGCGGTTGTGGCCGACCCGGGTCATCCAGGCCGGGCAGAAGGCGGTCCAGGACCGCGTCATCGGCCGCGTGTTGGGTAGCACCGGGCCGATCCGCGCCGCATGGCCAATCCGGATGCTCGACCGTTACCCGCTGCTGCGGCGAATCCCCGGCCGGATGATCGGCCTCGGCATCCGCCGCGAACGGGTGCGGTCGCCCAACGCCTACGGCTAGGCCGCGACCGCCATTTCGGCTTCGAGATTGACCCGGATCGCCTCGAAGAATTGCTCGGTCGTCATCCACGCCTGGTCGGGGCCGACGAGGATGGCGAGATCCTTGGTCATCTTGCCCTGCTCGACCGTCTCGACACACACCCGCTCGAGCGTTTCGGCGAAGCGAACTACCTCGGGAGTCTCGTCGAGCTTGCCGCGGAACTTGATCCCGCCGGTCCAGGCGAAGATCGACGCGATCGGGTTGGTCGAGGTCGCCTTGCCCGCCTGGTGCATGCGGTAATGGCGGGTGACCGTGCCATGCGCCGCTTCCGCTTCGACCGTCTGGCCGTCGGGGGTCATCAGCACGCTGGTCATCAGACCCAGGCTGCCGAAGCCTTGCGCCACCTGGTCGGACTGGACGTCGCCGTCGTAATTCTTGCACGCCCACACGAACTTGCCGCTCCATTTCAAGGCGGAGGCGACCATGTCGTCGATCAGGCGATGCTGATACTCGATCCCGGCTTCGGCAAATGCAGCCTTGAAATCGCGGTCGAATATTTCCTGGAAGATGTCCTTGAAGCGGCCGTCATAGGCCTTGAGGATGGTATTTTTGGTGCTCAGGTACACCGGCCATCCGCGCTGCAGGCCATAGTTCAGGCAAGCCAAAGCGAAATCGCGGATCGACTCGTCGAGGTTGTACATCCCCATCGCCACCCCCGCAGAGGGGTAATCGAACACTTCATGCTCGATCACCTGGCCGTCCTCGCCGGTCCATTTCATCATCAGCTTGCCGGGGCCGGGGACGAGGAAATCGGTTGCCTTATACTGGTCGGCGAAGGCGTGGCGGGCGACCACGATCGGGTCCGTCCAGCCGGGGATGATGCGCGGGATATTGTCGATCACGATCGGCTCGCGGAACACCACCCCGCCCAGGATGTTGCGGATCGTCCCGTTGGGCGATTTCCACATGTTCTTGAGCTTGAATTCCTCGACCCGGGCCTCGTCGGGGGTGATCGTCGCGCATTTCACGCCGACCCCATATTGTTTGATCGCTTCCGCCGCCTCGACCGTGATCCTGTCGTCGGTCTCGTCGCGCTTTTCGATCCCGAGGTCGTAATATTTCAGATCGATGTCGAGGTAGGGGAGAATAAGCTTCTCGCGAATCCACTGCCAGATGATCCGGGTCATCTCGTCGCCGTCGAGTTCGACGACCGGGTTTTTCACCTTGATCTTGGCCATTGCCACATCCTGCGCTTGAAAATGTTCGGGGTTGCGCGGGCCTTAAGCGCCGCTCCGGATCAAGGCAACCGCGTCATTGTGCCTCGGCCATGCCCCTACTAAGGAGGCGCCATGCCCATCATCGAAAAACCCGACAGTCAGTTGACCGCGGTCAAGTGGCGCTTCCCTTCGGTCCATCCCGAGGGACGTAAATTCGTCCTCATCGCGGCGTTCGTCACGCTTGCCATATATAGCTTGATCAGCCCGTTCCTCGGCTGGCTGTTGGTGCTGGTGACGATCTGGATCGCGACCTTCTTTCGCGACCCGATCCGCACCACGCCGAGCGATCCCAATCTGATCGTCGCCCCCGCCGACGGGCTGGTGACAATGGTCACGCGCGTGCCGCCGCCGCCCGAACTGGCGGGCGACCTCAGCGGCGAGTTCACCCGGGTGTCGATTTTCATGAGCGTGTTCGATGTCCACATCAACCGCTCGCCGATCGCCGGTACGATCCGCAAGATCGCCTACATTCCGGGCAAGTTCCTCAATGCCGACCTCGACAAGGCCAGCGAGGATAATGAGCGGCAGCATTTCCTGGTCGAGCGCGAGGACGGGGTCAAGATCGCCTTCACCCAGATCGCCGGGCTCGTCGCGCGGCGGATCATGGCGTTCGTCGCCGAGGGCGACCGCGTCGCGGCGGGCGAGCGGATCGGGCTGATCCGCTTTGGCAGCCGGGTCGATGTGTTCCTTCCCGCCGGCACCGGCAGCCAGATCTTGCTTGGCCAGCGCGCCATCGCCGGAGAAACCATCCTCGGTGAAATCGGTGTCGATCCGCAACGCTCGGGCGCCAGCCAGTGAGCCAGGCGGCGGAGCGTCACGCATTCCCGTTCCGGGCCTTCGCCCCCAACGCGATCACCGCGCTCGCGCTCTGTTCCGGCCTGACCGGTGTCCGCTATGCGATTTCGGCGGCCAATGGCGAACAAAGCCATTGGCCCCTGGCGCTGGCCTGCATCATCGGCGCGGGCGTGCTCGACGGGCTGGACGGGCAACTCGCCCGTCTGCTGAAGGCCAACAGCCGGTTCGGGGCCGAGCTCGACAGCCTGAGCGACAATATCGCCTTCGGCACCGCCCCGGCGCTGATCCTGTTCCTGTGGTCGCTGCAGTCGGCGCCGCGGTTCGGCTGGATCGCCGCGCTGGCGCTGGCGGTGTGCTGCGCGCTTCGGCTGGCGCGCTTCAATGCCCGCATCGACGCCGACGACCAGCCGCACAAGTCGGCCGGCTTCAACACCGGTGTTCCGGCACCGGCCGGGGCGGGGCTGGCATTCGTCCCGGTCTATCTGTGGTTGATTACCGGCGACGAACTGTTCCGTAGCTGGCAATTGGTGATGCCGTGGACCTTGTTCATCGCCCTGCTGATGATTTCCAGCGTCCCGACCTTCAGCTGGACCTCGATCCGCATCCGCCGTGGCTCGCGCCTGTTTGCGCTGGCCGGGGTCGCCTTGCTTGGCGCGGCCCTGATCAACGAGCCATGGGTGACCTTATTGGCGGTTTCGGTGCTGTATCTCGCGGTCGTGCCGTTCAGCGTGGCAAGCTATGCCCGGGTCAAGCAGCGGCGCGCATTGCCGGGCGGGCTCGAACGCGGTGCGACCGGCCAGCCGGATAACGCTGGCTGACTCGAACCGCGACCGGAGAATGAGCGAAGGCGGGCGATTCACCATTCAGCGCGGCGGTCACCCGAGCGAGATTGTCCTCGAGGCTTGCGGCAACGGCGACGATCGCAGCCCAGGCGGCAGTGAGGAAGGCGATGGTGGCGATGGCTGCGATCATGGTATCATCCTTCGTTACGGCGCCCAACCGACAAGGAACATGTTTCGTTCCATTTCGGGGTGGGCGACCCCTTTGAATGCGATGATGTTCGTGTTTTGTTCCTATCTTGTCAAGAGGCCGGTCGCCCTTGCGTTGTGCATCGCCATTCGCTAGGGGGCGCGGCATTCCACAGGCGGAACCACCATACCGGTGCCCCGGACTTGATCCGGGGTTACAGGATCCGCCGAGGTCAAACCGGAAGGAGACTATCCTATGGCGACTCCCGTCGTCACGATGCAGCAATTGCTCGAAGCTGGCGCCCATTTTGGCCACCAGACCCACCGCTGGAACCCGCGGATGAAGCCGTACATTTTCGGCGACCGCAACGGCGTCCACATCATCGATTTGTCGCAGAGCGTGCCACTGTTCGCGCGCGCCCTCGATTTCGTCAACCAGGCCGTCGCCCGCGGCGGCAAGGTGCTGTTCGTCGGTACCAAACGCCAGGCGCAGGATGCGGTGGCCGAGGCCGCTCGCGTTTCGGGCCAGCATTTCGTCAACCATCGTTGGCTCGGCGGCATGCTGACCAACTGGAAAACCGTCAGCAACTCCATCAAGCGTTTGAAGACGCTTGAGGAGCAGCTCGGCGGCGACACCACCGGCCTGACCAAGAAGGAAGTGCTCCAGCAGACTCGCGAGCGCGACAAGCTTGAGAAGAGCCTCGGCGGCATCCGCGACATGGGCGGGCTTCCCGACGTCATGTTCGTGATCGATTCGAACAAGGAAGAGCTGGCGATCAAGGAAGCCAATGTGCTCGGCATCCCGGTCGTCGCGATCCTCGATTCAAATTCGAACCCGAACGGCATCGCCTTCCCGGTTCCGGGCAATGACGACGCCGCCCGCGCCATCCGCCTCTATTGCGAGGCCGTCGCCAACGCGGCGATGTCGGGCAAGACCGGCAATGCCGCCGCCCGCGGCGAGGATATCGGTGCAATGGCCGAACCGCCGGTCGAGGCTGCGCTGGAAGCTTAACAATTGGGGGCCGCGCCCCCATTTATCGCGGCCCGGACTGTCGATGATGTCGACGGCCGGGCCGTATGATTTTCAAAGGATGAAATATAATGGCTGAGATCACCGCCGCTTCGGTGAAGGAACTGCGCGAGCGCACTGGCGCCGGCATGATGGATTGCAAGAAGGCGCTGTCCGAGAACGATGGCGAAATGGAAGCGTCGGTCGACTGGCTTCGGGCCAAGGGCCTCGCCGCCGCCGCCAAGAAGGCCGGCCGCACCGCCGCCGAGGGGCTGGTCGGGGTTGCCGTTGCCGGCACCCGCGGGGCGGTCGTCGAAGTCAATTCGGAAACCGATTTCGTCGCCAAGAACGAGCAGTTCCAGGGCTTCGTCCGCGACGTCTCGTCACTCGCGCTGACCACCGGCAGCGATATCGACGCGCTCAACAATGCGGCTTATCCGTCGGGCGGCACCGTCGCCGAGGCGCTGACCCAGAATATCGCCACGATCGGCGAGAACCAGTCGCTTCGCCGCGCCTCGGTACTCGACGTCAGCGAAGGCGTGGTCGTCAGCTACGTCCACAATGCCGCCGCTCCCAACATGGGCAAGATCGGCGTCTTGGTCGCGCTCGAAAGCGCCGCACCGACCGCCGCGCTGACCGCGCTGGGGAAGCAATTGGCGATGCACATCGCCGCCGCCAACCCGCTGGCGCTGAATGCCGACGGGCTCGATGCCGATTTGCTCGCCCGCGAGCGCGCGATCGCAGTCGAGAAAGCCAATGAGAGCGGCAAACCGGCCAATATCGTCGAGAAGATGGTCGACGGCACGATGGCCAAGTTCGCCAAGGAGAATGCGCTGCTGAGCCAGATCTTCGTGATCGACGGCAAGACCCCGGTTACCGACATTGTGGCCGCCGCGTCGAAGGATGCCGGTTCACAAATCACGCTGAAGGCGTTCGAGCGCTTCCAGCTTGGCGAGGGCATTGCCAGGGCCGAAAGCGATTTCGCCGCCGAAGTCGCCGCCGCGTCCGGTGTGCCTCAACCGGTCGCCTGAGCCCAGCGAAGTGCGATCATAAGCGGTTGGCAGCGGGGCAGGGGCGTCTTAAAGCGCGTCTCGCCCCGTTTCCATTTCGGGGCCAACGATCCCGGCCCAGGAGAGAGCATGACCCGTCCGCGCTTCAATCGCATACTCTTGAAGCTGTCGGGCGAGGCGCTGATGGGGTCGGACCAGTTCGGGATCGACCAGGAAGCGGTCGCCAGCCTTGCCGGTGAAGTGAAATCGGCGAGGGACCAGGGCTTCGAATTGTGCCTGGTCATCGGCGGCGGCAACATCTTTCGCGGCATGGCCGGCGCGGCCAAGGGCATGGACCGCGCCCAGGCCGATTATATGGGCATGCTGGCCACCGTCATGAACGCGCTTGCGATGCAGAATGCGCTCGAGCAAATCGGGGTCGAAACCCGTGTCCAGTCGGCCATCAAGATGGACCAGGTGTGCGAACCGGTCATCCGCCGCCGCGCCGAACGCCACCTCGCCAAGGGCCGGGTGGTGATTTTCGCCGCCGGCGTTGGCAGCCCCTATTTTACCACCGATACCGGTGCCGCCCTGCGCGCCGCCGAAATGAAGTGCGATGCCTTGTTCAAGGGCACCAGCGTCGATGGCGTCTACGATGCCGATCCCAAGCAAGTGAAAACCGCCAAGCGCTACGACACCATCGGATTCGACCGTGTCCTCGCCGACGATCTCAAGGTGATGGACGCCTCGGCGGTGGCGCTATGCCGCGACAATGATATTCCGATCGTGGTGTTCAACGTCCGCCAGGCCGGCAACCTCGCCGAAGTGCTGGCCGGGCGCGGAACCGCGACAATTGTTCAAGACGGGAGTGAATGATGCCGACGTATGACAAGGCCGACCTTCAACGCCGCATGCATGGCGCGGTCGAAGCGCTCAAGCACGATCTCGTCGGGTTGCGCACCGGGCGTGCCTCGACCGCCCTGCTCGATCCGGTCCAGGTCGAGGTCTATGGCGCCAACATGCCGATCAATCAGGTCGCGACGGTCTCGGTCCCCGAGCCGCGGCTGCTCTCGGTCCAGGTGTGGGACAAGGGCAATGTCGGCCCGGTCGAAAAGGCGATCCGTTCGGCCGGCTTGGGTCTCAACCCGATCACCGACGGAACGATGATCCGCCTGCCGATCCCCGATTTGACCGAGGAACGACGCAAGGAATTGGCCAAGCTGGCCGGCCAATATGCCGAGAAGGCCCGCATCGCCGTGCGCAATGTGCGCCGCGACGGAATGGATCATCTCAAGGTCGACGAGAAGAAGCACGAGATCAGCGAGGATGAGCGCAAGCGGCTCGAGGTCGAGGTCCAGAAGCTGACCGACGAGACGATCAAGGAAATCGACGGCGCGGCCCACGCCAAGGAACAGGAAATCCTCGGCCAGTGAGCCACCCCATCACTCCGTTCGTGTCGAGCGAAGTCGAGACACCTCCCTCGACTTCGCTCGGGACCAACGAGGTTGGTGTACCCAAACATGTCGCGATCATCATGGATGGCAATGGGCGGTGGGCGGCCAAACGCGGCATGCCGCGCGTCGCCGGCCATCGTGCCGGTGCCGAAGCAGTGCGCAAGACGCTGCGCGCGGCAGCCGAAGCCGGGGTCGAAGTGCTCACCCTCTATGCCTTCTCATCGGAGAATTGGCGCCGCCCCGAGGAGGAGGTCAGCGACCTGAAGGGCCTGTTGAGCTTCTACATCGACAAGGAATTGCAGACCCTCGAACGCGAGGGCGTCCGGCTGCGGCTGATCGGCGATCCCGCGGCCTTCGGTCCGCAACTCGAAGCGCGATTGCTGAGCGCGGTCGGGCGCACGTCGGCGAACCGACGCCTGACCCTGGTGGTGGCGCTCAACTATGGCTCGCGCGGCGAGATTGCCGCCGCCGCCCGGCGCCTGGCCGAGGAAGTGCAGGGCGGAACGCGCGATCCGGCCACGATCGACGAGGGTGCGCTCGACCACGAAATGCAGACCGCCGGACTGCCGCCGCTCGACCTGCTGATCCGCACCTCGGGTGAAATTCGCCTGTCCAACTTCCTGCTGTGGCAGGCGGCTTATGCCGAATTGATGTTCGTCGACACATTGTGGCCCGATTTTGACGGCGACTGCCTGGTCGCCGCTCTGGGCGATTTCGCCGCTCGCCAGCGCCGCTTCGGTGGCCGATGAGCGAATTGCTGGTCCGTAGCCTCGCCGCAGTCGTGATGGCGGCGGTGGCGCTGATCGCGGCATTCCTCGGTGGCTATGTGTTTGCGGTGCTGGTGGCGATCGCCACCGGCGCGATGTTCGTGGAATGGCGACGGCTGACCGAGGGCTGGGGCGCGGGCTGGATGGTCGCCGGTTTCGTCTATGCCTTGGTGCCGGCGCTGGCCTTACTGTGGCTGCGCGACCGCGCGCCCCAGGGTCTGGAGCTGGTGTTCTGGGTATTCATCGTCACCTGGACGACCGATATCGGCGCGTTCTTTGCCGGACGTGCGATCGGCGGCCCCAAGCTGGCGCCGTCGATCAGCCCCAAGAAGACCTGGGCCGGCCTCATCGGCGGCATGGTCAGCGCCGGCCTGGCGGGCTGGGCATGGGTGGAATATGTCATGCTGCCGACCTCGCTGATCTGGCTCGCGCCCGCCTTTGCCGCGGCGGCGCAGGGCGGTGATTTGTTCGAAAGTTGGCTCAAGCGCCGGGCCGGGGCCAAGGATAGCGGCACCATGCTTCCCGGCCATGGCGGAATCCTCGACCGGCTCGACGGGCTGGTGGTGGTGGCGACGCTGACGGCCTTGTTCCAGGCCGGGGGACTGCTGTGAAGCGGCGCATCTCGATCCTCGGTGCCACCGGCTCGGTCGGGACCTCGACCCTGGACCTGGTCGAGCGCCACCCCGACCGGTTCGAGGTGGTCGCGCTGACCGCTTCGACCAACGCAGTTGCGCTGGCAGAGTGCGCGCGCCGCACTGGTGCCAGGCTCGCGGTCATCGCCGACGAGGGGAAACTCGGCGAATTGCGCGATGCGCTGGCGGGGACCAACTGCCGCGCCGCCACGGGCCATCAGGCCATGCTCGAAGCTGCCGCCGGCGATGCCGAATGGGTGATGGCGGCGATCGTCGGCTGCGCCGGGCTCGAACCGGTGATGGCAGCGGTCGAGGCCGGACGGACGATTGCACTCGCCAACAAGGAAGCCCTGGTCACCGCCGGCCCGTTGATGACCGACGCGGCGCGCAGGACCGGCGCCACGATCCTGCCAGTCGACAGTGAGCATAACGCTATTTTCCAATGTCTTGCGGGTAACAGTGCAGATGGTGTCGCAAAACTGATCCTGACCGCCAGCGGCGGCCCGTTCCGAACCTGGAGCAAGGCCGATATGGATGTCGCCCGCCCCGAGCAGGCGCTGGCCCATCCCAATTGGTCGATGGGCGCCAAAATCTCGATCGACAGCGCGACGATGATGAACAAGGGGCTCGAGCTGATCGAGGCGCATCATCTGTTCGGCCTGCCGTCGGCGCGGATCGACATCCTGGTCCATCCCCAGTCGGTGATCCATTCGATGGTCGAATATGTCGACGGCTCGGTGATCGCCCAATTGGGCTCGCCCGACATGCGCATCCCGATCGCCCACGCATTGGCCTGGCCCGAGCGGATCGCAACCCGGGCCGAGACGCTCGACCTGATCAAAATCGCGACCCTGTCATTCGAGCCGCCCGATGAGCAGCGCTTCCCCTCGCTGCGGCTGGCGCGAGCCGCATTGGAGAGCGGGAAGGGGGAGGCGATCGTCCTCAATGCCGCCAACGAGCTTGCGGTTGCCGCCTTCCTCGACTGGCGAATTGCGTTCGGCGACATTGCCCGGATAGTCGAAGATGCGATCGGTGAGACCGCCGCACCAGCACCGCGTTCGATCGCCGAAGTGATCGACATCGACCGATCGGTGCGTCACAAGGTCGCCCAGTCCCTGTCATCGATGGTCGCCTGATGCTTTCCCAACCCCCGGCTTGGTTCATGATCATCGCCTTTCTGGCCGCGATCGGACCGCTGATCGTCGTTCACGAGCTCGGCCATTACTGGGTGGCCCGCTGGTTCGGGGTCGGCGCGGAAACCTTCTCGATCGGCTTCGGCAAGGAAGTCGCCGGCTGGACCGACAAGCGCGGCACGCGCTGGAAGGTCGGATTGCTGCCACTCGGCGGCTATGTGAAGTTCGTTGGCGACGACGACCCGAGCAGCACGACCGATCACAGCGCTAGCCTGCCTGCCGACCAGCAAAGCCGGAGCTTTCACCTCCGTCCGCCGTGGCAGCGGTTCCTGATCGTTCTCGCCGGGCCAATGACCAATTTCCTGATCGCAGTCCTGATCTTCGCCGCTTTCTTCGCGGCGTACGGAATTCCGCGGACTCCCAATGTCGTCAGGACAGTGGTCGCCGGCAGCGCGGCAGAAAGCGCCGGGCTTCGCCCCGGCGACCGCATAATTGCAATTGCCGGACGCTCGACGCCAAGTTTCGAGGATTTGCAGAACGTGGTCATGCTGCGCCCGGCCGAAGCCGTCGATGTCCGCATCGAGCGCGACGGCCGTCCGCTGGCCCTGCCGGCGCGGCTCGGCACGATCGAGCAGGTCGATCGCTTCGGCCAGCAATTCCGCATCGGCCAATTGGGGGTTGGCGGGGGACAGCACGTGCTCGTCGCGGTCCCGGCCAGTCGCCTCCTGCCCGAAGCAATGTCGACCACGGTCAAGACGACCCGGATGATGATCGACGGCCTGTGGCAGATCATCAGCGGCCGCCGCTCGCTGAAGGAATTGGGCGGGCCGCTGCGCATGGCCCAGATCGCCGGGCAGCAGGCCACGCTGGGGCTGTTTGAATTCGTCCAGCTGATCGCTTTCTTCTCGATTAATCTGGGATTCATCAACCTGTTGCCAATCCCGATGCTGGATGGCGGTCACCTTGTCCTTTACTCGATCGAGGCGGTCCGGCGGCGTCCGGCCAGCGAGCGTGTGGTGGAATGGACGTTCCGCGGCGGACTGGCCTTCCTGATGGCCCTGCTATTGGTCGCAACCTTCAACGATCTCAGCTTTTTTGGGCTGTGGGATGGTGTTGAGCGCTTGATTGGCTAGCGGGGTTGGGGCAGGGCTTGGCGAACAATGACTGGCGACGCGTGAGTAGGCGCCAGCTTTCAGCAAGAGGCGGGAACGCGTGATTTCAAGCACCAAGTCAATATGCACGCGCGCAAGCGCCATGCTTCTGGTCGGAACGATGCTCGGCGGCCTGTCGTCGCCACTTTACGCACAGGATGTGGCCGCGGAGGCCGCTCCAGTCACCGGCCAGCCAGCGCCCGCGCCGGTTAGTCGCGCGCCGGTCACCGGGACCATCCGTTCGATCTCGGTGCGCGGGGCCGAACGGCTCGAGCCGGCCACCGTCATTTCCTATTCCAACCTGTCGCCGGGCCAGGAGTATTCGGCGGAATCACTCGATACGGCGCTCAAGGATCTGTACGCCACGGAGCTGTTTTCCGATGTCGTCATCACCGGTGCGGAAACTGGCGCTCTGGTGTTGCAGATCAAGGAAAATCCGGTCATCAACCGGATCATCCTGGAGGGCAACAAGCGCATCAAGGACGACAAAATCCAGCCCGAAATCCGGCTCGCCCCGCGTCAGATCTTTACCCGCTCCAAGGTTCGTTCGGACGTCGACCGAATCATCGAATTGTACAAGCGCGGCGGCCGTTTCGCGGCGACGGTCGAACCCAAGATCGTCCAGCTCGACCAGAATCGCGTCGACCTGGTGTTCGAGATCAACGAGGGTCCGACCTCCAAGGTCCGCGCCATCAATATCATCGGCAACGACCAATATGGCGATGGCCGCCTGCGCAAGGAAATGTACACCAAGGAAGCTGGCGGCATCCTCGGAGTGTTCAAGTCGAACGACAGCTATGATCCCGATCGGCTGGCCGCCGACCAGCAGAAGCTGCGCGCTTTCTATCTGACCGAGGGCTATGCCGACTTCCGGGTCGTCTCAGCTCTGGCCGAGCTGACCCCCGATCGCCGCGATTTCGTCATTACGTATGTGGTCGAGGAGGGTCCCCGCTACAAATTCGGCACGATCGAGGCTGAAAGCGCCCTGCGCGATCTCAACACGGAATTCATTAAAAGCGCCATCAGGCTGCAACCCGGCGACTGGTTCAACGCCAAGGCGGTCGAGGATGTGGTGGCTGGCCTCAGCGAACTTGCCGGATCGCGCGGTTATGCCTTTGCCGAAATCAACCCGGCCTACGACCGCGACGCCGAAAACAAGTTGATGAACATCCAGTTCCGGGTCAACGAATCGCCTCGGGTCTACGTCGAGCGGATCGACATCAACGGCAACACCATCACCCGCGACAAGGTCATCCGCCGCGAATTCCGGGTCAATGAGGGCGACGCGTTCAACGCGATCAAGATCAAGCGCTCGCAGGATCGGATCCAGTCTCTTGGCTTCTTCCAGGAGAATCTGGAGATCAAGCAAACGCAGGGATCGAGCCCCGACCGCGTGGTCCTGGCCTTGGACGTCGAAGAGAAATCGACCGGCGAACTCCAGCTGTCGGCGGGCTATTCGAGCCTCGAGAGGTTCATCGTCTCGGCGAACATTGCGCAGCGCAACTTCCTCGGCAAGGGCCAGGAAGTGAATGCCGGGGTCAACTGGTCGCGCTATTCGCGCTCGGCCCAGCTCGGGTTTGTCGAGCCCTATCTGTTCGACAAGAACATCCTGCTTGGCGGCGAACTCTACCGCCGCGATTACAACAGCTACAGCAACACGAGCAGTGGCGACCGAAATACGACCTATTCGCAGCAAAGTACCGGCGCCGCGGTGCGACTCGGCTTCCCGGTCACCGAATTCATCAGCCTCGGCACCCGCTATCAGCTGGTGCAGGACAAATTGTCGCTCGACGAGGGTCGGTTCTTTAGCGATCCCGACGGGGCCGGCCCATTGGAAGCCCAGTGCGACTCGCGGCTCGCCGGCCGCTATCTGTGCGACCAGCTGGGAACGACGATCAGCTCGGTGGTCGGTTATTCGTTGATCTTCGACAATCGCAACGGCATTCGCGCCACCCGTGGCCAGCGGCTGGTGCTGAGCCAGGATTTCGCCGGACTGGGCGGTGACGTCAGATATGCCCGTACCCGGTTGGACGGGACCAAATATTTCAGCCTGCCGAAGGATTTCCTGCTCTCGGTCCATGGCGAGGCCGGCTACATCCATCCGCTGCAGAGCGCTCCCGGCCCCGGCCGCGACGCGATCCGCCTCAGCGATCGCTTCTTCGGTGCGCAAATGCGCGGATTCGACATCCGTGGGATCGGTCCGCGCGTCGAACGCGTACGCTATGGGGATGTGGATGGAAATCTGTCGGAGGATGCGGACACGACCACCGACGCAATCGGCGGGCGGGCTTATTACATGGGCCGGATCGAACTCGAGATACCGGTCAGTGCCAACATCCGAAGCCTTGGCCTCCGCCCGGCGGCGTTCATCGACATCGGATCTGTGTGGGGGGTCAAGCGACCCAATCTCGACAACATCACGGCATTCTGCTCGACGCTACTCACGGGCGCGAGTACGCCCATCTCGCCGCCCCAGACGAATACTGCCAGCTGTCCGGGCGCCTTCATCGTCGATGACCCCCTGACGACAGATGTAACGGAAGGGCCGACGCACAGGCTCGATCCCGGTTACCGGGAATTCTTCCTTGGCAATTCGCCCGCGCCGCGGCTGTCGATCGGCGTCGGGGTCAACTGGAATTCGCCGTTCGGCCCGCTCCGCATCGACGTCGCCAAGGCCCTGATCAAGCAGGAAGGCGATGAAACTAAATTCTTCTCATTCAACGTAGGAACCCAATTCTGATGCGCAAATCGATCTTCGCCGCCGCGCTCGCCGCGACCGCACTCATTCCCTCGTCGGCCATCGCGGCGCCCGCCGTTCTGATCGTCGATCTCGACCGGGTGCTTAGCGAATGCACCGCCTGCCGCGCCGCCTCGGCCGCGATCCAGACCCAGGTCCAGCAAGGCCAGAGCCGGGCCCAGGCGCTGGAGAACCAGCTCAAGCCCGAGGCAGCCTCGCTCGACGCGGCGGTCAAGGCGCTCGGCACGAAAACGCCGGACGCCGCACTCCGGCAGCGAGTCACCGCGTTCCAGACCCGACAGCAGGCGGCGCAGACCGAGCTCCAGGCCAAGCAGCGCCAGATTGAATCCACCCAGGCCAATGTCCAGCAGCAGATCGCCAATCGCGTGGTACTGATTGCGGAACAGGTACGCGCCCGCCGCCAGGCCGACATCGTCGTCGGCAAGAATGCGACACTGGCCAACAACAGCGCGGGTGACATTACCGGCGAAGTGCTTGCGGCATTGAACCAGCAGCTTCCGTCGGTCAGTGTAACGCCGTTGCCGCAACAGGCGCGCCCGGCCGGACGGTAAGCGGCATGGGGGAAGGAGGCAGCGTTCTCGGCCCGCTCGATGTGGCGCGGGTGATGCAGGCGCTTCCCCACCGCTACCCGATGCTGCTGGTCGACCGGGTCGAACGGCTCGAACGCGACGTGTCGATCACCGCCATCAAGGCGGTGACCATCAACGAGCAATATTTCCAGGGCCATTTCCCCGGTCGCCCGATCATGCCCGGGGTGTTGATCGTCGAGGCGCTGGCGCAGGCCGCCGGCGTTCTCGCGGTCGAGAGTCTCGGCCTCGCCGGCTCGGGCAAGCTGGTCTATTTCATGGCCATTGACGGCGCCAAGTTCCGCCTTCCGGTCGAGCCTGGCTGCCTGCTGAAGCTGGACGTGGAATTTGTCCAGAAACGGTCGTCGGTATGCAAATTTTCCGGTCGCGCGACGGTCGACGGGAAGCTCGCCGCCGAAGCCAATTTCACCGCAATGATCGCGGATCCGCCCCAATGATCGTCAAGCGCCCATAATTGCCCAGCCGCGCTCGCCGGGTTCGACCCGGAAGGCGGTTCCGAATTGCTCGCTGGCCAGCACCATCTCCGGTGGCCCGTCGGCGACAATGGCGTTGCCGCTCACCAGCAGCACCCGGTCGAACCGCGCCAAAAGCGACAAATCGTGGACCGACACCAAAGCGGCGCTGTCGTTCGCATCCACTTCGGCGCGCAGAACGTCGACCGTCCGGAGCACCCAATAGGGGTCGAGGTTGGACAAGGGTTCGTCGAGCAACAGCAGCCTCGCCTTGCCGGCGATCGCCCGGCCGAGCATCGCCCGCGCCCGCTCGCCGGTGGACAATCGGTCGATGGGCCGCGCGGCCAGGAGGGCCAGCTCCAGCAGATCAACCAGCTCTTCGATTCGCGCCGGATCGGGCGCCCCGAGCCCGAATTTCAGATAGTCCGTAACCGCCACCGGCCAACTCGCCTCGCGCGTGGCGGGGAGGAAAGCGAGCAGGCGGCGGCGCAGCGCCTCCCCAGTGGCGTCGATGTCCAGCCCATCGACGCTCACTGCGCCCAGCGCATCCTCGGTTCGCGCCAGCGCGCGCAGCAGGCTGGTCTTGCCGCCGCCATTGGGCCCGATCACCGCGACCATCTGCCCGCGCTCGATGGCCAGGCTGGATGGCGACAACCGCCCCGCAATTCCGACGCCCAGCGCTTCGACCAATGACGTCATGGCGCCATCCGCCCGCGCATCGACAGCAGGCTCGCAATAAACACCGGCGTCCCGATCAGCGTCGTCAACACTCCGACCGGGATTGCATTGTCGAGCGGGATCGACCGTGAGGCGAAGTCCGCGAGCATGACGAGCATGGCGCCGATCAACCCCGCCGGAAGCAATGCCCGCCCGGGATGACCATGCGTAAGCCGCCGCGCCACCACCGGCGCGATCAGCCCGACGAACCCGATTGCCCCGCATACCGACACGCAGGCTCCGACTCCGACCGCGCTGAGGCAGATGATCTCCACCCCCAGGCGCCGTGGCCGGTGTCCCAGCGAGGCCAGCACGTCGTCGCCCAGCGCCATCAGGTCGAGCGCCCGGGCCCGCCGCAGCAACAAGGCGCAGGCGGCCGCGGCCGGGACCAGCGCAGCGGCGGCCTGGGCCAGGCTGCGGTCGGTGAAACTGCCCATCAGCCATTCGAAGCTGTCGTAGAAGGCGAACGGGGAGGGGGCGAGCGCGAGCAGCAGGCTGGTCGCCGCCCCCGCCGCGAGCGAAACCGCCAGCCCGGCCAGCAACAAGGCCACTTTCTCGGTCCGCTTGCCCGCCACGGCGAGGAGCAGGAGCAAAGCCAGCCCGGCGCCAAGCGCGCCAGCCAGCGCCATCAGGATCGGATTGGTCAGCCCGAGCCAGTAGCTTGCGAACACCGCCCCCAGTGCGGCGCCGCTGCTGCTGCCGGTGATATCGGGCGAGGCGAGGGGGTTGGCGAACAAGGCCTGCAACGCGGCGCCGGCGATCCCCAGCGTCATTCCATAGCCGAGGGCGAGCAGGGTGCGCGGCAGGCGAAGCTCGACCAGCAGGGTCGTCGCCAAGGCCGGATCGATCCCTCGCGCCACGCTCAGCGATCCAAAAGGGCTGAGCAGGTGCAATGCGGCAACCGCCGCGAGAAGCACCAACGTTGCCGCGGTCTTCACGGCAGCGCTCGCCGCAGACGCTCGATTTCGTCCAGCATCAGCGGCCCGCCGCAGGTCCACGCCCGGCCGTCGGTCGTCACCGTGCGCGGCGCCAGGCGCTTGACGATCGGATGATCGAACCAGCGCGCCCCCTGCGACATCTGGCCGCGGCGATAGTCGGAGCGCAGCAGCACCGCCGGCGGCGCCAGCAGCAAGGTCTCGAGCCCCGCTCTCCCGCCCGGCAACCGGCGCTGCTTCAGCCCCGCAAGCGCCATCCATTGCGCGCCCGGCGATCCTGGCGACAGGCTGATCCCGCCGCCCGACACCCAAATGGCGTCGCGTTGCCTGCCCGGATTGCCCTTCTGCAAGGCCGCAAGCCGCGCCAGCCATGGCTCGGCGCGGCGTTCGTCGCCCAGCGCGTCCGCAACCCGCCGCATATTGCTGGCCACATCGGCGATCGATGCCGGATAGGGCAGGTCGATTGCCGCCTTTCTCATTCGGCGAGAAAGCAGGCCAGTCGAGCGCCCGCCGCCACCCATCGTCAGCACCAGTGACGCCTGCGATCCGATGACCTGCTCGATCGCTCCGCGATTGGCCTGAAATGCCCGTGCCTGTCGCCAAAATCGCGATTCCGCCGGATCCTGCGCCAGGCGGGTGACGCTGGCGATCTCGTGCGGTTCGGCCAGCAGCAGCAGATATTCGTCGGTGCACAGGTTCAGGGAGGCGACCTTGAGCGCACTAGCGATCGAGAGCGAGGCGAAGCCCGGCATAGCCGCTCCTTCCTTCGGTGCGGTAGCCGACCACGTCCTGGTAGCGGTCGTCGAACGCATTGGCGACGCGGGCGAACAATTCCACGCCCGGGCGAACCGCATAGGCCAGCCGCGCTCCCGCCAGCCAGTAAGGCGACAGGCTGACCCGCTGGAACAGGTCGAAATCGGTATCGGCCCGCCCCCCGGTGTAGGCGATCGAGGCGCCGAAGCTCAATTTGCCGATCGTGCCGTCGGCGGTGACCGACCCGCTGTGCTTCGGCCGCCTCAGCTCGCCAACATGTCCCGACCCCACCGACGGCTCGCTGGCGTCGAGGTAGGAGTAGATCGTGGCGAGGCGCAGCGCTTTGCCGTGGCTCCAGCTGGTTTCGACTTCGATCCCTTGGCGGCGGCTGGCGCCATCGGCATTGACCGCCGAACTGAGGAAGGTGCCGGGATCGAACGTCCCGACGATCTCATCGCGCAGTCGCTGGCGATAGGCGGTGACCGACGCGGCGAGGGGTCCGCTGCGATAACGGATCGACCCTTCGAATCCACGCGAACTTTCGGTCTTAAGCAACGGATTACCAACAAAACTTCTCGGCAAGAATCCGTAGAGATCGTAGAAGGTCGGCTGCGCGATTCCCTCACCGTAGGAAACCGCCAGGCTGACCGATTTGCCGGCCTTGAAGAGCAAAGACCCGCGCACGGTCGTGGCGTCGCGGAACCGGTTATAGGCGTCGCGGCGGATCGCAAGGTCGGCGATCAGCCGGTCGGCAACGCTCGCCCGCCATTCGCCGGTCAGCGACCAGTGCCGGCGGGAACGCGACTGGTTGGAAAGACCGCCGAACGCGCGATCCGCCGTGGCGAAACGCTCGTTCTCGACCGTGCCGGCGACGATCAGCGCATGATCGACCGTGCCGGTGGTGAACAGATGATCGACTTCGGCATCGATCGTCGATCGCCGCCCTTCGCTCGCGTTAACCTCGCTGCCGTCGAGCAGGTTGCGGTTGCGCGACTTGAGCAGCGAGCCTGACAGTTTCGCCCGCCAGGCGTCGGTGGCTGCGCCATAGACCAGTCCCACCCGCCCCGCGGCGAGGCGATTGCGGGTGCGGTCAAGCGTGTCAGCGCGAAGGAAAGTGAAGGGGTCGGTGCCGTCATAATCGCTCCGCCCAGACAGCCAGAAGCCCGAGGCGGTCAGCGCCAGTTTCTCCAGCGGCGACCACCGCGCCAGCCCGCGCAGCACGTTGCTGGTGAAGCCGTCGCGCTCGCCGTCGCCGTCGAAACTGTCGATCCCGTCGCTCGCCTGATGTCCGAATGCCAGCGCGATCCCCATAGCGTCCTTGCCGTAGCTCGCCGATCCCGCCGCGCGGCGAAAGCCGAACGAGCCGCCTTCGACCGTTCCTCTTGCGCCAGTGGCGGTTGCCGGGTCACCGTCCATCGCGATCACGCCGCCAATCGCTTCGGACCCCCACAAGGCCGATTGCGGCCCGCGTACCATCTCGATCCGCGAGGCGATGTCGGCATTGAGCAATTCGAACCGCGGTTCGTTGCCGGCCGCCGGATCATTGGCCCTTATGCCGTCGATGAACAGCAAGCTGTGGTTGGCTTCGGCGCCGCGGATCCGGACTTGCGTGAACGATCCCGCCGGACCGCTGGTCGCCACCGAGGTCGAGGGCAGCAGCCTCAGATAGGAGGTGATCGCGGGCTCGCCGAGCTGTTCGAGGCGATCGGCGTCGACGATGCTGACGCTGGCCGCGGTTTCATCGGTCAGGGCGGGCAGGCGAGACGCCGTGACGACGATCGCGGATTGGTTTTCTACTGTTGGCGTAAAATCCATCGGATTCCCCTCTCATGACAGTCGTCACGGAGGAATCAGGCCATGCGGCCGCCCCACGCCCCACCACTGACCCCGACAGCAGGAACGGACGACGGTTCAGGACAAGTATCTGACTCGCCGGCCTTGCCAACCTTCGCTGACAATATTCCGGCTTACAGTTGCGGGCACAGCGCCGGTTTCTCACCGGCTTCCTTGGGCCCCGAACCCGGACATGCGGCTAGGATGGGCCGCCCAACCTTGTCAAGCAGGGTGGGCTGGGGTAGGGGGCCGCGACCTTCTTCAGGGCTGGTCGGAAACCAGTCCGCTTCCAAGGAATATGCGATGAAGACCGATACCCATCCCGATTATCATTTGATCAACGTCAAGATGACCGACGGCACGACCTATCAGACCCGCACCACCTGGGGCAAAGAGGGCGATACGTTGAGCCTCGAGGTCGATCCGACGTCGCACCCGGCGTGGACCGGCGGTCGCGGCCAGATGCTCGACACCGGCGGCCAGGTCGCGCGCTTCAACAAGCGCTTCGGTGGGCTCACTCTCGGCAAGAAGTAAGGCACAAGGCTGAAGAAGGATATGCAACGCTCGGCTCCGACCCTGGAGACCGAGCGTTTGCGGTTGCGCGCGTGGCGTAGGGACGACCGCGAGAATTATTTCGCCATCCTCCAGGAGCCTGCCGTGCACCTCCATTTCGGTCCGCAGCCGATGGGAATGGAGGAATGCTGGCGCCGCCTGGTGGCGGCTGCGGGCAGTTGGGTACTCAACGGCTTCGGAGGCTGGGCGGTCGAGCGCGAGAGCGACGGCAAGCTGATCGGCATGACCGCATTGTTCACCGCCTGGCGTGACCTTGCTCCCGAATTCGGTGACGATCCCGAGATGGGGTGGATTTTCGCCACCGAAACGCATGGCCAGGGGCTCGCGGGGGAAGCATGTGACGCCGCCTTGCAATGGGCGGACTCGAACCTGCCGCCGAGGCCGATTTGGGCGATCATCGCGCCGGCCAATGACCCCTCAATCAAGCTGGCACGGCGGCTGGGGTTCGTCCCGGTCCACGAAACGCTTTACCAGGACGAGCCGATCCTGGTGATGAAGCGCCCGCCTCGGAGCTGATCGACCTTACCAGCCACCGCCGCCGCCGCCGCCGCCGCCGCCGCCCGACGATCCGCCGCCGCCCGATCCGCTCGACGATCCCGGCGCGGTCGACGCCGAGGATACCGCGCTACTCAGCGAAGCGCCGATCGAGCTGACGAACCCGCCGGTGTCGGTCCACGGGTTCGACGAGCCCGAATACCAGGCGAACCCCGACGTACCGCCCGATGCCGAGGCCGCCGCCGACGCCGCGGCCAGCATCGAGGTGAAGCGGTCGGCCCAGCGATTTTCCACCTCCAGCGCGATCGCATAGGGAAGGTAGCGCTCGAACAGCTGCGGATTGTCCTCGGGCGCCTGCATCCGGTCGAGCCGGTCGCGTTCGGTAATCGACAGATATTGCTTGAACCCGGCAATCCGGTCGAGCATCGCGCGGCCATCCTTGGTCGGGGCATCGATCCATGCGAACGCGCTCAAGGCGAAGGGCAGGCCAACCGCAGCAATCGCGATCGGTATCCATCGACCAGCCGCCAAGGCCATCGGCACTGCCGGCAGGCTTCCCGCCACCGCGAGTCCGCCGATCACCATCAGCAGGCCATGCACCCCGCAGCCGGTCAATTTCGTCATCGTCGGCAGCCGCGTCCAGATGAAAATCACCGCCAGCAGGACGATCGGCGAGAGCAGGAAATAGGTGGAGCCAGCGACGCCCTCGACCCACAAGGTGACGATCGCAGTCAGCAGCATTCCAAGCAGCCAGGCCCCGACCGCGGCAAATGCCCAGCCGACATTGCGATGAAATGCCACGCCTTCGAAGCGTTTCGCATAACTCTCCGACAATCCCTTATTTGACGACGAAAAAGTCGCGTGATTCGCATTGTCCATTTCGATCGTCTCGCCGGGTCCGACCAGCCCGTCGATCGCGGCTTGCTCGGCGGCCTCGAGCGGCTGCGCGGCGGCGGTCGCTGGCCGCTCGATGTGGCGCTTGGTGGCGCCGAAGAAGCCGCCGTCGTCCTCGACCAGCCGGACATGGCCCTTGACCGCGGCATCGATCAACGCCGCGGCGAACCCGCGATTGTCGAGCTTCTGCTCCATCACATAGCGCATCGCCGACGGGCTGAGATCGTCGGGCGGGGCGAAGATCGGCACCACCGTGCCGGCGCGGGGATCGCGCCCGGCGCGTTGCCAGGCGACGTACAGGAAGCCGATCAGCCCACCCAAGCCGAGCAAAGCGACCAGTGGTGGCGCCCAGTCGGCGAGGAACCAGCCCGCCCGAGTGGCGGAGGAGGGGGCGTCGACCACCCCCTTGGGGAAAGCGACCGCGACCGTCAGTCCCTGGCCCGCCTCGAGCGGCCCATTGGTCGCGAAACTGATCGTTCCCGCGCTTTCGCCCGTTACCGATCCATTGGCCGCCGTTTCGCCCTGGAAACCGGTATAAACCGCCCGCTGTCCAAATTTGGCGGCCGAGGGCAGGGTGATCGTCACGCTCGCCCGATCGATCGGGAAGCGCCAGCCATTGCCGGTGACGTTCCAGTACAGCTCGTCATAGCCATCGAACCGACCGAGCATCCGCGTCGCGCGATAGCGGATGGTGTAGATATGCTCGCCGATAGGCACGATGCGATCGGCATCGCCGATCCTGATCCGCACGCCGTTGCTCATCGTCTCGCTGGCAATAGGCTCCGGCTGGCCGTCGAGCCGGGTCTCGACCAGCGAGAAGCCGACCTTGACCCGGCGACCGTGCGGCGCGTTGTAACGCGTTGGTATCTCGCGGAAGATGCCGTGCTTGATCGAGACATTGTCGACCTGCACCCGGATCGTCTCGGTGACGTCGAGCGTCCCGTCCTTGGCGATAATGATGTCGCTGGCGAAGTCGCGGATTCGCTCTTCCGCCGCGACCGGGGCGCTGAAGGCAACCGCGATCAAGGCTGCAATCAGCCAGCGCACGGACTTCAGGCCTTCTGGAAGTCGATCTTGGGCGCGGACTGGATCGCCGGATCCTCGTCCTTGTAATATTCTTCCTCGGTGAATCCCATCGGCCGCGCGAACAGCATGTCGGGGAAGCTCTGGATCCGAGTGTTGAGGTCGCGCGCGGTGGCGTTGTAATAGCGCCGCGACGACTGGAGCTCGGTCTCGATGCTGCTGATTTCGCCCTGCAATTGCTGGAAATTCTCGCTCGCGCGAAGCTCGGGATAGGCCTCGGCGACGGCGAACAATTTGCCGATCAGCCCGGTCATGGCCGCATCCGCCGCCGCAGTCGCGGCTACCCCCTGGGCGCCCGAGGCGGCGGCGCGCTGGGCGGTGATCGCCTCGAAGGTCGCTTTCTCGTGGGTGGCATAGCCCTTCACCGTCTCGACCAGGTTGGGGATGAGGTCAGCGCGGCGGCGGAGCTGGACGGTGATCCCGCTGAACCCTTCTTTCACCAGCGCGCGCAGCCGGACGAGGCGGTTGTAAATGGCCACGCCGAACAGCCCGACGAGCACGATGAGTCCGATGATGATCAGCAAGGTCGTCATGTCATTCCCCCCAAACAGGGGATCAACATAGCGAGGGGATGCGCGCCTAGAAAGCGGGAATGCCGGTGATCGCCCGGCCAAGGATCAGCGCGTGGACGTCGTGGGTGCCTTCGTAGGTGTTGACCGTCTCCAGGTTGGCGGCGTGGCGCATCACCTGGAACTCGGCGGAAATGCCGTTGCCGCCGTGCATATCGCGCGCGACGCGGGCGATATCGAGAGCCTTGCCGCAATTGTTGCGCTTGAGCAGGCTGATGCTCTCGGGGATCAATTGCCCCGCCTCGAGCCGCCGCCCGACCCGCAGCGCCGCCTGCAGCCCGAGCGAAATCTCGGTCACCATATTGGCCAGCTTGAGCTGGACGAGCTGGGTCGCCGCCAAGGGACGCCCGAATTGCTTGCGGTCGAGCGTGTAGCTGCGCGCCGCGGCGAAGCAGGCCTCGGCCGCGCCCATCGATCCCCAGCCGATGCCGTAGCGGGCGCGGTTGAGGCAGCCGAACGGACCCTTCAACCCTTGCACTTCTGGCAGCAGGGCATCCTCGCCGACCTCGACCTCGTCCATCACGATTTCGCCGGTGATCGAGGCGCGAAGCGACAGTTTCTCGCCGATCTTGGGCGCCGACAGGCCCTTCATTCCCTTTTCCAGCACGAACCCGCGGATCTGGTCGCCATGCGCCTCGGATTTGGCCCACACCACGAACACATCGGCAATCGGCGAATTGGTGATCCACATCTTGGATCCCGAGATGGAATAGCCGGTGGCGGTCTTCTTGGCCCGGGTGCGCATCCCGCCCGGATCGGACCCGGCGTCGGGCTCGGTCAGTCCGAAGCAGCCGACCAGATCGCCCTTGGCCAGGCCGGGGAGGTATTTCCTGCGCTGCTCGTCGGATCCGTAGGCGAAGATCGGGTACATCACGAGGCTCGACTGGACCGACATCGCCGATCGATAGCCGCTGTCCACCCGCTCGACCGCCCGCGCGATCAGGCCGTAGGAGACGTAGCCCAGGCCCGCACCGCCATATTCTTCCGGGATGGTCGCCCCGATCAGGCCCAGCGAGCCCATCTCGCGCAATATCTCGCGGTCGAAATCCTCGTTGAGATAGGCCTTGGTGACGCGCGGCTGCAGCTTGTCCTGGGCATAAGCCTCTGCGGTATCGCGAACCATGCGCTCGGCTTCGTCGAGCTGGTCGTCGATGCCCAAAGCATCTTCCCAATCGAACGGCTTGATGACGGGCTCGCCCACTTATTGTCTCCGCGAAAATCAGCTGAAAATCGCGGGTGCATTAGCGGTGTCAGCTAGCTGGCGCCACCCCCGCCGGAGCCTTGCTGGCGCCGCCGAACGTCCGCTTGAACTGCAGCCCGAAAATCACGTGCGAATTGCGCTCGCGAAATTCGCTGAGCGACGGTTCGGGAAACGAGCGGTTGGGGAAGGTGAACAACCGGTCCCTGATTCCGCGCGTGTTGAACAGATTGTCGATGTCGAAGGTCACCGTGGTCCGTGGATTGGGACGATATTCGACGAAGGCGGTACCATAAGGTCCGCCATTGTAATTGGTATCGATCTCGTTGCTGCGGAAAAAGCTGAACCGGTCGCGGTCGCCAACCGTCATTCCATAGGCCCATTTGCCGATGTCGCGGCGGAACTGGACGTTCCATTGCCATTCGGGGAAGAAGCCGGTGAAGCGGCGCTTGTCGCCAGAGATCGGATCTTCGACGGCGGTCCGCTGCAGCGTGCCGTCGAATTTCAGCTTGGCGCCCTTCAATCCGAACCGGTCGAGCGGCGCGTCGACGGTCAGACTGGCGAACATCCTCTTGCCGGTGCCTATATTGCCCGGCGCGTCGAAGGCATTGCCTTCATCGTCGAAGATCAGGATCCGGTCCTGGAGCATGGTGATGTGGTCATAGCCCAGGTCGAGCTTGACCAGGCCGGTGCCGAACAGGGAATGATCGATGCTTGCCCGCGCCTCCCAGGCCCGTTGCGGCTGGAGATTGGCGTTGCCTCCGTTGATCCGGTCGTTGCTGAGCTCGGCCGAACTGATGAAGTCGTAGAAGTCGAGCTGGGCGACGGTGCGGCGGATGGTGAATTGCGAATGCCAGCCGCTCTTTGTCTTCCAGTCCAGGGTCAGGCTCGGCTTGAGGAATTTGAGCGCGCGATCGGCGGTGGTGTCGCCGCGTACCTTCAATTCGGACATTTCATAGTTGAGGCCGGCATCGAGCCGCAGGCCCTCGGCGATCTGGCGGCCTGCCTTGATGTACAGCTCGGCGCGCTTCTCGCGCACCGTCGCATCGTCGACCGGCAAGTCGATCTGCTCGCGTTCCCCATCGGGCCCGAACACAAAGAGGCCGACCTCGCTGTCGAGCGTGTTGAGCGCGACCTCTGCGCCGGCCTCGAACGAGAAACCCGCGAGCTTGGCCCGGGTCCAGCTCAACCGGCCGATGGTCTCGTTGCGCTGCGATTCGGTGGACTGCTCGAACCCGCCCACGACCTCGTCGTCGATCCGGTTGAGTACTGTATCCTGGGTCTCGCGGTGGCGCCGGTTGGCGAGTCCGACGAACTTGATCGTCCCGCCCGCCAGTGGCCGGCTGATGTCGCCGCCGAGCTCATAGCCGGGCGACGTGAGCAGCAGGAACAATCGGTCGTCGCGTTCCACATCTCCGGTCGGGTAGACGCGGTTGATCTGGATGAAATCCTCGGTGCTGCGCTGGAAGCGGCCATTGAGGTGAATCGCCTTGTCGGGCGCTTCCTCCAAAGCCCAGCTGCCGGAGATGTGCGGATTGCGCGGGCGGTAATGGTTTGCCTTCCGGCGCTTCTCGAACCGCTCGCCACTGCTCGGGTCGGTCAATATATCGGTGCCTTCGTCGACGGTGTCGTAATTTTCCGTGCCCGCGCTCAGACTGAAAGTCGAATTGCCGCGCTTGAGCGTCGCCGATCCCGACAAATTGGGGATGATCAGGCCGGTGAATCGGCGGCGGACGCTGCCGGTGACGGTCGCGTCGAACCCGCCGTCGGCCGACAGGATCACGTTGAGCACCTGGCTCTTGCCCGAATATTCGGAGCCATAGAGCGAGCCCGACCCAAGCTCGACCCGGATCACCCGCCGCGCCGGGATCTGGGCAAGCACCGAATCCAATGATTCGGACTTGGAACTGGGCCGGGCGCCGTTGATCACCACGTTGCCGGCCGCGCCGGCAAAGCCGCGGACGTCGCTATTGCCGGTATCGAGCTGGAACCCCGGCACCTGGCGGACAATGTCCAGCGCGTTGCGCGGCGCATAAGCGGCGAAGAAGGCGGCGTCATAGACGGTGGCGCGGGTCGCCTGGGTGGCCGGCGCGGTATCGGGCGCTTCACCGACGGGAGCCTGAGCCACGAGCGGGGCTGCGCTGGCCAATGCCATCAGTCCCACGGACGTCTTCAACCCTTGCCAACGCATAACTGAACCCCTGTGTTGCTGCTCTAATACAGCTTCACCGATATGGGGTTCGGTTCCAGTCGGCTTCGACCAATCGACCAACGGTTCGACGGGGGAAAGGCCAAAAACAGGAGGACTGGCGGAGAGAGTGGGATTCGAACCCACGGTGAGCTTGCACCCACGGCGGTTTTCAAGACCGCTGCCTTAAACCACTCGGCCATCTCTCCTGTGGTCGCGGTCAATAGCACCGAAATTGCGCGAAAAAAGGGCAGGGTACCAAGCCACGGTTCATCTTGCGCCCTTCAAGTCGGCCAGGATGTGCATTGCGAACGATAAAGCGGATGGGCCGCAGCGCGGCGAGCGGCTAGCGTCGGGCGCATTAACAAGAGGCGATGTTCAAGTGACGATCCGATTTTCAATGGTGCTCGCAGTGGTGCTCGCCCAGACCGCCTCGGCCCAGACCAATGATCCGCTCGCTCCATTGCCGGCCCCGGTCACGGTCCACCGCCAGACCCAGCCGATCCTGCCGCCGACGCCCAACTACCTCATGCCTGCGACCATCAGCTTCGAATCCTATAAACAGCGCCTCTCTACTCTTGCTCGCTCAGCCGGTATCCGAGAGGCGACCATCACCGCGGTCGTTCCCTATCTCCGCCTCAGCAACACCGCCATTCGCCTCGACCGTGCCCAGCCGGGCCAGCCGAGCAATCCGAACGCCACGCCGCCATTTGCGCCTTTTCGCCGCAAGCATGTAACGGCCGACCTTATCCGCCGCGGCGCCGCCAAATATCGCACGCATTACAACCGCCTGGCGTCGATTGAGCAGCGCGTCGGCGTTCCTGCCTCGGTGATCCTTGGCATCTACGGCAAGGAAACCAGCTACGGCACGGTCACCGGCAATTTCGACGTGCTCGATGCGGTTGCAAGCCTTGCCTATGAAGGCCGGCGCCGCGCTCTGTTCGAAGGCGAATTCGTCGCCGCGATGAAGCTTCTCGATCTCGGCTATTCGCGAAACCGCCTCAGGGGCAGCTGGGCGGGGGCGATGGGCTATCCGCAATTCATGCCGTCGGTGGCGCTCAGGCTGCGCGCCGATGGCGACGGCGATGGCTTCGCCGACATCTGGCGCAGCGAGCCGGACGCCTTCGCCTCGATCGCCAATTATCTGCGCGACGCCGGATGGAAGGCGAATATGCTGTGGGGAGTGCCGGTGCGCGTACCCAATGGTTTCAACCGCGCCGCGGTGCGAAACACGGTCACCACGGTCGATTGCCCTCGCGTCTATGCGCGTCACAGCCGGCCGATGACCATGACGCAGTGGCGGGCGCTGGGCGTGACACCGGTCAACCGGGCACATCGCGAAACCGACCTCGCCCAACTGTTTGAGCCCGACGGGCCGGGCCAGACCGCTTACCTTGTGACCACCAATTATCACGCGATCCTCAAATATAATTGCTCGAACTTCTACGCTCTGTCGGTGCTGCTGCTGGCCGATGGGATTATCGGGCGCTGACAAGGCGGGCCGGGCGGGATAGAGCATCGGGCGAGCCCCTCACGCCGGAGTCGTCCTTTTCATGATCCGTACCTTCCTGTTGTCGACCGTATCGCTTGCGCTGATGTCCAGCGCCGCGCCCGCAAAAGCCCCGCCATTCGATACCACCGCCAGGGTCGCCTATCTGATCGATCTGAGCTCGGGCGCGGTGCTGCTCGACAAGAATGCCGACCAGCGCATGCCGCCGGCGTCGATGGCCAAGATGATGACCACCAACGTGGCATTCGAACTGATCGACAAGGGAGAGCTGTCGCTGACCAAGAAATGTCCGGTTCGCACCGAGACGTGGCAGAAATGGCACGGGCCGCAGGCGGGATCGACGATGTTCCTCGGCGTTGGCGAACAGCCAACGGTCGAGGATTTGCTCCACGGCATCGCCACCTTGTCGGGCAATGACGCGACGGTGGTCCTCGCCGAATGCATCGCCGGGACCGAGGAAGCATTCGTCAATGTGATGAATGAAAATGCCAAAAGGCTGGGCCTGACCAACAGCCGCTTCGGCAACAGCAATGGCTGGCCCGACGAGGGACGGACCTACGTCACCGCGCGCGATCTCGCGACGCTGGCGCGAGCCGAGATCGAAGGGCATCCCAAGCTCTACAAACAGTTTTACGGACAGACGAGCTACACCTGGGGCAAGACGCTCGGTACCGGCGCGGCCATCACCCAGTCCAACCGCAATCCCTTGCTCGGCAAGGTGGCCGGGGCCGACGGCTTGAAGACTGGCCACACCCAGGAAGCGGGCTATGGCTTCACCGGCTCGGCCGAGCAGAACGGCCGCCGCCTGATCATGGTCGTGGCCGGGATCGACAGCTACGCCAACCGCATCGCCGAATCGGTGCGGCTGATGGAATGGGGCTTCAACGCCTGGCAGACCAAGCCTCTGTTCAAGGCCGGCGCCACGGTCGGAACGGCCAAGGTCCAGATGGGCAGCGACAGCGAAGTCGGCCTGGTCGCGCCGCGCGATCTGGCGGTGACCATTCCCGCGGGAGTCCTGTCCAAGGTGACCGGAATGAAAATCCGCTATCAGGGGCCGGTCAAAGCGCCGTTCAAGAAGGGCGACCATATCGCCGACCTGGTCGTCACCACCGCCGATTCGGGTGAGCAGGTGATGCCCCTGGTCGCCGCCGAAGCGGTAGGCGAGGCCGGTTTCTTCGGCAGGATCTGGATCGGCCTCCAGCAATTGCTCGGTCTGGCCTGATGGCGCGCGGCCGGTTCATCAGCCTCGAGGGCGGGGACGGGGTGGGCAAATCGACCCAGCTCGACGCATTGGCCGAAGCGCTGACCGGTCGCGGCCTGACCGTGCTGGTCACCCGCGAGCCGGGCGGAAGCCCGGGCGCCGAGGCCATCCGCAAATTGCTGCTCGAGGGTG
>Ga0307505_10000810_pt1 | contig 30523 bp, 27 predicted proteins | sample 23_S_MG_FD_202183 | JGI IMG/M metagenome (GOLD analysis project Ga0307505, IMG submission 202183) | Soil microbial communities from Populus trichocarpa stands in riparian zone in the Pacific Northwest, United States - 23_S | ecosystem: Environmental > Terrestrial > Soil > Riparian zone > Trees... | reverse complement strand
CAGACCGTCGAAGAGGGTGCCACGAGCTCGACGCGGTAGCCGAGGCCGCGGAGTTCGCGGATCATCTTGCGGGCGCGGACCTTCTTGGCTTCCACGCTGACGGCCGGCCCCCGTTCTTCGTAACGCACGCGTTCGTACAGGATCTTCCAGATCAATCGACACAACCGGTGGGTGATCGCGCCGATGGCCTGGGCATGTCCGAGACGTGGGACGATCCGACGGTAGACGACGGCGAAGATCGTCCCCTTGGCCTTCACCGCGGCATTGGCGGCCTGATTGAGGACGCGTCGCATCTGGCGATTGCCTTTGGGGCAACGGTGGCTGTAGTTCACGCCCGCACTCTCCTCGTTGCCCGGACAGGCGCCCATCCAGGAGGCGAGATGCTTGGGTGAGGGAAACGTCGCTGCGGTGGCGCCGACCTCCGCGATGATCTGCTGCGCGGAATCGACGCCGAGTCCGGGGACCTCGGCGAGGCGCTGCACCGCGTCATGGTGGGCGGCGAGCAGATCAGCCATTTGCTGATCGAGTTGGCCGAGGTGATCCTCGATCACGCGCAATTCTTCCAGTGTGAGCTTCAGCAGCCGGCGATAAACCGGATGCAGCGTCGGACACGCCTGGAAGGCATCGCACAGCTGCGCGGGCGTCGCACGCAGGCGAGCGGTCGCGAGGGCGGCCGGATCGGTTTCGCCGTCGGCCAGCGCCTGCAGCATACGGCGGGCACTGATGCCGAGCAGATCCGACACAAGGCTGGATACTTTGATGTGCGCTTCCTCGAGCAGCGCCTCCAGTCGGTTGTGGAGCTGTACGCGGTTGCGAGTGATCTGGTACTTGCGCCGCATCACGGTGCGCCAGAGCCGCTGTTCGGTGTCGGGCACGAAGCTCAGGGTCAGCTCCTGGGCGACCAGCCGTTTCACCAATCGCTCGGCATCCGGGAAGTCCCTCTTGCGGCCGCCGGGCCCACGATTCGATTGCGCTTGGGCGAGATGGAGTGTGCCCGCGAGACGCGGCGCTCCCTCGCGCCCGCGGCGTCGGGGGCGCCAATGCTGTTCCAGCGCTTCCCACACCGGCCGCCAATACTGCGCGGTGGACTCCATGACGACTTCCTCGATCTCATGCTCGACCAGCCAATCGGCCAATCCGCGCAAATCGGCCGGCGTTGTCCCAACCTTCTGGCGCTCGAAGTAGAAATCGCCATCGACCTCGACGTCGGCCACCGCCACTGCCAACATCTTCTTGTGCACGTCAATTCCCGCGATCCGGTACGGCATCGGTCTCTCCTTGGGAGAGCGGAGAGCGTGCCTTGTCGTATCAGTCAGGGTCGCGGGCTGTCGCCGGTGCCGCGTGGAACTCGACGACGCCCAATTATTCGGTCAATCACGCACGCTCCGGATCAAACAGTTGCTCGGCTTCGACAGCTCCACTGGCTCACTTCGATCTCGCCGCTCTCGGCACTATTCTGACGCGCGACCATTTTCATGGCGTTTCGCGGGCTGAAGGCCCAGGTCTAACCAGTTGCGGAAATCGTCCAGTGCGGCGAGCCAAAATTCCTCGTGGTTTGGTCTCCACGGGCTGTCTCCAGATCACATCGTCCAGTCCTTGGGACTGTCCGAATGTGGACGAATCCAGCCCGAGGAAAATCGTCAGCTCGCACGAAGGCGCTCGTGAAGAGGCCGTCCATCTGGGCGATCACCTCGTCATCCGCGATTCCGGCGTCAGTCGGAACTGCTTCGCATCCGCCCACGCGATAGTTGTCCTCCTCGAGTCCGTCTCCGCACAAGGCTGCTCTTCAGGACGGTGTCCGGGAGCACATGGCAGGGCGAGTACCGGAGTGGACCTTCATGCGCCAAGTGCAGACCGGCGATTGACGGCATTTTCGCTGCGGTGGGATAATCCCACCATGGTTGTGACACTCGATGCGAAACGTCGGCTGACGGTCCCAACTGCCCTTGCATCGATCAAGCCGGGCGACTACTTCGATGCGCATTTCGATGCCGAAGAGGACGCGATCGTCTTCCGTCGCCTCGGAGGGCGCGAGAACTGGCTCGCGGTGATGAAGGAATGCCCCGTGAGCCCAGACGATGTGCCGTCACGGCGGCGCGAACTGCCGAAGCGGCGGAAGCTATGAACTGGCTGCTCGACACAGACGTCATCTGCCAGCCGGCAAAGAAGCAGGGCGATCCGAAAGTCATGGCCTGGCTCGAGGCTGAGCAGGATCGCTGCTACACCAGCGCCGTCGTCATCGCGCAGTTGGCGTACTGGGTGCGAACGAAGGAAGGCCGGCAACGGCAGACGTTACAGGCGTGGCTCACGCGGCTGGTGGACGCGCTGCACGGCCGCATCCACGGGTTCAACGTGTCGGTCGCCCACGTCTGGGCGGAACAGGAACGTCTGCTGGAAAAAGCTGGTCAACGCATGCCGGTTGAAGACAGCTACATCGCGGCGACGGCGCGGCGACACGGATTGACGATCGCCACCGGAAACGACCGAGACTTCAAGCGACCCGGACTCAAGATCTTCAACCCATTCAAGGAACTGCCGTAGGCACCCGTACGCCGGAGTCGCCAGGTGATGCCATGGCGTGCGAGCCTTCCAGCCAGTGCGGCCAGCCCAAACCCGTGAAGCGGGTTTGGGCTCCACGGGCTGTTTCTAGTCCATGCCACGCCTCAACCTTCGGTTTGGGCGTGAGCATGTGCGAATCCAACCCGAGGAGCCAACTCGCCCGATCTTTCCCGAGTTTGGTTCGTATGTCTCTCCTGGACGCGGCCAGCGAGAGCCTTCGCCCGCCGCTCTTGGTGGCGCAGGAAGGCCTCCGCCTCGGGGGTCGCTCCCGTGGGGCGTGGACCTCCAACGTACCGTAAACTGCTGGCTTCACACTCCGCGTCGCACGACTGCGCGCAGTCGGCGGGGCCTCAATGAGCGTAAGGGGAAGCCCACATGAGAGCGAAGTGGTTGATGGGCCTGCTGGCTCTGGTGATGCTGTCGATCGGCGCCTGCGCACGGCAGCCCTCGACGTCGGCCCCGCAGGATATGAGAAGGGACGGCGGTGTCGCGCCCGATGTCCCGGGACTTTCGGTCGAGGAAGAAGAGGTCGACCTGGGTAGCGGCCAAGGGGCGGGGCCGCTGGTGATCCTCGGGCCGCCAGACGGCGTGCAGCCCCTCGAGAAGGACATGTTCACCTCGACCGACTTCTACCAGGATGGGCAGCAGTGGCTCGACCCGCGCTACTACCGGTGCAACACCCCGCGCGAGCTGTACAGCCTGTGGATCCGGGGAACGATTGGCCAGAATCCGCCAAGGTCCGCCTCCTGGGCCGACTGCGGCGACCGGCACTGGACGCGCGAGCGCATCCTGAGCCCCTATCCGTACCGGACGGCGAAGGAACACTACGAGGCGCTGCTCGCCGCCTCAAAGGCCAAGGGGGGGCCGACCGTGCACACGAGGGCCACCGTGCCCGAGTGGGACGGCTACTATCAGCGTGACCGGCACCCCGAGCGGGGCTCGGAGTGGATCTGGGGCGCCAGCCAGGCACCGACCGTGCTGTCGGTGCTCACGCCGACGTATCGGCAGCGCATGGTGCAGCACATGTACCACGAGGCGGTGACGAATTCGCCACAGTGGAACGCCGCGTTCTGCTATCCCGAAGGCTTCATCCGCTGGTGGTCGGAGCCCTCCGAGGCGGGAAACTTTCAGTTGACGATGACGACCTGGCAGGTGCAGTTCTTGTCGGGCATCGCGGACAACTTCCTGCGCCAGGTGATGGTCGGGAAAGCGCACGCGCAGACGTCCCCGCAGTGGTACGGGGAAACCATCGGCTTCTGGGACGGCACCACTCTGGTGACCTGGACGGCCAACGTTCAAGCCTGGACGTTGACGCACGCCATGTTCGACACGAGCGACAAGATGGAGACCGTGGAAACCTTCAAGCCCGTCTACGACCCCAGCGGCACATTCTACGGCCTCGATCACGAGACGATCTTCTACGACCCCGACGCCTTCGTCGCGCCAGTCCGCGCGGCGTTTCGCTTCCAGCGCGTCGCCACGACCGACGATCCAGAACGCCGGTACACCTTCATCGAGTGCCTGAGCCAGCTCAAGAACGTCAAAGGGCGGCCCGTGCAGCTGCCGCCCCAGCACCCCGATTTCATCGACTACTACAACCGACCGTGGGCCAGAAACTGGGAGAAGTGGTTCGAAGCCGACTTGAAAAGGCCCGCAGAGGAGCCGCCTGTGGATGTGTTCGGTGGGCGTTGACGCGTCAAGGGCCGAACGCCTGGCCAGAACGAGCACAAAGGGTTAGACGTTCATGATCTCGAAACACTGCTCCAAGCTCTTGACCGGATCGCGTCCGGGGCCTGGCCGGTGCTCGTGGGCCACGAACCCGGTGTATCCCAGCTCGGCGATGGCGTTGGCGATGAAGCGGTAGTTCAACTCCTGGGTGCCGTCGATCTCCTCGCGGCTGGGTACGCCGGCCACGTGGATGTGACAGATGCGGTCGACGTTCTCTCGGAGGTTCCGCGTCACGTCACCGTCCGAAATCTGCACGTGGTAGATGTCGTACACAATCTTGACGCGCGGCGAGTTCACACGGCGGCAGACGTCCAGGCCCCACTCGAGCCGGCTGAACACCTGATCGGTGCGTTGATCGGCGACGACCTTGGCGTTGGTGATCTCCATGCAGAGCGTCACGCCTTTCTGCTCGGCGTACCCCTTGACGCGGCTGAGAATGGCGACGGCGTTGTCGACGGCCTCCTCGCGCGACATGCCGCGGCGCTCGCCGGGCATCGCGATGAGGTTGGGGCAGCCCGCCGACGCGCAGGTGTCGATGCCGGCGTGAAAGGCGGCTTCGAACTTGTCGTGCAGCTCCTTTCGGATCAGGCCGTCCTGAAAGGACGTGCCGGCACCGGTCATCATGGCGGGTGTCAGGCCGTACTGCTTCATGATCGGCACCTGCTCGAGCGTCGGCAGATCGACGCCCACAAAGCCGATGCGCGCCAGGATCTTGCAGCGCTCCTCGAATGACAGCGTGGACCCCGCCCCCCACACCGACCCCATCACGCTTTGCCTGATACGAGTTCGTGGTCTCGCGGCCTGGGCCCCCTGCGGGGCAACGGCCAGCGCGTCAGCAGGTCGTGCGGCTGCGGCCAGAGGCGCGGCGGCCATACCAGCCAGAAACTCTCGTCGGTTCATCGAAGACCCCCGTCGTGCTTGAAGGACAGCTTGCCAGCCGTAGCCCGACAGGGCGAAGGCTGGCCGAACGATAACCCGAGTCGGCGTCTGGCGTCCGACACATCCCGAGTTGCCAGCGCCCTTTCTCATGACTAATACTGTGGTCATGAAACAAGTCACGTTGGCGAAGGCCAAGGCCGAGCTCTCGGCGCTGCTCGATCGGGTCGAGGCCGGGGAGACCGTGGCAATCACGCGGCGCCACCGGGTCGTTGCGGAGGTTCGCCCGGCGGGGTCCCGCCGGCGCTCCAAGCCTCGGCCGATCGGCCTGTGTCGGGGTGAGTTTCGAGTCCCGGACGACTTCGACGCGCCCTTGCCGGCCGAGATCATCGACGCCTTCGAAGGTCGATGAATGAAGCTGCTGCTCGACACCTCGACGTTCCTCTGGTTGATCGCGGACGGCGACCGACTCTCGAAACGAGCGCGAACGGCGATCGCAGATCCCGACTCCGAGGTGTGGCTGAGCGTCGTGTCTCTCTGGGAAATCACGACCAAGCAGAAGATCGGCCGGCTCGATCTGCCGGCGCCAGCGTGGTCATATGCGACTGCCGCACGCGAGCGACATGGGATCGAATCGCTGTCCCTGACAGAGCCGGCCGTGGCGCACCTCGCCAAGCTGGGTGACGTTCACAAAGATCCGTTCGACCGCATGCTGGTGTGTCAGGCCATCGAGCACGACTTGCTCGTCGTGACCAACGATCCCCTGGTCTGTCAGTACCCGGTGAAGACCCTCTGGAACTGAGACGTCGGACGCCTACTTCAACCCCAGTTGCAGCTTCGTCGTCGCCCAGTCGCGTTTGAGGGCCAGAAACGCGTCCACGTCGGCGCAGCGCAGGAACGGGTTCGTCGCGCGCTCCAGTGCGATGGTGGAACTGGGACGCACGCCGTAGTCGTGCCCGGGCCATACGGTGGCCGCGTCCGGCACCGCCTGCAGCACGCGCTGGAGGCTTCCCCACTCCGTGCGCGCGTCCTCGTCGTTGCTGGTGCCGCCCACCTTGCCGACGAAGATCAGGTCTCCGGTGAAAAGCACCCGCCACGTCGGCTCGTACAGGACCAGGTGATCCGCACAGTGACCCGGCACGTGCAAGCAGTGCAGGAGAAGGCTGCCAACCGCCAGTTCGTCGCCGTCTTCCAGACCGACGTCGGGCGTCACCATGGCGGAATCACGGAACGCTGCAAGCTTCGCGCCGGTCAGACGGCAGGCGGCCTCGTTGCCGTTGGTGTGGTCGGAGTGTCCGTGCGTGTTGATCACGTGCGTGATCGTCAGACCCTGGGCGCTTGCCCGCTGCACCAGCGCCTCTGGCCTGTAGGACGGATCGATGAGCACGCCGGCCTTTGCGTCGCGATCACCCAGCAGGTAGCCGAAGTTGCGATCCCCGCCGGTGGGTACCTGCTCGAAGATGAGTTGCATTGGCCCGATGTTACCGGAGCACGCTGCTCTGCTCGGCCTGGGCGACCAGCCGGTCCGCGTCGTCCTGCAGCAGGAACCGCTCGGCCACGGCCCGAGTGGCGGCAGCCTTGACGCGCGCCACGTACGCGTCGTGGGTGCCGTAGCGCTCCTCGAGGGAGAGCCGCGGATCTCCCGCGGCCAACCGCTGCGCTTTGGTCTTGGCGAACGGGATGAACCCGCCGCCCAGCGCCTGGATGTCTCCCTGGAAGAACCCGCGCGCGATCGGATTCCACCCGGTGTAGGTGCCGAGCGGTGCCTCCAGGAGGACGCTCCGTACGCCCGCCAACTCGTTGCCGTCCGCGTCCACGCGCGGCACCAGCATTTGCAGCGTCTGCTTCACGACGGGCGGCTGCAGCGACACCACACCGGACACGTCGGCGTTTCTGAAGCCGGGCCCGAAGTCGTACTCATAGAGCGGCACGATGACGCCATCGGGAAGCGACACGCCCGGGATCAGCGGAAACCCCGTGGCCGCCTGCGTGGGCGCGACGAGGTCGCCACGATCGAGCCGCGGGTAGCGGCTGGGCGGCGGCGGCGCGTCCTTCGCCACCCACTCGACGAGCGCGTGCATCAACGCCCGGTTCGTGTCGGCCGACGGGTTCGGGTTGGGCGCCAGCGTGCAGCAGGGATCGACCTTTGCGTCCACGGCGAACCCACCAGGGCCGCCGCCGTGGCGAACGCTGGGCGAGTAGTAGCGCCGGACGTTGGCCGGAAGGGGAATGTCGCGATCGGCGCGCGTGCCGACCAGGTTGGGCGAAAGCCGCAGCGAATAGAACTCCGCCGAGCCGAACGTCTCGACGATCCGCGGGCACGTCTCGGTGGCCTGGCAGCGCGACAGCAGCCCGCCAGCCTGTCGGCCGCGGGCCTGATCGGCGTAGTCGCTCCACCACAACACGCCCTCGCTGCCGGGCTCGAACATCTCGGCCGCGCCGCTGGGCGCGCCGAAGCGGATGTTCATCGCCAGCTGCCGCGCCGCGATGTTGGGGTTCATGCCGTCGAACACGCGGCGCCCCACCTCGTCCTGGTTGAAGCCCAGGTTCAGGAAGCTGCGGAGGTAGTTGCCCGACTGGGAGTTGCCCTGCGCGATGGTGTTCCGAATCGACCCGCCCAAGGGGTTGCCCGCGGACCCCTGTCGCAGGAAGGCGATGAGATCACGCGTGGCCGCGAAGCCGACGCCGTGAATCGGCGGATCCTTGGCGATGTAGGTCAGCTCGTAGAGATACGCGGGATCGAAGCCGCCCCTCAGACACAGCTTGTCCGGTGCGGGCGTGCCAGGGAACGGCGTCTTGTCGCAGTCGGCAAACGCCCACTCGTCGGCGCGCACGGGCACGCGGCTGCCCTCCTCGGACGCACGGCGCGTCAGCGTGGCCTTGGCGGTGTCGAGGCTAGCCGGCGTGGCCGTCCCCGTGACGCGTCCGCGGATGATGGGTTGGGTGTGCGATCCCGCGGGCGCATCGGCCACGCGCGCCATCACCGGGCCGGTGATGCTCGAGCCGTCGGCGTGCTTCGCGATCGGCGTCACCAGCGTTTCGATGCCCGCGCCCGGCTGGATGTCGGCCTGCCAGCCGCTGGCCACCAACACGTGCCCACGCGCGCGGAAATCGGCGAAGTAGCCGCCGCCTTCGATGTTGGCTCGCCCGCGGTTGGGCACCTGATAGACGAGGACGCCGGTGGCGCCCGTCATGTCCACCGGCTTCAGGATCGTGAACGTGGCCGAGTACTCGACCAGCCCGCGCGCGTTGCGGGGCGCGTGCTCGACGTCGGTGATGATGGCGTTGAGCGGGTGCTTGGCGTCCAGCTCCCCGTAGAAGCGGCCGGTCAGCTTCTCGTACGCACGGCCCTGGTTCGCGAAGGCCTCGCGTTTCTCGACCACCAGCTTGACGACGTCGGCGTGGGCGGAAGCGCTGAGCAAGAGGGCGCAGGAGGCCAGGCGGAGCGCGCGAAGCGTCTGATGCATGGGCCAGATCCTACGCCAGACCGGCCCACGGGCGAGAGGGCGCCCATAGGCCCCTTTTCGGGAGGGCCTGTATGATCGATCGACGACGATGCCCCTCGACCTCTCCACACTGACCGCCACCGCCGCCGACTACGCCGAGCGCGATCCGCAGGAGATCCTGGCGCTGGCCCTCTCGGAGTTCTCGCCCGACCTGGGCATCTCGTTCAGCGGCGCCGAGGACGTGGCGCTGATCGACATGGCGGCCCGGCTGCGGATGCCCTTCCGGGTGTTCTCGCTGGACACGGGCCGCCTGCATCCCGAGACCTACCAGTTCATCGAGAAGGTCCGCACCCACTACGGCATCACGATAGACGCCGTGGCCCCGCAGGCCGAGGCCCTCCAAGCGCTCGTGCGGGAGAAGGGGCTGTTTTCCTTTTACGTGGACGGCCACAAGGAATGCTGCGGCATCAGGAAGGTGGAGCCGTTGATGCGGGCGCTCGCGCCCCTGCGAGCGTGGGTCACGGGGCAACGCAAGGACCAGAGCCCCGGCACGCGGTCGGCTGTGCCGGTGATTCAATTGGACCGCACGTTCGGCACGGCCGAGCGGCCGCTCGTGAAGTTCAATCCGCTCAGCTGCTGGACCTCGAAGCAGGTGTGGGCCTACATCCGCGACAACGAGGTGCCGTACAACGCGCTGCACGACCGCGGCTTCATCTCGATCGGGTGCGAGCCGTGCACACGGCCCACCAGCCCCGGTCAGCACGAACGCGCGGGGCGGTGGTGGTGGGAAGAAGAAACCAAGCGCGAATGCGGCCTGCATGCCGCGAATACCGGCGGCTAGATGCCGCCGATGTCGTCGGCGTCGATCGCCTGTGCCGCCTGGGTCGTCGTAACGGTGGCGTCGAACCGGTCGCGCACCAACTGAAGCACGCTCACATACACGGCTTCGCCGCGCTCGTCGCGCACCACGAAGAAGGGTGCGCGTTCCACGCCCAACCGCGTGCCCAGCACGATGCCGGGGCTCGACGCGTCTCCCTCCTGCGCCCACACGATCTCGTCGATCCGGCCCCATAAGCCGCGCGACGCCAGGTGCGCCGTCGCCTCCTGGCACTTGCGGCACTCGGTGCCATCGGCCAGGCGCTTCTTCACCATCGTGATGTGCATGGGCGGAGTCCTCATACGCCGAAGTGGTAGGACGAGGGCCGCAGGCCAAACGCGGTCACTTGATGAAGGTGCCCTCGCTCAGCTCGGCCCAGGCTCGCTGCAGTTCCTCGCGCGTGTTCATCACGATGGGGCCGTACCACGCGACGGGCTCTTCGATGGGCTTACCGGACACCAGCAGGAAGCGAATGCCTTCGTCGCCGGCTTGCACGACGATCTCGTCGCCCTGATCGAAGAGCACCAGGGAGCGGTTGCTGGCCGGCCCCGGGTCGTGGAGGCCTGTCAGCTCGTTCAGTACCGAGCGCGGCTGGGACGCGTCGCGGAACGTGCCGCCGCCCGCAAAGACGTACGCGAACGCGTGGTGCGACCGCTCAATCGCGATCCGTTTCAGGCGGCCGGGGGGCACGGAGATGTCCACGTAGCGAGGTTCCGACGCCACGCCGTCCACGGGTCCGCTCTGGCCCCAGAAGCTGCCGCACACGATGCGTGCGCTCGTGCCGTCGTCGTCGGTCACCTCGGGGATATCCGCGCCTTTGACGTCCTGATAGCGCGGCTTGGTCATCTTGAGCGACGACGGGAGGTTGGACCACAGCTGGAACCCGTGCATCCGCCCTTGTGCGTCGCCCTTCGGCATCTCCTGGTGCAGGATGCCGCTGCCGGCCGTCATCCACTGGACGTCGCCCGCGCCAAGGCTGCCCCGGTTGCCCAGGCTGTCGCCGTGCTCCACGTCGCCGGCCAACACGTAGGTGATGGTCTCGATGCCGCGATGCGGGTGCCACGGGAACCCGGCCAGGTAGTCGTCCGGGCGATCGTTGCGAAAGTCGTCGAAGAGCAGGAACGGATCGTGGTCGTCGGTGTTCCCGAACCCGAACGCGCGCTGCAACTTGACCCCGGCGCCCTCCAAGGTGGGTTGGGGACGCGACATCTGCCGGACGGCTCGAACGGACATGTGTAGCTCCTTCCTCTACTTCCTCTACCCTCCCATTCTACGACCCCTCACGGGGCGTCGGTCGGCTGCCCCAGCAGGCGCAGCTTGGACCGGAGGCCCGACGAGATCAGCACCTCGTTTCGAGCGCTGACGATGACGCCCTCGACCTCTGGCAGCCGCTCGATCAGGGCCATTCCTTCCTCAGGACCCAGGATGAACACCCCCTTCAGCAGGGCGTCGGCTTGCGTCGCACGGGCCGCAACGATGGTCACGCTGCGGGACAGCCGGGCTGGCTGGCCGAGGTCCGGATCGAGCAGGTGGTGATAGCGCACGCCGCCCTTCACGAAGAAGCGCTCGTAGTCCCCGGAGGTGCTGAAGGTGGAATCGGAGAGGTCCAGCGTGGCGAAGCTGCGATCGGCGGGGCCGCGCGGGTCCCGGATCCCGAGACGCCAGGGCCTGTCGCCCCTGCGGCCCGCCACGTAGAGGTCGCCACCCGACTGGACCATGAAGTCCCGCAAGCCACGCGACCTGAGGATGGCCACGGCCCGGTCCACGGCGTAGCCCTTGCCGATGCCGCCCAGGTGCACGCGCACGCCGGCGCGCCGCAGGAAGGCGGTGCCGGCCTTCTCGTCGAGGACGATGGCGTGGTAGTCCACGAGCGGCAGCCGCGCGGCGATCTCGGCAGGCGTGGGGATGCGATCGTCCTGGTCCTGGTCGAACTTCCACACGTCGGCCAGCGCGCCGAACGTCACGTCGAACTTGCCGCTGGTCCGGTCCGACGCCTCGAGGGCCTGACGCAGCACCTCGATCGTGTCCTTGCTGACCGACACTGGCTGCTGGCCCGCGGCGGCGTTGAGGCGCAGCACGTCGCTGCCGTCCTTCCACACGCTGAGCAGGGCGTCCAGCCGATCGAACTCGGCGAAGGCGGCGTCGAAGGCCTCGACGGCCTCGGGCTCGTCCGGGGTCCACGCGCTCAGCTCGACCGGCGAGCCCATGCTGACGTGCTGGCGTTGCACCAGCCGCGGCAGCGGCGACGCCGTGGCAGGCTCCGCCGGCGCGGACGGTGAGGCGCCACACCCCGTCAGAACGGCGCCGATCGTCGCCACCGCCGCCGCCCATCGGAGTGTCACCTTCGGGCATTCTGGCATGCCCTAGAAAACTTGCCCCCTGAGATTCGATCTAATAAGTCAAGTTTTCTACCCCCGCCGTAGGCGGGGCAAAACAGACACTGCACTAACGAGGCGGAGCCTTCATTCGTCGCTCCGAGGCGCAGCCTCGTTAGTTGACTCGTGGTGGTCACGATGCCAGGATCCTGCATCCCATGACACGCTTCGATTCCAGGTGCTTGACGCGGTTGGCGGCGATCGTGGTCCTCGTGGCCCTGGGCACGGCCCCTGCGCCTGCACAGGAGAAGACGGCGGAGCAGGGCGTCTACACCAGCGCCCAGGCCGCTCGTGGCGAAAAGACGTTCGACACGCATTGCGTGACCTGCCACCGGGAGCCTGGCGGCACCGCGCCGGTCCTGGCGGGCGACCGCTTCACCACGTCGTTTGGCGACGCCACGCTGCAGTCCGTCTTCACCACCATCAAGACCACCATGCCGCGCCAGGCGCCTGCCACCTTGACCGACCCTGAGTACACCGACATCGTGGCCCACCTTCTGCGGTTGAACGGCTACGCCGACGGTATGAGCGAACTGGCCCTGGCCGACCTGCCAGCCATCAAGATCCCGGGGCAGTCGGGCAGCCTCGATCAGGCGCTGGTGCAGGTGGCCGGTTGCCTGGCCCGGAACGGGCGGAACTGGACGCTGAGCGCGGCCACCGACCCCACCCGGACCAGGGACCCCGAGGCGGCCAAGGACGACGAGGCCGCTCAACTCGATGCCCGCCCGGCGGGCACGCGAACCTTCCGCCTGCAGCAGGTCTACGGGGCGCCTGCCGGCTGGACCAACCAGAAGGTAGCTGCCAAGGGCTTCCTATCGGCGAGCGGCACCGAGGACCGGATCACGGTTACGTCCCTGCGTGCGCTGGCGACTCCGTGCGGGGTCTGAAACGCCGGATCTTTCGCCGAACTTTCTCCGTCCTGCGCTGACGCCCAAATATTGCTCCAAATGTCAACAAAGGGCGAGCTTTCGGCCAAAAGATCTGCAATATGATACTGGGCTCGTTGCGGACCTCGGTACAGGTCTGCCCGGCCCGCAGGGTCCAGACGCCGAATGAGGAGACGTGTCTTTACATTGGTCGGAGCAGGCTGTGCGGCGCTCGTCGCGCTGTGCGGCGGCTCCTACGTCGTAGCTTCCCAGCAGGCTACGAGCGCACCTGCGCGCCAGGTCGCGCCGACGACACCGGCCAGTCCACGTACGTCGCCTGTCCGGCCCGTGGTGTCCCGCACAGCGACGCTGGCCGCGGTAGCGCCCGACGCGCTCGTCAAGCAGTACTGCGTCACGTGCCACAACCAGCGTCTGAAGACCGCCGGCTTGGCGCTCGACAGCATGGACTACCAGAACATCCCAGCCGCCGCCGAGGCGTGGGAGAAGGTCACGCGAAAAGTCCGCGCGGGGCAAATGCCGCCGGCCGGCGTCCCGCGACCGCCCCAGGCAGCCTTGAACGGCCTGGTCGCGCACATCGAGTCGGCGATCGACACCGCCGCGTTCGTCACGCCCACGCTGCGTGGTCCGACTATCCATCGCCTGAACCGCGCTGAGTACGCCAACAGCATCCGGGACCTCTTCTCGGTGGCCGTGGACGTGGGCGCCATGCTGCCGCCGGACGAGGAAGCCTTCGGCTTCGACAACAACGCGACCGTCCTCAACATCTCGACGTCGCTGATGGAGCGGTACCTGTCGGCGTCGTGGAAGGTGGCGGGCGTGGCCGTGGCCAGCCCGAAGATCACGGCAAGCCTCGAGACGTTCCGCGTGCGCGGGGACCTCTCGCAGCACGATCACGTGGAGGGCCTGCCGGTCGGCACGCGCGGCGGCCTCGCGATCACGCACTACTTCCCCGTCGACGCCGAGTACGTGATCAGCCCCAGGCTGTATCGCGAGACGGTGAACATCATCCGCGGGTTGGAGCTGCCTCACCAGTTGGAGGTGGCCATCGACGGACAGCGGGTGCGGCTGGCCGACTTTGGCGGCTTCAAGGACGAACAAGCCAACTACCTGCAGCCGACGCTCGCGGGCGACGAGATGGAGAAGCGCTTCCAGGTGCGCATGCCCATCACGGCGGGACTGCACACGATCACGGTGGCGTTTCCCAAGAAGAGTTCGGCCACCACGCTCGAGCTGCTGCAACCCTTCGGGCGCGAACGATTGGACCCGATCACACCCGTTGGGATCCCCGAACTGGAGCGCGTGACGCTGGAAGGCCCGTTCAAGCCGGCGGCCGTGTCGGCGTCCTCGCCCAGCCGCCGGAAGATCTTCGTGTGCCAACCCGCCGACGACCAGGACACGGCGTGCGCGACGAGGATCCTGACCGCCGTGGCGCGGCGGGCCTACCGAGGCCCGCTGGACGAAGCCGAGACCAGAAGGCTGCTGGGCTTCTACACCGAGGAGCGCAAGAAGGGCGGCAGCTTCACCGACGGCGTCGAGGCCGGCCTGCGCTTCGTGCTGGTCAACCCGCGCTTCCTGTTCCGCGTGGAGCAGGATCCGGCCAACGTCGCGCCGGGCGCGGTGTACCGCATCCCGGACCTGGAGCTGGCGTCGCGTCTGTCGTTCTTCCTCTGGAGCAGCATTCCGGACGAGGAGCTGCTGGCGGCCGCCGAACAGGGGCGGCTGAAGAACCCGGTCGTCCTGGAGCAGCAGGTGCGCCGCATGCTGAAGGACGAGCGTGCCGCGGCGCTGGCCACCAACTTCGTGGGACAGTGGCTGTACCTCCGCAACGTGCGCGGCCACTCGCCGGACCCGGACGTCTTCCCGGACTTCGACCACAACCTGCGAGACGCCTTCCAGCGTGAGACCGAGATGCTCTTCGAGAGCGTCGTACGCGAGGACAAGAGCGTCGTCACGCTGCTCGACGCCGACTACACCTTCGTGAACGAGCGGCTGGCGAAGCACTACGGCATCCCGAACGTGTACGGCATGCAGTATCGCCGCGTGCCGGTGACCGACGACGCCCGCCGAGGCCTGCTGGGCCACGGCAGCATCCTGGCGTTGACCTCGTATAACAACCGCACGTCGCCGGTCACGCGCGGCAAGTACGTGCTGACGAACATCCTGGGCACGCCGCCCCCGCCCGCGCCCGAGAACGTGCCGCCGCTGGACGAGACGCCCGGGAAGGCGCAGTCGATGCGCGACCGCATGGAGGCGCACCGCCGCAACCCCGCGTGCGCCAGCTGTCACAAGCTGATGGACCCGATTGGGCTGGCGCTCGAGAACTTCGACGGCATCGGCAAATGGCGGTCCGAGGACAACGGCGCGCAGATCGACGCGTCGTCGCAACTGGCGGACGGCACCAACGTGAACGGCCCGGCCGCGTTGCGCAAGGCCGTGCTGCAGCGGCCCGACATGTTCGCACGCAACATGACGGAGATGCTCTTCACCTACGCCCTTGGCCACGGCGTGACGTACACCGATATGCCGTATGTGCGGGCACTCATGAAAGACGCGGCGCGGTCGAACTACCGCTTCTCGTCGATCGTGCTCGGCATCGCGAAGAGCTTGCCGTTCCAACAGAGGAGATCCGAGTCATGATGATCCTGAAGAAGGCCATCGCCCGCCGGACCGTGCTTCGCGGTATCGGCGCCGCCGTGGCCTTGCCGCTGCTGGACAGCATGGTGCCAGCCGTCACCGCCCTGGCGGCGACGCCGGCGTCGCCGAAGCAGCGCTTCGGGTTCATCTACGTGCCGCACGGCTCGATCATGAGCCAGTGGACGCCGGCGCAGGAGGGAGCGGACTTCCAGTTCTCCCCCATCCTCAAGCCCCTCGAAGATTTCCGCAAACAGCTCTCGGTGCTCTCGAACTTCTCGAACTACGGCGAGAACGGCCACTCGGTCAGCTCCGCCATGTGGTTGAGCGGCACGTTCCCGGCCAAAGGTACCAACCTGAAGCTGGGCACCACGGCCGATCAGCACATCGCCAAGACCATCGGCGGCGACACCACGTTCCCCTCGATGGAGTTCGCCACCGAGGATCACTCGAGCCACCTGGGAAGCTGCGCTGGCGACTTCTTGTGCTCCTACATGAGCACGATCAGCTGGGCGTCGCCCACGCAGCCTCTCCCGATGGAGATCAACCCGCGCGTCGTGTTCGAGCGGATGTTCGGCGGCGACAAGGCGAACCCGGAGGAACGGCGCGCACGGCTCCAGAGCAACACGAGCCTGCTGGACGCCGTGCGCGAAAGCGCCGCCGCCTTGAGGGTGAAGGTGGGGGCGCGCGACAAGGTGCGGCTGGCGGAGTATCTCGACAACGTGCGCGAGATCGAGCGCCGAATCGTGCGGGCCGAACAGCAGCGCGACGAGACCGGCATCGAGGCGCCGGCCACGCCGGTCGGCATCCCCGAGAACTGGGAAGAGCACGTCAAGCTGATGTTCGACCTGATGGCGCTGGCGTACCAGGGCAATCTCACCCGCGTGACGTCGTTCATGATGGCGCGGGAGCTGAGCACGCTGAGCTACCCGCAGATCGGCGTCGCCGACGGCCACCACCCGGTGTCGCACAACAACAACATCCCCGAGCAGGTGGCCAAGAAGATCAAGGTGGACATCTACCACCTGGATCTCTTCGCGCAGTTCCTGGAGAAGCTGCGTTCGACGCCGGACGGCGACGGAAGCCTGCTGGACCATTCGCTGTTCCTCTACGGCAGCGGCATGACCAACGGCAACCAGCACGACCACGAGAACCTGCCGACGCTGCTCGTCGGCGGCGCGGCGGGCAAACACCAGGGCAACCGGCACATCCGGATGCCGCAAAGCACCGCGCTCTCGAACCTGATGCTCTCGATCATGGAGACGGCCGGCATCAGCATGGAGAAGTTCGGCCAAAGCTGGGACCGCGTCGATATTTAAGGAAATGCCATGAGCCGAAACGTCGTTGTGGGATGTGCCCTGGCCCTGTGGGTCGGGGTGTCTTCACTCGCCCTGGCGGCCGATGGAGCGCCGACCCTGGCCGCAGCGGCCAAGCGTCAGGACGCCGCCGCCGTCAGAACGCTGCTGCGGCAGAAGGCCCAGGTGAACGCGCCGGACGCCGAGGGCATGACGGCGCTGCACTGGGCCGCGCACTACAACGACCTGGCCACCGTGCGGGCGCTCTTGGCCGCCGGCGCGAAGGCGGCGGTGGCGAACCGCTACGGGGTCACGCCGCTCCACGAGGCGGCCACGCTGGGCAATGTCGCCATGGTGTCGGCTCTGCTCCGCGCAGGCGCCGACGCCGACGCCTCCTACGGCGACGGCGAGACGCCGCTGATGATCGCGGCGCGTGTCGGCAGCCTCGACACCGTGAAGGCGCTCATCGAGCGCGGCGCCAAGGTGAACGCCACCGAGCAGTTTCGCGGCCAGACCGCGCTGATGCTGGCGGCCAACGAGAACCATGCGGCCGTGGTAAAAGCCCTCCTCGACGCGGGTGCCAACGCGAACACGCGGACGCGCGAGTACGAGTTCCAGAACCTGACCGGCGGCGCCGGGGGCATCATCCACGACCGCCCGCAGGGCGGCCTGACGGCCCTCATCCTGGCCGCGCGGCAAGGCGCTCGGGAATCGGGCGAGGCACTCCTGGCCGGCGGCGCCGACGTCGACGCCGTGGAGCCGCAGTACCAGTTCTCTCCCTTGCAGACGGCCATCTTCAACGGCCAGTACGCGTTCGCCAAGATGCTCATCGAAAAGGGCGCCACCGTGAACGATGGGTCGCTGTATGTGACGATGGAGATGCGCAACCTGGCGGCCTATTCGAATCGCCCGAACCCGCCGGAGGCCGACAAGGGCGTCAGCCACATGGATATCGCCCGCTTGCTCCTGGACAAAGGGGCCAATCCGAACGTGGCGTACACCAAGACGATTCCGCCGCGGCAGGCGCAGGGCAACATCAACGTGCCGCCGGGCGGCACGCCGCTCTACCGCGCGGTCCGCGCCGTGGATCTGGCCGCGGTGAAGCTGCTGCTGGACCGTGGGGCCAACCCTGGCATGGCGATCGGGGACGGCTCGGTTCCGGTGATGGCCGCCGCCGGGCTGGGCGCGCCGCGAGGCGGCGACGAGGAAGTGACCGAAGCCGGCGACCGCAACGACCCCGTGGACGTGCTGAAGGCGCTCGTCGAGAAGGGCGCGGACGTCAACGCCGTGAACAACGCGGGCATGACCGCGATGCACTACGCGGCCCAGCGCGGATCGGACCGCATCGTTCAGTACCTGGCGGGCCAGGGTGCGAAGTTCGACGTGAAGAACAAGCAGGGCCGTACGCCAGCGGACTTTGCGCGGGGCAAGACCGCGGCGCTGGTCGCGGAGTTGAGCGGGATCCCCGTCAAGGGTCCGGCCGCGCCAGCCGGCGCGCGCCCGGCCACCACGGCTGCGCCCTCGCAGCGCTAAGAAGAATCTGGGCGCCCGCTGCTCAGGCTACACGGCCACGTCGAGCAGCACCTTCAGCACTCCAGGCGCCTGAGCACGCGCCAGCGCCTCCAGGCCCCGCGACAAGTCGAAGCGCTCGGTGAGAAGGGGACGCACGTCCACTTCTCCGTTCTCGAGTCCCTTCAGGGCCGTGTCGAACGGGCCGCAACGCGAGCCGACGAGCGTCACTTCGTCTATCACGAACGGCGCCCAGGCCAGCTCCTGTGAGCCGGCGACGGTTGTCTTCAGGACGATGGTCCCGCGGGGCCGTACGAGCCGTAACGCGGTGGGAAGACCCGTCGCCGAGCCGGTGCAGTCCACGACGACGTCGGCCATTCGCTCGCCCTGTACGTCGGCAAGGAGCGCCGTCTGGATGCCGCGTGCGGAGAGGAGCGCCAGCTTGGACGGATGCTTGCCGACGACGGTCACGCGATCGGAGACTCGCGCCAGCACCTGGGCGCACAAGTTGCCGAGCCGTCCGTCACCCAGGACGACGATGCGCTCGTGGCGGCCGATCTGGAGCTGGGCCGGAATCTGGTAGGCGGCCGCGACGGGCTCGGTGAACACGGCTACGTCGGTCGGCATGCCGTCCGGCACCAGGTGTAGGTTGTGCTGGGGGACGGCAATCCGATCCGCAAAGGCCCCGTCGTGGTTCAGGATGCCCAGGACGGTTCGGTTCGGGCAGTGCGTCGGGTAGCCGGCGAGGCACGTCTCGCATCGTCGGCAGGCGCAGTTGATCTCCCCCACGACACGGCGACCGGCGAACGGGCCCGACTCCGCGACGCCGACGAACTCGTGCCCCAGGACGCCACGAAAGCCCATGTAGCCCTTGACGAGCTGAAGGTCGGTTTCGCAGACGCCCGCGCAGAGCACTCGGACCAGGACTTCTCCGTCACCTGGGACGGGCTCTGCTTTGTCTGGAAGGAAGCGAACGCTGTCGTCGAGGACGATGGCACGCATCGCTGAGACGGTACCAGAACAGGGCCAGCGGCGTCGAACCGAGCGCGGCCGGGCAGTGGAGCGAACTCAGTGCTCGGCGGCGCCGGTCCTGGGCGCAGCGGCCTCGGCGGCCGGCTTCGGCTGCGCGGGCCCGACGGTGACCTGCGTGCCCGCCATCGTGGTGCCGCGCGGCGAGGTGAACCAGCCGCGGGACAGATAGTCGGTGAAGGTCAAGCCGAACAGGCACATCAGGAAGAAGATCGACGAGCCCACCACGAACTTCGTGAGCTTGCTGCTGTACTTGACGTGCATGAAGAACAGCACGACGACGGTGGCCTTGGTGAGCGCGATGGCGATGGCGATCGGAAAGTTCAGCGCCCCAAGGTTCGTGAAGGCCGCGGCGACGGTGACGGTCGTCAGCACCATGAGGATGCCGAAGACGGTCAGGTAGGAACTGGTGGGTGCAATGTGCGACATGATGGCGGTCCTGCGCGTCGAGGGCTACGTCCTGTCCACGAGATAAAGGAGCGGGAACAGGAAGATCCAGACGATGTCCACGAAGTGCCAGTAGAGGCCGGACAACTCAACCGGGGTGTACCACTCGGGCGAGAAGCGGTCCTTGTGCGCCATCCACGCGATGACGGCCAGTAGGACGAACCCGATCACCATGTGCAGCGCGTGCAGACCGGTCAGCGCGAAGTAGAGCGAGATGAAGATCTGGACCTGTGCGGAATTTGGCCCCTCGAAGACGAAGTTGGCGCCGGGGATGTGGTTCAGGTCGAACTTGTGCTTGTACTCGAAGAACTTGATCACCAGGAAGACGGTGCCCAAGAACATCGTGAGCAGCAGCCAGTTGACGGTGCCCTTCTTCGCTCCGATCTGGGCCGACCGCACGGCCAGCGCCATCGTCAAGCTGCTTCCGATGAGCACGACGGTGTTGATGCCGCCCAGGAGGATATCGAGCTCCTGGCTGCCTTCCACCCACGCCTCGTGATACCAGATGCGGTACAGAAAGTAGGCCATCAGGAGGCCCCCGAAGAACATGACCTCCTGGATGATGAAGATCCACATGCCCAGCGTGGACGCTTCCTTCTGCTGTTCCAGCGTCTCGAAGTGATGCTGGAGCGCCGGGTGATGCGCGTGATGCCCGTGGGCGTCGGCGTGCGCTACAAGTGCTTCAGGCAACCTTGATCTCCCGCTTGGTGTAGTCGTATGCCTCTTCCTCGACCACCGGCTGTCCGGGGAAGTTCTCGGGCAGCGGCGGGGACTGCGTGGTCCATTCGAGCCCGGTGGCAGCCCACGGGTTGTTGCCGGCGATCTCGCCTTTGAAGAGCGAATAGAGCAGGTACACCATCGGCAAGAAGTAGCCGATGGCCAGCACGCTCGCGCCGGCCGTCGACAGGACGTTGAACACCTGCCACTCCTCGGGATACACGTGGTACCGGCGCGGCATGCCCATGTAGCCCAGGATGAACTGGGGGAAGAACGTCAGGTTGAAGCCGACGAAAATCAGGACGGCCGACAGCTTGCCGAGCGTGTCCGAGTACATCCGGCCCGTGATCTTCGGCCAGTAGAAGTGCAGGCCCGCGAAGTAGCCCATGATGGCGCCGCCCACCATGATGTAGTGGAAGTGCGCCACCACGAAGTAGGTGTCGTGGAGGTGGATGTCGAGGCCGAGGGCCGCCAGGAAGAGCCCCGTCAGGCCGCCCACCAGGAACAGTCCCAGGAAGCCGAAAACGAAGAACATCGGCGTCTTCCACCAGATGGCGCCCTTGTACATCGTCGCCGCCCAGTTGAACGTCTTCACGGCCGACGGAATGGCGACCGCGAACGACAGCAGCGAAAAGACCATCGCCGAATAGGGCGAGATGCCCGCGACGAACAGGTGGTGGGCCCACACCAGGAAGCCGAACACGGCGATCGCGACGCTGGAGAAGGCGACGAACGAATAGCCGAAAATGCTCTTTCGCGAGAAGGCGGCGATCACCTCGCTGATGACGCCCATCGGCGGCAGGATCATGATGTAGACCGCCGGGTGCGAGTAGAACCAGAACAGGTGCTGGAAGAGCACCGGGTCGCCCCCCAGCTTCGGGTCGAAGATGCCGAACCCGAGGCCGCGCTCGAGCGCCAGCATGAAGACCGTGATGGCGATGACCGGGGTGCCGAGCACCTGGACGAAGCTGGTCGCGTAGAGCGCCCACACGAGCAGCGGCAGCCGGAACCACGTCAGGCCTGGGGCGCGCATGCGGTGGATCGTCACCATGAAGTTCACGCCGGTAAGGATCGACGAGAACCCGGCGATGAAGACGCCGATGCCGGTCATCATCACGTTGGTGTTCGAGGCCGACGTGCTGTAGGGCACGTAGAAGGTCCACCCCGTGTCCACGCCGCCGAAGACCATCGCGGCGACGGTGAAGACGAACCCGATGACGAAGACGTACCAGCTGATCAGGTTGATCTTCGGAAACGCGACGTCCTTGGCGCCGATCATCAGCGGCAGGATGAAGTTGCCGAGAATCGCCGGCACGGCCGGGATGAGCACGAAGAACACCATCGCGATGCCGTGCATCGTGAAGAGCTTGTTGTAGGTGTCCGCCGACCAGAGGTCGCCCTCCGGCGTCGTCAGCTCCAACCGGATGCCGGCGGCGAAGAGGCCGCCAAGCATGAAGGCAAGAGTCACCACCACCATGTACAGGATGCCGATGCGCTTGTGGTCCTTCGTCAACAGCCACGAAGCCACGCCGTAGCGGTGGTTCAGGTAGGTGACGCGCGGAAGTGTGTTGGTCGTCATGGGTGGGTCACTCTGCCTTACGGCCGGGCCGGGGCTGCATTGGCTTGGGTCGCGCCAGCCTGCGGACGCGCAACCGGGGCCTTGGACTTGATGAACTCGATCAGGCTCATCACGCCCTCCTCGTTCACCTGGCCTTGAAAGGTGGGCATCAGCGGCTGGTATCCCGCCACGGTCTTGAGCTGCGGCGTGAGGATCGACTCACGAATGTAGGAGTCGTCCACGGTGGCCTTGGCGCCGTCGCTCAGCTCGACCGAGGTCCCGAAAATCCCGGCCAACGACGGCCCGCGACCGGTGTTGTCGTCCAGGTGGCAAGTGACGCACGCCAGCTGCTGGAAGAGCTGCTGCCCGCGCACCGCCAGCGGCTGGCCGTCGTTGCCGGCCAGCCACGCTTGGTAGGCGCTGGGCTCCATCACGACCACCTTGCCGATCATCCCGGAGTGCTTCGTGCCGCAGTACTCGGCACAGAACAGGTGAAACTCTCCCGTCTTGGTCGCCTCGAACCACACCGAACTGTAGCGGCCGGGGATCGCATCGGCCTTCACGCGGAACGCCGGGAAATAGAGGGAGTGGAGGACGTCCTCCGAGGTGAACGTCACGCGCACCGGACGGCCCTTGGGGACATGCAGCTCGTTGATCTCGCTCTTCCCGTCGATGTGCTGGAACCGCCACATCCAGCGCTTGCCGGTGGAGTAGACCTCCAGGGTTTCCGCCGGGGGACGCACGATCTCGAAATAGACCACGGTGGCGTAGACGAAGATCCCCATCGCGATAATGAAGGGGATGATCGACCACCCCAGCTCGAGCGGGATGGAACCGTGGATCGCGGCACCCACCTTCTCGCCGCTGTCGTCACGGTACTTGATCGCGAAGATGGCGACGGCGATCACGGTGGCGAGGGCGAAGAAGGCCGTAACCGCCAGAATCAGGAAGTACAGGCGGTCGACATCCGGTGCAATCGTGGACGCCTGGACGGGAAACAGGGGGATGCCTGACAGCATAAAGTTAGCGCGGCTCCGCCTGGGACCAGCGACTGCGCAGGCGGCGGCTCCGCCTCGCCAATCCCAGTGTCTGTCTGCCCGCGCTACGCGCGGGCAAGACGCCTTGAAAGAGTGTTCGCCCCACTCGGCTCATTCGCATCGCTCCTCGCCTTTCACGGCGTCTGGGCGACCCTCCTATCAATGACGGAGCCACGGCGCCGCGTCAGCAGGAAGAAACCGGCCATCACGGCCAACATCACCACGCCACCGAGGCGGATCAGGTTCATCACCACCGCGCCGTAGCGGCCAGCCTCGGGATCGTAGTGAAAGCAGTACAGGAGCAACTCGTCGATCACCGAACCCACGCGCCCTTCGCCCGACTCGACGAGTGCCAGGCGCAGCTCCTTGGGTGAGTACTCGATGCCGTAAAAATAGCGCGACAGACGGCCGTCTGCGGTCGTCACCAACAGGCCGCTGACGTGGGCGAACTGTTGCTGGGTCTCGTCCCACCGATAGGTGAAGCCGGCCGCGGCCGTGACCCGGCGAATCGTCGGCTCGTCGGCGGTCAAGAAATGCCACCCGGCCGCCGTGGACTCCGCGGACCAGTACTGAAGGTGCGTGCGCTTCTTCTCGGCGGCGTCCGCCGGCGTGTCGCGCGGGTCGAAGCTGACGAGCACCACGTCGAAGTCGGTTCCGGGGGCGAACGGCAGGGCCTTCAGCGCGCTCGAGATGCCGTTCATCACCTGAATGCACAGCATCGGGCACCGGTAGTAGACGAAGGCCAGCACCACCGGCTTGCCGGTCGTGAAGAAGTCGCCGAGCGCCACTGACGTGCCGGTCTCGTCGAGGAGTCGCGCGTCGAGCGGCAACTGCTCGCCGAGCCGCTGCTTGAACGTCACCTCTCGCAGCTGAGGTGGCGTCTTGTCCGCGGCCTCGCCCCGCTTTTGCGGGTCCCCGGCATAACGGAGATAGCTCTCAGGGTATTTGGGCTGGGCGCTGGCCGTGGCCGCCGCGACGAGGCTGACGACGAGCACGGCGATCCACGGCCACGCGGCGCCAACGCGGTACGTGTTGCCTCCGCGGGTCCGTGGCTGGGACGCGTGCCGTCCGCCGTCGCCTGTCCGTTGCTGCGTCACTGGCTCTGCCTCACCCTGTGTCTCGTGGCGCGGCTACTGCCGCCGCCGCTCCGTCGTGCGGCCCCCGCTCGAATCGGCCGGCATCATGCCGACCTGGTCTCCGTTCGCGGCGCCGGGATCTCGGCTGGGCAGCCCCTTCTCCACGGTCAACCGCATGGCCTCGGCGATCGGGATCCGGACCGTGCCCGCGTTCTTGTTCTCCCAGGCGTACGACGTCAGGAGCTTCCGCTCCTCGAGCTGAAACTGGTAGCGCTCGTTGACGGGAAACTGCTGCAGTCGGGGCGTGGGCGGCAGCTCCTGCGGCCGGCCCTCGCTGATCGGGTACCGGCGTTCGGCGGCCTCGCTGGCGATGCCCTGGTTGATCAGGAACTGATACGCCCCGGCCAGCCCGACGTGGATGACCACCGCCGAGATGACGCAACCCACGAGGAACTTCACCAGCGGCTTGGTTTCCGCGTCGGTGTGTTCGTAGGTCGAACCGGGCGGCGTTTCGAGGTACTCGTCGTCCGGCGACCCGTGCCCCGCTGACGGATGGTGTGCCATCAGTGACCTCCAGAGCTCTGCAGCGCTTCGTGCAGATACGGATCCCGGAACGCGAGAAGCGGCCGCTGCATGAGCTGCGTGGCGAACATCCACACCCACAAGCCGCCGATGGCGACCGGCGCCGCGACGTCGAGCCAGTGCACGAAGAAGCGGCTGGCGTGCTCGCCCTCCGCCACGTGCAGGTTGGCGCCCGCGGTCGAGAACTCGGGCGACACCAGCATGAAGATGTCCACGAACCGCACGAAGAGGAGCCAGCAGGCGATGACGACCAGGCGGCTCGACGCGCGCTTGTTGTCGCGCGACAGGAGCATGAAGAACGGCACGGCGAAGTGGAAGGCCACGAGGAAGATGGCCAGGTACTGCCAGCCGTGGTCGGTCCGCGCTATGAAATAGGGCAGCTCCTCGATGAGGTTCGCCGCGTAGGTCAGCAGGAACTGCGAGAAGTTGAAGTAGGCCCAGAGCATCACGAAGGCCAGCGACAGCTTGCCCAGGTCGTGGAAGTGGTGCGGCTTGATGAGATCGGCCATCGGCGCCCGCTGGCTCAGGTACCGGCTGCAAATGATGGTGAAGGCCAGCGCCGACAGGCCTTGCCCGCCCAGCATCAGGAAGCCGAAGAGCGTCGAGTACCAGTGGGGGTTGATCGACATGATCCAGTCGATCCCCGCAAAAGTCATCGTGAGCGCGTAGAACACCAGGCCGAACCCGCTCAGCCGCTGAATGCGCAGGTTGACGGCCATCTCGCCCTCGTCCTGGCGCCTGGACCACTTGGTCAGCGTCAGCGCGATGACGGACCACCCGACGAAGTAGATCACGGCGCGGGCGATGAAGAAGCCGGTGTTGAGGTAGGGCGCCTTGTGGCGCATGATCTCGTCGCCCTGAACCAGGTCGGCGTGCGTCCAGGGATAGAGCGTGCCCATCCCGAGGAGCACCGGCACGAAGAGCACGGCCATCAGCGGGAGCGTCCGGCTGGACGCCTCGAAGATCCGCCGGAAGATGCCCCAGGCGCCGCCGGACAGGTGCTGGATCATCATCAGGCCCAGCGAGCCCAGCGACACACCCAGCCACAACAGGAACCCGATGAGCCACGCCCGAAAGAAGTGGTCACGGGCCACGACGAAGCCGATGGCGCATACAAGGAGGCCGCCGATGCCCACCTGGAGGGCGCGCGCCCGGACGGCTTCAAGGTCGGCGGAAGGCGTATAGGTCGTGTCCACGATCAACGCGCCTCCGGCGCGGCGCCCTCGACGGGGCGGTCCAGATCGGCCCGGCGATCGGCCGGCACGTCTTCGATCCGCGCGTTCTGGCTGAACTGCAGCGCGCGAATGTAGGCGGCGATCGCCCAGCGGTCCTGCGCGGGAACCTGCGCCGCGTAGTCCTGCATGGCGCCAAAGCCGTTGGTCATCACGTCGAAGAAGTAGCCGACGGGCGCGTTCCGCAGGCGCTCCTCGGAGTAAGAGGGCGGGGCGCGGAACCCGCGCTGCACCACCATCCCGTTTCCGGTCCCGGTGCGTCCGTGGCACGGCGCGCAGAACACGTTGAAACGCTCCTGCCCACGCGCCATCACCTGCTCGGTGACGGGCATCGGGAAGACGGTGGCCAGTTGGCCATCCACTCGTCCCTGGTGGAGGTGCGCGTCCTCCTTGAGTTGACCGCGCGCCACGGTGTTGGCCACGAGCGTTCGCGACGCGCGCCCGTCCGCGAAGAAATCCGTGGCTTGGAGCGGATCGTAGCTGGGGGCGTCGTGCATGTCCTGGCGACAGCCCGCCGCAACCAGCGCGACGGCCACGATCACGAGCGCACGAAGGAAGGATCTAAGGCGCAACGTCGGATACTCCTACCGGGTGCAGGCTCTCGAGAAACGCGCGGGTCTCGTGGGCGTCGAAGCGAGGATCGGTGGCCTCGATGCACAGGAAGAACCGGTCGCTCGACGCGCGGTCGAACGCGGGCACGTTGAACACCGGGTGATACGGCTGCGGCAGCCTGTTGAGCGCCCACATGCCGAGGAAGCACGAGAGCGCCGCGCCGAGCACCGTGGTCTCGAACGTCACCGGGATGAAGTGGGGCCAGCTGTTGAGCGGCCTCCCACCGACGTTCATCGGGTACGCGATCACGGAGGCCCAGTACTCCAGGCTGAAACCACCGAGGCCGCCCAGAATGCCGCCGAGCAGCACCAGCCGCGGCAGCCGGGTGCGCTTGAGCCCCAGCGCGTCGTTCAGCTCGTCGATGGGAATCGGCGAGTACGCGTCCATCTGGCGGAAGCCCTGCAGGCGCGCCTTGTGCGTGGCCGCGACGAGCGCCCCGGGCGTCTCGAACTCGGCCATCAGGCCGTGCAGGGTCGGCGTGTTCGTGTCGTGCGACATCACCTCACCCGTGGTGTTCGTTCATCTTGGCCTCCGGCACGATGGTGCGCATCTCGAAGATGGCAATCGCCGGCAGGAAGCGAACGAAGAGGAAGAAGAGGGAGAAGAACAGTCCGATGGTGCCCGCGAACATCGCGAAGTCCCATCGCGTCGGGTAATACATGTCCCAGGACGACGGCAGGAAGTCGCGGTGCAAGCTCGTGACGATGATGATGAAGCGTTCGAGCCACATGCCGACGTTGACGACGAGCGACAGGACGAAGAGCAACGCTACGTTGTCGCGCACCTTGCGGAACCAGAACAGCTGGATCATGGCCGCGTTGATGGCGATGAGGGACCAGTAGAAGAACGCGTACGGGCCCGTCATCCGGTTCAGCATCATGTACGCTTCGTAGGGATTCGAGCTGTACCACGCGAAGAAGGCTTCGTTGGCGTAGCCGTAGGCGACGATCATCCCGGTGGCCAACATGACCTTGGTCATGTTGTGGATGTGCCGCATCGTGATGAAGTCCTCGAGGCCGTAGAACTTGCGCAGCGGGATGGCCAGGGTCATCACCATCGCGAACCCGGAGTAGATGGCGCCGGCCACGAAGTACGGCGGGAAGATCGTGGCGTGCCATCCCGGCAGCACCGACACCGCGAAGTCGAAGCTGACCACCGAGTGCACGGAGAGCACGAGGGGCGTAGAGATACCCGCGAGGAGCAGATACGCCATCTCGTAGCGCTGCCAGTGCCGGGCCGACCCTCGCCACCCGAGCGCGAACATGCCGAAGATGGCGCGTCCCACCGTCGAGGTGGACTTGTCGCGCAGCGTGGCCAGGTCGGGCACGAGACCCGTGAACCAGAAGAGCGCCGACACCGTGCCGTACGTGGACACGGCGAAGACGTCCCAGATGAGCGGGCTGCGGAACTGCGGCCACAGGCCCATCGTGTTCGGATACGGGAACAGCCAATAGACAGCCAGCCAGGGTCGACCGGTGTGGAGCAGCGGGAACATGGCCGCGCACGCGACGGCGAAGAGGGTCATCGCCTCCGCGAACCGGTTGATCGAGGTGCGCCATTGCTGGCGGAACAGCAACAGGATCGCGGAGATCAACGTGCCGGCGTGGCCGATGCCGATCCACCAGACGAAGTTGATGATGTCGAACGCCCAGCCCACCGGGACGTTGTTGCCCCAGATGCCGATGCCCTCCATCAGGAGCTTGCCGATGGTCACGTTCAGGAGCATCAGCAGCGAGAACGCGATCGCAAAACCGAAGAACCAGCCGATGGACGTGCGCCTGGTCAGGACGACGGCGCTAATCGTGTCGGTGACCGAGTTGAACGTGTGACCGGGCGCGATGACCGGGGGCGTTCGCTGCATCACGGTGTCGAGCCCGTGCGTATCCTGCTGCTCCTTGGCTGCCATCAGCGGCTCTCCTCACCCGACGCGTTGGCCGCGGTGGGTGGCTCCAAGGTGGTGTTGGGATTCCGCACGACGGCCATGTAGGTCGTCCGCGGGCGGGTGTTCAACTCCTCGAGCAGGCCGTAGTTCAGCGTGCTGGCCTTCATCTTCGACACCCGGCTGTCCGGATCGTTGAGGTTGCCGAAGACGATGGCTTCCGTCGGGCACGCGGCCTGACACGCCGAGACCACTTCGCCGTCGCGAATCTGACGATCGTCCAGCTTCGCGGCCACGCGCGCGTGGTTGATACGCTGCACGCAGTAGGTGCACTTCTCCATCACGCCGCGGCTGCGCACGGTGACGTCCGGATTGCGCCCCAGCTTCAGGCTGGGCGTATCGAAGTCCGAGTAGAGGAGGAAGTTGAAGCGCCGCACCTTGTAGGGGCAGTTGTTCGAGCAGTACCGCGTGCCCACGCAGCGGTTGTAGACCATGTCGTTCAGGCCTTCGTCGCTGTGCACGGTGGCCGCCACCGGGCACACCGTTTCGCACGGCGCCGACTCGCACTGCTGACACAGCATCGGCTGGTGGTAGGTGTCGGGCGTGTCCAGGTCGCCGGTGTAGTAGCGATCCACGCGCAGCCAGTGCATCTCGCGGCCGTTGGCGACCTGCGCCTTGCCGACCACCGGGACGTTGTTTTCCGCCTGGCACGCGACGACGCACGCGTTGCAACCCGTGCATACGTTCTGGTCGATCGTCATGCCCCACGAATAGCCTTCGTACTTGAAGGTCGCGGTCGAATAGAGCGTGAGGCGCTCGGGCTGGTGCTCCTGCTTCTTGGCAAAATCCGGGTCGGCCGCAAACTGCGCCGTCGTCGCCACACGAATCAGGTTGCGCCCTTCGAGCGACCAGTGATCCTGCGTGGAGGCCAGCTCGTAGCTGTCGCCGGTCTTGGTCAGCTGCACGCCGGTCAGCACGTCCAGGGCGTCGGCGGTGCGCAGGGGGTTCACGTCGAATCCGAGGCCCGTGCCGGTGCGCCCCGCGCGCGTCCGGCCGTAGCCGAGGTGCAGCGTCAGTGTGTCCAGCGCCTGTCCCGGCGCCAGCCACACCGGCACACGCAGCGTGCGGTCGCCGTGCTTCAGCTCCACGACGTCGCCGCTGATGAGCGCCAATCGCTGGGCAGTGCCCGGCGCGATGAGCGCGGCGTTGTCCCAGGTGAGTTTCGTCAACGCCTTGGGCAGTTCCTGCAGCCAGGCGTTGTTGGCGAAGCGGCCGTCGTAGACGCTCGGGTCGGGCCGGAACACGACTTCGAGGCCGGACGGCGCCGCGGCCGTCGAGGCGCTCGGCGGGGCTTGTAGCGTGACCGCCTTGGCTTCGAACGCGGTGCCGGTCACGATGCCGTCGTGCAGCCAGCGACGCCACTGCCGATCGAACGGCGAGAGGGCTGGCACCTGTGCGCCTGCGATGGGGGCCAGCGCCGGCAACGCGGGCGCGCCTGTCGGCGGAGCGGCCGGCGTGGTAGCCGCCACGGGCGCGAGCGCAGCCGTGACGTCCGTAGAGACTCCCGATTGCCTCGTCCAGTACTCGCGCACGATGTCGTAACCCGAACGCTCGCCGCCTTCGGCCAGGGCGACCAGCACTTCGTGGGCCGACTTGCCGCCGTAAAGCGGGGCGATGAGGGGTTGCACGATCGTCGCGGTGCCGTCGTCGGACCGCACGTCGCTCCACGCTTCGAGGAAATGCGCCTCGGGCACGTGCCACTGGCACAACAGCGACGTTTCGTCTTCGTGCTGCCCGAGGTGCGCGCGCTGCGGCACCTTCTGGAGCGCGGCACCGAACTGCAGATCCGAGGGCGCGGTGAAGACGGGGTTCCCGCCGAGGACGAGCAGGAAATCGACGCTGCCGGCGTTCATGTCGGCGACGAGCGCCCGCAGATCCGCGAGCTGATTCGACGGGCGCGATTCGGCCGTCGGGGTGTAGGTGACGGTCTCGCCGACGTTGCCGAGCGCCGCGTTCATCGCGTGCGCCAGGGCATGCACCGTGGGGGACATGCCGTCGCCGACGACCACGACGCTCCGGCCTCGCGCCCCCTGCAGGTCGGCAACGAGCGGCGCGACCCACCGGGTGGCCGCCTCGGACAATGTCCCGGCCGTCACACCCGCCACGCCGAC